>Ga0209023_10003553_pt1 | contig 18515 bp, 16 predicted proteins | sample LakOneMetagenome_FD_187468 | JGI IMG/M metagenome (GOLD analysis project Ga0209023, IMG submission 187468) | Freshwater and sediment microbial communities from Lake Erie, Canada (SPAdes) (version 2) | ecosystem: Environmental > Aquatic > Freshwater > Lentic | place: Lake Erie, Canada...
GTCTTCGACAACATCGGCGGCGGCGGCTTCGAGGGGGAGATCTGGCCGGTTAATCCCAAACATTCGCAGGTGTCCGGGCACCGCTGCTACGGCAGGGTTGCCGATCTGCCCGGCGTTCCCGATCTGGCTGTGATCGTGACCCCTCCCGACACCGTTCCTGGCATCGTACGGGAACTGGCCGAGAAGGGGACGCGAGCGGCTGTCGTCATCACGGCGGGGCTCAATCACGGGAACGGTCTCCGCCAGGCGATGCTCGATGCAGCCAAACCCTCGCTCATGCGCATCATTGGACCGAACACGGTCGGGCTGATGGTCCCTCCAGCGAAGCTCAACGCCAGTTTCGCCCATATGGCGGCGAGGGGTGGGAACATCGCGCTGATCTCGCAGTCCGGCGCGATCGCCACATCGCTGATCGACTGGGCGGCCCAGAACAATGTCGGCTTTTCCCGGATCATCTCCCTCGGCGACATGGCGGACGTCGACATCGGCGATTGCCTCGACATGCTGGCGGGCGATTTTCACACGCGAGCCATCGTGATGTATCTCGAAACCATACCCAATCCGCGCAAGTTCATGTCGGCCGCGCGGGCGGCGGCGCGCCTCAAGCCGGTTATCGCAATCAAGCCTGGCCGGCACGAACAGGCGGCCAGGGCGGCCGCGACACACACCGGCGCGCTTTCGGGCACGGACAGGGTGGTGGACGCCGCCTTGCGCAGGGCAGGGGTGCTGCGTGTAGATGATCTCGCCGAGTTGCTCGATGCCGCCGAGACGGTTGCGCGCCATGCTCCCCTCGAGCGGGCACGGGTTGGCATCGTCACCAACGGCGGCGGGGCCGGCGTTCTTGCCGTCGACAAGCTCGTCGACCGTGGAAGCGAGTTGGCTGAACTTGCGCCGTCGACGATCGAGCAGCTTGACCATGTGCTGCCGCCGACCTGGTCGCACGCAAACCCGATCGACATCGTCGGTGACGCTGCGCCGGAGCGCTACGGGGCGGCGCTCGAAGCCTTGGCGGCGGATCCGGGAACGGACGTTATCCTGGTCATGAACTGCCCGACCGGGCTCGGTTCTTCGCCGGACGCGGCCAGGAAGGTGGCCGAGCTTGGCGACGAGGGCGAGATCGGAGGAAAACCGCTTCTCGCGTGCTGGCTCGGCGAGCATACCGCGCGCGAAGGCCGGCGCGTGCTGACGGAAGCGGGCATTGCGAACTTCAAAACGCCGGAGGACGCGGCGATCGCGGCATCCTATCTCAGCGAATGGTCGCGTGCCCAGCGGGCGCTCCTGCGGACCCCCTCGAGCCGGAGTTGGGACCAGGCCGATGGCAAGGCGTCGGCGTGTGCCATCTTCCGGCAGGTGGCCAGCGAAGGGCGGCGCATGCTGACGGAGCCGGAAGCAAAAGCGGCCATAGCCGCCTACGGGATCCCCGTGCCGCGAACCATTGTCGCGGCATCGGTCCCGGAAGTGGCGCAGGCAGCCGGCGAGCTTCTCGAAAGCTCGGAGGCAGTGGTTGTCAAATTGCTGTCGAAGGTGGTTTCACACAAGTCGGACGTCGGCGGCGTGGTCCTCGGCATTGCGACCGCCGACAAAGCTGCAGAGGCCGCCCAGTCGATCGAGGCACGCCTGCGCACGCAGTCGCCAGAGACGAAGGCGGACGGCTACACCGTGCAAGCCATGGTCGTGCGCAAGCATGCGCAGGAGCTCATTTTGGGCATGAGCCTGGACCCGATGTTCGGCCCGGTCATTCTGTTCGGTGCCGGCGGGACTGCGGTCGAGGTTGTAAACGATACCGCGATCGCCCTGCCGCCGCTTGACGACGTGCTGGCCGGAGACGTGATCGACGCGACCAGGATAGGCCGCCTGCTTGCCGGCTATCGCGATCGCAAGCCAGCCAACGGGGGCGCGATCATCGCTGCGCTGAACGGCCTGTCGCAAATGATCGTCGACTTCCCTTGCCTGGTCTCCCTCGACATCAACCCGCTGCTGGCGGATGCCGAAGGCGTGATTGCGCTCGATGCCCGTATCGAAATCGACCCGCGACGGGTGGATGAACCGGCGCCGAACCCTGCCCTTGCCATAAGGCCCTATCCGTCAGGATGGCGCCGCGATCTTCAGTCGGACGGCATGACCTTTCACATCCGGCCAATCATGCCGGCGGACGTAGCCCTTTATCCCGCGTTCCTGGCAAGGATTTCCCCCGACGACCTGCGGCTGCGGTTCCTGTCACTGCGGAAGAACTTCCCGGACCAGATGCTGAAGCGGCTCACGCAGCTCGACTACGATCGCGACATCGCCTTTGTCGCGCTTGAAAAGGACACGGGAGCGCTGGCAGGGATCGGCAGGCTTTCCGGCGATCCCGATCACAGGAGCGGCGAATATGCGCTGCTCGTGCGATCGGATCTGCAAGGCCATGGCCTGGGATGGGATCTGCTGAACCAGGTCATCGACTATGCGAGGGCCGACCGTATTAGTCGGATCGAGGGCATCATCCTGAACGAAAATCGCAAAATGCTCACGATGTGCCGAGAGTTCGGGTTCTCGGTTGCGCACCACCCCAGCGAGCGGGGCCTCTCTGTAGCGACCCTAGAGATCAGCTAGCGCTGGTCAGCTCTATGATCCCGTCTTCCTGAGGCTGGCTGCAGATGAAGAGGTGCCCTCAATCAAGGCCACCATCTCGGCGGTAATTTCGGCTACCTTGCGGTCCGCCTCGATCTTGCGCCAGGTCAACGGACCGGCATCGCGCTGCAATTGGCGCGACAGGATGTCGACGGTGGCATCGGATGGGCCGCCCTTGCGCTCACTGACCCGGCACCAAAGCACCGATGGATCGGCCGCCAGCCAAAATCCTGCAAACGGTACATTTGTCCCGCTCGCGGCGCGTTCGATCCTGTCGCGATCCTCCTGCCTGTCGAAAACAGCGTCGGCGACGACAGAGCCGCCTTCGGCAAGGATCAACTCCGCGCGCCAGGCGATCTGGCGATAGACGCGTTCCGATACGCCGGGCCGGTAGGCCTTGTCCGGCAGCTTGGTCTCGGCAGGTACGCCATGCATGGCCTTGCGGATGCGGTCGCTCTCGACGATCCTGGCGCCGGGTGGCGCGCCGATTTGAGCAGCGAGCGCTTCGGCGGCCGTCGTCTTGCCCGAGCCGCTCAGACCGCCGATCGCAGCAAGCCGGGGCGGCGTTTCGGTAAGCAGGGCTAGCGCGAGGTCGAAATAGGATCGCGCTTCGGCAATCAGCTTTGTGGAGTTCTGGCTGCCCTCCTCGACCTGCGTCGCGGTCACGTGAGCGCGCACCGCTGCCCGCACCGCCATGAAGAATGGCAGGAGGATGAAGCCGTCCTCGTCATCGGCGTCGTCGAGATAGCGATTCATCACCAGATTGGCGAATTGCGGAAAGCCGCGATGCCACAGATCCATCAGCAGGAATGCGAGATCGTAGAGGACATCGACGTTGGCGATCTGATCGTTGAACTCGATGCAGTCGAACAGGCGAGGCTCGCCATCGAAGACGCAGATGTTGCGCAGATGCAGGTCGCCATGGCAGCGGCGGACCCGGCCTGCTGTCTCGCGCCGGTCAAGCAGGCTGGCATGGCGGGCAAGGGCGTCGCGAAACGCTGCGTTGAGCGTTGCGATCTCCTTTCCGTCGAAGACGTGGCTTGTTGCGAATCCGGCCGAATTGATCTCAAGCACGCCGCCGATGTTTTCCGACCCACTGCCGGCATGGATCACGTCGGCGTTGCGGTGATATCGCGCAATCATGCGCGCCACGCCTGTCATCAGCGCGGGTGTCAACTTCCCCGCGGCAGCCATGCGGTCGAGAAGCTTCGATTGATCGAAACGAACCATCTCGATGACGGCGTCGACCAGTTCCCCCGACCCATCCCAGGCAAGCCGATCTCCCGCGCGGGTGATGCGGCGGACATCGAGATAGAGACCGGGCGCCGTTCTGGAGTTCAACTCCACTTCCTTTTCGCACGCGGCGACCCGCAACTCCGGCGTGGAAAAATCGACATAGGGCAGCTTCACCGCTCGCTTCGTTTTGAATGCGCGTCGCCCGACAAGGAAGATTCGCGAGATGTGCGTTTCGATCGCCTCGACGGGACCAGCCTCGCCATAGGTGGCAGGGTCCTTCAGCATCTCGACCACGACATCCTGGTTCTCAGTGATCATGAGTGCGTCCTTGACTTTGGTTGCATCATCCCTCGGTCTTGCCGCTTGAAGCCCTACAAGCCTTCCTAGCGCTGGAGCGTCTGGACGTAACCGGCGAGGTTTTGAATGCGTTCAGTGGTTACGGCCTCCCCGCCGTAGGGACCGTACTTCTTCACGTCGTCAGGCAGGAACTGATTGCCCCAGACCGGCATGTCGCGCTCGCCATGCTCCGGAACGAGGCCGCGGCCGTCGATCATCGCATAGACCCGCCAATATGGAAATTCGCCGCCATTGCGTCTTGTCAGCGTCGTCAAATTCGCGGGGCGCTTCCGCAATACGTCAGCCATTGGTCCGTCGCCCTTGCCGTCCACGCCGTGGCAGACGGCGCAGGAATTCAGATATTCCTGCTGTCCATTGCTCATCTGTTGTGCCGCCGCGGTGCTCAGCGTCAGCATAGAAAGACCCATCATCGTCCAGAATCTCATTTGCTCCGCCTCCGGCCATCGATGTCAGGCTAAGGCTTGCGAGGCGCGCATACGTTGATCGGGATCAATCCTTCGAAGCGATCAGTTTGATTTAGCGCAAGGAAGGAATCCGACCGGCTGGCTACGGCTATGTCCACTGTGAACCTTGCCCGGACAAAGGAGGCGCCGCGATGACATTCAAGACATTGCTCACGGTTACAGGGGCCGATCAGGGAGACGATGATCTGAAGCTTGCCGCCGGCCTGTGCGAAGAAGTCAATGCCCATCTCTCGGTGCTTGTTCTGGTCATCGCGGCGCCTCCCTCTGGCGGAGCATATGCCGAGGTGGTTTCGCCGGCCTGGCTCGCTGAGCGAGAAGCCGAAATGGAAATGCTGCAGAAGCGGAATTCGGCCGTTTCCAAAATGCTGTCGGCGAGCCCCGTATCGACGGACCTGAGTGATGACTACCCGGACCATGCCTGGGCAGATGAGGTCATCGGCCGGCGCGCGCGTTACGCCGATCTAACCGTCCTTGGGCCCGACTTGCTGGCGAGCCAAACGCTCAAGGAGAAAGTCATTGAAGGCGCGCTGTTTTCGTCCGGGAGGCCACTTCTGCTTGTCCCCAAAGGGGCGACTGCGACGTTGAAGCCGAAACGTGTCCTCGTCGCATGGGATGCCAGCCTGGAAGTGTCGCGCGCCTTGCGGGAGTCGCTTGACATTCTTTCGGGTGCCGACGAGGTGCGGATCGTCATGGTTGATCCAATCGAGGACGAACGGCATCACGGCGCGGAACCCGGGGCGGACGTGGCGACCTATCTCTCCCGTCATGGCGTGAAGGTGACTGTAGACCGACTGCCGAGTTCAAATCACTCGATCGCCAATGTTCTGCGCCAGCACGCCGTCGACACTGGCGTCGAGCTCATGGTCATGGGGGCCTACGGCCATTCCCGACTGCGCGAGAGGATTTTCGGCGGCGTCACCAGATCGATGATCGAGGACCCGGGGCTGCCGATCATCATGGCTCGTTGAAAGCTGCATCCAGCGAGAGGCGAATTCGATCCTTATGTTTCGCTTACCGAGTGCTTCGAGCAACCGCGCCGCTTCCTCCACGCTCAGCACGTCCGGCAGCTTGCGTGGATAGCCGGTGTGCGCGGCCAACGTCTTGATGGTTGGCGAAGGCGGACCGGTTATGGATCTGCCCTCGTCCATGTTCGCCGCCCGCTCTCCCCGTCTTCCAGATGCTAGCAGCCGATAAAACGTTTTCAAGAGAAATAAAAACGTTTTTGTCAGAAATGATACGAGCCATACATCGTGACTTGACTGTTGGCCAGTTGGCTTTCTTTCGGTGATGTCGATAGCTTTTTCAGATCGCGGACCGACGTTGTCAGATGGAGCAGATCATCCCGATGATTGGCGAAGACGTTCGGACATGGATCTTTCGGTGAGGCGCCCCAAATGGAACGTGTCCGAGCCAAAGCTAAGACATCGCGCCTTTCGCCACCAGCCTTGCGATCACGGCGAGGGCCCGTTCGATTTCATCGGCGGTGTTGTAATGGGCGATGCCGATGCGGACCACGCCTTCGTCCTCGGACAGGCCGAGATGGCGCGCCGGCTCCAGCGCGTAGTTGTGGCCCGACCACACGTTGATGTCATCGGCCGCCAGCACCTCGGCAAAACGATGGGTGGATACCCGGTCTTGGATGAATGAAATCGTCGGCACCCGGCGCGAAAACAGGTTCGGGTTGGCGATGCCCATCAGCCTGACACCGGGCAGAGCGATAAGTCCGCTCACCAACTGCTGCATAAGGCCTGCTTCATAGGCGTCGAAGGCTTGATAGGCGCCGGCCACCTTCTGGCGCCGCGTCCCGTCATGGCCGGTTTCCTCGCCCGCCTGCGCTAGGTAGTCGATCGTCGCCGTCAGGCCAGCCATTAGTTCGGTCTGCGGCGTGCCGATGCAGAAACGGTCCGGCAGTTCGTCGCTCTGGCAGCGGACGCGGTGTGGCGGCAGCGAGCGCAGCAACGCCTCGCGCCCCCACAGGATGCCGAGATGCGGGCCGAAGAACTTGTAGGACGAGCAAACCAGGAAATCGCAGCCGATGGCCTGGACGTCGGGCAGGCGGTGGGGCGCCAGTTGCACGGCATCAATCCAGACCAGCGCCCCGATGGCGCGTGCCATGGCCGTCAGGCCGGCGACGTCGTTGATGCTGCCAGTCAGGTTGGACGCGTAGTTAAGCGCTAGGAACTTCGTTCGAGACGAGAGCAACGGGGCCAGGTTCTCCGGTTCGATGCGCCAGCTCTCCTTGTCGAAAGGGAGCCACTTCACGGTCAGGCCATGCCGTTCTGCCATATCGAGCCAGGGCGAGATATCGCCTTCATGGTCCATGCGCGTGACGATGATCTCGTCGCCGGCGGTCAGCGTTTTGCCGATGACGCGCGCCATCTGGTAGGCGAGCGTCGTCATGTTCGGGCCGATCACGATCTCCTGCCAGGAGTTGGCATTGACGAAATCCGCCGCCGCTTCGTGAGCGGCGCGCCAGATCGCATCGGCGCGTTGGGAGGCGGCGAAGCGGCCGCCCAGGTTGGCCGAAGCGGTCGCCATCGTCTCGGCCACCGCGGCGATGACCGTTTCGGGAACCAGCGTTCCCGCCGGGTTGTCCAGATAGGCGGTGCGGGACTGTCTCAAGGCCGGAAAGCGGCTGCGAATGAGGTCAAGGGGATAAAGCGCCATAGGTGTCGAACTCTTTCCGTCGTGCGCTCGTCGCCACCGTGCGAGGCTGTTCAACTGCGTCTTGAAACAGGGGCGGGGACTAGCCCGTCCGGTCTCCAGACAAGCATGAGGATGACGATGCCGAGCACGAAGGCGTCCCGGTAAGGCAGGGCGGCGTCGGGCAGGAAGGCCTGGAACAGGACTTCCAGGATCCCCAGCGTGAAACCGCCGACGACGGCGCCGGTCAGGCTGCCGAGCCCGCCGATGACGGCGGCGACGAATGCCTTCAGCACCGGCACGAACCCCATCAGGGGATCGACCGAGCCGCGCTGCGCAACCCACAGAATGGCCGACACACCGGCGAGTGCCCCTGAAACCGCGAAGGCGACCGCGATGACCCGATTTGCCTTGATGCCCATCAGGCGCAGAACCTGGAAATCCTCTGCGGCGGCGCGCATGGCCTTTCCAAGCGTGGTCCGCTTCAGGAACATGGAAAGCGTGGCCAGAGACACGGCCGCTACGACGATCGACAGCAGCGGGACGATCCCGACGCTGGCGATATGGAGATTGACGGAACCCGACAGGCTCGGCGGCAGCGGAATCGGCTTCGGCCTTGCCGAAATGCCGTTCTGGAAGATGACGCGCAGGATGGCGGACACGGCGAAGCTGGTCAGCAGCAGGCCTGTCGCGTCCGCCTTGCGCATGGGGCGAAAGGCAAAGCGCTCGGTCAGCAGCGCGGCGACGACGGCCATGGTGACGGCAAAGACCAATGCCACGGGAAAGGGAACGGCGGCCGCCAGCGCGAAGAACAGCCCGTAGCCGGCCACCGTCATCAGTTCGCCGTGCGCGAAATTGATGAGCGACACGATGGAAAACACCACGGCGAGCCCCAGTGCGAGGAGCGCGTAGATGCCGCCCAGGCTGATGGCGTTGACGATCTGCTGCAGGAAGAATTCCACAACCTTACTCCGCCAGATATGCCTGCTTGACCAGATCGCTGCCGACGAGTTCGGCACTGGAGCCTTGCAGGACGACATTGCCGGATTGCAGGACGTAGCCGTAGTCGGCGATTTCGAGCGCCTGCTCGGCATTCTGCTCGACGAGGAGAACCGTCAGGCCCTTTTCGTTCAACTGCGAGATGAGATCGAAAACCTTGTCTACGATGAGTGGCGCGAGGCCCAGTGAAGGTTCGTCGAGAAACAGCAGGCGCGGCGCCGACATCAGCGAACGAGCAATCGCCAGCATCTGCTGCTCGCCGCCGGACAAGAGCCCCGCTCTTTGACGATAGCGCTCGCGAAGGATGGGAAAGCGGTCAAGCTCGGCTTCGACGCGCGCGGCCAGTTCCGCCCCGGACGCATGCGCTGCGCCGCCCAGATGCAGATTCTCGGCAACCGTGAGGCCGGGAAACACCCTTCGCCCCTCTGGCGTCAGCGACACGCCGCGCTTGACGATCGCTTCGGCGGGCGCGCCGGCGATGGATTGACCCTCGAAGGTGACCGACCCCGTCGAGGCAGTGAGCCCGACGATCGCATTGAGCGTCGAACTCTTGCCGGCTCCGTTGGCGCCCAGGAGAACGGCGATCGAGCCGGCGGGAACGGAGAGGTCGATACCCTTGACGGCAGCGACCTCCCCGTACCTGACTTTCAACGCTGAGACTTCAAGCATGACGTTGCTTTTCATAAACCGGTCCGTAGAGCGCTCAGGGAGCGGGGACGAGCTTGGGGTCGGGCGTCGCTGTCAAGATGGCCGTGCGCTTGCCATTTTCGATTTCGACAAGGGTGATGTCGCGGCTCGGCATGCGGTCGGTTCCGGCGTAGGTGATCTTGCCGGTGACCGTCTCGACATCCTTCAGGTTGGCGATGGCATCGCGCAGCGCGGGGCCATCCATGGTGCCTGCGGCGGTCACGGCGGCATCGATCAGATAGGGAATTTCATATCCCGTCGCGACGTAGGTGGTTTCCGGCAGCGCGCCAGTCTTTTCCTTGAACTTTTCGTAGAAGGCCTTGAGCTTGCTGCCGTCGCTCGGGAAACCTGCGGTCGTGTGGACGACACCGTTGGCGACAGCGCCCAGACCGGTAATGGTGGGGCTGTCGATGCCGTCCGAGCCGATCACGGGCACTGTCACGTTGGCGCCGCGCAACTGATTCATGAAGGCCGGGAAATCAGGCTCGTAGGCGGACGTCATGATTACGTCGGGCTGGGGAGATCGAGCCTTCAGCTTGGTGACTTCCGCCGCGAAGTCCTGCTGGCCCATTGAATAGGTTCCCTGGCCGACGATCGTCCCGCCCTTGGCTTTGAACGCCTCGATGAAATACTCCGGCAGCTTGAGCGTGTAGGCGCTGTCGGGCGAATTCAGCACATACGCGGTCTTGTAGCCTTTGCTGACGGCGTATTCGGCCAGGATGGCGGCCTGCGCGTTGTCGGCTGGATAGTCGCCGAACATGTAGTCGCCGACGGCGCTCGGAATGGTGGGGGTCGACCCGCAGAAGGTGAAAGTGGGGATCTGCGCGGCCTGGCTGATCTGGCCGGCGGCGATCGAGGGGTCGGCATCGCAGGGCGTGATAAGCACCTTGACGCCTTCCGCCACCAGTTCCTGGGCAGCCTGGACCGTCGCCGCTGTATCGGTGCGCGTATCCTTGATGCTCAACTTGATCGTGTACTTGCCGGCGAAGCCTCCCTTGGCGTTGATCTCGTCGACCGCCATCTTGAAGCCCGCCAGCGAGGGCTGATCTGAATAGGCCAAGGCGCCTGTCTGGGCCGTGGCAAGGCCGATCGTGACCTCCTCGGCATTGGCCGGGGCAAGCGCCAGCATCGGCACCGCGAACAGGCTCGCGGTCGCGGCCAGTCTAAGTCTAGACGTGTTCATCGTGTTCCTCCCTTTTCTCGCTACGATGGCTACGGCGGGTGCCGATATAGGCTTCGATGACCGCCGGATTTTCGCGGATTTCCGCAGGTGTTCCCTCGGCGATCTTTTCGCCCTTGTTCAAAACCACCATATGATCCGACAAGCGCATGATAAGGCGCATGTCGTGTTCCACGACGAGGAGCCCGATGTCATGGTCGGCCTTCAGTTTGGCCAGCATGTGCATGAGATCGTCGGTTTCGGCCGGGTTCATGCCGGCAGCCGGCTCGTCAAGCAGCAGGAAGGACGGCGACAGGGCGAGCGCGCGGGCGATTTCGAGCCTGCGGCGATCTCCATAGGCAAAAGAGCCGGCCAATTCGTCCCAGCGTTCGGCCAGGCCCAGACGCGCCAGTTGAGCGATGGCTATGGAACGCGCCTCGGCGGTCGAGCAACCCTTGGACAGGGCGGACACGGCGACGTTTTCCAGCGCCGTCATGCGGTCGAACAACCGGATGTTCTGGAACGTCCGCGCCAGGCCGGCGACGGCCACCTTGCTCGGGCTTTTGCCCGTTATGCGATTGCCGTCGATGGAAACCACCCCGGCCGACGGCTGCAACTGGCCGCAGACGATATTGATCAGCGTAGTCTTGCCCGCACCGTTGGGGCCGATGAGACCCGTCACTTTTCCCGCCTGAACCTCGAAGCTGATATTGTTGAGCGCGGCCAGGCCGCCGAAACGCTTGGTGATGTTCTTTACTTCCAGCCGGCCGCCGCCGCGGCTGCCGGAGCCCGCGGGAACGGAACTGGGCTTGGATGAAATCCGAGAACTGGGCGGACGGGCGAAAAGGCGCTCGCCCACTTCATACTGCCCGACCAGTCCGAGCGGACGCCGCCAGATGGTCAACAGCAACGCTATGCCCATGCCGAGTTGCGGCAGGCCGAAGATACCTGGCACATGCACGCCGCCCAGGTCGATCCCGGTCTCCACCTGCCTGAGCAACTGTATGACTGCTGCCAGAAGAACCGTCCCGGCAACGGCGCCGGTCACCGTCTGCATGCCGCCGACGATCAGCATCGCGGTCAGCGTGAAGATCAGGTCGAAATAGAAATCCTTCGGTGAAAACGCGCCGAGATAGTGGCCGTAGAACGCGCCGACCACCGTTGCCATGACGATGCTCAGAACCCACCCGCGAAAGCGGGTGCGCTGCACGTCGACTCCGTTGGCCGCCGCTGCCACCTCGTTTTCGCGGGTGGCGCGCAGGCGCAGCCCGAGCGGGAGATCGCGCAACAGGCGGGCGAGCACAATGAACAGGGCCGCAACGGCAAAGGCCGAATACACCGTGGTCAGACGCGGAACGCCGTAGAATGTCTGGCTCCCCCGCGTGATCTCGCGGGCGCCGTTCAAGATCACATGGATGACGATCAGGAAAGCGAGCGTGCCGATCGCAGCCGATCCGGTGGAGAGCCGGGAGAGCGGATAGCCGGTGACGACGCCCATGACGATGCCGGCTACGATGACCACGACAAGCGCCATAGGCAGTGAAAACTCAAGCCCCTGCAGGAATACAGGCAGTTGCGGCAAGGCGGAGTGCTGGACGGCGGCGCTCATCGTCAGAACGCCGGAAACGTACGCGCCGATCCCCATAAAGGCGGAATGGCCGAAAGAAACGATGCCGGAGTTGCCGCTGAACACCGCCAGCGCGAGCACGGCGGCGAGTTGCATCAGCGCCAGGGTGCCGATGTTGACGCCGGTATTTCCGAATGCCGTACAGACAAGCGCCGTCAGAACAGCGATGCAACCGATGAGAATCGCGGCACTCGACCATGACCTTGCGGTAGCGCCGCCCAAGAGAGGCATCGCGGTGTCCCCCAGATGAAGAAGAGGCAGGCTAGCATGCGGCAGGTGCGGGGTGTCAAGAATTTATTTCTTATTGCAATACCGCTGCTGGATGCTGTAATAAATTCTACATCCTGTTCCGGACTCCGCCGCCATGCCTCCCCGCAAGACCGAGACCTCCGCGTCTGCCTTGAAATCGAAGTCAGTGCGAGAGCTTCTGATGGAGGCCGACCGCAACATTCCCGCCTCTGAGATGAAAGTGGTCCGCATGCTCCTGGCCAATTATCCGGCGGCCGGGCTGACGACGATCTCGAGGCTCTCGCAAACGGCCGGCGTCAGCGATCCTACGGTGCTGCGGCTGGCTACGCGTTTGGGGTTCGAAGGCTTCAGCGACCTGCAGACGGCGCTTCTCGCAGAAGTGGAAGAGCATATGCGCTCACCTCTGACGCTGACCGCCGCATCGCGTCTGCCATCGATGCCACAGGTCGAGCGGACCAACGCCTATCAGTCCTTCCTCTTGTCATCGATGACGCAGATCGAGGCCGTCATAAAAGGAACGGCCACGGCCGACTATGAACGCGCCGTCGATCTCCTCATCGACCCGAAACTTCATATCCTGTTCATCGGCGGACGCTTCAGCCGCTTCATCGCAGGCATCATGCAGCGTTGCCTCCAGCATGTGCGCGACGGAACGACGCTTTTCTCCGGCTCGCCGGCGGACGTCGTCGACGAGATGGCCGGCATTGGTAAGCGCCATGTTCTGGTGGTCTTCGACTTTCGGCGCTACCAAACGGACACGGTTCGCTTCGCCGAACACGCAAAGAAGCGAAACTGCAAGATCATCCTGTTCACTGATCAGTGGAAGTCGCCGGTTGCCGAGGTCGCCGACGTGGTCTTTTCGGCGCCGACCGAAACGACGTCGCCGTTCGATACGCTTACGACGCCGTTGCTGCAGGCAGAAGCCGTGATTGCCGGCGCTGCCGAACGACTTGGCGACAGCTGGCACGCGCGCGTGGCCGTGATCGAGCAGATACGAAGCGAATTCCATGTGACGCTCGATGGCAGCCATCGCGACACGCGGTCGAAGGCAACGCAAGGCAAAACAGGAACCAAGACGCGTGACAAGGACGACTGACAAGCGAGAAGTCAACTACGGAGCCGGCGAGACGGCGGTGTTGTTCGTGGACATGCAGAAGATGTTCTGCACGCCCGGCGCGGACCCCGCGCATCCGGAGATGGATGCGAACCACTACTATCATTCCAGGCTCAAGACGCTCGTCATACCGAACCAGATGCGGATCCTGGCGGCGGCGCGGGCCGCCGGCGCCCAGGTTCTGCACACCATCATCGAGGCGCTCACGCAAGACTGCCGAGATGCTTCGCTCGACCACAAGCTGTCCAATCTTCTCGTGCCCAAGGGGCATCCGCTGGCGCCGCCGATCGACGAGCTGAAACCCGTCGCCAACGAGATTGTCCTGCCCAAAACCTCGTCGGGCGTCTTCAATTCCACCAATATAGACTACGTGCTGCGCAACCTGGGCATCAGGACGCTGATCGTGGCGGGCGTCGTCACCGACCAGTGCGTGGATATGGCTGTGCGCGATGCCGCCGACCGCGGCTACCTCGTGAGCGTTCCCGGCGATGCCTGCGCCACCTACAGCCAGGAACGGCATGACGCGGCATTGCGGGCCTATAGCGGCTACTGCTGGTTGACCGATACCGACACAATCGTCTCGCGCCTCGACGCGATCGAGAGGAATGCGTGATGGGCAGCGACGCCACATCGCTGGTGACTTTCGTCACCACGGATTATGCCGGCATCACGCGCGGCCGCTCCGTCGTCGCTTCCAGTTACACGCCCGGACGTGCCATGTCGGCCGGTTGGGTGCCGGCGAACATGTCGCTTACCCCCTTCGACCAGATCGCCCACCCCAATCCGTGGGGCTCGACCGGCGATCTTCGCCTCCTTCCCGACGAGGCTGCGAGATACAGGCTGCGCCCCGAGGGCTCGGCTACCGACCTCGACATGATGATGTGCGACATTGTCGAACTGGACGGTTCGCCGTGGCCTCTTTGTCCTCGCACCTTCCTCAAGACTGCCCTTGCAGACCTCGAGCGCGAGGCAGGCGTGGACCTCGTCGCCACGCTCGAGCACGAATTCCAGATTTTCGGCGCGGATTGGCCTTCGGCCCCGGCCTTCTCGCTTCAATCCTTGCGGCGGGCCGACCCGTTCGGCCCCGTGCTGATGGCGGCCCTGAGCGAGGCGGGCGCGGACCCCGAAGTGTTCATCGCGGAGTACGGCACAGACCAGTTCGAGGTGACGGTGGCGCCTTCCTCCGGCCTGGTGGCCGCCGACCGTGCCGTGGTCGTGCGCGAGGTCGTGCGCGAACTGGCACGCAATGCCGGCTGGCGTTGCTCGTTTGCGCCCAAGACAGCCGTGCAAGGCATCGGCAACGGCGTGCATATGCACTTTTCCTTCCGCGACAAGGCGGGGCGACCGCTCGCCTACGACGCCGGGAACCCCGGCAATGTCTCCGCTCTGGCTGGTTCTTTTGTCGCCGGCATACTTCGCCACCTGCCGGCGCTGGTGGCGTTCACGGCCCCCAGTCCGATCTCCTATCTGCGCCTGCAGCCGCATCGCTGGAGTTCCAGCCACACCTGGTTCGGCGACTGCAACCGCGACGCGAGCCTGCGCATCTGTCCGGTCAACCGGACCGGCAGCAGCGATCCCGCCAAGGCCTTCAATATCGAATACCGGCCTGCCGATGCCACGGCTTGCCCGCATCTGGCCCTGGCCGTTATGGTGCGCGCCGGCCTTGAAGGCATTCGCGAAGGGCTTTCGGCGCCGCCGCTTTTTTCCGGTGACCCGGACACGCTTTCGGCCGAAGAGCGCGAACGGCTTGGCCTCAACCGCCTGCCGTATTCGTTGCAGGAGGCGCTTGCGGCGCTGACCGACGACGACACCGTGACCTCCTGGTTCCATCCTCTGGCGATGGAAACCTACACCGGCATGAAGCGCATGGAGATGGAACTTGCCGGAAGCGACGTTGATGACGCCATGTGCAAGCGTTACGCGGATATCTATTGATGCGGGAAAACGAAGAGCTATCACCGCCGGCGGCGCGCGTCATCAACGCACAGGGGGCTTCATCTTATGTGCTTCTTTGCGAACATGCCTCGCGCTACATCCCCGCGAAATACCAAGACCTGGGTCTGCACCAGAGCGAACTGGGGCGTCATATCGCCTGGGATATCGGCGCCGAGGAGGTCGCCATGCAGCTTTCCAGTCATCTCGACGCGCCCCTTGTCTGCGCCAACTATTCACGGCTGCTGATCGATCTCAACCGGCCGGTCGACAGCTCGAGCTCGGTGCCGTACTTAAGCGAATCGACCTTCATCCCCGGCAATGCGAACCTCAGTCGCTCCGAGCGCCAGGAGCGGATCGATGCCTATTTCACGCCATTCCAGAATTGCGTCGAGCGCTTGCTCGATGCCAGAACGGCTGCCGGACGTTCCACCACTGTTATCGGGGTTCACAGCTTTACGCCGATTTACAATGGTGTTGCTCGTCCTTGGCAGGCGGGGATCCTTTTCCGCAAATCCGCACGATTCGGCAGGGCGCTGGTACAAGCGCTTGGCGGGCCAGCGGCCGGTATTGCAGAGAACCAACCTTATCAAATTGATGATGAAAGCGACTATACGGTTCCAATCCACGGTGAGGCGCGCGGCCTTGATGCGGTCCTTGTCGAGATTCGCCAGGACTTGATTTCCCGGGGTGTGGATGCAGCCGACTGGGGCCTGCGTCTTGCGAGAGCTTTGGACATGTGCGTCGTCACCCAATGAGTCCGCCCGAAATCGTGTTTGGGGAAGGGGTCACGAGGCGGGTTCGGATAACGGTCTGCTCCTAGATTTGTGATCTAGTTGTGGAGCCTCAAGAGGTTGTCCTGGGTTAGGGCGAGGCGACTGATAGGTGGTTTAGACTTTAGGCTGCCGTGTGATGCCAATTGTATGTGTGCAGCCAGACAGGCAGTTCGGCGGCGCGGTGGTTTGATGTCGGGTAGGCAATGGCGTAGGCCCATTCGCGCAGCGCGGTCTGGATGAAGCGCTCGGCCTTGCCGTTGGTTCTGGGCGTATAGGGCCTCGTCCTGACGTGCTTGAGGCCGAGATCGCGGCAGGCCTTGGCGAAGGCCTTCGATCTGTAGCAGGAGCCGTAGCACCTACTGAATGAAGGAGCGGCGGCGACCGAGAGAGCGGTGCGCGCAGCTTTTCGCTGCAGGCGCGCACCGCTATCGAGGCGGCCATGGCCAGTCAAAGTTTCTCTAGAATGTGAATGTTCACAACCCATTCCGGAGAGACCGACCATGACCACTTCAGATTCTACACTCGCCGCCACGGTGCTGGTAGCGATCGACATTGCCAAGGTGCGCAAGGAAGTTCTGATCGAAGCACCAGGCCACAAGCGCCGGCGTCGCCTTTTGGTCCTCAACACCCGTGCTGAGCACGACCATCTGATAGCGGTGCTGCAGGCACATGGCCGCCCAGTGGTCTGCGCCTTTGAGGCGACCGGGAACTATCACCGGCCGATAGCATGGCGCCTGGCTCAAGCGGGTTTTGAGGTGCGGCTGGTGTCGTCGCTGGCGCTGGCCCGAACACGAGAAGCGTTGCATGTCAATGACCGCGGAATGGGGACCCCGTATTTTCGCGCAAAAGGGGCTCTGACGCAGTGTCGCTGCGACCCCAATCTGCGTTGCACCGATGAGACGCGCCTGGAGCAATCGATCTTGGCGCGGCCGTACATCTGCCGCTTGATGAGTTTGAGCTTGGTGATCTGGCCTTCGGTCTGGCCATTCGACCACGGAGAGACAATGGCGTTGCGGACTGCGGCGATGTCCTTCTGGACACCGTTCGCAAAGGAACCGACCAGGCTCGCCTTCGCGCCCTCGAGCCAAGCGTCCAGCTTTGCGACCGCTTTTGATCGGATCATCTGCTGGAAGTCGTCGATCAGCGTTCGCGCGATCGTCAACTCGGGAACATTGCTCTCAATCGCTGCGATCAGCACGGCATCGGATTTGGACAGGTCGTCGCGCGCCAACGTCATGAGCCTGGCGATGCTTCGCGCCGAAGGCGTGCGGGCAAGCGCACTTTAATCAGCCTTTTCGGCCAGACGTCGGCGCCGCGCCCATTCAGAGACGACGCCGCTCTGGTCATGGAAGCCCTTCTGGTGCATCTCGCGCCAAAGTGCCGATGCATTGCGTGCGCCTTGCCCCCAGCGGTTGTCGAGCCAGGGAAGCCATTCCTCGAGCGAACTCTGGCGGACGCGGAACACATCGGTGCGCTGGCCACGCAGGACGCTGCGGACCAACTTGCGACTATGCCCGGTACGCTTGACGATCTGCTTGATCGGAAGGCCCTGCTTCGACAATTCCAGGATGGCCCCGTTCGTCTCCTGTCGGCGTAGGTATCCGTCATATTGCAGCCGTTCTGCATAGGTCAGAAGCTTTGGATCGATGATAGTGCTGCCGACAGCCCGTCGGATCTGACGCATGGATTTGCAAACCGCATCGAGAGAGGCACGGCTTGCGTTTTCCATCAAGTGCCAGCGATCGGCCACCTGATCGGCGTGAGGCAAGGCCTTGGCGATTGCCTCGCCATATCCGCCGCCCCGATCACGTGCGACGGTTGTGATGGACGGATGACCCGAGAGCCATACCTGCGATGTCGCCTGCTCGCGATCGGGCAGCAAAGTCACCGGCCTACGGCGCTCAAGATCGCAGACAATCGTGCCGTATCGCTGGCCACGCCGGAACGCGAAGTCATCAATGCCGATAGTGACAAGCTCATCACGCGGCGGTTCAGTCCGCCGGCGCACGACACGCAACAGGGTATCGTTGCTCACCGGCATCATGAGGCGATCGGCAAAGGCCGCAGCCGGCCTCCCGCCAAGCGCGAGCCCCAAGTGATGAACGATCGTCTCAAGACGTCCGGTCCTTCGCGGTAACGGAGCCAAAATATCGGCGCCAAACCGCTCGGCAAAAATGCGGCGGCGGCAAAGAACGGCGTCGCACCAGAAACGGCGAACCGTCACCCGCAGGAAAACCCGTCGACCGGCGATCGGCAAATCGGCGGCTTGCCGCAAATATCGGCTCTGGGTCCGGAGTGAACTGGTCCCGCAGCACGGGCACGTTGCCGAAACCGCCGTAGCGCGCACGTCAAGAAATACGCAATCCGTGTCGATCTCAGCATGCTCGACGACGAAGCCTGCCGGCGCCAGTTTCGTCGACGCAGCTCTCCGTTCCATCGCGTTGATTCCCCCTCGGAAAAATCGCGATTTCAGCCTTCACATGCAGCGAGATTGAGTCTGACCCCCGTTTGGACGAAAATCACCCCTCAAACAGGGTCCTCATTCCAAGAAAAATCACAAGCCCGCCGCCGGGAGGACGAGGCGGCGAGCCCGATTTTGGGTGCGGCGCAGGAGGAGGCACCCGCATTGGACCAGCGTTGCCATCGCATTTGATAGAGGAGC
>Ga0209023_10003554_pt1 | contig 18511 bp, 17 predicted proteins | sample LakOneMetagenome_FD_187468 | JGI IMG/M metagenome (GOLD analysis project Ga0209023, IMG submission 187468) | Freshwater and sediment microbial communities from Lake Erie, Canada (SPAdes) (version 2) | ecosystem: Environmental > Aquatic > Freshwater > Lentic | place: Lake Erie, Canada...
CGAAAAGGCGGCACGTGGCAGTTATTCTATTGGCAGGCGGTATTGTGTCAATCCATACAGGCGCTTGCGGCACCCACACATCGCTGCGCACAAATCCGCGATAGGTTCGATTTCGTCGTTTTTGAACCCATGCGAGCGCCAAACCGTCCGGTCCGACAGCGAAAAATCGTGATTTCCGCCGTCTCACAAGGACCGGATTTATTTGCTTTCCAAGCAGAACATGTGGACGAAACAGCGTGTCCATGGGCCGACTCTTGCGCGTGAGTCACGGCATATTGTAGCATTCTGGCTGTAGGGTACGACATCTCGTGCGGCGGTCCTGATCCTCGATGGTCCTGAATTTGCGTAAACGCCCGGCCGCTTTTTGTGTGGCCGGCGAGGGCTAAGGGATTCTGCCGCCTCCGGATTTCGGCCGGTTTGCAATCGCGACGCTGCGTCGAAAATGGCCGGCGCGAGACCAAAAGGAAGAGTGCGATGACGGTGATAAGCTGGACCGAAGATCGCGTGGAGCAGTTGAAAAAGCTCTGGGAAGCCGGATTGTCGGCGAGCCAGATCGCCGCCGAACTCGGAAACATCACCCGCAACGCCGTGATCGGAAAGGTGCATCGCCTCGGCCTTTCCGGCCGCGCCAAGAGCCCGTCGTCCGCAGCACCGCGGCAGCGCAAGGTTCGCCCCGCGCAGCAGATGATGCGGATCAGCCGCCCGGTGTCACGCGGCAACACCGCTCTCGCCCATGCTTTTGAAATGGAAGTTGAGCCGGACCCCATCGCTTACGACAATGTCGTGCCGATGAGCCAGCGCCTCAGCCTGCTCGAATTGAACGAGAGCACCTGCCACTGGCCAATCGGCGATCCCGGCAGCGCGGATTTCTTTTTCTGCGGCGGCAAGGCGCTCGGCGGCCTGCCCTATTGCGCGCATCATTCGCGCGTCGCGTATCAGCCAGCCAGCGACCGGCGGCGCAGCCCACGGCCGAATTCGAAATAAGCATCAGTTCAATCATTGCGAAAAAGCCCCGCCGGATCGGTGGGGCTTTTTTATTGTGGGGTGAGTTTGTCCGATGTCTCCTGCGCCGTCCGCGCGGCGGGAAGACAGGCGGTGAATGTCGCGCCTTGGCCAAGCACGCTTTCGATCTGCAGCCGCCCGTGATGCCGGTTGAGGATATGCTTCACCAGCGACAGGCCGAGACCTGTACCGCCTTGCGCGCGGCTGTCGCCGACATCGACGCGATAGAACCGCTCGGTCAGGCGCGGCAAATGTTCCGGCGCAATGCCGGGGCCGAAATCGCGGATCGCAATCCGCGCTTCGCCAGCGCCCTCGCCCGGCTCGGGTGGCGTCAACGACACGATCACGCGACCGCCGGTCGCGCCGTATTTCAGCGCATTCTCGATCAGGTTTTCCAAAAGCCGCAGCAATTCTTCGCGGTCACCCGGAACGCGCACAGGCGACGGCGGCAATTGCACCTCGATGGCGACTTGCCGATCGCCCGCGAGTGCCTCAAGGCCGTCCACCACCTGCCGCACCAGCGGCACTACATCGACCAGTACGTCGGGTCGCACGTGCGCGCTCAACTCGACGCGCGACAGCGACAAGAGATCGTCGATCAACCGCGCCATGCGCGTCGCCTGCGCGTGCATGATGCCGAGAAAACGCTCGCGCGCCTTGGTGTCATCGCGCGCCGGTCCTTGAAGCGTATCGATGAATCCCGACAGTGCCGCGAGTGGCGTTCGCAATTCATGGCTGGCATTGGCGACAAAGTCCGCGCGCATTTCCTCCACTCGCCTCAGCGGCGTCTGATCGTGGAAGGTCATGAGGATGCAATATTCGGTGCCGCTGAATGCCGCCGGCAACAGCAGCGGCGTCACGATCAATTCCATCCAGCGATCGACCGGCACGCGGTCCACATAGGCCGCGCGCTGCGGCTGGCGGGTGGCGATGGCCTCGCGTAATGCGGTGATGATTTCCGGCGAGCGCAGCGCGAACAGCGCAAGTTCGTTCTTGCGCAACGCGGGTGCAAGTTGAGCCGCGGCACGATTGAAATGCAGCACGCGCCCGGCGCGATCCATCAGCACGGCGGCATCGGGCATACCGCCCACAAGGGCCTGCACCACAGGCGTTTCCGCGGGCCGCGTGCTTACCGCCTCATCGGCGGCGGGGACAGATTGATGCAGATTCCACGGCACCAGCGCAGCACCCGCGATCACCAGAAACACCAGCACTGCCTGCGGCAATGTCAGCCCACCGAACACCACCGACGCGATCAAGCCGAGCACGGTCGCGATCAGGATCAATGCTGCACGGCGGAGCCGGTCGGACCAGGGCGAGAAACCCGATGTGGACGACGTGATTGCCATGCGCCTTGCGTTGTTCCGGGGATTTAAGAAACGGGCGACCGAGATCCATCGCTCGGCTGCGGCTTCGCAGCCTCGTCGAGCCGTCGCAAGGCGGCAGCGACCTTTTTCGCTCGAAGACCGACAATCAATTCGCGAAGCGAGAGCAGGATCACCGACAGGATGAACGGTACGATGTAATAGAGAACGCGGAACAGCAGCATGCCCGCCAGCAATTCCTCGCGGTCGAACTGAAACAGTCCCACCAGCATGGCCGCGTCGAATACGCCGAGCCCGCCGGGCGAATGACTGGCAAAGCCGAGCAGCGTCGCCGACACGAAGATCACCGCGACCACGACAAAGCCGACATGCGGCTCATCCGGCACCAGGATGTACATGGCAAGCGCACAGAAGCCGAGATCAACAATGCCAATCGCGATCTGCATCAATGTGAGCGGCCCGCCGGGCAAGGTCACAGTCCAGCTTCCACGCCCAACCTCGCGTGGCTTTGCCCAGACCCACAGCACATACGCGCACAGGCCGATCAGAATGCAGATGGCCGCGAGACGGTTGAGCCATACGGGGAGCTTGTCGATAGAGGCCGCGGCTTCCGGATGATAGGCGACACCGAGACCGAGCACGGCGGCATTGCCAAGCCAGAATGTCAGGCCCGCAAGGAAACAGACTTTCGCGACATCGACAGCGGACAGATCCCACGCCGAATAGATGCGATAGCGCACCACGCCGCCGGTGAACACGCTGGCACCGACATTGTGGCCGATAGAGTAGCTGGTGAAACCCGCGAACGCCGCAATCCGGTACGGCACATCGCCACGCCCGATCGCGCGCAGCGCGAACATGTCGTAGAATGTCAGCGTGAAATAACCCGCCGCGACGCACAGCCCTGCGAGCACGACAGTGCGCATTTCGGTCTCGCGCAACGCCTCATAGAGGTCGTCGGTGTCGAGGCCCTTCAGCATATGATAAAGAATGTAGCAGGCCGTCGCGATGATCGCGATGCTGATTGCAACACCGAGCTTGTGCAGGATCTGCTTCTCGCGCATGTACGCGATGGCCCCGCGAAGTGTTTCCAGCATCCAGACCTCTAAATTCGATCGGGTTTGACCCCTAACCGGCAGCTTTGTTCCTATCAGACCCGGTACATCATCGCGAGGATTTCAGCCAAATGATGGGCCTGAAGTCACATTAAGAATACCATCGCATCAATGCCGCACTGCGCTCGCCTGTTTCGGCCGCTGCTGTTGGGTTTTTCGCCCCGCAACACGAGCCGTTACACGGCCGGGGTGTGGCGCGAGACCACCAGATTCCGCAGCCACGAACCGATGGCGCAACCCACGATATAAATAGCCATCATGACAAGACCAAGATCGAGCCAATATCCGGCGCGGCCCGGAGCGAGGTGAAAGACCGAGGCCAAAATGAGTGCGCCAAGAACGATGGCCACCCGGCGCATGGTGGTGACGGATAGGCCGTGCCCGCGCTGGACTACCGCGATCCATCCCATTGCGAGGCCCACCAGCGCCGATGCCAGCAGCCAGCCCCAGTTGAATGTCGCCAGATAGACCATCTCATTTCACCAAAAATTCGATGCGGCGGTTTTTCGCCTTGCCTTCATCGGTATCGTTCGCGGCCACCGGTTGCTGGCTGCCATAGCCCACCGCCTTTAGCCGGTCTGTCGGCAGACCTGCCTTGACCAGATAATCCGCCACCGCCTGCGCGCGCTTTTCAGACAGCACCTTGTTGCCAGCGGCCTCGCCGTCGCTGTCAGTGTGACCGGCGACTTCGATATTCGCCGTCGGACAGCGCAGCGCGGTTTCGATCAGCCGGTCGAGCAACCCCATCGAGTCCTGATCGATGGTGGCGCGGCCGGAGTCGAACCTGATCTTCGCCTTGCCGAGCAATTCAAAGAACAGTTGCTGACACACTGTGGAATCGACGGAACTTGCGACCGGCTTCACCGACACATCGGCATTGGCTTTCCAGCCCTGCGGCAGATCGCTGCCGAGGCCACCGCGAATCTGATCGGCAGCGGCCGCGTAAAGCGCATCGCCCGACACCTTGATCTCGCGATCCGACATCACCAGCGAACCTGTCGAGACCCGCGACAGCGCGCCGAGCGCGGCCATCACGGCATTCGAGAAACCCTGCGGCGCGCCGACGCTGGCCTTCAGATTGTCCACCAGCTTCTCGGAGAAGAATTTGCGCCCGACCGCTGCGACGACGGCGGCGTGCACGGCATTATCCGGCACATAGCCTTCGAGCGTCACCGTGTTGGCGACGGGATCCTTGTTGGCACGGAAAATATAGGGCGGTGCTTTGATCGCGTTTTCCGCCACCGTGTAGCCTTCAGGCAGATTGCGCAGCGCCGCTGCGATTGCCTCGCGACTGCCGATCTCACGTGCCATGCCGGACAGGCTGACGCTGGTATCGCTCAGCGCGATCTTGCCGTCCTTCAGCTTGCCGATCTGATCCGCCAGCAGCAGCGCCGCATTATCGAAACGCGGCGGCGCGCCGCGCGCCATGGTCATGCGGTCGGATACTTCTACGCCAGCATTCGCGGCGCGCGTCGCTTCGGCCAACCGGGCCTTGCTCGCAGGCAGCGGTGCGCTGCCGCCGAGCGTGATGCGGACCACGTCGCGCTCGATGGACCACAGGAACGGCTTGGCTTCGTTGATCAGCCGCGTGTCGTCGTTCACCAGCCGGACACCGGTCGTGGCCTCGACCTGAGAGATTGCGCTGCGGCGGCCATCTTCGGAAAAGGCTTCTGCCGACAGGGCGACATCGCGTCCCGACACCGCGATGCGGGTTTTGTCGAGAACGGTATCCTTGAGCGCCGCGGTAGACCGCGCGGCGAGATCTGCCTCCAGCGGAACCGTTCCGGTCCAGATCGCGGCGATCCAAAGCAGGGCCAGCGGGATTAATCCCGGCCACCATTTCCGCGCCCAACTGGAGATTCGGTTCATTCTGGTCCTTATGCCTAGGACATGAGACAAAACAAACCCTTGGCGAGGTGTCAAACGCGAAATCACCGCAGCCGTTGCATCCTTTGGCGCAGGCCCAAACAGGCCAGAGAGGAGCGGTTTCCAGCAACCGGATAACCGTTTCTTCAACGGTTTCTGCGACATCTTGGGCTGATATTTTCGAGGATCGGCCCCAAGCGCATCGCCATGAAGCAACTCCGCAACAACGTCATCCGCGCAGGCCTCGATGCCCTGTATTTCACGGGCGCGCATCATGTGCTGCGCCCCATTCTGGCGGGCGTCGGCACCATCTTCATGCTGCATCATGTCCGCCCTGCCCGCGACGATATGTTCCAGCCCAACCATCACCTCGAAATCACGCCGGACTTCCTTCGCGAGGTGCTGGCGCATGTCCGCGCGCTGGATGTCGATATGATCTCGCTGGATGAAGCTCATCGCCGGATGGCCGCGCGCGATTTTTCGCGGCGCTTCGCCTGCTTCACATTCGATGACGGCTATCGTGACAACCGCGATCACGCGCTGCCGGTCATGCGCGAGTACGACGCGCCGTTCACGGTGTATGTCGCCAGCGATTTCGCCGAGGGTTGCGGACGCTTGTGGTGGGTGGCGCTGGAACGTGTCATCGCTCGCGCAAATTCAATTCAGATCATGCGCGACGGCGCGGCAGTGGCACTTGACGCGAGCACTGCGGAAGCGAAGCAGGATGCCTTTAATCAGGCTCATGACTGGCTGCGCTCGCTGCCGAACGACATTGACGTTCAGAACGCGGTCAGCGCGCTCTGCGCACAGCATGCTGTTGACGATGCGGCCATCGCCCGCGAACTGTGCATGTCGTGGGATGAACTGAAATCCTTCGCCGCCGATCCGCTGGTCACCATCGGCGCGCACACGATCACTCATTGCAATCTCGCCCGCGACAACGAAACCGATGTGCGTCGCGAGATGAGCGTGAGCCGCGCGCGGATCGAGGAACATCTCGGACGACCGGTGCTGCACTTCGCCTATCCTTATGGCGACAAGGCTGCGGCTGCGTCCCGCGAATTCAATCTTGCCCGCGAGATCGGATTCAAGACCGCGGTCACCACGCGGCCCGGCATGATCTTCCCCGAGAATGCCGAGCATCTCACCGCGCTGCCGCGCATCTCGCTCAACGGCAATTACCAGAATGCGCGCTTCCTTTCGGTGCTGACCTCGGGTGCCGCGACCGCAATGTGGAACGGCTTCCGCCGCGTGGACGCAGCATAAGGCCGTTTCAAACATCCCCTGCAGACCGGCCATTCCTTGACACTCCTGTTGCTGCGGGCGCTATATCCGCGCCAAGCAAAAAGGAGGCTCCATGTTCAAGGATCTGTTTTCACTAAAGGGCCGTGTCGCACTGGTCACCGGCGGTTCGCGCGGCATCGGCAAGATGATCGCATCCGGCTTCCTCGCGCAGGGCGCTGCGAAAGTTTACATCACCGCGCGCAAGGCCGGTCCTTGCGAAGCAACCGCGAAAGAACTCAGCGCGGCTTATGACGGCGAATGCATCGCACTACCCATCGACATGTCCACTGTCGAGGGTTGCAAGAAGCTTGCAGCCGAGATCGCCAAACACGAACCGAAGCTCGACATTCTGGTCAACAATGCCGGTGCGGCGTGGGGCGCGGCGTTCGATGAATTTCCGGAAGCCGGCTGGGACAAGGTGATGAACCTCAACGTCAAGTCGCTGTTCTTCTTGACACAGGCGCTGGCGAAGCCGCTGCGCGCCGCAGCGACGAAGGACAAGCCCGGCAAAGTCATCAACATCGCGTCCATCGATGGGCTTTCCGTGAATCCGATGGAAACCTATTCCTATCAGGCGAGCAAGGCGGCAGTGATTCATCTCACGCGCCGCATGGCTGCGAAGCTGATCAAGGACAACATCAACGTCACCGCGATCTGCCCCGGCGCATTCGAGTCGGACATGAACACGGCGGCACGCGATCACGGCGACACGATCGCGAAAGCGATCCCGTCAAAGCGCATCGGCACGCCTGAAGACATGGCGGGCATCGCGATCTATCTCGCGTCGCGCGCCGGCGATTATGTGGTCGGCAATTCCATAGCCGTGGATGGCGGTATTGTTTACGCGAATCTCAGCCTGCCGGTATCGGGAGAGTAAGCGCAATCTTTGACCTCTCTCCGCTTACGGGGAGAGGTCGCGATTTCAGTATGTCTCGACATGATAGCGCCCGCTTTCGCGCATGGCGGGCTTGAGCGCAGCCCAGTCGATTGAGGCGGCGCGGCACGCATCGGCAAACGCTTCGTCGACGCCAGACTCCATGCCTTTCAATCCGCAGATATAGACATGGGTTTTTTCGTCACGCAGCAGCGTGGCGATCTGCGCCATCTCGCTACGGATGCGATCCTGCACATAAACGCGCGGTTGGTCCGGAACGCGCGAGTAGCAGAAATACTTCGCCAATAGTTTTTCCGGCACTTTCTGCAGCGGCCCGAAATACGGCAACTCCTCCGGACGCCGCGCGCCGAAAAACAGAAACAGCCGCCCTGCCGCATCCGGCATTGCACGCCGTCGGCGCTCGGTGAATCCGCGGAACGGCGCGGACCCAGTGCCGGTGCAAATCATAATGATGTTCGCCGCCGGATCGTCGGGCATCAGGAAGGTCGCGCCGAACGGCCCGGTCACTTCGAGTTTCGCGCCACGAGGCAAATCGCAGAGATAGTTTGAGCAGACGCCGTTGTCCTCGCGCTTCACGGTGAGCGCGAGATTGTTGGTGTTCGGCTTTTCACCGCCGCGGGGGCTCGCTACCGAATAAAGCCGCGCGACATGCGGCTTGCCATCCGCGCCCGTACCGGGCGCGACGATGCCGATGCTCTGGCCTTCCAGCACCGGAAATTTATGTTCGCCGAAATCCAGAATGATATGGCGCACGTCTGTATCGGACGCCGCATCGGTCAGCCGGAAATTTCCAGTGATGGTGGCCATCGCAGGCTTGCCGCGATTGTAGAGATTGACCGTCGGCTTGCTGGCGGAATGCGGCGCGACAGGTTTACCGCCGAGGCCCGCGCGCGCTTCTTCGAGCAGCTTGCTGACATCGTCCTCAAGCGCCTCGACCGCGCCGCCTTCGCCTGCAGTCGCGGCGACCTCTTGTTGCTGAGGCAGTTCTTCCCACGAATATTGCTCGTCGAGCGAATAGGCTTTCGTCACCACGCGCCAGTTGTCGATCGAGCCGGTGGGACAGGGCGAAATGCAGTCCATGCAATGATTGCAGATGCTCGCATCGACGACATAGTTGTTGCCGTCATGCGTCACCGCATCGACCGGACATGTCTCTTCGCAGGTATTGCAGCGAATGCAGATTTCCGGATCGATCAGATGCTGTTTGAGCAATTCGACATGCATGGTCATCAGAATGATTCCCGTTCCTCTTCCCATGACGGGAAGAAGTCAGCTCACGCCGCGATTTTCACATATTCAAAATCGCCCGGCTTGTTATCGATGCCGACCTTTGGCGGAGCGATCCAGTTGGCGAACTTGCCCGGCTCACTCACCGCCTCCATCAGTGACGAGATGAAATCGCCGTCCGCCGTTGACGGCAGATAATCGTTCTTGATCTTCGCCCATTCCGCATCGCTGACAATGATGCCCTTCGGCGTCGCCTGCACATTGGCGAACTCGCCGATCTGGCGATGAAATGCCGTGTGCGGCAGTTCGAGACGGAATTTCACGCCGGTCTTTTCGATGATCTTGTTCCAGCGTTCGACGCCCTTGGCGCAATCTTCCGTGTAGTCGTCGCGCAGCCGCATGTTGAGCGCGGTCAAGGCAGGCTCGTCGACCAGCGTGATCTTGCCGTCGACCATCTTCAACACCTGATAGACATCGTTGGTCAGGCGATGATCGTCGTCGATCTTGGTTTCCTGAAAGCGGCCCTTGAGGCCCGAATTGTAAAAGTTCGCGGCGTTGGTGGAAACTTCCGAACCGAACAGATCCAGCGACAGCGAATAATGCAGATTCATTTTCTTCTGCATGGTCGGCAGATCAATCACGCCGAGGGCGCGGACCTTTTCGATCTCGTTCGGGTCTTCGATGCCGGCGGCCTTCATCGCATCGCAGGTACGCTGGAGCACGCGACCGACGCCGGTCTCCCCTACAAACATGTGATGCGCTTCTTCCGTCAGCATGAAGCGGCAGGTGCGCGAGAGCGGATCGAAGCCGGACTGCGCCAAGCTCTCGAGCTGCATCTTGCCGTCGCGGTCTGTGAAGAACGTGAACATGAAGAACGACAGCCAGTCCGGCGTGGCTTCATTGAAGGCACCGAGCATGCGCGGCGCGTCCTCGTCGCCGGAGCGGCGGCGCAAAAGATCGTCGGCCTCCTCGCGTCCGTCGCGGCCGAAATATTTTTGCAGCAGATAGACCATCGCCCAGAGATGGCGGCCTTCTTCGACATTGACCTGAAACAGGTTGCGCATGTCGTAGAGCGACGGAGCAGTCTTGCCGAGATGGCGCTGCTGCTCGACCGACGCGGGTTCGGTGTCGCCCTGGATCACGACCAGACGGCGCAGCATCGCGCGATATTCACCGGGCACTTCCTGCCAAGCCTTCTCGCCCTTGTGCTGGCCGAAGTTCACCTGACGCTGCTCGTCCTGCGGTGCAAGCAGAACGCCCCAGCGATATTCCGGCATGCGCACGTAGTCGAATTTGGCCCAACCCTTCGGATCGACGCTGATCGCCGTGCGCAAGTACACCAGCGATTCCTGAAAGCCGTCCGGCCCCATGTCGTTCCACCAGTCGAGATAGCCTGGATGCCAGCCTTCCAACGCCTTCAACACCTGACGGTCCTCGGCAAGGTTGACGTTGTTCGGAATCTTCGTGGTGTAGTCGACATTCATGATGTTCATGGCTGTATTCCTTACACGCGAGTCATGTCGTATTGCGCCTTCACGCCGGTGCCGTAACGCAGCAGCGCGCCGGTCTCACCGACGGCATTGGGCCGCTGGAAAATCCAGTTCTGCCATGCGGTGAGGCGCGAGAAGATTTTCGATTCCATTGTCTCTGGGCCGACGAAGCGCAGGTTAGCTTCCATGCCGGTGAGACTGTCGGGCGAGAAGCTAGCGCGCTCCTCTAAGAACACGCGCACCTCGTCGTCCCAGTCGATGTCGTCGAGCGCGAATGTCACAAGGCCGAGGTCTTCGGCAATCTCGGCATCGAGCACCTCGCCGATCTTCGCCTTCGCAGTATCGACATCGGACGGATCGGCCTGAAAGCGCGACTCCAGCCGGGTCAGGCCGTGGCACATGGGATAGGCACCGAAATTCGCCGACGACAGCACGATCTCCGCCGGCGCGCGATTGTCGCCCTGCCGCTGTCCGATCAGCATGTAGGAACGGTCCGCGGCGAACACGAGTTCGGCCAGCGTGCCTGCGAAGCATGAGCCCGGCTCTACCAGCGTCACAAGTGTGCGCGATGTCACATCTACGCGCTTGAGCACGCGCTTCCAGTAATGCCGAATTTCATTGACCAGCCAATGGCTCTTGTTGGCATCGAGGAATGCGTCATAGGCCAGCACGCTCGCGCGTTCGCCGTGCGACTTGAACACCAGCATTGCGGTGCCAAGCTCGTTAATGCGCAGATGCAGGATGGCATCGTCGAGTTCACGCGCGACCTGCAGCGGCCAGAAGCCCGCGCCCTGCGCAACCATGCCCGCAACATCGGCAGGCGGATCGTTGTCGGGTGTCTTGATCGTAATGGTCGCAATGCGCTCGTCGCGATTGATATCGACATCGACAAAGCCGTAACGGATGCCGTTGTCGCTGAACTCGCGTTGCAGCGGCTTCAGCGCGACGCCAACGCCCTCGCCTGCGCGCTTCGACTTCGCCGCGAATTCCTTCGCGCGTTCGTTGACCTTGGCTTCCAGCTTAGAATTGGAAATGATTTCGTCCACCAACCGCCACTGCACGGCGCGCTTGCCCTTGATGCCTTCCTCGATGGTGCAAAAGAAATCCGCGTGATCGCGGCGCACCTTGCGTTTGTCGACAACGCGCGTGAGACCGCCAGTGCCCGGCAACACCGCAAGCAACGGCACTTCCGGCAATGCGACAGCCGCCGCGCCATCGTCGGCCATGATGATGTGATCGGCGGCGAGCGCGAGCTCATAACCGCCGCCGGCAGCGGTGCCGTTCACCACGCAGATAAATGGCTGACCAGAGTTCTCGGAGGAATCCTCGATGCCATTTCGCGTCTCGTTGGTGAATTTGCAGAAGTTCACTTTGTGCGCATGGGTCGAACCCGCCAGCATGCGGATATTCGCGCCCGCGCAGAACACGCGGTTCTTTGCTGAACGCATCAGTACGACCTTCACATTCGGATGTTCGAAACGAAGCCGCTGCACGGCATCCGCCAACTCGATATCCACGCCGAGGTCGTAGGAATTCAGCTTGAGCTGATAGCCCTCGAACAGGCCGCCATTCTCATCCACATCCATGGTCAGCGTGGCGACATCACCCGCAACGTCGATTTTCCAATGCCGGTACTTGGACGGGTCAGTCTGGAAGTCGATGAAGGTCGCGCTGTTGGCGAGTTTCCGATCCTCGGCGGCCATGAACGTCTCACGGTAGGGATGAAATCTGAATTATAATGCACAATAATGCAGGTTTTTCCGAGTGTCCAGCATTATAAGACGCAAAATATGCATTTTTATGCATATCAGGCGGCTTGGCCGAGCACGCCTTCGCCGTGCATGGACAGCAGCCGGTTGGCGAAATCCGCGGCCGCTGCCAGCGTGATTGCAGTCGCTTCGCGCTGGGGCGAATGGGCAGCACCAGGAACGATGGTGACATCGACCGGGCAGTAGCATTCGGCTTCTGCGATCTCGATCTGCCGCAGCGTGCCGTACTGATCATCCGCGCCCTGGAGGATCGCGACCGGCACGCGCACATAGGCCAGCGACTCCGAGATATCCCAATCGCGGAATTGTGGATCGAGCCATGCGTCGTTCCAACCGCGAAACGCGTTGTCGACATCCTTGTGCCAGCGCGCGAGCTTGGTGCGCAGATCGCCGGTTTCATAATTCTGCTTGGCCTTCGCAATCGACTCAATCGACAGATCTTCGACAACGAAATGCGGCGCGATCAAAACGACACCGCGCACGCGATGATCCTGAATACCTCCGGCATAGATCGTGGCAATCGACGCGCCGTCGGAATGGCCGAGCAGCAATCCGCGGCGGAATCCAATGGCGTCGAGCAGCTTCGGCAGCACATCGAGCGCTTCGACATGCATGTAGTCCGGTTTGCGCGGCAGCTTTGCAGGCGTTGAAGCGCCATAGCCCGCGCGCGAATAGACAAACACGCCAGCGCCAGTCGCGGCCTGAAGTTTTTCTGGAAACTCGCCCCACATTCCAACAGAGCCGAGACCTTCATGCAGCATCACGATGGTCGGTGCCCGATCCGGCGTGGGACCGACCATGCGGTATTCAAGTTCGCTGCGGCCGATGGTCAGCATGCCGGACGATTGCAGAGACGCCATGATCGTTTCTTTCTTTTTTTTAGCCGCGTAGTTTGAAGCGCTGGATTTTTCCCGTCGCGGTTTTCGGCAGAGCATCGACGACCTCGATCCAGCGCGGATATTTCCACGGCCCGATCTTTTGCTTGACGTGTTCTTTCAGCGCGCCGTTCAACTCACTTGCTGAACTGCCCGGCCGCAACACGACGAAAGCTTTCGGCTTCAGTAGCCCCTCAGAATCTTCCGCAGGAACGACAGCTGCCTCCAGCACCGATGGGTGCGTAATCAGCGCGCTTTCCACTTCGAACGGAGACACCCAGATGCCCGAGACCTTGAACATGTCGTCGGAGCGACCGCAGTAGGTGTAACGGCCATCGGCATCGCGCGTGTATTTATCGCCGGTGCGGGTCCATCCGCCTTCGAACGTCTGGCGGCTTTTGCTGCGTTGATTCCAGTAGCCTTCGCCCGCCGATGGTGCATCGACCAGCAACTCGCCAACCTCGCCGTCGGGCACATCCGCGCCCGCATCATTCACCAGACGCACGGCGTAGCCGGGCACGGGCTTGCCCGATGTGCCGTATTTGATGTCGCCCGGCGCGTTGGACAGGAAGATATGCAGCAGTTCTGTCGAGCCGACGCCATCGAGAATGTCGACACCGAAACGGTCTTTCCAGCTTTGCCCAACAAGTTCCGGCAGTGCTTCGCCAGCCGAAGTGCAAACACGCAGACGTTTGGTGCGCGGCTCGCTCTTGAACGCATCGTCGTTCAGCATTGCTGCGAACAGCGTCGGCACACCAAAGAAAATGCTGGGATCGTGCTTGCGGATCAGTTCGAACATCACCTGCGGCGTCGGGCGCTCGGGATTGAGAATCGTCGTTGCACCGACTGACATCGGAAATGTCAGCGCATTGCCGAGGCCATAGGCGAAGAACAGTTTCGCAGCAGAGAGTCCGATATCGTCCTCGCGGATGCCGAGCACTTTCTTGCCGTATGTTTCCGCTGTCGCTTCAAGATTGGAATGCAGATGCCGCACGCCTTTCGGCATGCCGGTCGAGCCGGAGGAATAGAGCCAGAAGGCAGGTTCGTCGGAATGCGTCGCGACTGTCTCGAACTGATCGGGTTCTTTCGCGAGTTCATCCTTGAACGACAGATGCAGTTGTTTTGAAGAACCTGTCGCATTCGCGCCGGACACGACCACATGCTGAAGGTCCGGCATGCGGCCCAGCACATCCTTCACCACCGGAAGCAATGCTTCGGAAATAAACAGAACCCGCGCGCGGCAATCGGCCAGCACATAGGCGTATTGCTCGGACGTCAGCAGCGTGTTGAGCGGCACCGGCACGATACCGGCACGCATGCTGCCGAGAAACACGATGGGGAAATCCACCGTGTCGAGCATCATCATCGCGACGCGCTCTTCGCGACGCACGCCGAACCGCTTGAGCAGGTTTGCAAGCCGCCGTGTCTGCGTCTGCAATTCGCCGTATGTGATCTCGGTCGCCGGGTCTCTGAACACGACCTTGCCGCCGCGTCCCTGCGCGACATTGCGGTCGAGCAGATAGGTGACGGCATTGTATCCGCCGGGTGAATCGCTCATGACTTCATAGGGCCAATACCCCGCCCGTCCTGACGCATTCCGTTTAGCTCCGGTTTTTTAGAATTATAATTCATATAAAGTCATTGCCCCAACTTGCTGTCAACCTTTTCCGGCATTATGTTTCACGTTAAGCTCATTTCGGGCGGATTCGAGAAGTGACATGACTTTGCAGGCAGAGCCAGAAAACCAGTTTCTTGAGCAGCTTGGCCAGCGCGTCCGCACCATGCGCGGGCTGCGCGGCATGTCACGCAAGGTGCTCGCGAAAGTCTCCGGCATTTCCGAACGCTACATCGCACAACTCGAAAGCGGCAAAGGCAACGTCTCCATTGTGCTGCTGCGGCGCGTGTCGGCGGCGATGGGCGCGCATGTCGAAGACCTCGTTCCGGCCACAGAGGTTGCAGCGGACTGGCTGGTGATCCGCGATCTGATGCGTAGCGCGACGCCCGCGCAGATCGCGCAAGCCAAGAATGTTCTCTCCGGCCATGGCGGTTCGCGTCACGGCAGCACCTTTGCCGGCATCGCGCTGATCGGATTGCGCGGCGCGGGCAAATCGACGCTTGGCAAACTGCTGGCCAAGACCATCGGCTGGACGTTTGTCGAACTCAACAAGGAAATCGAACAGCAGAACGGTCTTCAGGTGTCGGAGATCATCGCGCTCTATGGCCAGGAAGGTTTCCGCCGCATGGAGCAGACGGCGCTGGCGCAACTCCTCGCGCGCAAGGAATTGATCGTGCTTGCCACCGGCGGTGGCATCGTCTCCGAGCCGGTGACCTTCGATCTCGTTTTGTCATCATTCTATACAGTGTGGCTGAAGGCAAAGCCCGAAGAGCATATGGCCCGCGTGCGGAAGCAAGGCGACCTGCGGCCGATGGCCGACGACCGCTCCGCCATGCAGGAATTACGCACCATTCTGCTCAGCCGCGAGCCGCTCTATGCGCGCGCCTCCGCGCAGGTCGATACCGCCGATCTAACAGTGGATGAAGCTGCGCGGCGTCTGGCGGAGACAGTGGCACCTGTGATCGAAAAAGAACCGCTCGCATTCGTGCCTCGCGCCGCCGCCGCGCAATGAGCGGCGCTTCTGAAATAATTCAGCCAGCTTACTCCAATCCCACTTCGCAAACGCTCGCGGACCTGCTTGCCACTCGCGGTCTCGACGCAACAACAATCATCGCGATCCGCAACACGCTGCATCCCGCCGATATGTCGAGCGACTTCCGCACAATCGAAGATGTCGCGCAGGCCAACGCGCTGCAAATGCTCGACCGCATGCAGGATGGTCCGCGCATCGCGCATGAGTCGCTGGTGCTGTCTTTCGCGGCAATCGATGAGGATCGCGCGCGGCTGACGGCGTTTCGCCGTTTCCTAATGCGGCGCGAAGGAATCGTGCCCGGCGACATCGTCTATGACTACGACGCCGCGCATCTGCTGCATTCGTTCATTGCCCGCGCCACGACGCCGGTGTTCTACGATGCGTTCGACGAGGCGGGGATGGACGATCTGATCGGCAAGCTCATCGTGCGATGGCCTGCCCCGCTGGATCATGACATTCGCAATGCGAGCGATCCGGCAATCATCGCAATCGCCTGACTAGACACCCAGATGCTGCTCCAGCAACTGCGGTTTCTCCGCCAGTGCCGCAGGCGTGCCGTCGAACACCACCGTGCCTTTCGACAACATGACCATGCGATCCGCGATGCGCGATAGCGAGCGGAAATCCTTGTCGACCACAATCGTTGCTACGCCTTCCGAGCGAATAACCCCCAGCGTGCGCCAGATGTCTTTGGCCACCAGCGGCGCAAGGCCCTCCGTCGCTTCGTCGATCAGAATCAGATCGGGATTGGTCATTAGCGCGCGGCCGATGGTCAGCATCTGCTGTTCGCCGCCCGACAATTGATGCCCGCCATTGGCGCGGCGCGCATGCAACCGCGGAAACAGCTCGTAGATTTTCTCCAGCGTCCACACGCGACGGCCATCGATGCCGGGACGCGCGGCCATGATGAGATTCTCAACCACCGACAGCGAGCCGAATATCCCGCGTCCCTCGGGCACAAGTGCCACGCCCGCGCGCGCAATCGCTTCCGGCGCTGAACGCATGATGTCGCGTCCCGCCAGATTGATCTGCCCGCGCCGGTCGGCGACAAGGCCCATCAGCGACCGCAGCAAAGTGGTCTTGCCCATGCCGTTGCGACCCAGCAACGCGACCTGCTCGCCACGCGCGATGCTGAACCCGATGCCGTGCAGCACTTGACCCGCGCCGTAGAACGCTTCGAGCTTTTTCACGTCGAGGAGCGCGCTCATGCGGCGTCCTCCTCATTTCCGAGATAGGCGAGACGGACCGCAGGATCGGTGCGGACCTGCTGCGGCGATCCGCTGGCGATCGCTTTTCCATCGGCCATCACGGTCAGCCGGTCCGCAAGCTCGAACACCGCGTCCATGTCGTGCTCGACCACCAGCACCGCGCGGCCTTTTTTCAGCGACGCAATGAGATCGACAACCTTGCGCGCTTCGGATTGGCCCATGCCCGCCAGCGGCTCATCGAGCAGGATGATGCTCGGCTGCGTCGCCAGCACCATTGCGATTTCGAGCTGGCGCTGCTCCCCATGAGACAAGTGCGTTGCCGTCATGTGTGCGCGCGCGGCGAGACCGGCCTGCTCCAGCGCGTCTATCGTGTGACGATTGACCTCGCTGTCGGATGTCACGTTGCCGAAGATCTTCAATGGAGAGGATGCGTGCGCTTGCGCCGCGAGCCGCACATTCTCCTGCACGGTGAATTGCGGGAAGATCGTGGTCTTTTGATACGACCGCCCGAGGCCCGCGCGGGCGCGGCGGTCTGGTGCAAAGCGCGTGATGTCGGTTCCACCGAGCAAAATCTCGCCTGCGCTTGGAGTCAGATCGCCCGACAGCAGATTGATCAGCGTAGACTTGCCTGCGCCGTTCGGCCCGATCACCGCATGGATTTCGCCCACATGCACAACCAGTGAGACATCGGAAACAGCAACAAGGCCGCCAAACTGTTTCTTCAATCCTTCGGCGCGGAGCGCGACGGTCGGGGCATCAGCCATGACCCGGCTCCGTTTTTCGCGCAGGCACGATCATGTTCAGCACATCGCGCACGCCATTCGGCAATGCCAGCACGATCAGGATGATGATCAGACCTTCCGCCAGCTTCCAGTGCTCGGTCATCGACTTCAGCACTTCTTCAAGCCCGATCAGAACCAGCGCGCCGACCAACGGTCCTGCCACCGAGCGCAATCCGCCGATCAGCACCATGACCAGCACGGTCGCCGACAGATGCCAGCCGAGCATTTGCGGCGCGACGAACCCGAACTGCGCGGCGGCGAAATATCCGGCCACGCCTGCGATCGCTCCGGAAATCACAAAGGCCGTCAGCCGCACGCGGAACACCGGGAAGCCAAGCGAACGTGCGCGGCGCTCGTTGTCGCGTGCGGCGGCCAGCGCATGGCCGAACGGCGAGCGCACGATCATGGTCAGCAGCGCGATCACCGCAACCAACACGGCCAGCACAACGAAATAGTATGCGACCGGCTTTTCAAGATTCAGCAACGTGACGTTGCCGAGCATCATCGACGGCTTGTTGTAGATAAACGCGCCGTCCGAGCCGCCCGCGAATTTCGAATCGTGAAACGCGAAGAACAGCATCTCGCCGAATGCCAGTGTCACCATGATGAAGTAGATGCCGCGCGTGCGCAGCGCGAGCGATCCGATGGCGGCAGCAGCCGTCGCCGACGCTGCGACCGCAAGCGGCAACGTCCACCATAACGAGGCAGGATCGTATTTCGGCGACGCCAGCGCCAGCACATAACCTGCGATGCCGAAGAAGGCGGCGTGGCACAGGCTGACCAGCCCGCCATAGCCGACCACGAGATTGAGCGACATCGCAAGAATGCCCATGATGAGGGCCTTGCTGACGAACTGCACATAATATGTGGGGGCAATAAATGGCAGCGAGATCGCCAGCGCCAACAGCACTGATGGCACAAGCCAACCGCGGAAATCCTTTAGCGGCATCATGCGGTCACATCTCCCGCCGCCCGAGAATGCCGTTCGGACGCCACAGCAGCACCGCCGCCATCAGCACGTAAAT
>Ga0209023_10003555_pt1 | contig 18501 bp, 16 predicted proteins | sample LakOneMetagenome_FD_187468 | JGI IMG/M metagenome (GOLD analysis project Ga0209023, IMG submission 187468) | Freshwater and sediment microbial communities from Lake Erie, Canada (SPAdes) (version 2) | ecosystem: Environmental > Aquatic > Freshwater > Lentic | place: Lake Erie, Canada...
GGGCAACATTGATCTGCTGACCGAGCACGTCTGTGAGCGAAGGCGCGTCTCCCTTATAGGGAACGTGGTTCATCTTGACGCCAGCCATGGTACTAAGGAGTTCCCCGGCCAGATGGCTGCCCGAACCGTTGCCTGCAGATCCAAAGGTAATCTGTCCTGGCTTGGCCTTTGCTAATGAGACCAGTTGGCGCAGGTCCTTCACCGGCGAATTTGCTGCCGTGACGATAATGAGCGGCACCTTTGTCACCAAGACAACTGGCGTAAAGTCTTTCAGCGTGTCATAAGGAAGTCTCCCGTATACGGCCGGGTTGATGGCATTCGGCCCAAGGTTGGCCATCAGCACGGTGTAGCCGTCAGGCTGCGCCTTCGCAACGGCTTCATTAGCGATGATGCCGTTTGCGCCAGGCCGGTTCTCCACAACAACAGACTCTCCCCATGCCTGGCTAAGCTTAGCGCTTAGGAGCCTGGCGGTCACGTCTGAGGCGCCGCCAGGGGGATATGGAAGAACGACCCGAATCGGCTGGACCGGCCATTCCTTAGCGTGGGCGGCGGCCAGACCGATGGTCAGTGTCACTCCGCAAACGGCTAATGCCCCCGCAATTCGTAGCAATCGATGCATGTCTGTCTCCTTTGAACGTGATCTTTATGGTGATCACTGTGGTCGGGCGGATTACACGTCAGATCGTCCCATCGCGGCGCATTGCCTCAATTTGCTCCACAGACTTCCCGAGCTCATTTTTCAGGATGGTTTCAGTGTGTTCGCCCAGCGCTGGGGGCGCGCGAAGGTAGTCGATACTGCTGCGAGAGAACTTGATAGGGTTCGCAACCTGGGGCGCGCTTGCACCGCTGCTGTGGGGCAAAGAGAAAACCATTTCACGCGCCCGGATATGGGGATCCTCCAGTGCTTCTGGAATGCTCTGGATCGGGCCACAAGGTACGCCGACCGATTCCAGCAGTTTGAGCCACGTGTCTCTCTCTTCTTCTTCAAAGCGAGCCGAGAGCACCTCCACAAGACTTTCACGGTTCTTTAGACGATCCGCATTGCGTCGATAGCGGTCATCATCCGGAAGATTGATTAAACCCAGCGCTTCGCACATGGCTCGGAACTGCCGGTCATTACCGACTGCTACGATCAGAGAGCCATCGCTTGCAGGGAATGACTGATAAGGTGCGAGATTGGGGTGCGCGTTGCCCCAACGACGCGGGTGGCTCCCGCCCACCAAATAGTTCGAGGCCTGGTTTGCCAGCCACGCCACCTGCGTATCCAGCAGGCTCATATCGATGTACTGCCCGCGGCCACTGCCGACTCGCTCAAATAGCGCGCTGACAATTGCAACGCTTGCATACATGCCAGTCATCAAGTCCGATATGGGCACCCCGCATTTTTGCGGGCCGCCACCGGGGACGCCGTCGCGCTCGCCTGTGATGCTCATCAGCCCGCCCATGGCTTGCACCACGAAATCGTATCCAGCCCGCTTGCGGTATGGGCCCGTCTGCCCGAAGCCGGTGATGGAGCAGTAGACGAGCCGAGGATTGATCTCACTCAGGGTCTTGAAGTCCAACCCGTAACGTTGCATATCGCCGAACTTGTAGTTCTCAACGAAGACGTCGCAATCTTTGACTAGCTCGTGCAGCAAATCCTGACCGACCTTGCTGCTGACATCCAGAGTGATCGAACGCTTCCCGCGATTGGCGCAAAGGAAGTACGCCGACTCTTCCGTCGTCGTGCCATCCTCACGAGTAAGGAACGGCGGGCCCCAAGCTCGCGTGTCATCGCCGGTGCCGGGACGCTCAACCTTCATCACGTCAGCGCCCAGGTCGGACAATAGTTGCGTGCTCCAGGGTCCAGCAAGGATCCGGCTCAAGTCTAGGACCTTGATACCTGCAAGGGGGCCTGCCATATCTCCTACTCCTCTTTTTTGAGTTTCTAACTAATTAGCTCGGGTCGAACAGCACGCCAGGGTTCAAGACCTGGTGCGGATCAAAGGCCTGCTTGGCGGCCTTTAGCGCGGTGCAGAACAGCTCCGGCCGTTCCTTGTCGTACCAAGGGCGATGGTCCCGACCAAGCGCATGGTGGTGGGTCACCGTACCGCCTGCGTCCACCATGGCTTGCTCTCCAATGCGTTTGATCGCTTGGAACTGCTCGGGCAATCGAGCCTTATCGCCATAGGCAAACCACGTGAAATATGGCGCAGGGCCATCAGGGTAGAGGTGGGTAAAGCGGCAAGTCACCGAACCCGGGCGGCCGGTAACTTCGCGAATGGCCCGATGCGTTTCTGCCTTGACGTGCGCGTGAAGAGCGGCGAACTTGTCCCACGTGCACGCGGTTTCCATGGTCTCGCGCATGACGCCGCGAGCAATGGCGTACTCGCGCAGGTATGGGCCGCGCAGGAACTTGTTTCGCCAGCTCGATGTCGCAGCGTCCGCACCACCTTGGTTTCCGCTGACCGGATCATCGTCCCATTCGCCGCCGCACTCCGCGCAAATTTCCAGTGCTCGCTTCAGGCGTGCCTCGACCGGGTGGTCGGCGGACTCGAATCCCAGCACGAGAATGTCATAGCTGCCGTCGCTCGAACCCGTGTACAAGGCTTCTTCGCGTTCCACAAGGCGGGCATTGGCAGGGTTCAGTCCAGATTGAGACAGTACCCGTGTGGCCTCGACAGCGCGCGCATAGTCACGGAAACGTACGGTCACCTGCTTGCGGAAGACCGGCCGGCGGTGAAGCTTGACCCACGCCTCGGTAATGATGCCCAGTGCGCCTTCGGAGCCGAGGAAAAGTCGATCCGGATTGGGTCCCGAACCCGATACCGGGAAACGTCGGGATTCAATGGCACCCTGGGGCGTTACCACTCGCATGCTCTCGACGTGGTCGTCGATCTGAGTGAACGCGGTCGCAAAGTGGCCTGCTGCTCGCGTTGCGATCCAACCCCCCAGTGACGAGAACTCCCACGCTTGCAGGAAGAATCGCATGGTCAGGCCGGTGGGCTTGAGCTGTCGTTCCAGCTCCGGGCCAAGGACGCCCGCTTGAATGCGCGCGGCCTGCGATGTTTGGTCTACCTCCAGCACTTTGTTGAAGTGCTTCATGTCGATGGACACCACGCCACGGTAACGATCGTGCTCGGGCGGATTCACGCCGGCCACGACGCTGGTGCCGCCGCCGTACGGAACTGCAGCAACGTTCTGGCGCCCGCACCAGTCGAACAGGTCCACGATGTCCTGCTCAGTGCGCGGGTAGGCGATGACGTCCGGCGGGTTGGAAAATTCCCGGCGCATTGCGCGCGCAACATCCATGGTGCCCGCGCCGTAGGTGTGATACAGGCGGTCGTAATGATCGCTTGTGCAGATTTCGCGAAGCGACGCGGGCAGCTGTACGCGAGGTTTGCGCAGCGAAATTTCTTCGGGCGTCGGAAAAGGTGTCGCTTCGAAGTGCTCGACACCCAGCAAGCGTGTCCACGCTGCCTCGAACTCCCGGATTTCGTCCGGCGTGACGGTGTCACCCTCATAGCCCCACCCGTAAAACTTACGACGACGTTCCTGCATTGTTGCCTCCTGTGTGATGTGGTAATCGATTACATACGTTACGGTAACCTGCATCAGAGACTGTAAATAACCAATGCCAGTACGGTGATGAGGCGAAAACAGCACTGCGTGCAATCGATTACATAAGTTTAGATTGGTGCGGCATAATGTCAAGCAGTTAACGCAGTCGCGGCCATGGGTTGGAGCAGGAGTCGACGAAGAGATCGGATCGCTAAGAGACCTTCCCGCGGCGAGGTCACTGTGGGTTGGAGAGCGACTTACTTGGTGGTCTTCCCTTGCAGGGCGTCACGTACGTCCTTGCCTGAGGACCCAGTGAGTCGATCCTGAGCAAGCAATCTGGGGGCGCTTGCTCGTTGCAGCGTTGGCATGGTGCTCGAGCGACAGAGCAGCAAGAAGTGTGGCCGCTCCCTAGGCCTCAAGCGATGACATGCGGCATATCCGCCCTGGGTAGCCCACCAAACGGAGAGAAGATATGGCCCTGCAACACATCCCGCCCATTCAATGTCTTGTCACCTTCGAGACGGTTGCAAGGCTTCGGAGCGCCACACGTGCCGCCGACGAGTTGTGTGTAACAACCAGCGCCGTGAGTCATCGAATCCGCCAGCTTGAATCTCACCTCGGTGTTGAACTCTTCGGGCGGAGTGACTTCACGCTTTCTGCACATGGTGCAGCGTACCTGGCGAATGTCCGAAGCGGCCTCGCTGCGCTACAGCAGATGCCGGTCAAAAATGGAAAAGCCTCTTCCACGCGACTGCGGGTCGCGGTGACCCCAACTTTCTCCAGGCAGTTCCTGATGCCCAAACTGGAACTGTTCCGCAACAAGTATCCGGACATCGACCTTATCTTGCAGGTCTCCATCCCATTCCTGGACGTCACAGCCGAGCCATCCGATTTGGAAATCCGGTACGGCGCCGGCGGATATGCGGACGTCGATCATCGCGTCGTTCTCTCGGAGGAGGTGGCGCCGGCTTGCAGCCCTACCTATCTCAACGAGTTCGGCCCCTTCGAAGGCTTCGAAATGGCGGGTGAAATCGACCAGGCGCGTCTGATACGTAGCCCGCTTGAGCCTTGGACGACATGGTTCTCCTCATGTGGATTGACGAGAACGGAGCCGCATGTGGGCGCTCAATTCAACGATCTAGGGCTTCTCTATGACGCAGCCGCGTGCGGGTTCGGCGTGGCACTAGTGAGGACCCGTATGGCGCAGTCATGGCTAGAGGGGGGGCGACTCATCCGCATATCGGATCGATCCGTGCCTTCACCGATGGCGCACTACTTATGCTGGGAACCTGGGGCCCTGGAGAGATGGGAGTGCGCCGCCTTTATGGAGTGGCTCACCGACTCGCTAAGTTGAGCGGCCCAAACACGGCAATCAAGTTTTCTGCAACTCAACCGCAAATAACTCTCAACCTGCTATATCGCGTGATTGTCTACAGTCAAGTCATGGCGTCTCGTCGACGCCTTTGACAGAAGTGTATTAGAACCTCCCCACACAATGCATCGCATTCATCGCTCAACGTTTGAGCCTCAGCGCCCGGAAGCAACGCTCCGCCTTGGAGCTGCAGCATCCGTCCAGGCTGATTGCGCGGTTCGCCGGCTCGCTACGGTCGCGCCGTCGCTCCGCACTGATTATCCAATAGACCGGCACAGCACGACGCAGCTTCATCGCACCAGGAGGGCAAAGTCATGAATGCGACGCGTGACGGCTGGTTGGCACATCCTACTGACGCTGAGCGGAGGGAAGCCCGGCGTGCGGAAGTGGTTTCCGCGCTAGAAGGCGTGCTGCCTAGGGACCTTATCCTGTCGCAGCGCGAGGACACCCAGCCATTTGAATGCGATGGCCTTACGGCCTATCGGGCGCAGCCGCTCGTCGTGGTGCTTCCCGAAACAGAAGAGCAGGTTGTTGCCATTCTGCGAACGTGCAAGACGCTCGGTGCGCCCGTCGTGGCTCGGGGCGCAGGCACGGGATTGTCAGGCGGTGCGCTCCCACATGAGATGGGCGTGCTCCTTTCGCTCGCTCGTTTTAACCGGATCGTCAGGGTAGATCCTGTGAGTTGTACCGCAGTGGTCCAATGCGGTGTACGCAACGCCGCAATCAGTGAGGCAGCCGCTACGTATGGGCTGTACTACGCCCCCGATCCGTCCAGCCAGATTGCCTGCACGATCGGTGGAAACGTGGCCGAGAATTCCGGAGGCGTCCATTGCCTCAAGTACGGACTCACGTTGCAGAACGTAATGAAAGTACGGGGATACACCATTCAGGGCGAGGCGATAGAGTTTGGATCGGAAGCCCTTGATGTCCCTGGGCTCGATTTGCTCGGCGTCGTTGTAGGCAGTGAAGGGATGCTCGCAGTGACATTGGAAGTCACCGTCAAGTTAATTCCTAAGCCAGAACTTGCGCGATGCATCGTTGCAAGCTTCGACACCGTCGAAGCCGCTGGTGACGCCGTAGCCAACGTCATCGCGGCCGGCATCATCCCAGCCGGCCTGGAACTGATGGACAAGCCGATGACCGCCGCCGTAGAGGACTTCGTGCATGCTGGCTATGACCTGGACGCGGCCGCAATCCTATTGTGCGAGAGTGATGGGACGGCGTTGGAGGTCGAGGACGAGATTGTGAAGATGAATGCCGTCCTCACCGCCAGCGGGGCCACTCGTCTTGAAGCAAGTCAGGACGAGGCGCAGCGTCTTCGTTTCTGGAGCGGGCGAAAGAATGCATTTCCCGCGACGGGGCGCATGAGCCCGGATTACCTGTGCATGGATTCCACGATTCCTCGCAAGAGTCTCGCTGCGATCCTTCGAGCAATCAGCGAGATGGAGGTGCGCTATGGGCTTCGCTGCGTGAACGTGTTCCACGCCGGCGACGGGAATCTACATCCGCTGATCCTTTTCGACGCCAACAATCCCGAAGAACTGCACCAGGCGGAGCAATTCGGCGCTGAGATTCTGGAAACAAGCGTCACGCTTGGCGGGACGGTGACCGGAGAGCACGGTGTGGGCGTGGAGAAGCTGAACTCAATGTGCGTTCAGTTCTCAGGCGCAGAGCGAGAACAAATGTTTGCGCTGAAACGTGCATTCGATCCGCAATCGCTCTTGAATCCTGGGAAGGTAATTCCGACGCTGCATCGATGTGCCGAATATGGTCGCATGACTGTTCGGCGTGGGATGCTGCCGCATCCAGAAATCCCGAGGTTCTAGAATGACGACGATCCCCACGGAAGTGTCTCATCTGATTGAGACAGTCCTGCATGCAAGAAAAACGAAGACCTCTCTCAACATCGTTGGCGGCGGTACGAAATGCTTCTACGGTGAAGAGCCGTCGGGTGAACCGTGTGATGTCCGGCGCCTCAGCGGAATTTGCAGCTATGAACCGTCTGAGCTGGTTGTCACCGCTCGTGCAGGCACACCGCTAGAAGAACTTGAGGCCGTGCTGGCCGAGCACAATCAGTACCTTGCCTTTGAGCCGCCACGCTTTGCTAAAGGAAGTACTGTCGGAGGAGCGGTCGCGGCAGGTCTGAGCGGGCCAGCACGCGTCGGGGTAGGGTCCATTCGGGACTTCGTTCTCGGCGCGACCATGATTAACGGCAAAGGCGAGCTTCTGACATTCGGCGGGCAAGTGATGAAGAACGTTGCCGGTTATGACGTTTCGCGTCTCCTGGCGGGCTCAATGGGAACACTCGGTGTTATCTGTGAGGTCTCGCTGAAGGTTCTGCCCATTCATTCATCGAGGATCACCCTGTTCATTGAACGCGACGAAGCAGGGGCGTTGTCTCTCTTAAACGGGCTGACTCGGCAAGCATTGCCAGTCAATGCGAGTGCCTGGCACGACGGAAAGCTGTTCCTCCGACTGAGTGGTGCAGCCTCTGCTGTCACGGAAGCCAGAAAGCGTTTGGGCGGGACTGAGCTGGAACCAGACGAAGCGTTGTCCTGGTGGGATGCCGTCCGCGACCACCGCCACGACTTCTTTTCACAGAGCGACGCGCCTCTCTGGCGTGTTTCCGTTCCGGCAGTCTCCCAACCCTTCTTGGCCGCGAATCAGCTTATTGAATGGGGTGGTGCATTGAGATGGCTATACACCGACGATCCCATCGAGGACGTTCGGGAAATGGCGTCATCGCTTGGTGGTCACGCCACGCTGTTCAGGGATCCGCATCATAGGAGCGGCGTGTTCACGCCACCGAGCGATGCGCTCTTCGAGATTCATCGCAATCTCAAGCAAGCGTTTGATCCCGATGGCATCTTCAATGTTGGTCGACTCTACCCCGGCCTGTAAGGGGCTCCATATGCAGACAAAACTAAGTCATGAGTTTGCCAACACTCCAGAAGGGGCGGAGGCCGAAGAGATTCTGCGCAAGTGCGTGCATTGCGGCTTTTGTACGGCAACGTGTCCGACTTACCTGCTTCTGGGCGATGAACGTAACGGACCCCGGGGACGCATCTACTTGATGAAGCAGTTGCTTGAGGGGGAAGAGGTCACAGCAAGCACCCAACAGAATCTAGACCGCTGCTTGACGTGCCGGAACTGTGAAAGCACCTGTCCCAGCGGTGTCGAGTACGGCAAGCTAGTTCACATTGGGCGGAAGCTAGTCGATGAGCGAATTCCTCGTCCGCCAAAAGACCGCGCGGTGCGTTGGCTGCTGCGTGAGGGGCTAACTTCGCCATTGTTCTTGCCGGCCATGAAGATTGGCCGAATGGTTCGGCCGCTACTTCCTTCCAAGCTCGCCAACAAGCTTACGCCGAGCAGACCTGCGGGTCAGCGCCCAACGCGCCGCCACGCCAGGAAAGTGCTCATGCTCGAAGGTTGTGTGCAGCCGGCGATGATGCCGAACATCAATTCTGCGACCGCGCGGGTACTCGATGCAGCCGACTTTCAGGTTGTAAGTGTTCCTCGAGCCGGTTGCTGTGGCGCGATCCGGCTGCACACCGGAGATCACAAGGGCGGCCTCGATGATATGCGCAGAAACATCGACGCCTGGTGGCCGGCGATTTCCAGCGGTGAAGTCGAGGCAATTGTCATGAACGCGTCCGGCTGCGGCGCGACCGTGAAGGACTACGCCGACTTGCTAAAGCATGACGCGGAGTACGCCGAGAAGGCAGCTCGGGTTAGCGAGTTGACCCGCGACCTGAGCGAATTGCTTCCTGAACTTCTGCCAAGACTGCGCGGCAAAGTCAAAGCGTGCGACAAGCCGGCCTTGGCGTTCCATCCGCCGTGCACGCTGCAACACGGCCAGAAGCTGCGGGGAGTGGTGGAGGAGCATCTGGGACAGTTGGGCTTTTCCGTTCATCGTGCCAGCGTGGAGAGTCACCTTTGTTGCGGCTCAGCCGGCACCTACTCCGTTCTGCAGCCCGAAATTTCACTCCAGCTCAGAGACCGCAAGATCGAGCATCTGAGCGAGAAGCAACCTGACTGCATCGTGTCCGCGAACATCGGTTGCATCCAGCATTTGCAAAGTGGAACGCCCACGCCAGTAAAGCACTGGATCGAGGTACTGGATGATGCAATCGAGCCGGCAGTCCAACCAGAGGAACAAGTATTTATCTAGCGGCAGGGCAAGAAACGGCGTCGAAGTCGGCACGGGCTGCGAGAGCGGCCCATGCAGTAGTGTTTCGCCTCCTGCAAGTAACGCGGTCGGCGAAAAGTTAGTCACATCAAGATAAGAGGAGCATTTTGTGGCGATCTATCGAATTGGAGAGAAAGAACCGACAATTCATCCGAGCTCGTATGTATCCGAGCATGCGGTAATCATCGGCGACGTGGAAATCGCCGAAGACGTGTCCATCTGGCCCGGCGCTGTGATCCGCGGCGACAATGAAAAGATCACGATTAGGCGAGGCGTGAACGTCCAGGAGGGGGCTGTGTTGCACACCGATCCTGGCTTTCCCGTCGAGGTAGGCGAGATGGTCTCCATTGGACACCAGGCGATGCTTCACGGTTGCAAGGTCGGAGCACGTAGTCTGGTCGGCATTCAGGCTGTGATCCTGAATGGATCCGAACTCGGACAACAATGCCTCGTGGGGGCCGGATCCTTGATCGGCGAGCGCAAGAACTTCCCGGCAGGAGGCTTGGTCATGGGCACACCTGCAAAGCAGGTACGTGAACTAACGGAGGAAGTCAAAGCTGCGATCGAGAAGAACGCTGACGACTACATTAACAAGGCGAAGACGTACAAGAAGGACCTGGTCAAGCTGAGTTAGCAAGCTCCGCGCGTCGGCGGATCAAGCGTCGACGCCTTGAGACGAGAGCGCCAGCCAGCGCCTCGTCTCGTCATCCCTCTCCATCAAGATTGGTGCTCCGGCCATCGCGAACGAACGCGACAAGGCCCGGCCTTGAGTTGCTACCCGGCCACAGGCACAGAACCCCTTCACGCGCCGCCGCTGTCTGCGTGGTCGCTACCCTCACCAGTCGGACCATATCGACTCGGTGCCTCCAGGTACTTCGCGCGATCATTCTTCACTGAATCGTTATATCATCTGCTCAGTGATTGCCCCCTTTTTGTAGACATGACAGAACCTACGGTTGAAATGCTTGCGGACGAACTTAGACCCCGCTTGATGCGGATCGTTGTAGCGCTGCGGCGGGAAATGAGAGCGGCGCACGTGCCCCCCGCGCAGAGCGCTGTTCTTAGTGCATTGCTCGTAAGAGGGCCGATGCGAGTTAGCGATCTGGCCAGGAATGAAGGCGTCAGATTGCCTACGATGACGCAGATTGTCGGGCGGATGGTCGACGCCGAGTTAATCGCGCGCTCCGCACCCGTCGGCTCGTACAACAACATGATTCAGATTACTGATGAAGGCCGGGCTGTGGCCGGCAAATTGGCCGCACAGCGGACGGCGGCACTGGGCAAGCGCATGGAGGGATTGACGCCCGAGGAGTTGCAGACGGTGATCGCGATGTTCCCCATCATCGATAAGATGTTCAAAAGAGAACCGTGGCTGGACCACGAGTAATACCAACGAAATCTTCCTGGAAGACGACACGATTCGAGAAGGCTTATCGCTAGCCGGCCGCGCTTGCGCTGCAACTGCGGAGCCATGCAGGGAGTTGTCAGAGTCGCCGAGAGCAACCGCATCGCCCAATATGGGGCGCACTGCCGCGACCTATACGCTAATAAAAAAGGCGCCTAACACTCACTTAGGCGCCAAAACCTGACTGGGAACGTAGCTTCGGGGGAAAGGGCGACGTATCGCCCTTTGCGGCCCCCGATCTACACTTGAGTTACAAATTTCGTGACGAGATAGCCGTCGAACGTCTCGGTCCCACCCTCACTCCCGATACCGCTATCTTTAATGCCTCCAAACGGTGTTTCGGCGAGAGCGCTTCCAAAGTGGTTGATGTTGACCATGCCGGCCTCAAGGCGGGTAGAGACAGCATGCGCTGTCTTCGCTGACTCGGTAAACACGTAAGACGACAGGCCGTAAGTCAGTTTGTTCGCCCGTGCCAGCACCTCATCCAGATCGTCGAACGCTACAACCGGGGCGACAGGGCCGAATGGCTCGCAAGTCATGAGCATGGAGTCGTCTGAAATGTCTATAACGACGCTGGGCGCGAAGAAATGTCCTGTGTCGCTGCACCTGGTCCCTCCCACGACAACCTTTCCGCCGCGCGCTTTGGAGTCGGCAATCAACCCTTCCATTGCAGCAACACGGCGTTGGTTTGCGAGCGGTCCCATCTGTGTCGAGCTGTCTATACCGTTGCCGACCCGCACTGCGCCAATGACGTCCGTAAAACGCCTGAGGAACCTATCGTAAGCCCCGCGCTGGACGAAGAAGCGGGAGGGCGAGACGCATACCTGACCAGCGTTTCGCAGCTTGTAGTTTGCAAGCATCTCGGCGGCGGTATGGACATCCGCATCGTCGAAGACGATTGCAGGGGAGTGACCACCAAGCTCCATAGTGATTCGCTTCATATGGGATCCTGCTAGAGCTGCTAGTTGTTTGCCAACAGCAGTGGACCCCGTAAAGGAGATCTTCTGGACCAGCGGAGATGCAATGAGGTGTGCTGACACCTCCGCCGGGACGCCAAATACAATGTTTAAGCAACCAGGAGGAAGGCCCGCATCATGGAACAGTTGAGCGATCGCCAGCACGGCACTCGGTGTCTCTTCTGGTCCCTTCAGAATGATCGTACAGCCTGCGCCAAGCGCGGCAGAGATTTTCCGGATCGCCTGATTGAAGGGAAAATTCCAAGGGGTGAAGGCTGCGCAGACTCCGACCGGCTGACGTAGCACGAGCTGGCGGACGTTAGGGTTGCGGCTGGGGATCACGCGGCCGTAGATCCGCCGAGCCTCTTCTGCATGCCAGTCCGCATGCTCTGCACAAACCGTTACTTCGCCCACGGCTTCGTGCAGAGGCTTCCCCTGGTCAATGGTCATGTTGCGGCCGATTTCCGGCGCCCTTTGACGGGCGAGCTCCGCAACTTTACGCAAGATTGCACTGCGTTCCAAAGGCGATGAGTCGCGCCACGTCAGGAAAGCTCGATGAGCCGCCTCGACGGCGGTGTCGAGGTCCTCGCGGGTGGCGAGCGGCAGTCGCCCAACGACCTCCTCCGTCGCAGGATTGACTACGTCCTGGTGTCGCCGGCCTTCAATGCCGAGAAATTCGCCATTGATGTAAAGGGATAATTCTGGATACACAGCGTGTACTCCAATGACTAAGAGGTTAGCTACGAAATTCTGTGCTTGTGACGGAGGTCGATCTATTCGAGCTTAAAATCACCGACCTTAATTACTGCATCAATGCTCTTCTTGCGCTGCTTAAGGTAGCCCTCGAAATCCTCCGGGGACTGCGTAATGACTTCCATTCCAGTGCCTTGCATCCGCGTGCGAAGCTCGCCGTTCTTCAAAATCGTAGCGACATCGCTCTGCATTTTTTTGATTGCGTTCTGGGGCATCTTGGCAGGCGCATACAGGGCGATGGTTCCCGTAAGCTGGACGTCAATCCCCGCTTCCTTGAATGTAGGGACGTTTGGCAGCATAGGCGAGCGTTCTGGCGTCGACACGGCAAAGGCCTTCACTTTTCCAGCCTTAACGAGTTGCGCGATCGGTGCCATATCGATCATGAGCATATCGATCTCGCCTGAAACGATAGCGGGGACACTTTGCCCAGCACTCTTGTAGCCGACTGGGGTCATCTTTACCCCGGTCTTTTGCGCGAACTCCTCCATACCGACACGCATGCCCAAGTTGGCCCATCCGTACGTGAACTTCCCGTTGGCCGCACGAGCTGCCTTAATGAGGTCAGCGAGGTTGTTGTATGGCGCGGAAGCCGGGGTCACCACAACGAGTGGGGTTGCGGCTAGCCCGCTCACAAGGGTGAGTTCCTTGGTGGGATCGACAGCAACAGTGGGGCGCAAGTTTGCGTCGATGATCAACGTGGACGGGGGCATGACCAGAAGGATCGAACCGTCCGGTTCAGCTCGCGCGACAGCCTTGCTGGCGATCGCCCCGTTTGCGCCTGGCCGATTTTCGACGATTACGGGCCGATTCCAGATTTTTGCCAGCTCTTCGCCAACTGCGCGTGCAACTACGTCGGTGCCACCGCCCGGTCCGTAGCCAACAAAGAGCCGGACCGGCAACGGGCCAGATTGCTGGGCGTACAGGATGGAGGGCAGGGCCAGGGAGCAGAGTAGGACTGCTCTGCGGATAGCCGAAGCGGGTTTTGTCATGTTGTCTCCTCTTTTATTATGAAATACAGCCTTAACCTGCTACCGCAGCTGGAGCGTGGCTCTTCGTCCACTCCTCCTTCAACAGCTTGATGTGCTCACGCGCTTTTCTACTGGCGTTCCAACTAAGAACGCCCATCAAAACGTCTCCCTGGTAGTAGCGAAAGATGCAGGAGTCGTCTTTCAGTTGATCCCCTTCGACAACTTCAACGGTGTATTGAGGGCCGATGCGTCCGTAGCTGTGGATTTGGACCTGGTACTGATCCGACCAGAAGAACGGCAGCGGAGCGTATTCAACGCGAGAGCCGAGCATGTTCTTTGCCGCGGCCATCGCCTGTTCGCTTGCATTCGTCCGGTGTTCAATACGCATGTGCTCGCCGTAGCCTTTGTGAAACCACTCTGCAGCATCGCCGGCGGCATATACGTTCGGGGCTGCTTCACAGTATTCATTGCAGACTACGCCGCTGCGGATGTTTAATCCGCTGCACCACTGCACGCTGGGAACTGCGCCGATAGCCACAACAATTACGTCGCAAGCAATCACAACCCCAGTGTCCAAGCGGACTTCGGTAATGGTGCGGTCACGCCATTTCACCTCCCTGAGTTCGCAGTCGTTGTGGAAAACCACGCCGTTGGCTTCATGGAGTTTTTCGATCCGCTTCCCAACGATATCCCCGACTCGCGCCCCGAGAGGAACTTTCGACTTGTCGATGACGGTCACCTCACAGCCGCTGGTCTTTGCAATCGCCGCTAACTCTGTGCCGATGAAGCCCGCGCCGACTACTAGTGCCCGCTTTCCGGCAGTCAGATGTTCCCGAATCGCCAGCGCGTCGTTTAAGTTGCGCAGGCTGTAGCAGTTCGCCGCCTGGCTGAGGTTGGGAATCACTCGAGCGTCCGCGCCCGTGGCGATCAGCAAGCGATCATATTGAAGTGTGGAGCCGTTGCTGAGTTGCAGTGAACTGGCGTCCGTATCGAGGCCGGTGGCCGATGTCCCGTCCAGGTAGTGCAGGTTCAGCGCCTTCATGCCGTCTTCGGACACAAGGTTGAGCGCCTCTACCGGACATTCTCCTGCCATCAGCCGCTTTGAAAGAGGAGGGCGGTCATAGGGCATGCCGCCTTCCTTTCCAATCAGCGTGAGCCGCCCTCCCCAGCCCTGTGCGCGCAGCGCTCGTGCTGCCGTGATGCCGGCGGCCGAGGCGCCGACAACGACGATGTGCTCGGGGGAGTTCATCACTGATCCTCGTGAATCTCGATGGCGAGCGCTGGGCAGATGCCAGCCGCCAGGCGTGCTGATTCGAATTGGTCAGCCGACGGCTCTGCGTTCAAGAGAATGACGATGCCATTGTCCTTTTGGTCGAACAGATCCGGCGCGTTGACGACACATTGACCAGAACCGCAGCACTTTTCGGGGTAGATTGTGATTTTCATGATGCTTCTCATTTAAGTCGGGATTACCAGCGAACAGGGAGTTCCTTGACGCCATACATGAGTGAATCGCCCTTGAACTCAAGGCTTTCCACGGGAACAGCAAGCTCGAGGTTCGGAAACCGCTCCAGCAAGGCGGTGAACATGATCTGCATTTCGAGCCGTGCGAGGGGTTGACCGATGCACTGATGCGGGCCGTATCCGAACGAGACCTGCGTCCTTGAATCTCGGCGAAGGTCGAACACATTCGGATCTTCAAATTTCGAGCTGTCGCGATTGGCCGAGACACTCAGCACTACAACGGGGTCGCCCGCCTGGATCATTTGTCCGTTCACGACAATGTCCTCGGTCGCGACACGACGCTTTCCTGAATGTGTGACATCCAGATAGCGCAGAATTTCTTCCACCGCATTTGGAACGAGGCTTGTGTCTTGTCGAAGCTCATTCCAGATATCCGGTCGTTGCAGGAGGAAAAGCACTCCCATTGCGGTCGTATTCGCCGTGGTCTCGTGGCCGGCAATCAGCAAGAGCCTTGCAAGGGAAACAACGTCCGTTTCGGTGATATCGCCCTTTCGTACGTGATTGACGATGAGGCGGCTGAGGATATCTTCCCCGGGGTTCTCCGATCTCTTCGCCACCAGGCCCTTCAGGTACACCTCGCACAACTCATGATTTGCGGCGATGGCCTCCTCAAGCGTCGCACTACTCGACGTCAGGACCATCGCCAGTTCCTGAAAGAAGTCATGGTCTTCGTACGGAACGCCAAGCAACTCTGAGATCGCCAATGCCGGCGTAGCCAACGTAAAGGCGCTAACCAGGTCGGAGGGTTGAGGCTTTGTTGCGAAGTCGTCCAGCAGCTTGTCTACGATCGCCTGAATCCGCGGGCGAAGGGCCTCGATTTTGCGGATCGAGAATTCACCTGTCAGCATGCGCCGATGCTCTGCATGCTTGGGTGCATCCATGGTGATGAAGGTCCGGTTACTACCCCGGGCAACTTTCATTGCAGCACTGACAGTGGGATAGCCGGGATTCGTAATGTCAGAACTAAAGCGAGGGTCAGACAGGACCGAGCGGACGTCGTCATAGCGCGTAATCAGCCAGGCGATCTTTCCGTCCCAGAGCCTAGCTTGCCCCAAGCCGCTTCCTTGCTGCATCTGGAAGTACACCGGCGGCGGCGACAAAGGATCGACCCGTTCGGGCGGAAAGTCGGGGATGCCGCTGTCCCCGCCAGCGTGCATCGGACACGTGGACTGCGCAGGTGAGGCCGCGTGAAACGGGCAGCCAGTCGACTGCGTGGGGGTTTGGGGGGCGGTCATGAATATGTCTCCGATGGGAAATTGTGAGTACATATTAGGTAGCCTACCTACTATATGCAAAAGGGGTTTACCCTAATCGGTGCAGAGGATTGACCTCGCGTCACAAATCTCGAGCGGGACCAGGGGTGGGAGAGGAGGGCGTGGCTAGACTGGGGGAGCCCAGTTGGCCTGAAGGCGGGCGACCGCCGATTTCAGTGGTCAAGATATGCCGCCGGTGACCCACTGGGTATGCGCGAGGACTGTTTGCCTTCTGGTTGTTATAGCTCGTCCCAGGGTAGATATGCGGTCCGGCCGGGCTGGCTGACGACAGAGGTCGGTACCGAGTGAGGCGCGGCCGGAGGCCCGCTTGGGACCTGCTGGAGGCCACCTTTGACGCCGGGACCTTCCGTAAGGTCGGGATCGCAGGGCTTCGGTTCTTACCTATGCATAGGCGTGAAAAAACACCCGCATGGACGTGGGGTTAGAAGTGCGCGATCGCCACCACTCGCTGACCAAGGGGGCAGCCTCACGACGCGTTGTTAAAGAGGCGCGGGGGGACAGTGAAGCCGGTGCAAGAAGGCAAGCGAGAAAGCCGAAGCGACCTCGCTTTGGCAGCCTACAAATCAAATAAATAGGCTCCAGCTCTCCCCTAACTCGGCACTGAGGTACTCGAACATCGACATGAATCGAAAGCGCTCCCATTGATTGAACGCCTCGCGTACCGCTGCCATCAGTGACATAGCTACCTCCGGGGTGATCGACTTTAGTTAGGGGGGGCACCGCAAGAAAAAAGCAGGTCTTTCAACACTCGTTCGCATCGGCGCATAGCCCATTCCACGATGCAATCGATTACATAGAGCGTAGGTCGCCACGATGGTCTGTCAAGATAAAGCGTAAAAGTGTCATTTGCGGCTCAAAATCAGCCACCTGACTTCGTTGATGGGAGGGTAAACGCCTATTTGATTGTAATAGGTAGGCTACCTAATATTTACCACAAATAAGAGTAAGCGCGCTTCGGTTTTTCAAACATTGCTTATAGAAGTGGAGACAAAATCAATGCAACATCATCCCCGAAGAGGTTCGACCCCCACCCCCCAGCGGGTCCGGGATGTTCTCAAGCCGATCTCCGGTGCCGCCGTGGGAAACATGCTGGAGTGGTTTGACTACTCGTTGTATGGCTATCTTTCCGCCACCCTGGCGAAGGTGTTCTTCCCAAGCAGCGACCCGATCGTTAGCCTGATAGCGGCTTTCGCGGCATTCTCCGTCGCATTCGTTACCCGACCACTCGGCGCTCTGTTTTTTGGATCGCTGGGAGACCGGCTTGGACGGCGCGATACGCTCGCGATTGTCGTTGGTTTGATCAGCGTTTCGACGGGGTTGGTCGGTGTCCTACCGGGATACGAGGCGATTGGCATCGCCGCTCCTTTGCTGCTGGTAGCCCTACGCATGATTCAGGGATTTTCCGCGGGAGGCGAAGCAGGTGGAGCACTCGCATTCCTTGCCGAGTACGCCCCGACACGCCGGCGTGGCGTTGTGATCGGGTTCTTCGGTATGTCGGCTGGAATTGGTGCGTTGAGCGGATCCGGTCTTGTTCTGGCGATCACCAGCATTTTTGGTCAGACGGCAGTTGAGGCATGGGCCTGGCGATTGCCCTTCCTGATCGCTGGTCCGATTGGGTTGGGTGCGTTCTGGCTGCGGCTGCGCATCGAGGAAACACCGGCATTCCGGTTGCACTTGGAACGCGAGGGCGCGGCACAAGCACCATTGCGCGAAGCCCTTCGTGACGACTGGCGAAGCATTGTCAAATGTCTTGGCGTAGCGATCTCACACGGCATCCCTTACTACTTGATCCTGGCGTATCTCCCGTCTTATCTCGTGTCAACTGGACGGTTGAGTAGCGGGCAAGCTCTAGCGGCGTCCGGCCTGGCCTTTCTGGGTTCAGTGATTGTGATCCCATTCGCTGCAGCGCTATCCGACCGCGTGGGTCGACGACCCGTCGCCTTTACGGCGGCATTGGCATACCTCGTCGTTGCGCTTCCTTTGTTCCGGATCGTCGTGGGCTCGACACCAGAGGTGGTAATTGCCACGATGGCTAGCGTCGGGGTATTGATGGGGATGTATGGCAGCGCGCCGTTCTGCATGATGACGGAGTTGTTTCCGACACGCACACGCTACAGCGCCATGTCGGTAGGCTACAACGTGGCCATGGTGCTATTTGGCGGCACCGCTCCTTTAATCAGCGCTTCTCTGACGAAGCTGACCGGAAACCCTTCATCACCCGCCTATTTCATGATGGGGGGCGCAGTGTTGTCTATTTTTGCCATCTTGGCGTCTCCTGAAACGTCACGAGTACCGATTGATGAGCTCGGACAGTCGGACGAGCACATTCGCCGCGTGCGCATGGCGCTCAAGGCATCGGCTCGCGTTGAGTGATCTCCTGATTATGAAAACCGCTACATACGACTACATTGTTATCGGCGCCGGCTCGGCAGGGTGTGTTCTCGCTTCTCGGCTGAGTGAAGATCCCAGCGTCAAGGTACTGCTGATAGAGGCGGGCGCTCCCGCGTCATCCATCTTTGT
>Ga0209023_10003556_pt1 | contig 18501 bp, 9 predicted proteins | sample LakOneMetagenome_FD_187468 | JGI IMG/M metagenome (GOLD analysis project Ga0209023, IMG submission 187468) | Freshwater and sediment microbial communities from Lake Erie, Canada (SPAdes) (version 2) | ecosystem: Environmental > Aquatic > Freshwater > Lentic | place: Lake Erie, Canada | collected...
CGTTCCAGTTTGCGCTCCTTGGGCCGCTGGCGCCGCACCGCGGCCATCCGGTGCGCGGAATAGGGAAGGTACCCCAATGCCTGGGTGGCGTTGCGGCGTAGCTCGCGGCTGATCGTCGACGGGGACCGACCCAGCTGATCCCCGATCTGGCGGATCGAGAGGCCACGGGTCGTCAAGTCGTGGATCTGCTCGCGTTCAGTCAAACTCAGGTAGCGAGGGCTGATCGACCGTCTCGGACCCTCCAATGTGTCGTCAGTAGCATTGTCGGCGTTGTTGTTTCGCGGGTTCCTCACGTTGGCTAGTATCTCCGCCGGCCGGTACTTCACGACCCGTCCATCGGGATAGACACGCCCGCCATAGAACTGGCGGATTCCCTTGTCCCAGTCCTGCGCCGTGCGTTTGTCGACGCCGACTGCCAAGGCGGCGTCGCGTCTGCTCACCCCTTCGCTGCGCAGCCGCAAGAACTCCGTACGCTGCTCACTGACGTCGCGCCCGGTAAAGATGCCGGCTTGATGAGCCCACTTGTAGCAGGTGACCCGAACGAACCCGAGTTCTCGGGCCACCGCAGAGACGTTGCCCCGGATGCCGAGCAACCGGAAGAACTCGGCCTTCTCCTCAGCGGTATAGGTCCTGGGCTGCGGGCGCCGTGACGCCACGCCAGCCTCGCGGCGCCACCGGTACCCAGTGTCCGGGCTGACCCCCGCACCCGCCGCCGCTGCCCGTATCGTGCCGCCACGGTCCAGCAAACGAAAGAACAACTCCCGCTGGCCCGTCGAATACCGTGCCACACCTGGCCGATTCGCCAATTCATCAGACAACGCCGTGACCTCTTCCTCATCAAGGCGTTGCAACGACCCCAAGAATCCAAGCACAAGAGGGCTGGGTCTACGCCGCGGTCGTTCTGGATGTCTATTCCCGCCGGGTGGTGGGCTGGTCGATTGCCGATCATCTGCGCACCGAACTGGTCGCTGATGCCCTGGACATGGCCCGCCTGCGTCGCAAACCCATTGGGACAGTGGTTTATTCGGACCGCGGAGCGCAATACACCAGTTGGCTCTTCGGGCACCGCTTGCGTGAGGCCGGCCTGCTGGGCTCTATGGGCCGGGTGGCCTCGGCGTTCGACAACGCGATGATCGAGTCGTTCTTCGGCTCCATGCAGATCGAGTTGCTCGACCGACGCATTTGGACTACCCGGGCCGCGCTGGCGACGGCGATCTTCGAGTACATCGAAGCCTTCTACAACCCGGTCCGCCGGCACAGCGCCCTGGACTACCACAGCCCGATCGACTACGAAAGACTTCACACCACCACCAACACGGCGGCGTGAACACCCCACAGAAGCCGTCCGGAGAAGTGGGAACAGGTCAGTGCCGGTTACGGCGAGCGTTCGGCGCAGCGCACCAACTCCCGCAACGGCTACCGCCACCGCGAATTCGACACCCGTGCAGGTACATTGGATCTGGCGATCCCCAAGCTAGGCCACGGTTCCTACTTCCCGGACTGGTTGCTGGAGCGCCGCAAACGCGCCGAGCGGGCCCTGACCACCGTGGTCGCCACCTGCTACCTGCTCGGTGTCTCCACCCGGCGGATGGACAAACTCGTCGAGACCCTGGGTATCACGTCGCTGTCGAAGTCGCAGGTGTCGGTGATGGCCAAGGAACTCGATGTCGCCGTGGAAGCCTTCCGGACCCGGCCGCTGGATGCCGGCCCGTACACCTTCGTCGCTGCCGACGCCCTGGTACTCAAGGTCCGCGAAGGCGGCCGGGTGGTCAACGTGCACGCCCTGATCGCGGTCGGGGTCAACGCCGAGGGGCATCGGGAGATCCTCGGTATCGATGTCACCACCGCCGAGGACGGCGCCGACTGGCTGACGTTCTGGCGGTCGCTGAACGCCCGCGGCCTGTCCGGGGTGAAGCTGGTGACCTCCGACGCTCACGCCGGCCTGGTCGCCGCGATCGGCGCCACCCTGCCCGGCGCCACGTGGCAGCGCTGCCGCACGCATTACGCGACCAATCTGATGGCGATCACCCCGAAGTCGTCGTGGCCGTGGGTACGGACCCTGCTGCATTCGGTGTTCGATCAAGCCGACACCGAATCCGTTGCCGCGCACTACACCCGGATCACTGACGCCCTGTCCGACAAACTGCCGAAGGTCGCCGATCACCTGGAAGCCGCTCGGCCGGACCTGCTGGCGTTCACCAGCTTCCCCAAGCAGATCTGGCGTCAGATCTGGTCGAACAACCCCCAGGAGCGGCTCAACAAGGAGATCCGCTGCCGCACCGACGTCGTCGGCATCTTCCCCGACCGCGACGCCCTGATCCGCCTCGTCGGGGCCGTGCTGGCCGAACAACACGACGAATGGGCCGAGTCCCGCCGCTACCTCGGACTTGACGTCCTGAGCAAATCACGCGCCGTCAACGACACCCCGACCGAACAGGAGGTGACCCCCGAGGCACTGACCGCCTGAACCATCACATCGAAGAATCACACGACGACGACATACACCACGTCCCTGGACTTGACCGCGTGCGACGATTTGCCGGCGGACCGACGATGAGTACTGACGGGGCATGTTGACCTCCTGATGATCACTTTGCCCTCCACTCGCATGACTGTGGACCAACAACACGGGGATAGATCACGTGGACCAATTCACGGGGTCCGGCCAGTTCGATCATGGCCAAGCGGGCAACAACGTACGTCTGCTGGACGCTGATCGGTTTGTGGTGAAAGAACTACGGCACAATTTACGAATCGGTATCACCGCATGCCCGGCAACGGGACTCGGATCCGCGCGGAGTGCTCGGCATCTTCACCCTCGTAGTTCTGCAAGCCGACCAGCTCTCGGCGCGCGGCATCCAGGCGGACAGTGCTCGCGACCATCTTCACTTGTTCGGGTCGCACGCGGTCGACTGCGTTGAGGCTGGCTCCGTCGTACACGGTAGTGCCCAGCGATGTCGACGAGGCCACCAGCCAAGAACCGGCGGCGGAAATGGCTTCTGGTGCAACACCGTAGAAAGCAGTGTTCGTCACTCCGAGCGACGCGTCGAACAGGTGGACCGCGCCGTCAGTGGAGAACACGGCGAAACCGCCATTTGCGGGAACGAAACTCGTACGAGCCTGGGTTCCCGCCGATACTTGCACGCTTGCGAATTCCGGCGCCAGCACCGTATCAGGGTTCTCGTCTACTGTGATCATCCCAATTCGTCCGGTATTGGTGAGGAAGCCGAGTGTCTGGCCGTCAGGTGAGATGTCCGAGTCGACCAAGCTCTCACCGGAGTCAAGACCTTTCACGGGAATGGTGCGGTTGTACTGGCCGCTTGCGGCGAAGAGCATGGCCCGGTTGCGCAAGGTCAACACAAACTGTGTGCAGTCGGCCCCAGGGCGCAGACTCCGGTAGTCGGCACCTTCGAAAGTTCCAATGGGTTGTGTTGCACCGAGGGCGTCGATGTGCACCAGCGTCGCCCCAGCGGCCGCGACCAGTGCGTCCCGTGCCAGCGACGACACTGACCGCTGGAGGAAGGCTGGGCCTACCGTCCCGGTGGTACTCCCGGTGCGCGTATCGATGACGTCGCCGTTATCGGCGATGAGGTATTCGGCATCGGTCAACGGCAGGACGGACCGCGCGCCTGGCGCCGGCCAGGACTGGATGCGCCCGTCGCGCAATTCGTAGAACTTGCCGTCGTTGGTGAGAACCGCCGTGCGCGTACCTGACGGGTCCACCGCGGGCAGGTACCGCAGCGACCCTGTTGGTAGAATTGGATGTCCGGTGCCTTCGACGAATGGTTCGGGGCCCCCCCGCAGTAACATCGAGTACCAGGCGGTGTTGTCAGGGTTGCACACAACTGCGCTGAGCTGTCCGAATGGCAGTCTGTCGGTCTCGAGCAGGCCATCGACCCGCTTGAACTTCGTACCGAAGAGTCGACTGCTACCAGCTACTGCGCCGAAAAGGTTTTCACCGCAGCGCTTTACCAATGCCGGCGCCTGCCGCGACGGCGCTGCCACCTTGTCGGCCGCGGTTAATTGAAACGCATCCACCTCATGGAGCCCCTCGTTGCCATAGGTCACCGAATGCAGCCAGCCAGTGAGGTCTACGTAGTCCAAAAGTCCACGTGAGGGTGTTACCGAGACTGCAAGCGCCGCCGCGGGTAGCCGGTGCCGCGTGGGAGGCACTCCCGCGGCGAGGTCCCGGAACGAGGATTGCACCAGTTCGCCGCCGTCATTGGACCACCACAGATCGTCACCGTCGCCGGTCGTCAGTGCGGACACTGAACCTTCACCGTCGATGATTGTCTGACCCGTGTTGAGGTCGACGAGGTGAAGGAAACGGGCACCGCGGGTGACGAACGCCGCAGTGTTGCCGTCGCTGGATACCGCGACAGTCCCCAATTGAATGGAGTCTGGCACATCGATGCTGCGGCGGCGCGTGCCGGAATCGGTATCCACCACGACCAGCTTTTCCAATGTCGAACCAACGAGGATTGGCGCGTGCGCAGCCAAGTTCGCACCGTAGTACTCCTCAGGACCAAGTATCAATGTGCGTAGCCGAACGTCGTTGGCCGTGGCGATGCTGATTGCGTCGGCCGACGTGCGGGTATTGTCCGCGGCGCCAGCCTGCTGAGCTAACGAGAGCGCCTTCAGCGTGTCTGACTCGTGCAGCGATCGATTCGCGAAGTCGAGTGACTGCGCACGCGCAGATGCTGCCGCGGCGGTGCGTTCACCAGCTCGCGCGAAGAACATTCCGGCTACACCGGCGATGGCGAGCACCGCTAAAATGGCGATGGCCGTGGTCGCTATCTGACTCAACCGCCGTTTAACAGCGTTCGCCTGGGCGACGACACCCGCGGCGACCGCCGCAATCTCCGGGGTAATCGTCAACCCGGAGCTGCTCTGCTCGGCTGTCAACACCGCGAGTGCGTCTCGTTCGCCTTCCCGGCTGATCAGACGTTCCAGTCGACTCTTGGCTGGCCCGGTGCCGCGTGTACGGGCCAACTGCACCATCCGGGTGTGAGCGCCGGTTACCGGGCCGCGCCCGTCGAGCAGCGCCGCGATCGCCGCGATCCGCGCGTCAAATTCCTCGGAATCCTCTGTCGGGTCGATGAATTCGATCCACTTGCCCCAGTGTCGGACGAATTTGTACTCGTCCTGGCAGTAGGTTGATTCCCGCCAGTTGGACGTGTCGATCACTACGATGACGTCCGCAGCGGCGAATTCGTTGGTGATCACCTCCCAGTGCGACTGGCCCCACGGCAGTGTGATCCCGGCGGCGCCAAGATCTGCGTCTGTCCCGGATTCGTCCATCCAGACGGAAACACCGCGCGAAGTGAACGCCTGTCGAACTCGTGCGGCGGCCGCATCATCCCGATGAGAGTACGAAATCCCCACGTCCGCCATTGCTCAGCTCTCGTTCAGCGCGAACACGGTGCGCTCCTGTTCGGTGAGTTCGCGCGGGACAACCTGCCGCAGCTGTCTGGGTACACCTTCGGCGATGGCGATGCGCTTCACGCATCCGAGCGCGGTGACCGCGTAGATCACACGCCGGTCCTTGGTGAACGCCACATCGGTCACCATGACCGCGCCGTGGGAGGGCTCCCGGTAGACAACCGCCTCCTTGTCCCGATCGTAGATCGCAAGTCCTTGTTTGCCGATAACCGCAAATGTGCGTCCTGACGGGTCACTGCGAAAAGCGAAAGCGTCGTACCCCGTACCAACGTCGCCGACCTGCTGCACTCGGCCCTCAGCCATCTCTAGGATCTTGCCGTCGTCTGTAACGAGTGTGTAGGCATTCGACCCAGAGAATTCGCCTGCGGCAACCCGCCTTTGGTCGTCCGATATCGAATCCGGCCATGCGACCGGTTGTTCTGATCCGTCCGCGCAACGGAGGATTCCGTCGACCGTGAGGGCGCAGCCCGGGTCATCGGCGGCGCCGGCCCACAGCGCGACGGGCCGACGTTCTTTTTCGAAAGAGTGGCCGAGGCTACGCGCCGGATCCGCGTTGAGGCTCTCGACCCCGTACTCGTCGGCGTAGACGATCGATGTCCCGTCGTCGTTGACCGCGGCAACTCCCTTGGCGCCTGTGGCCATCGCAGTCTGCATGTGGGTACCGTCGATGACGTGCTTGTTGTCGTCGTCCCAAAACCTGTCAGATGCGGAGAAGTGGAACGTCTGGTTGTGCTTACCGCCCGTCGACGCAATCCGACTGCCGTCCCGCGACAGGAACACGTCCGTGTCCAGGCCTGTGAAGAACCACTTCGGTACGGTGTCCAAGGTCTCCGCTGACACGACTCGTGCGGAGCCGGGCAGCAACGTCACCGCTACGGAATCATCAGCGGCAATGCGTATCTGGTTTCGGGCCGATTCGCGTGGGGCGACGTGCACGCCTATCGCGCTGGCCATGCGGGTACCTTCGTGGGTGAAGCCATAGTCGGTTGCGCGGCCTAGTTGTTCGGGAGTTGGGAGGGTCCACACTCTGAGATACCCGTCGGAGCCGACGGTCGCGATGCGCCCGTCACTGAGTGGTTCGGCGCGGACGCGGTCGCTGAGGTGTGCGCGAACCGTCTGCCCGGTTCCCGCGACGGCAAGGGTGATCAGTCCGTCGGTGTGGGTGGCCAAGCGGTAGTCACCGCCGAGGTTGAAAGTCGCCAGCTCCCCTTTCGATGGCTCGTTGAGCGCGCCGTCGTCGGAAATGACCGCGTGGTTGGCATTGGGGTCCGGTTCACTACGTAGAACTCGGCGTTCGGCGGTGTCGACCACCGTGTGGGATGCACGGCTGGTTACGACGGCGAGGTGCCCGTCCGGGCTGAGTTCCGCGTTCTGTGCGATGTCGCCGTCCCCGAGCACGCCGATAGTCGTGGCGTTTCCCGTCGCCGTGTCGATCACGACGAGTTGTTCCTCACGCCCGAGCAGCAGGTGATGGTTGTCGAGCCAGGTGAGCACTTCATCGTGTGTGCGCAGCCAATTCGTCGGCAACGCCGAGCCGCTGCCGACTTCGATGATCTTCAACGAGCCGGGATGCTCGGACTCCGTGGCCAACAGGGCACCGTCGGGACTCAACCGTCCGACGCCACCGACCGATCCGCCGAGGTCGTTGTAGGCGAACCGGCCGACTTCCTTCGCACCAGCGTCGTCGTAGACGACGATCTTCTGCTGTTGTGTATCGGCGATGGCGACACGGGGCATCGTGCGTGCCGCGGTTACGTTGAGCGGGATGAACCCCAGCCGGATCGAGAGATGTGGCCAGGTGGCGGCGGAGATCCGCTGTTGCGCCTCCTGAACGGCGGCTGTGTCGGCGTTTCTCATCGCTTCGTCCAGCAGCAGCAGCGGGAGGTCGGGATTACCCGGGATCAGGTCGATCGCGTTGCGGGCCAGACGGTCGGCCGTGGCTACGTTGCGCTCCCGGCGAGACTTGTCCTGTGCGAGTTTGGCACTGAGCCCCTGGACGAGAGCGAACGTGAGTACTGCGCTCAGCACAACTATTGAGGCGGTGACGAGCGCGGCGCGGATATGGCGGCGACGGCTCAGCGCCGCCTGGCTTGCGGTAAGGAAATCGCTGACCAGCTCGCGTTGCGACGACGCTTGAGCCAGCCTGGTCTGCATCGCCGCAAACGCCGGTGCGATGTCCCTTTCGGGTAGCAGCGCGTGCTGACCTTGGTCGCGCCAGTCGGCGGCCCGCCCGACCAGGGCATTCCAGCTGACGATCGCCCGGCCGCCGAACCGCGCGATGGAGGCCAGCCGTGTCGCGGTCTCGGGTACACCGAGCTGACCGATGATGCTCTGGCTGAGATCGGCGAAAAGCGGTGCTGCACCGGGCAAGAAGGAGACTGGCAGCACCTCGTCGTAGTTCGCCGCGATGGAAAGGAACTGCTGTGCGTCTGTCGGTTCCAGAGTGTTCGTGGTGATGAGGACAGCCAACGGACAGCCGTCGACCGGAGTGCCAGAGGTAGGGTGGACGTCGATACCGTTGGCTGTCAGGGCAGTCAGTAAGTCGGCGACCTCCGCCCGGTCATCGGGCATAAAGAGGATGTCAAGTCGAACTGGAGTGCTCTCGCCGGTATTCGATAAGCCACCCAGCTCTTGTGACACCAAATTCCCCCCCTCGTACGGCTTGGCGACCTGCCGGGAAGTTTGACACATGTAGTTGTGAGGTGCATCTCTAACCGTTCAGATGCCGGCGTGATGTCCTCCGATGTTGAGTTGCATTTCCGTTGCAGCTCGACGTTTCTCACCTCCCCTCATGAGGCCGGTCCGAGTCCACGAGTTCTCGTCTGTCGAACGGCCTCTGCGGCGACTCTGGTGTCGACGCCGGGCCCAGATGCACCCCGCCACCTACCACTTTCCGGGACGGGATTCCTTGGGCTTGTTCGGTTCCTCGGCAGGGTCGACGTCGTGGCGCTTGAGTTGAAGCCGCACCGCGAGTAGGCAAGTGTCTGGGTTGTGCCGGACCTCCTGCTCGCTGCGTTGCAGGCTTGCGTAGACCCGGAAGTCGCGGCTCTCGTCCCACACACGGACGTCGTCATCCTCCGGCGCCGGCCACGGCTCGCTCCCGAACGACTTCAATGGAGTGTGTCCGGGCCGGCCGCTGACCGGCGAGATCACCGTTACGCCACGGTCACCCGACTCGACCATCCGGGACGCGACGTTGCCAGTCGAGCGATGCCGCAACGTAGCGGCATAGTCCGTCCAGAGCGTGTCACGCCGCTCCCACATGTCATGCAGCGGGCCGCCCTTGACACCGTTGTCCTCGACCAACCGCTTGAGCGCGTCGGCCGCCGGTTCTTCGAAGGCATTGGCTGCCATGGCTTCCAGCGCGCGGATCCGCCACCCGGCCTCCGCACCCTCCTCAGCCAGCCACTTGGTCATCTCGCGGTCCGTGTAGACCGGCAGCGCCACCGTCATGCACTTCGGGGCCTTGCTGGGCATCGCCCGATGCGGTAGGGCACCGGACTGCTCGTCGTACGGAAAGATCGCGGCGAGGATGTCCACCCAGCGGCCAAAGATGCGGCGCGCCGGCGCCAACCGCGCCGTCTCTTCGAGTGCACGGCACGCTCTGGTCAACCACGCAGCCCGTAACTCGAGCCGGCGCCGCCCGCGCTCCATGGACGCGGTGAAGACTACGTAAAAGGCGTAGAAGCTCCAAAGCGCGAAACCCCCACCCACGACGCCTATTGTGGCGAATCCAATCGGCAGCGAGAGCCAAGAGGGCAGATGCGCGCGCGCGAAGTATGACACCACTGCCCACACCGCGGTAAGCCCCGCCGTCGCGCCGAGCCCGATCAGCGTGCGTAGCCGGAACTTCCGTTCCGCCGCGTTCCAGTCCAACGGGTCTTTCGGCGACGGATCGGTGGCGAACTTACGCCAACGTTCGGCATCCAACCTGGCCCGCAGGCTTCCGCCGTGAAGACGCCCGGCCAGCCGGTCCAGGAAGTTCGACGGCTGCTGGCCGGTCGGCACGTCGAGATCGTCGATTTGCCGGCTGAGTCGTTCGGTGTCGCGCGAGTTACCTTCGGTCACCAGTTCATTGGCTGTCGCCACCGAACCGGTGCGATTGGGAAGCGCCGCCAGCGAGGGATTCCTGCGCCTACGTGCCTCGGTAACCGCCGCTGCGGCAACCGCGATGCTGCGCGCTCCCGCAAGTTCAGGTATCGAACTCGACACCGTGCCCGCCGGATCTGGGCGCACCCACCGCCCGGCCACCACCGGCCGCCGCTTGTGCTGTTCCGGCGGGTTCCAACCGTCGGGTGTCTGGCCGCCGTCATTGATCGACGTAGTCAACTGGTACAGCGTCCGCCAAGTGCTGGCAATCGAAGCGGGTGGCTTGCGGCGAAGTGTCGCCTCGAATTCGTCGAGTTTCTTGCGCGCCTCCGCCGCGGCGTGCGCATCTAGGGCGTCGAAGTCGGCTGGTTTGAGTCCTCTTGGCGCAAGGACTTTCTCGGTTCCGATGTCGTAGCCGGCGTCGGTGAAGTTGAACCGTGACACCACTACGGTGCTGCGCCGCCGGATGCCGAACAACAGCGGAAGGCAGTACCCGAGAAAGCGAAAGACCAGTCGGAGGTGCTCCCACGCCGTGAGCCGCGGTGGAGGGGCCAACGTCGACGGCGGCGGATCCCGATAGTCGAGTGCACCGGAATCCAGCGCGAGGATGTGGTCGATCGCATCGTTCACCAGGGCCACTGACTGCTCGGGCTCGACCTCAAGGTAGGACCGGGGGAAGAAGGATCCGGCCGATGCGTCGGGCATGGTCCGCCCGATGAACCGGCGGACCTCGGCGTCGGTGTTCAGTGCTCCCAACACGATGCGACTGAAAACACGGACGTCGTAGTGGTCCGCAGCGCTCGTCCGCCCCCACGGCAGGTTGCCGAATGTCCCTGCGAGGATGCCCAGCGCCGCCAACGCGGCGTGAAGCGCCACGTCCAGATCCAGGTCCCACCCCGCATCGGTAACGTCGGGTGCGCTGCGGTCTTCGGGTATCACTCGCAGCTGAGTCCACTGACCTGGCAACTGAACCATCGTGTGATCGGTGCGCCGGGTGGGAGCAATGACATCCAACCACCTGGTCTTGTCGGACGGAAGTGCTTGCCGCAGCAGCATTTCCAGCGACTTCATCGAGTCGTTGAGCTGCTCTTCCGACCGGCGAATCCAGGCCACCCGCACCTCATCCAGGGACCGCAGGTCGGACAGTGCCACCAGCAGTGGAGCGCTCAGGTACGTATCGCCAGGGGCAATACGATGGACCTGTAACGCATTCGGGTGGTCGTGGTCGAGCAGCGCAGCGTCGGCCGCCGACACCCAATAGCTGTCGGCGATCAGCCCGGCACCACCCCACTCGACGGCACTCTCGCGTATGTCGGCGGGACAGATGACGATGACGGCAACGGTCACCACTTGTCCTTCTTGGCCCGGCGGTCGATCGCCGCAAGCAGTTCGGTCAGAGCTTCCAGCACGTCGGTGAAAACTTCGTAGGTCGGATGCTTCTGCGCCTCGTCGACGTCTTCGCCGTTGAGGAGGGCGGGCACCTTGGAGTACTGATCCTTCCAGGCGCGAATCAGCTTGGCCGCAGCCTCCTTTCGGGTCAGGCCCTCGCTCAGATGCTCCTCGAGAGGCGCGCCGTAGTCGTCGCCGGATTCCTCCAGCCAAACGGCAACAGGGTTTTTCTTCTCTTCGAGTGAGGCGCCGAGCGCGATCAGGTGCTGATAGACGGCGATACCGTCGAGAGTCTTTCCGTTGAAGCATTCCAGCATCGCCGAGGGCAGCGCCTCGAGTAACTGGCCGACATGGTCGATATCGGTTCTCGGGCGAACTCCTCGTGGGATCTTGTATCTCCGATTGCCGACGGCAACGCTCAGCTCGTCGGTGTCGTAGTCGATCTCGGCGTCACCCAGCAGGCGCGCCGCGAACCATCCGGCGATCAGCGCTTTGCGGGCGTCCGGCCCAAGCGGTACCCATTCTCCCAGTGGGCGCGCCCGCCGGTACAGCCACAGGTCGCGCGAATTGCCTCCTTGCGACCACTGTTTCGAGACAGGTCGCATCACGCTCGACACCTCGACCATGTGGTACGGCTCCGCCAACAGGGTCATCATTATCGCGTCGGACCTGCGATCGTTGGTGAACTTGACTTGCTGGGGCGCACGTAACAAAGCCTGCGCGGCATTGCTGATCTCAGTACGGAGGTCGTCGAGTTGGCTGGGCACGTTGAGCTCCGACACATGGAGGCCATACTTTGGAATGTCTCGGCCGTGAATCAAATTCGTCATCTGCGCATCCAAGTCCACCAGTGGAAGCGATGATTTGACCATCGCCTCGAAGTGCCCGACGAGCTTGGACCGTCGCTTCTTCAGTTCCGGGGCAGAGGTCAAGTCATCGGTGAGGTAGTCGCCGAGGGACTGCCGGAGGAACTGTCCGACGTACTTCTCCCGATCGGTCAGCCAGTCGTGCGTCCTGGCCTTGAGGTCGGCGACGTCAAGCGCGATCGCAATCTTTGCGGTCGCACGATTCCGCCCGTCCTCGCGTGCCACGTCCGAACGCGGCACCCACTCCTGGTCGATGCGGACGACCGGGCGCGCCCGGGACTGCTTGCCGAGGTCATCGCCCGCGGCGATCTGCTCGGTGGCGGTGATGACGGCACCGATGCCCTTGGCTCCGTCCACCGAGCGCTCGATGACGTGTACGAACTGTTCGGGCATGTCATCGATTTCGTCGAGCAGGTACTCGACCTTGCTGGGCTGCAGGTACTCCGGGACGCCGACGTCCCCCGGCCAGTTGTCCAATGGGCTGGTGCCTATGGATGGCCGAAGTTCCAGCCGCAGCAGTCCGTCCGCGTCGGCCAAGGCACGCCGCCACGGTTCGAGCAGGTTGTCGGTCATGTCTTCGAGGAAGTCCTGGGCCAACTCGAGTGCGTACAGTTGCACGGAGCGCCACAGGATGTACTCCGCGTCGCGGACGACTTGGTTGATGTCGTCGACCGAGCCTGCCGGAAATTTCGTCGACGATCCCGCCGGGGGCTGTGGCAACGCGGCCAGCCCCTCTTCCTTCCGCCGCTCGACGTGGTTGCGGTCCGGTGTCAGGCTGGCCACCCCTTCGCGCGAACGGTCGATCAAGCGGTCGACGAGGTCGATCGTCACCGGCAGACCGTGCGACGCGACACTTCGCAGGATAACTCGTTCCAGGGTCTCGTGTGCCGTTGCGCGGACGGTCGCCGCAAGCCGCGCGGAAGCCTTCTCGACGGGAGACTTCAGCCCCTTGGGCTCCGTCGGATTGATGAAATTACCCACTAACAGGGTCGCGGCCTCCCGGGCCTGCGCGTGATTGATGTCGCCGCGTTTGGCACCCGCTGCGATGTTTTTCCGCAGCTGGTTGGCGAAGTCAGACCGTGTCGCCGTGACTTCGGGTTCGTCCCATGCGTTCAGCCTGTCCGAAATGTGGTTCTTCTCCTCTCCCACCTCATCGAGTTCAGTATCGAACAGGAATCGCGGCCAGACCTCCTGCACCACAGCCTGTTTCAACTCCTCGTCCGACGACGGGTCGTCGGCCCGGCGTCGTTCGAGGTGTCCGTCGAGCAGTCGGAGTGCGACACGACGCAGCAGTCGGTCTGTCGCATAGCGGTCGAAGAAGTCCCGTCCGACGGTGAGGCGGGAGAAGCCAAGCCCGCGGAACGTCGCAACATCGGGTGCCCCGGTGGGTAGCGACAGGTTCAGCGCGTCGGGCACACCGGTGGCTTTGGCGTGAGCATTGGCGAGGTCATAGGCGACGATATCGGTGGTGAGCTTCTCGTCGAGCGTCAACTCGCCCAGCGAGCGCCCGACGATTTTGTAGACGTCGTCGGGGCTGTCGAAGGTGACGGAGCGGTTGCGGCGGCCGACGAGTAACACGGTGCTGGGGCCGCCGTGGCCGACCGGGTATCCGACGCCGGCCCGCCCGAACATTCGGTCGCGCGACAGCGGCGCATCGGCCTGTGAGTGGGTCCACATGCTGTTGGCAACCTCGCTGAGCGCCATGAAGGTATTCGGTGCCATCCCGGGGTCCGTTTCACCAGTCGGCCTCTCGAAGACCTCGGGCGTGAACAGCGTGCCGATGATCTCGCGGCGGCCCTGGGCTCGCAAGACGTCGCAGACATCGAGGAACATGCCGGACCCGGAGCCGCCCGACACCGACCCGATGACGAAGATGACAGGCTTGGCGTCGCCCACCGTCGAGGACTTCTGTTCGACGAGTTGCTGCACACGCCTTAGTTGCGGCGACGCCTCCGCGCTATTGGCCTTGTCCCACGCCCGGGTGAGGGCCTGGTCGACGTCGCGCAGCGACTTCAAGACGCAGACCCGGCCGATTGCCCGGTATTGCCCTGCGCCGTTGGGGATCTCCACGCGTACGGCGCTGGCCGGTTCGGGTCGCCACGACTCCCACGCGAGGTAGCGGTCGACGTGATCGGACGAAGCGCGCTTCAGTTCCTGGGTGACCCCGTCATGGAAGCCCTGGTAGGTACTCTTGTTGGTAGTCAACGGCACGTAGCAGGTTCGCGGCAGCTCATATACGGTGCCCCCGGTGTCCGCGTCGGGGTCGGCGGGGACATCAATGTGGACGAACTGCCATCCGTCCGGCCAGCCCTCGTCCCAGCCGATCCGGGTCAGCGCGTCATCGAGCGTCTTGCGGATTACCCCGATGGTTTTGCCGCCGGTCCCGCCGACGCCTATGAAGATGAAGGGTTGGATCGGCACTGCGGTCTCCTATTTTCTTGCTGGGACATGGCTGTCGTCGATCAGAAGTCGTCGCGGTCGAGGTGGCTGGTCGATGTGCTCGGAGGGCCATCGGCCGGGGGTCGGTCGAGATGTCCGGAGGTGTAGCCGTCGTCCAGGCCGCGTCGCGATTCCGGCCCGGGTGCACTCGGGCCGCCCGGGTCGATACCCTCGCGCCAACGCTGCGTGATCACCGACCAGTTCATCTTGCTGTTGAGCAGTGGATCCATCTGCGCCGACGAGAGTTTCAGGTCGCGCACAAGCACTACCAAGATGGCTGGAACCTCTCGTAGCCGTGGGTTGTGCAGGTCGGCGTCGGACACCACGGCCGCGGCGAAGAACCCGAGGCCGGGGATGGCGGGTGCGGTCGACCCGTCATTCGTGGCCGGCGGTACCGACGACAATACGCGGAAGCCGGGTGAGGTCGGCTTGACCGCGAACGTCGGGGGGCGGAAGGGGTTGATCCCGCTTCGGCTGCCGAATTCCACTGGCCCGATGGTGAACTCGCGACGACGCGCCGGCGGCGTGACGTCCATCGAGAACGAGTCGATGACTGCGTCGGGTGCGTCCTCGATCGGATCGACCCTTCTGGCGCCGTCCGGTCCGATCACGACCCGCAGCTGTGTGCTGCGCAAGTTGTCGATGGTGAAGCGGGCCATGAACCGGTTGGCCGCGGCTAGCGCGAGCAGGGGGAGCGCAAGAGCCAGCAGGGTCGTGATCACAACGACCGCCACCAGCACGCGCACGTCGCGCGGGTTCTCATACCGCCAGAGGACGGGCAGGACGACGAGCGCCTCCTGTCCGTCCATCGGGCTGCCGGCGACGGGGACAAGTCGGATCGGCAACTCGGCCTCGCCGTTGCCCACCGTCGGCACCACGGGGGTCACGCTGACCTGGACGTCCTTGGACTCGCTCTGTGCCAGTTCCACGCAGCCCGCCGTCAGCTCAAGCTTGGCCCCCGACTGATCTTGCGGCACAACGAGGTTGGCCGGATCCTCGAAGCACACCCGGGACGGCCCCAGCGGCGACCCGAGCAAGGTGAGCGCCCGAGTCGCAGGCTTGGACTTCCGAGCGGTTCCCAGGTCCAGTTGATCGATAGGCGAGATGGTCGGGAACGCCTCATTGAGCTTGAACCCGACGCCTTCGTCGACGGCGAGTGGCGTCAGCGCCAGGTCCGACATCGTCGTCAACCCCACGGTCAGCTTGAGTTGCAGTCGCGCATCCGTGGGTAACGTGTCCACCCGCACCACGATCCGGTTACCTTCGCGGGTCGCGGTGGCCTTGCGGATGTCGCCGTTTGCGGCGACTGCGGCGGCACCGGGGACCACGTCCTTGTAGGCGCCGAGGTCACCTTCCCGGCCTTCGGAATCCACTGCGCGATAGCTGATCTCGGCGGTGCCGCCCGCGACGGGCGCGCTGTTCGGGTCGACGCGTTCGAGGTGGAGACCGGAGAAGACGCAGAACCGGATGTCGTCGGCGACGATGGCCTGTCCCGCGGACACCGTCCAGTCACCGGCGCCCTTGCCCTCAGGAAAGGCGACCAGCAGGGAGACGTAAGACTCGTCGGATTCACCGACTGAGGTGTAGTCGCCTTCGGTTGTGGAACCGCTGGGTGCCGCGACGATCACCGTCCCATCCGGCGCGTCGAGCCGAACGGCATTGACCTGGTGGGGTACGTCGATGGTGACGTTCATCGCGCGGATCCCGGGGTCGATACGACTGCCCCGCGCGCCCTGCGGAGTGCAGCCACGGACGATGTTGCCTAGCGTGCCGAACAGCCGACGCATTGCGGCCGCGTCGTCGGCCTGGACGTACACCCCGGCCGCCCAATCGCCCGGTATCGGGTTGCGTCCGCACTGCACTGACGCGGCACTCCCCGTCGCAATGGCCTCCAAATCGTCTGTGCGCGGCCCGAGTTGGAGACCTACGACCACGATGCCCGCCTTACGCATCTGGTCGAGCAGACCGGAGTCCGGCATGCAGGCCTGTCCTTGGACTGTGTTCGCCTCGTCGGCGCCGTCGGTAAACCAGAAGATCACCCGGCAGGTCCCACGGATGCCGCGATCTTTGATGTCGTTCCAGGCGCCGTTCATCGCTTCGGTGAAGTTAGTGCCTCCGGAGGGCGGGGTGCGCCTCTCGGCCGTCGTGACGATCTCGTTGATGGTCTTCGCGATCTCGTCGGAGTCGCCCTCGTTCAGCCTGGTCCAATCCACGACGTCGTGCGCCGGATAGTAGGTGTTATCGAATGATGACACTGCCGCCTCGATCGCGACCGGGGCACCGTCAGCGCGGTTGATGCGAGCGAGGCTTTCCAGCGCGACCCGTAGACCGTCGTATCGGATCCCTTCGGGATCCGAGTGGGCGAGGCTGCCCGACTGGTCATAGAGGAACAGAGCGCTGAGGCTCCGCGCGGACTGCAGGCACGTGGCCACGTCCTCGGAGCCATTCCTCGTATCCGCGCTGGCCGCCGGTGCGCTTCCCGGTAAGGACAAGAGCGCCGCCAGAAGCGCGACGAGAAGCGCAACCAGCGGACGCTGGCAGTTCCAGGACATCAGGTCGACCCCCAGAGGTCCGCCCAGACCTGCCAGCTGGCGACGGCTAGCGCAACGACCAGCCCATTCGCCGCGCACGCTAGGGCAAGCAGCCCGATCGCGAGTGTCTCGATCCGTTGCACGCCGACCGCACCGACACCCCCGGCATCCCGCGTTTGCCGGATCGCGTCTACTCTCCGATAAAAGAGCAATCCGCAACCGCCGAAGAGAAGCACTCCGTACGCAATGGTCGACGCAACGATGGACCCGAACGCAGGCACCGCCAATCCGGCGAGACTCAGCGCACCCACCCCGTAGAGGGGCCAGCGCAGAGCCGCAGTGGCAACGGTCACCGGCGCAGCGGACTCGACATCGTCGTCAAAACCGCGGTCAAGCCGATTCAATGCATCACTCCGGCCAGCGAAGCGTCACCAAGGTCGTTCAATGAATCCCCCCGACGGGCACTCTAGCCACCGTCAGAGGGTAAGTCAGGATTCGACTTCAGGCAGCAATTAGGCATTGGTTTCTTCCCAATGACCTGTGTCCAGTTGCGATCAGGATCGACCGCAACTTTCCCTACGAGCGAATTGAAGTACAGGTCAGGCTACCGACTGACCCCTCCCGGCGAGTCCGGAGGCTCCCGATCTTGGGAGGATCTGAGTCATGGGACGTGTCAGCAAGTATCCCGACGAGCTTCGTGAGCGTGCGGTGCGCATGGTCGCTGAAGTACGCCCTCAGTACCCGTCGCAATGGGCGGCGATCACTGCGGTCGCGGGCATGTTGGGGATCGGGACACCGGAGACGTTGCGGACCTGGATCCGCCGTTCGGAGGTCGACACCGGCCAACGGCCCGGGGTGACGACGCAGATGGCTGAGGAGAACAAGGCGCTGCGCAAGGAGATCGCCGAGCTGCGCCGGGCCAATGAGATCTTGAAAGCAGCGGCGATTTTCTTCGGGGCCGAGCTCGACCGGCCCGGGAGACGGTGATTCGGTTCATCACCGAACACAAGGACCACCAGGTGGCCGCCCCCGACGGTGGGGCCGGGCTGCGCTGGGGTGTCGAGCCCATGTGCGCCGTGTTGTCTGAACATGGCGTGCCGATCAGCCCGTCGACCTACTACGGGTGGATCGCGAAGATTCCCACACAGCGCCAGCTGCGAGACACCGAAATCGTTGAGATCATCACGGCAGCAAGGGAAGACAAGAAGAAGGGTCGGTTCGTTCAGACGCTGGGGTCACGCAAGTTGTGGATCTGGCTACACGGCCAGGGCCACGACGTCGCGCGCTGCACGGTGGAGCGGCTCATGCGTGAAAACGGTTGGGAGGGTGCGCGGTACGGCTCCAAGCATAAGACCACCCTCGCTGACGAAAGCCACCGCAGATATCCGGATCTGGTGGACCGCCGGTTCTACGCTTCGGCGCCAAATCGGTTGTGGGTGGCCGACTTCACGTACGTGGCGACCTGGACGGGGTTCGGCTACGTGGCGTTCGTCATCGACGCCTACAGCCGCCGGATCGTCGGCTGGCGGGCGGCCCAGTCAATGACCACCGACCTGGTCCGCGACGCCGTCGAGCACGCGTTCTTCACCCGTACCCAGGACGGCACCAGTCTGCGCGGGCTGATTGCACATTCGGACGCGGGCGCCCAAGGTGGATTCAATTGGTCGTCGCAACACCTTGACCGTGGAGGTGTTCAGCAGTGGCGACGAAGGATTGGGCCGCGAAGACGAGTGATGTGCCTGAGG
>Ga0209023_10003557_pt1 | contig 18499 bp, 21 predicted proteins | sample LakOneMetagenome_FD_187468 | JGI IMG/M metagenome (GOLD analysis project Ga0209023, IMG submission 187468) | Freshwater and sediment microbial communities from Lake Erie, Canada (SPAdes) (version 2) | ecosystem: Environmental > Aquatic > Freshwater > Lentic | place: Lake Erie, Canada...
CGATCTCAGGTGAGGGCGTCGGCCACCAAGCTGCAGGCCTGGATCGCCTCGTTCGGCGGTGACGGCATCGGCTTGCTGCGGGCGCTGAAGTTCGACCAGGTCGGCTTCCACCCGTTGGACGGCCACGCGCTGAACGCCATCGAGCAGGTGAACCAAATCTGGACCTACCTGGCGGCGCTGTCGGCGGTCCGGGTTCTGTTCGGGCTCCACCCGGACGCCGGTAGCTTCAGCATCGCGCCGGGTGCGCACGCCGCGCAGCCGCTCGACGTGATGAGCGAGGTCGAGGGACTGGTGGGTGCCGAGACCTTCGCTGCGGTGGACCCCAGGAACAACCGCAAGCTGGCTAAGGACCTCATCAAGCTCGCCGGCCGCGCCGAGCTGAACCGCTACGTCTTCTTCGCCTCACCGCTCTTCCCCGGCACGACCAGGCTGCCGCAGCTAGAGCGCAGTGGCGTGCATGTGTGGTCCGTCGATGTCTGAAATCGCCGTCGTCATCCCCGGTCGAACATCGGCGAGCGTTTTCGACGCCAGCAACCAGGTGCCAGCGCTCTACGCGCCCGATGCACCGGCAGCCAAGCGCGCCTTCGAGTTCTTCGCCGTCAACATCCGCAACCCGAGCACGCGCAAGGCCTACGCGCGGGCTGCGGCCGACTTCGCGACCTGGTGCGAGCTTCACGGCATCGCCGATGTGCGCCAGGTCCAGCCGGTGCATGTGGCGGCCTACATCGAGGGGCTGCAGATCGCGGCACCGTCGATCAAGCAGCGCCTGGCTGCGTTGCGCATGCTGTTCGACTGGCTGGTGGTTGGACAGGTGATGCCGACGAACCCTGCAGGGTCAGTTCGTGGGCCCCGGCACTCGGTGAAGAAGGGCAAGACGCCGGTGCTGGCCGCCGAAGAGGCGAGGGCGCTTCTCAACGCCATCGATACCAGCACCATCATCGGCCTGCGCGACCGCGCGTTGATCGGGCTGATGGTGTACACGTTCGCACGGGTCGGGGCGGCGATCAGCATGCGCGCCGAGGACGTGTACGTCCAGGCCAGACGCACCTGGGTACGGCTGCACGAGAAGGGTGGCAAGCAGCATGAGATGCCCTGCCATCACAACCTGGAGGCCTGGCTGCACGCGTACATCGATGGCGCCCAGCTCACCGACGGCAAGGGCTATCTGTTCCGCACAGTGGTCGGACGGACCGGGCAGCTGTCAGAGCGACCGATGGCACAGGCGGATGCCTTCCGCATGGTTGGCCGTCGCGCCGCCGCCGCCGGCATCCGTACGCACATCGGTTGTCACAGCTTCCGCGCCACCGGGATCACCGAGTACCTGCGCAATGGCGGCAAGCTGGAGATCGCGCAGGCCATGGCCAACCACGAGTCAGCACGGACGACCGGGCTGTACGACCGACGCGGAGACCAAGTCAGCTTGGACGAAATCGAACGAATCGTCCTCTAGCTAGCTGCGAAATCGGTTGCTCGCCTCGGGGGAAAGCCCAGTTCATTGGTTTCATCCCACGTTTTGATGATGGCCAGCCCTCGACTGCCATCTCATAGTGTTGCGCCTGAGACGCCCGTCGAAATTCTCTTGTGGGAGCTTTCATGTCGCTACGCTTGCTTATCTCCATCTGCGCAGTTCTTGTTTCAGCGGGGTGCTCGACGGTCGTTGTTGATCGCGCCCAGGGCGTCGCCGACACCGGAAAGAAGTACGTCGAAACGATGAAGAAGGTCAACGACCTCGCGCTCGACAAATCAATCACTTTCACGGCCACACTTCTTGCGAGGGACGTGCCTCGCGACGACGCAGTGCTTCAACAAACGACCGACGCAATTCAGGAACGCAGCAAGTTGGTTGGCTCTGCGGCCGCCTACTTTGACGGCCTGGCTACGTACTTCGCAGAGCTGGAAGCCCTCGCGAAAGGTGATCAAAGCGCGGCCACATCCGATGCTCTTGGAAAAGTCGCTGACTCTCTCAAAGCCGAACCTTTTGGGCTGACGCTTTCGGACGACAAGAAGAAAGCACTCACCGGTCTTGCTGGCTTTGTTGCCAAACAAGTGCACGCGGCTGCCGTTGAAAAAGCGTTGACACGGGATGCAGACACGGTCGCACAAGCTTTAGCCCTCAGCACGCAAATGCTTGACGAGCAGATTAGATGGATCAACGTCCGGGAAGCCGCGTCACGCAAGAAAGCGTTTGAGGACAACGTTCGCAAACCGTTCCTGACTCCCAGCAAAGAGCTGGGAGACGACTGGAAAAAGGCATGGTCTGACTATGTCCGTACTCCGCCAGTGATCGCGCTACTGGGTGAAGCCAAAAAGGCAAGCGATGACATGCAAAAAGCTTGGCGCAATGTCTTGCGAGGACAGTACTCGTTCGCTGAAATTCAAGCTTCTCTGAATAACGTGAAGGCTGGCATTGAAGCGCTTGCAGCACTCAAAGAAGCCAAGTGAATCCTGCAGGAGGTTGACCCATGACAGAGATTGAATACGCCGCCTTCCGTACATCAGTCGAAGACACCTTCGTCTCGTTGTACGCCCTTGACGCCGGTTCTCTCACACCGGATCAGCGCAAGCTGCATCAACAAGCGCTCAGCACGACTTATCTTGCAATGATCGGGATCGAGAACAGGGCGTTCTCAGAACTGACTAAGCAAGCCGTCAAAAAAGTCGAGCAACTTTCAGTCGCAACCCTTGCGATGCAGCAGCAGCTAGTTGGCCTCAAGCAGGCGGCCGAAGTGCTACAGATCGTCTCGGGAGCACTTGATGTACTTGGCTCGATAGCCAAGCTGTTCAAATAGCCCGGCGTTTCTCCCTCCGGCTGCCTTGCGTCTGAGCTTGCTGCCAGCTACTTCCCTTTGGCGACGGGCGCCGATGGGGCTGCGGCAGCAGCGGCAGCTGTTGCCTCGGCAACCTTGGCCTCCGCCTCAGCTTTGGCCTTCTTCACCTCATCATCCGCTTTGGCTTTTGCCGCCTTTGTCTTGGCCTCGTCACTAGCGCTTTGATCGGCTGATGCTCCTGGCGTCGATGTGGCAGTCAGGCACCGTCCCGGGCTAGCGCATATGTCCTTGACGACGGAGTTCACCTGATATGCCAAGACCCAAACCGCAATTGACATAGAAAGAATGACCCAAGCCGGCAAGTACTTATCTGACGGAGACGGTCCTGCCCTTTTATCGCTGGGATGCCCTCGCCTTGCGTACGCGTCTTGTCTGCGAAAAAACATGAACAGTCCTATTCCGCCGACGATCACGATGAGAAAAATGACCCAGTTCGCCGGTTCCATCGATACCCCCTAGCAGTCCGGAAAAGCCGTCCCTATCTCGTTGCCGGCAACGTCCACCAGCAATGGCAGCACGAGCCGCACATCTTCAAACTGCAATTCAAGACGGCGTTTTGCCTGTGTTCTTGGCCGGGTCGACAGACTCCCCTTGCTTGGAGCCAAAGTAGAAGCCCACGGCTGAAGCGAGCAAAGTGATCACCGGCCCGACCAGAACGTCGAGAATTTTCTTCAGCCCATCGAAGAAAGTTGGTCCCGTAAAGCCAACGGCAACGCCGCTCGCAAAAAGTGCGACGAACGCCAGCACAACGATCGCGCACAAGAGGCCGATCAGCCATAACGTGATCGTCTGCCTTGTCGTATCGCGCGACTCTTCCGGGTCGTACTTATAGGGCCGTTCGAGAATCTTGGCTTCACTCAGCTCCGGTGTAGGAGGAGAGGGAGGCGGTGCGCCAGGCGCGCCCGAAATCGGCGGTGGCGGGGGGGCTCCAGCGCCGCCGCCGCCAGCAATGTTCTGCGCCGCATTGACAGTGCGCCCGAAGGCCTCTGGCACCTCAAGATCAGGTCGATCCACGAGATTTATGACTGCCGCCGGCTGCTGAGCCTTGATGGCTGCGGCTGCAACGGCGGCAGCAGCAGCGGCGGCGGCGGCGCCGGGATCAGCAGCAGGTGCGGCAGGTGCAGCTGCTGCAGCAGCAACGGCTGCTGCAGCAGCTTCGGCAGCGACAGGATCAGCCACTGGTGCGGCCGGCGCACCAAGAGGTGAGGCAGCGGCAGCGGCTACAGCTGGATCAACTGCTGGCGCAGCGGGTGCCGCAGCGGCCGCAGCGGCAGCGGCTGCTGCCGCTGCCGCAGCAGCTACCGCGACAGGATCAACAGGCTGGACAGCAGCAGGGGCAGGCGTTACAGCTGGCGAACTGCCAGCTGTAACGGGTGGTGGCGCGGGTACAGGGCCGCCTTCGGGTAGCTGTTCAGTCCCCATATCCCCTCCCTTTGCTATCGCCCCTCTTCAGGGGCTCACAGCCTTCTTACCTCGTAAAGACGAGCTCGCTTAGGTTGCCGTCTTTTTCGAGCAGCACTTTGCTTCCTGACTTGCGTCGATCCTGTAGCAGACCTTCTGTCGCGATAGCTCTGCGCAGAGCTTCCGTCATCGTCACCCCTTGTTGCGCTGCAAGCTCCTTCAATGCATTTGCCTCCGCAAACGGCAGATCAGCAGTCAGACGGACCTTGTCGGATGAATCGGTAGCCATAAGTCACCTCGCAGTACGGAAAATCCCCAATCTGGGATCAGTAGACCATACACGTTTAAACGTGTTCTGTCCATGAGATTTTACGTATTTTTCCAGTAGCGATCGAGGGCTCTGTCCCCAGCGAGTCAGACGAGATCTGCAGGGCCAGAGCGGTCTCAGCAGGCCCTAGGTTGGTGGCTACCCAATGCGCCGCAAGCTTCACGTCAACCCGGCAACCTCAAGCAGGCGCCACATGCTGACCTCGACTTGACCACCGTCCGTGAAGAAGGCAAACCAGTCATCGTGCAGTTTTCGATCAGCCACAGCGCCTATGGTCATGAAGGACTCACCGTCGGCCAGTAGCAGGCCGAAGAAGGTCTCCAGCAGGATCATGCCGCCCACCGGTCCTAGCTGCCCGACAGGGGCGCGTGAATGGCTGCGGTCGCCATGTTGGTCTGGCAAGCCCAACAGCAGGTCGTCATCCTCAAGCTTCGCCGCTCCCGGTTGGCCACCGTTCTTGGCTAGCCAAAGGTCAACCAGTTCCCGCTGCGCTTCGGCTAACACGTAGTGCCACAGCGGCGTCTCCGCCCGCAGCGCTTCGGGGATCGGCATGTAGCCGTAGGGCCCGGCCGCACTGTCGCGCACTACCAGATACTTGTCAGCAAGCGGCGCTTGGCCCAGGCGCTGGGCGACGGTTTGGCCGCTGACGAGACGGAAGATGTTGCCGCGCCGCAGGTTCAAATCGGCCAGTGAATCGCCTTTGCTGATGGCGTCCGGCAGCAGCTTCAGCGGGTCCACAAGAGAGGTGTCGATGCGGTAAGCCCACTGCAGGCGGTTAGCCGCTTCGTCGGTGTTCTGCGCCGGCGGCTTGCCCTTGGCCGTGAACATGTTTCCAGCAGGGAAGAAGCGTCTCCACTCGATCCAATGGCTGGCCGCTAGCTTGCCAAAGCCCATGAGGCTGTTCAGGCCGGCGCCGGGGGTGAAGATAAGCTGCGGTTCATGCCCCTCATTGAGCTTGTAGCCTGTGCGCACCATCGAATGACCGAAGCGGTAGGCGGCCCCGGCAAACTCGATCGGCATGCCGCTGCGCAGTGACGGCTTGTACATCTGGAAGGCACCCTCGCCGAGGTTGGCCAGTCGAGTACGGAACGTGTTGTACGTCGCCGGTTCGATGACGCGCGGCAGGAAGTCATCGACGACAACGCGTTGATAGGTCCAGCGCACCAGCTTGCGCGCAGCCACGAATAGTGCCTTACCGCGCGGCGCCCCGGGCTGTGCCGCCAACCGCGCGACCACCGTGTTATGGAACTGGATCATTGCAGCCTGGATGTTGCAAACGATGGAGTTCTCATCGTTGCGCGGGTCTCCAATGACGGCGCGGGCACCATCGCCGCTACCCACGCGCAGCAAGTCGTGCCGGTTTGGCGAGCCGGCTAACGCTACACCCAGCAGCAAACTGGCACCTCGGAAGAGACCGCCGCCGTCTTCCGTGGCATAGAGGTAAGGCTGATCGTCGGGCCCGGAACCGTAGATGCAATCCAGGTCCAGGCGCGGGGTGCGCAGGTTGGTCGGGCCATCGTTGGCGTCGGTCAACGAAGAGGTGGTATCAAAGGTCAGGTCGTGGTCGACGAACTGGCCGAAATATGTATAGCCGGCTGGTACCGCCAGGTTCTCTTCGCCGTCTGGGTCGTTGCTGGCCGTATCGCCGGCATTGCCAATCATTTGGGTAGCGAGTGCCTTCAACGCCTCAGCGTCGAAATCAACGAGTCGCTTGTCAAAAAGACGTGTGAACGCCCCTTCGCGCCGACCTACCGAACCGTGGGTGCCTGGGGTGTCGCTCATGGTTATCCTCTCGTTGTGGCTGCTCTGTTAGGGGGCGTAGCCTCGCATGAAACATGTTGAGAGATATCCCCATTTCTAGGGATCAGCCAGGCTCCAGTAGTCGGGTCGATTCAGGCGCCAGCCGACGGGGACACGGCCCTAGCCGTGAGGGGTGACGAAGCCGGCACGTCCAGCGTCGGTGCAGCCTTCAGGCCACACCACCCCGGCCCCCGCCCAGCGTTATCGACGGCAACGTCGATGACGCTGCCCGCGCAACGCGAGACGCTGCACACCTTGGCCGGCAGATTACTGATCGCGAGCGATGAGCAGTTCACCGGCCAATCGCTGCAGAGGCCTGCCTGTGTTCATCGGGCAGGCGATGTCCCACAAACCGGCCGGTCCAGCCTATCCTGCCCTCCACTTTCTCGCATCTGTGTTTGGTGTCGCGCGCCCTCATGCATCACGACCCCGGATGAACCCAGTCGCTGTGGCGATCGAAAGCGCCGAGGTTTGCCGAGCAAAACGTCGCCAGCGGTAGGCCTCGAACCCGAACAGCGCTCGACATGCGCGCCTGGCCCAGCATCAACAGCAGAATTTCCCTGCCGGCCTCTACCCAGACACCGGTTCGTACTCACTTGGCCATCAAAAGGGCATCACCCGGACAGCAGCAGCACGCCGGACGCACGCAAGTCGTACGCACCGCCAATCCATTCACACCCGGATCTGCTCAAACGTGCTCTTGCTGGTGTAGCGCCAGGGAACACGCAGCGCCGTCTTCGATGTGAGCTTGGCTACGTCGACGATCTTCGGCCACCACAAGACGAGCTGGGCCGCCTGGCCCCAGTACGGCTTGCTCCACTGTGGGTCGAGCACAAACACGGTCAGGCCCTGACGCCGCAACATCTCGCGCTCGGCGGTGGATTTCTTGAACCGGTCGATGGACACGACGATCCAGCCGCCCTCAGCCGCCAGCGAGCCCAACCATTCAAGGTCGGGCGTGTTCGCCGCGAACTTGTCTTTGAGCGGAATCACCTGCTCGACCACTGGATCGAATTTCGACAACTCGCCGATACCCCGCGCCAGGCTGGGCGGTAGGTTGTTGTCGAACAGGAATTTCAAGCGGCCTGAAGGAGTTTTTCCTCGAACCGCACCGCAGATTCAACCTGCTTGGGCGTGATCTCGAAGAGCCTGGCCACCACCGCTTTGTTTTTGTCTTCGGCCAGGTAGCTCGCATACAGCGAGGCCGTGGGAATCCCAGATTCCTCCACCACGGGGTGGCCGAACTGAACCACCGGGTCGATCACGACCGCGCGGCTGCGCGGCTCGGGATACCAACGCCGGGCGAAACCATCGTCGTACTCGATGCCGGCGTACAGCGAGCCCTTGATGATTTCCCGGAACGCGTACTGGCGCGTCCGCAAGTCGAGCACTTCCGCCTCGTCGTCATCGGCTCCGGCACGCAAGGCCTCTTGGTAGATCGTCTCGCCGTCGGTCACAAACCGTCGGGTGGTGAACGGGTAGTCGGCACCGAACATTTCAGCGGCGGCTTCCAGGCAGCGGCGCACCACCAGCAGCGGCACGCCCCGACGCACGAACTCGCGCACGACCCGGAGTTCGAGCAGGTCCTGGAACCCGATCACGTTCTCGTGAAAGTCGTCGGCCTGGTACTGCGGCGCCCACAGCGGGTTGGCGTGTCGGCGCACGCGCTCTTCCCCTTTGCGGCTGGCGTAGTCGTAGCCGTACAGCCAGCGCTTGATGGCGCGGCGATCTCCATGGATCAGCCGCGCGGCATCCGCCAGCGTGTACATGCCGAGTCCCAGTTGAGTCATTGCCGCGTCCCCGTCGCAGGGAGGTGGAGATCCCCTGCCCCATCGCCAGCGCAAAGCGCTTTGCGTCGTTGCCAGTGTAGCAATCGCACCCCAGGCAGGTTTGACGCCATAACGCCATCAAGGTATAACGCCGTAACGCTATTGCGCTATACCTCTATCACGTCATACCGTCATGCAAACCATCGCTTTCATGGGCCAGAAAGGCGGCACCGGCAAGACCACCCTAGCTGTCCATGCCGCCGTGGCCGCGAGCCAGGACGGCTACCGGGTCGTGCTGATCGACACCGACCCGCAGCAGTCCGCCACGTTCTGGGCCAACAACCGCGAGGCGGAAACACCCGTCGTGGCCACAGCGGTGGCGAGCCAGCTCGCCGAGGTCCTGGAAGCCGCCCGCAGCGAAGGCATGACCCTGGCCATCGTCGACAGCGCCCCGCACTCCTCCCCGAACGCCTCGGAGGTTGCCCGCCTGGCGGACTTCGTCGTGATCCCGACCCGGGCGTCGGCTTTCGACCTGGCCGCCGCGGAAAGCACCGTCGGCATCGTCAAAGCCGCCGGCAAGCCTTTCGGCTTCGTCCTGAACGCCATCGACCAGAAGGTCGCGGAGTCCATGGAGGCCCTGGAATTCCTGGAAGCGACCTACGCCGGAAAGGTTGCCCCCTACAAGGTGGGCAACCGCATCGCCTTCGCCCGCTCGATCGCCTCTGGCAAGGGTGCAACCGAATTCGACATCTCCGAGGGCAAAGCTCGCGGGGAGATCAAGCTCCTGTGGAAATGGATCAAGGACCAGCTATGAGCAAGCCGACCGGACTGTCCAACTTCATCAAGCGACCAGTCGCTGTGGCGACGCTGCCGATCGCATCGCCAAGCGCCGAGTCCCCCTCCCCGGCCGCGCCAGGCGCCGAACCGCCCAGCCAACCCAGCGGCACGCGGGTTCGTGGCAAGAAGCCATATGTGGCCATGAGCTTCCGGTTGACGCCCAGCGACTGGGAACGGGTCCACCAGCTCGCCGTGGCCGACCGGACCAGCATCAACGCACTTGTGCTGCGGGGGCTCAGCCGCCTCTTCGAAGAGCGCGGACTCCCGGGCATCGGTCAGGAAAGTTAACGCTATAACGTCATAACGCTATAGCGGTACTACGCTATGCCTTCATAACGCCATGCCGCCATGACAGGATCTTCGACGCGCCCCGTCAGCCAGATGTCGCTCGATGCCATCGAGCAGCTTCAGCGTGAACTCGAGGAACAGAAACAGGCCCTGCTGGCACGCAAGGCCAAACGCAAACCCGGCCGCAAGCCTGGCGACCTCAGCGACGACCGCCTGCGCGCCCTGGTGGAAGCCCACCTGGCCATTGAGGCTGAGGAAGCGGCCGAAGCCGGCGCCCTGGGCTACATGGCCCGCGCGCTGACTCTGGCCACCATGCCGCACTCGCGGCACGACCAAAGCGAGTTCCAGCGGCGCAACGGCGCCTTCGTGATGTCGATGCACGCCCCGGCTTCCGTCGGCCTGCCCTACGGCTCCAAACCCCGCCTGCTGGTGGCCTACCTGACCACGGAAGCCGTTCGCAAGGGCCAGCGCGACATCACCCTCGGCGACTCACTGTCCGAGTTCATGCGCTCGCTCGACCTCCAGCCAACCGGCGGGCGCTGGGGCTCGATCACTGGCCTGAAGCAGCAGATGACCAGGCTGTTCAGCTCGTCGGTCACCTGCATCTGGGAAAACAAGGAATCGACGGCCATCGCCAACATGCCGATCGTGAGCAAGGCCCAGCTCTGGTGGGACCCCAAGAGCCCAGACCAGGCGAGCCTGTGGGAATCCACGGTCAGGCTCGGCGAGGAGTTCTTCAACGAGGTTAGCGCGCACCCGGTGCCGATCGACCTGCGCGCCGTCCGGGCGATCAAGCAAAGCCCGATGGCCCTGGACATCTACTTCTGGCTCACCCACCGGATGAGCTACCTGAAGAAGACCAACGCCCGCGACATCCCTTGGGCGGCTCTCAAGCTGCAGTTCGGCTCCGACTACGCCGACAACGCGCAGGGCACCCGGGACTTTCGCAAACAGTTCGTCGGCCAGCTCCGCAAGGTCCTGACTGTTTATCCCCAAGCCAAAGCCGAAGACAGCCCCTCAGGCCTGATCCTCAGGCCGAGCCCGAGCCACGTCCGCAGCCTTGTCCCCAAGAAGCTGTGAATAGCCGATCTTGTCCACGCATAAGCACTCCCGGCCTTGCGCATAAACGCTCCCGGCTTTCAGAGAAGTCCACGCATAAACGCTCCCGGAAATGCGCATAAACGCTCCCGCCTGGCGAGCACAAAAAGCCTGGAAACCCGCGCCAATGCTGGCGCTCCGGCGTGTGGCGTTTTCCGCCCTGTATTGCCTGTAGACCAGAACCTATAGGGTTCCTGTAGTGGCGCTGCGCGCAGCGGTGGACAACCGCCCCATCCACACCACAAGGGTGTGGATGGCCTTCGGTTCGGCGGTTCCCCACCGCGAACACCTGCGCGCCCCCGTGGACAACTCTTCGAGTTGCCCACCGGTCCTTGCTCCACCATGTGGAGATAGTTAAAGACCAAGAACACCAGCCGGCTGCCGCCGGCTCAAGCCAGAGACACGCGCCACGCAGGGGCCGCACTTGGCAGCGCCAAAGGCTTTCATCCGGGGCCAGAAGCCCCGGTACCCAGAGCGATCCAACGACTACGCCGCCAGCTGCTCGGCAGAGCTCACGGGCTGCAGGGCTTGCAGGTAGTCGGCAGCGCGTTGTGCATGGGCGGCAGCCGAGAAGATCGCCCGCTTGTCCTCCTTCAGAACCAGCAGCCAGTGCGCCAGGTAGGCGGCATGGTCAGGCTGAACCTCGGGCGTGATGTCCAGATCGGCACACAGAAAAGCCGCGCCCAGCTCGGCGACCAGTTCCTCGAAGGCATAGGCACGATCACCAAAGCGCAGACCGAACTCGCGCGCGTTGCGGCTGGGGTGGCCCGTCCAGTGGATCAGCTCGTGGGCCTTGGTTCCGGCGTAGCTCTCAGCATCGCGGAAGGCCTCCGCAGGCGGCAACTGGATGAAGTCACGCGCCGGCGCGTAGAAGGCGCGGCTGCCACCATGGCAAAACGTGGCCCCGGTCCCCGTGAAGAACACCTCGGCAGCTTGGTGCAACGGCAGCGGCGGCAGGGCAGGGGCCGGCGGCGCGACGTATTGCGCCGGCAAGCCGTCGATCTGCTCGACGTTGAAGACGGTGTAGCCCTTCATGAAGGCCACCTCGCGCTCGGCCTCCTCGCCGCGCTCGTTGGTCTCGCTCTTGGTGTACCGGTCGGCGTAGACCACCAGCGAGCCGGCTTCGCCCTTCTTGACCTGGCCGCCCAGTTCCTGGGCCTGCTTGTAGGTCATCCACGACGGTGAGCAAAAGCCCTTGGCCTGTGCCTCGCCCCACAGCAGCAGCACATTGACCCCGCGGTAGGGCGTGCCGTTGTGGCGCAACGGCCGAGAGATGCGCCCCTCGGTGTGGCCGGCGCTCCACGGTTTCATCCATGGCCGAACGCCGGCGGCCAGGTCCTCGACGATGCGGTCAGTGACACGCGCGTAGACATCGACCTTCGAGCTTTGGGGTGTGGTCTTGCTGTTCACGGGCTTTGCTCCTTTAAGGCAGGGGTTGCGGATGCAACCGACGCCCGTCGGCGAGGCCGGGGGTAGCAAAGGGCAAGGGCAGCCAGGCCGGAGGGGAATCGCCCGGCCTGCACAAGCGCAGCGCGGAAGGTGGGGGAGACCGACCTGGGTGGCGCCGCCAGGCGCTTCACCCTTGCCCGACGCGAGGGGCTGGCCCCTGAGCTGGGCCGCGAGTTGAAGGCAAAGCCTTGATCTCGTGGCCATCGGTCACCAGCGGCCCGGGCAGCCTGCCGGGGCCGGTCAATCGGGGTCGACGCGCAGCGTGGTCCCCGCTGGCCCCGGCCTTTCCGCGCGAGGGATCGTTACCGGAAGGCCGGGACCTCTGGGCCTGGTCCGCGTCAGCGGATAGAGCCTGACCCTGATGCGCAGCATGAGGGTCGCGCCCAGTCGCCACTTGATTCAAACCAAGCCTCGACCCGGCCCCGTGTGACTCGACCGGGCTCTACGAACCGCAGCGAAGCCGCCAGAGATCCCTTCTATGAACTAAGCTAGTCCATCCGCAGACTGAGATAAAAGCTAGTAAAGCACTATCAACAAACGATTTTTCTGATAATCGACACCGACCGGACTGCACCGATATCTAGAAACAGTCGTCGAGATTCTTTAAAACGCAGGCTGTGGAAATTTCCGGGAAGTAGCGGACATGAAAAATTCCGATCTCGCTGTTTTCAGCATGCTGTGGCTGGTAGAGAACTCACCGGTGCTGGTTGTGCTGTTGCTGGCCTTGGCGCCAGTTCTGTCGGTCTGCGTGGCCGGCTATGCGGTGCACGTCATCGGCAAGCTGCAGAGCAAGGGAAAGAAGTGATGAACCCGATGTTCTGGCAACAGGCCCCGCGTGCAGCCGTCAGCGCGGCCTTGCCGAAGCTGTCATGGCAGCGGCAGGATCAGCGCAGTGCCGCCTGTGATACGGCCGCCTTGATGCTCTACGTGGCGCTGCTCTTCATGCGGGAGGAGGAGCATCTCGACGACGAGTTGCTGGGCGTTCCTGTGCGGGTGATGACGCACACCGCGCAAGCCAGCTACGAAGTGCTGGGCGAAGCGACCGGCCTGTCACGAAGCCTCATCAGGCAAGGCCTGGAACGGCTTCAAGAGCTCGACCTCATCAAGCCGCGCGGGTCCAACCAGAAGCGCAGCTACGAACTCACGTGGACCGATGGCGGATGGTTCAAGCTGCCATGCCGCGCGATCGTCAGGAGCGGCGTGATCGTGCCGTTCACGCACTTCAAGCTGCGGTCGAAGCACGAGCTGCACGCGATGAAGCTGTACCTGTACCTCGCCAGCGTCATCGGTCGCGGCCAAACCTACGCCCAAGCCAGCTACGAGAAGATCTACGAAAAGATCAGCATCCCCGAGCGGGATATCCGGCGCGCGATCTCGATCCTGATCGGCGTCGGCCTATTGAGAAACGTCGGCCGGGAGAACACCGGGCCCAGCACGAGCTGGGGCGCCAACAAGTACCACCTGACCGGCGACCAGGACCTATACAGGCCAACGGCGGCACCCGCAACAGCCGCCGAGGCTGCACAGCAGCCTGCCCTGTAAAGGCGAGCTATAAAGTCCCACACAAGAAGCAAGGGAGCAGGGAGGATGATCCAACAGCACCAGATCGATGCCGCGGCAAAGGCGGAAGCCGCCTTCTCGGCCCTGCTTGCGCGCGCCTTCGTGGCCGCATCGGCCGGCGCTGCGGTTCGTGAAGCCGAAGAGGTGGGGTCATGATCCCCGACTATCAGTCCCTCATGCGCCCCGTCCTGACCTGCGCGGCGACAAGCGAAACCCGGATCGGCGACGTTGTTGAACTGCTTGCCGACAAGCTGGCCCTCACCACAGAAGAGCGCGCACAGTTGCTGCCCAGCGGCAAGCAGACCCGGTTTGCCAACCGCGTGAACTGGGCCAAGGCTTACCTGGCCAAGGCCGGCCTGGTGGAGAACACCCGCCGCGGCTACTTCCGCATCACGCCGCGCGGCCAGGCCGCGCTGGCGGATGCTGCGACCACGATCAACAACGCCTACCTGGACCAATTCAAGGAGTTCCAGGACTTCAAGGCCAAGGTCAACGAGGCCGACGGCGCCACCGCTGCGACATCACCCGCGCAGGCATCGGCGCCCTTCAGCGCCCCCGCGGGCACCGAGACCCCAGACGAGGCTCTGCGCAAGGCCCACAGTGCCATCACCGGCGCCCTGGCCGCCGACCTGCTGGACCGCGTGCGCAAGGCCACGCCGGCGTTCTTCGAGAAGCTGATCGTCGAGCTGCTGCTGGCCATGGGCTACGGCGGCACGTCCGAGGAAGCTGGCCGCGCGCTGGGCCAGAGCGGTGACGACGGCGTCGATGGCGTCATCGACCAAGACCCGCTCGGTGTCGACCAGATCTTCGTCCAGGCCAAGCGCTACGCCGAAGGCAACAACATCGGCGCCGGCGCGATCCGCGACTTCTACGGCGCCCTGAGCCTGAAGAAGGCCCACAAGGGCATCTTCGTCACCACTTCGGCCTTCAGCCAGCCGGCGGTCGATACCGCGCGCGGCCTGGGCTCACGCATCGTGCTGATCGATGGCCTGCAGCTTTCGCGGCTGATGATCCGCTACAACGTCGGCTGCCGCGATGAGGATGTGCTGCACCTGAAGAAGATGGACGAGGACTTCTTCGAGGGGTGAAGAAGTCCATCGGCCCAGCCCAAACCCTGATCAAGCAACCTCGTGTACGACCGAGGTGTCGAACCCTAGCTGTTGAAGGTCAGCGCGGATAGCAGCGAGGGCCTTCTGCGCGTTTTCTGCGTGGCCAGGAGTCACACCTTCTGCCATGAACACCATGTCGGTGGTGTCGGCGTGCAGACAGGTCTTCTCGCTGTCCCGGTGGTTCAGCCCCCAGCACAAGACCTCACTGTCTTGTGCGTAGACCACCAAGCCGGAACGCAGCGGCATGTCATCGGCGCTGCCACCAAGCGGCGAAAAGCGGTCCTCTTCGGGCCTGCAGAACCGCAGATCCAGAGGCGCGCTACTGAGCCGCATGACATCGTAGGCGCCTAGACAAGCCATGTGGCGGATCGACGCGGCGTTGTACAGGTTGACAGCCGGCACGCCCGTGTCGAGCGGCTTGCCGGCGATCGCTCGCCTTCCAAGCGCCTCGAAGCTGCACCGGTACGCAGAGGGCTTTACGCCCATCGACTTGTAGGCGTCACGCCACTGGGTGATCAGGGGCGTGCCCATCAGCGCCTCTGACGTGGGTAGCAGCTGGCGAAGGTGGGTGACGGCCTCCTCCAGCCTGCGGATCCCCAATTCGATGAACGCGGGAGAGGGGGTTGCCCCCCTGACCAGCACGCTGAAGACCCGCAGCTCGGGAAACAGGCCGAGCACGTCTTTTTGGATGCGGAAGTTGGTGGTCATGGGGGCCTCTTCAATCAACGTTCCTGAGCGCCGTCGAACCGCCGAGCAGCTTCGTGCGGCCCCGCGAAGAACGGTACTTCGGCGACACCTCCATCAGCAGCTTGTGCAGCGCCTTGTGCTTCCACTGGGGAACGCTCGGGAAGGCGTGATGGATCAAGTGATAGCCGTCCTTCAGCGGATGCACGATCCAAGTGTGCAGCCAGCCGACGTTCGTGTAGGTTCCGCTCGACTCGGTCTGGCCATCCGAGTAATCGTGTTCTTCGAGCTCGGCGATGAAGCGCAACCAAGGCAGAAACGCGAACTGCGGGATCAACCAGAACAGCGCCCAGGCGATCAGGGCGGTGCTCCAGCCAAGAGCCATCCCGAGCGGGATGAGAAACACGCAGAGGTGCCAGGCGGCGGCACGAACCAAAGCCGCAGGCTTGCGCGCGGCTTCGCGGTACCAGCCGGTGGCGTACGACACCATCGTCGGCAGCAAGCCGCCGGGCTCGAAGGCTGAGCGCATCGACTCGAAGCGCCGTTTGCACGGATCCTGCTCGGACCCATAGTCGGCGTGGTGGATTTTGTGGAACACCCAGTACTGGGCCACATCGGTGAACGACGGGTAGGCCGCGAGCACGTTGGTCAGGAAGTCGTTGACCTTGGGATTCTTCCGATACCAGGCCCTGTGGCTGCCGTCGTGCACCAGCAGCTCCAGACCGCGTTGCTGCCGGGCAATCACCGCCCCAGCGAGAGGGTAGAACGCAACAGCGAGCGGCCAGCTGACTTGATAGAGCGTCATCACGCCGGCCGCGACCGCCGTGATCGACACCAGACAGCCAACGGCGAGACTGGAGCTGACCAGCACATTCGTTTCCCGGTAGCGCGCGAGAACATCCTGGGGAAGCTCGTTCCTGAACTCGACGGCGGCGAACTCACGCGCCCTCTCGGAGCGAGACCTCGGCTCCCTGGGGAGATTGCCCGTGGTCCTGGGGATCTGGGGCTCCGCGTTCCTGATGCGCGGGGTGTTGGGGTCGACAAAGCTCTGCGGATCTTCCAGCAAAGCAAGACCATGCCTTTTGGTATCCATGACGGTGACCTTTCTTCAGGTTTTGGTCACCTCCCGCGAGTCCGAAGCCATAATCGGCTCGGCATCACAGCCCCGTCGGTGGGTGACCGCTGGCGGTGCACCAAGCCGCCTGCAAGCGGCTTGGTGCTTTTTCTGCCGCGTCCCTGCGGCGATAGACCTCCTGTTCGATCTGTTGACGGTGCCGTTGCGCCACCGCTTAGGACACGCGAGTACGTGCTGTTCTGTGGGCGCCTGTCCTGCTAGCTGCACATCAGGCCCCCGTGCGGGTCTGGCTCTCGGGGTACGTACCGAGGAACTTTCCTGGGCTGCGCGCACCTACTTTTCTGTAGATCGCCCCTTTGCTTTGTCGACGCCCTTACTGCTAATAGCGGACTTCGACATCAAGACCTGCACGCGCGACGAATAAAGAAATCGGTGTCGAAATCCCGGTCCGCGGCGCTAATAGAAGACATGTAGTTCTATCGCCCGACGAGGAGGAGTCGAGGACGATCGAGCAAAGAGATCTACGAGTTCTTCGTTGCCGGACGTCAGGAGACCGCTATGCCGAATCGCAAGTCTTCCAACCCAAAAAATCCGACGCTGGACGAGCTCGCACATCTACTTGCCACGTCGTCCACGGACTCGTGCCGTATGGAGGCAGGCTGCAAGCAGCTTCGGTTGCGGATGTCCAGAAAACTCGGGGTGCCGTTCTATGACACCGAAGACATCGCGCAAGACGCGATCACGAGCTTCCTGGAAGAGGTCAGGAAGTCACCAGGCAACGAAAAGATCGTGAATGGCGCCTACCTTTGGGTCATTGCGCGGAACAGATTCAACGATCGGCTTAGGGCTCAACCCCCGTCTGCGGAGGTTCCGTTGGACGCTCTCGAAGACCACACCTTGGAAGGTTTGTGGTTCGACGAGTGCCAACGCATCCACGATGAGAAGCAGGGGGCGATGAGCCTTCAACTCATGGCGTATGGCGTCTTGCGTCGACAAGCGGCAAAGGCTAGGTCGGTGTTGGGCAAGGACCTGACCCGCATCCTGGACGTGGTTCATCTCGTTGCATCGCATGCATCCTCCCCGCGAGCGGCGCTTTCAACAGCGGCAGCCGTGCTGGTTGAGGAAGGCGTTCTCACTCAGAGAACTACGCGAAATCTGCGGAAGCGACTGCATCTGCAGCCCGAGCTCAGGCGTGAGCTTCCCATGGCGATTCAGCCATCCAAAACCACCAAACCGAAATCATCCCCGGATGAGTAGATGTCGGAGGGACGTTCGTCTTGAAGGTGAGCTCCCCCTGCGCGGCCCACCTTGGCAACTGAGGTGGCTTTTAACCTGCTGATCACACCACCATTTCAACCAGCGCTACTAAGAGGTCAATCAAATGAAAGCTTCGTACACGTCGTCAATCGTCGCCGCGCTCCTTGTGGCCGGTACACCTTCTGCCTATGGAGGGAGCCACGCTGGAAAAGCCGCCGGTTCGGCGGCTTTTCACTCTGGCCGCAACCCTACGGTAGAACTTCAGCAGTTCGGTCAGCTTTGGAACCTTCCGGTCCGGCAGGTGGTCGCCGTTCTGGTCTTCTTGCGTTCTTGGCTGCATAACTTGCTGGTATCTCGGAACGATGTGTCATCGGCGCTCGAACCTGGCGATGCCGAGGTGCTCCTGGCCTACGCTAGGTGGTTGGACGGAATTCCGCAGGTCGTGCGTGCACTGCCTGAGCGGGTGCTCCTCGAAGAGGCCGCGCTTGTAAAACTTCGGCCGCCTGCGTTTTTGCCTGCTGAAGCGTGCACGCTTGTGGAATCGCTCTCACCGTTGGCGAGGATCGAAGCTCGGGCACCGATGGCGCCGTCGCGAGCGAAGCCGACAGTCAAAGAGAAGCGGCCGGCCGCGACGGCTTCGGCGAGTGAACGGCGATTTGTCGGCGCGCCTGAACTGGAGCGTTCGATGCCCATTCGCAGGTCCCGGCCGAAAGCGCCTCAGTTCGGCTTTGGAACCGTGGAGCGCCGGTAGCTGAGCGTGACCAAGAGAGGCGGCCGACCGGCCGCCTCTCTTCAGTCTATATATGACTGATAAAGGACGTTATCATTCATGAATGACGCCCGGTGTGCTCCTGGTCCGCGACGTTGCCCAAGCCGACGAGCTGGCCGGGCAGGTGAGGGCGTCGGCCACCAAGCTGCAGGCCTGGATCGCCTCGTTCGGCGGTGACGGCATCGGCTTGCTGCGGGCGCTGAAGTTCGACCAGGTCGGCTTCCACCCGTTGGACGGCCACGCGCTG
>Ga0209023_10003558_pt1 | contig 18499 bp, 16 predicted proteins | sample LakOneMetagenome_FD_187468 | JGI IMG/M metagenome (GOLD analysis project Ga0209023, IMG submission 187468) | Freshwater and sediment microbial communities from Lake Erie, Canada (SPAdes) (version 2) | ecosystem: Environmental > Aquatic > Freshwater > Lentic | place: Lake Erie, Canada...
GGTGGTGGGGCCGGTTGATTGGTCGAAACGGGCCCGGCTGGTGGACGGGACCAGGTTGCGGTATTCGTCGCGGGAGTGGGACCTGCTGACGTGTGACGCTGAGTATTCGATGACGATCGTCGGGGCTGGTGGTCATCCGGTGGCGTGTCAGTCGGGTTCAAGGCTGGCGTCGCGTGAGCAGCGCCGCAACGTCGAGTTTCGTGACGGCCAATGCGTGTTTCCGGGTTGTGAGGCACCAGTGAACTGGTGCGACGCGCACCACGTGGTTCACCATCAGCACGGCGGGCCGACCGAGACACCGAATCTGGTGTTGTTGTGTCGCCGTCATCACGGGATCATCCACTCAACGGGGTGGTCGATGACCGTCAACACCGACCCAGGCAGCGTCCCGGGAGATGACTCGGGTCGTTCAGGTGGTGACGGTGGTGACGGTGGTCCGGGTGGTTCGGGCGGTGGGGGTGTGGGGTTGTTCCGGATCACTTCACCGACCGGGGCGGTGATGCACACCCAACACCACCGAGGGACTGGCTGGCGATCAGCGGTGCCCGCCTGAGCGCGGGGCACTGTCGCTCGCGACCTGATCGGGACGAACTGATCCACGATCCCGACGGCCCCACCCGCGCTCCCATACGCGCCACGCGCTACAGCGCTCTTGCACGCCACCGACCCATCCGAACCGCCCGATCACCCGCGCCCCGGCGCGGGCACTGTGCGCGGGTTCTTGGCGCATGCGCGTGGTGGGTTTCAACCGTTCGCAGATCCTGCCGGTGGTCGTCGTGTCGACGAGGTCTCGTACCAGCGGATTCCGGGTGCGTCGTTGCGTCGCGTTGCGTGTTGCGGCGCGACCTGTCCGCAGAAGGTCACGACCAGCTCGGCGACCGCCCCGGCATCCTCGAGGTGTGCGGCATGGCCTGCCCCCGCAATGGTGACGGCGGTGCCGTGCAGGAGCGCCACCGACATCCGCTCGGCGAGTGCCGCGAACTTGGCATCGCGTTCGCCGGCGATGCACATCGTCGGGACGCGGATCTGATCGAGTCGGTCCCACAGCGGGTCCATCGACCCCGTACCGGCGTGTCGCAGCGACCCGGCCAGCCCTGCTGCAGTGTTGCGTCGCCGTTCCTGAACGAATCGTGCCCAGTCGGGCAGACCGTCGAAGAGGGGGAGTGCGAGCCACTCCTCCAAGAACGCCTCGACGCCGATCAGCTCCAGCCGTTCGGCAAGCGCAGCATCGCTCGCTCGGCGCTCAGCCCGCGCAGCCTCGCCGCTCTGGTCTGCCTCGTCGTTCTGGTCTGCCTCGTCGCTTTGGCCTGCCTCGTCGTTCTGGCTGTTCTGGTCCTGCTCGTCGGCCTCGCCGTGCTCCGTGCCAGTCGTCGTGTCGTCGATACCGGCGGTCCCGCCGATGAGGATCAGTCCCGACACGAGCTCGGGGTGTGACAGTGCGACGTGCAACGCCACTCGTGCGCCCATGGAGTAGCCGAGCCACACCGCCGGGCCGTCGAGGGTCGGGCCGATCGCTCCGGCCAGGTGCGACGCCGTTTCCCAGAGGTCCAGACCTGCGAGCGCTGTCGCGTCGCCGTGGCCCGGAAGGTCGGGGGACACGACCGAATGCGACCGCGCGAGCTCGTCGGCAAGTGGACCGAGGCACCCCCCGGTTTGGGTGAAGCCGTGCAACATGACCACCGACGTCCGAGGCGTTCCATTCGGTCCAGGCACGTCGTCACCGTAGGCTGCCCGGTTGCCGTCGGCGCCTCGCTTCGACCAGGCACGGCACCATCGACTCGAGAGCCATTGTGACGGACCAAGAGCAGACAGACCAAGGGCAGGCGGTGTCAGGGCAGACAGACCAAGGGCACGCGGTGTCAGGGCAGGCGGTGTCAGGGCAGGCAGACCCGCCGAGCAGCACCTCACCGGTGCCTGGGTCCGACGGCGTGTCGGCGGCGGATGTCACCGCGACGTATTGCGCGACGCTCGTCGACGAGTGGCATCGACTGGGCTTGACCGATGCCGTCGTCTCGCCCGGCTCGCGGTCAACCCCGATGGCGCTTGCGTTCGCCCACCAACCTGGGGTGCGGGTGCACGTCGTGCATGACGAGCGCTCCGCTGCGTTCACCGCACTGGGATTGGGCATCGGCAATGGCCGGGCCGCTGCGCTGCTGTGCACCAGTGGAACAGCGGCAGCGAACTTCCACCCGGCGGTCGTCGAGGCGCACCAGGCGGCCGTCGCGATGCTGGTGATCACCGCTGATCGTCCGCCCGAGCTCCAAGGGGTCGGCGCGCCGCAGACCATCGACCAGCGCGACCTGTACGGCACCGCAGTGCGGTGGTACTGCGAACCGGGGCCCGCCGGAATGGACGGCGCGCCGTGGTGGCGCGACCTAGCCCGCGATGCCTGGGTCCGCACCCTTGGCACCAAGCCCGGTCCCGTGCACCTGAACCTGGCGTTCCGCGAGCCGCTCATCGGTTCGCCGTTCGCGTTGCCGCCAGAGCGTGAACCGCTTCCGTCGTCACCGAAGCCAGGCGCCGCGTGGGGTGTGGTCGACGAGGAGCTCGGTCAGATGGCCGCCGCTGCGTCGGGACGTCGTGGGATCATCGTGGCCGGGACCAGAGCCGCGGTCGACGACGCCGACGTCGATGCCGTGTTGGCGTTGGCGGATCGGCTGGGTTGGCCGGTGATCGCGGACGCACTCTCCGGCTGCCGAGTCGGCCACCCTGCGGTCATCACCACGGCGGACCAGGTGCTCCGCCACGAGCCGACCGCCGAGCGACTGGGACCCGAGTTCGTGTTGCGACTCGGCGGGCTTCACGCGTCGCGGGTGCTCAACGAGTGGATCGACCGATCCGGCGCAACCCAGATCGGCGTCGATCGCTTCGGGCTCGTCCCGGACCCGTTCCACGTCCTCGCTCGGTCGTTCCCGGCGGACCCCGCCGAGGTCTGTCGTCAGCTCGCGTCGAGTCGGGCCGAGCCTGCCCCTGCGGAGTGGACGACGTCGTGGCGCACCGCCGAGGTCGCCGGGCGCGGTGCACTTGACGGAGCACTCCGCGCAGGCGGCGTCATCAGCGAACCGGTCGCAGCGATCGAGGCACTCGCAGCGGTGGCTGACCGGGGCGTGCTCGTCGCGTCGTCGTCCATGCCGGTCCGGGACCTGGAGTGGTTCGCGCCACCGCAGGACGGCGTGCGGGTCGTGGCCAACCGTGGAGCCAACGGGATCGACGGCGTCACCTCGACCGCCGTTGGAGTGGCGTTGACGTGGGCGCCGACGGTGCTGCTCATCGGCGACGTCGCGTTCCTCCACGACACCAACGCCCTGATCGGAGCACACCGACGGGGCGTGAACCTGACGATCGTGGTGGTCGACAACGATGGTGGCGGCATCTTCAGCTTCTTGGCGCAGGCCGAGGCGTTGGATCACGACCGGTTCGAGGAGCTGTTCGCCACCCCGCACGGCCTGGACCTGGTCGCAGTCGCCCAGTCTCACGGCGTGGCCGCCGAGCGGGTCACCAGCCGGGCCGGCCTTCAGGCGGCGCTGAGCGGTGCCGGGCTCCGTGGCGGGACCCGCGTCGTGGTCGTGCAGTCGAATCGTGCCGAGAACGTCGTGGCGCATCGGGCGCTCACTGCTGCGGTGGGCGCTGCGCTCGACGCCGCGTTCCGGGCGCCGATGGGCCTGCAGGTGGGTGGGTCAGGCCGCGTGCCGGTGGGTGGGTCGCTCGAGCCGGATCTGGGGAACATCGTGGAACCGGCCTGTGACGGGAGTAACGTCGATCCGTGATGAGCGCCGATGGGAAGTCCGGGGACCTGCCCGACGAAGCGAGCTCGACCGGGCTTGACGGTGAGTCCGACGCCGACATCGCGGCGCGCTCCATTGAGTACGACGGCCCACCCATCGTCGAGATCGTCGAAGCGATCAGGCGTGAAGGCGCTCCGGTGCCTCGCCACGTGGGCCAGAGCGAGATCGGTGATGACCGTGTGCTCGGTTGGGCCGAGTTCGGCCACCCCGACGGTGACCCGCTCCTGTGGTTCCACGGCACACCGGGCGCCCGCACCCAGGTGCCGCCGAGCATCCACCAGGCTGCGTTGCAGCGGGGCTTCCGGATCATCGCGGTCGAACGCCCCGGCACCGGCGTGTCGACCGATCACCGCTACCACCGCATCGCCGAGTTCGGTCCCGACATCGAGTCGCTCGTCGACGACCTCGGGCTGGATCGCTTCGGCGTGGTCGGCCTCTCCGGTGGAGGGCCTTACACGCTGGCCGTTGCGCACCACCTGCCCGATCGGGTGGTCGTCGCGTCGCTGCTCGGAGGCCTGGGACCGACCCGCGGTCGCGACGCCGTGTGGTCCTACACGCGGGGGCTGCGCTTCGTGGCGCCAGCGTTCGAGGTGTTGCGCACGCCGATCGGTTCGGTGTTCGCATACGGCATGGACATGCTTGCTCCGGTTGCAGATCCGGTCTTCCGTGCCTACACGGCGTTGTTCGGCCTCGCCGACAAGCCGGTGCTGCGCGACCCGCAGTTCAGGGCGATGTTCCTCCAGGACCTGTTGGCGGCGCACGAGCTGCGATCCGCAGCGCACGACATGGCGCTGTTCAGTCGTCACTGGGGCTTCAACCTGGACGACGTCACCCCGCCGGTCGTCGTGTGGCAGGGGCTCGCTGACACGATCGTCCCGCCCAGCCACGGCCACCATCAGGCGTCGCGCCTGCCCCGCGGTGAGCTGCGGGTCCGCCCTGGCGAAGGCCACTTCGCGGGCTTCGCCGATGTGACCACGGTGCTCGAACGACTGCGCGAGGTCTGGGCCGACGAGACTGCCACGCCGGTCGACGCCGTCACCCCCTGAGACCGGCGCTGGCGCCTCAGAGCTCCAGAACCTCAGATCCTCAGATCCTCAGATCCTCAGATCCGGGTCAACGCCGAGAGCACCGCTTGGGCCTTTGCCCGGGTCTCTTCGAGCTCCGCGAGCGGATCGGACTCGGCAACCACTCCGACGCCGGCGAACAACCGTGCGGTGGTGCCGTCGAGCTGCATGCCACGGATGCCGACGCCGAAGCTGCCGTTACCCGACGCGTCCACCCAGCCGACGGGTCCCGCGTAGCGGCCGCGAGTCGCCCCCTCGAGCTCGGCCTGCAACGCGATCGCCTCGGCTCGGGGCCAGCCTCCGACTGCCGGCGTCGGGTGCAGCGCCGCGACGAGCTCCAACACCGAGGGCTCGGGCGAACTCAACCGACCCTCGACCATGGTGGCCAGGTGCTGCACCGGACCGGCGGCGACGATCGACGGCTGCGGTTCCGCGTCCAGGTACGAGCACCACGACAGCAGCGTGTCGTGGACCATGTCGATCGTGATCTGGTGCTCCACACGGTTCTTGTGGCTGCCCAGCAGTTCGCCTGCTCGACGCGCGTCGGCGTCCGGGTCGCCGGTGCGGGGCAGGGTGCCGGCCATCGGCTGCGCTCGCACGACGTCGCCGAGGCGCGACACGAGCAGTTCCGGTGTGGCGCCGACGAACCCGTCGACGCTGTAGGCGAACGCCGCGGGTGACGCGGCGTGCAGGCGGCGGAGGATCGTCGCGGCGTCGAAGGGCCGGTCTGCGGTCACCTCGATCTCCCGTGCAAGGACCACCTTGGTCAACTCGGTGGCAGCGATGCGCGCGACTGCGCTCGAGACGGCGTTCGACCACTCGTCGGGGTCGGTGACGCTCCGGACGGTGACCTCGCTCGGGGCCCGAGCAGCATGTCCAGGCTCTGGGGTACTCACGAGGGCGGTCGGCAGGGCGCTCGCCGTGGATCGAGCGACCGTCGTGGTCCAACGCTCACCTTCGGCGCTGCGGCCGTGCAGCACCGACGGGACGATCAACGACGCGGCAGCGGCGCGGTCATAGGGCAGCGCACCGAACGCCACCGGGGTTCGGGCAACGCCGGTACCCGCGGTCGTGTCGTGCGGGATCGACGACAGCACCTCGGCTATGACGCCGACGTGATCGGGCCACGGTGCCGGCAGCGAAATGCGCAGTGCGACTCCGGTACCCCACAGGCTGCGTCGCGGGGAGACGAACGCCGTCGCGTCGGTTCCCGGTGGCGGCAGCTCATCGACCGGGTCGCCCGGCGTCGTCGATGCCCGCAGGCCGGACGTGGCCGACGACATGGCGGACGGCGTGGCGCTCACAGCACGCGTGTGGCGGTGATCAGCTGGGCGATGCCGCCGGAGAGCAGGGTCCGATCGACGTCGCGGAACCCGCTGCGCTCGACCATCGCGAGGAGCTCGGGCGGGTCGGGCAGGTAGGCGACCGACCGGGGTAGGTAGGCATACGCACGACCGTTGGACAGCAGTCCACCGATGACGGGAACGACCTTGCCGAAGTAGATGCCGTGACCGAACGCCATGATCGGGTTCGGTGGTTCAGCGACCTCGAGCAGCGCCATCCGCCCCCCTGGGCGGATCACCCGGGCGAGCTCGGCGATCGTTGCGTCGAGGTCCGTGAAGTTGCGCAGCGCGAACCCGCAGGTGGCGCCGTCGAGGGCGCCGTTCGGGAACGGGAGGGCGACGCCGTCGGCCTGCACCCGAGGGAACGGGTTCGGGGCGGCGGCGAGCATCCCGAAGCTCAGGTCGGCACCCACAGGGACCAGGCCGCGAGCGGTCATCTCGGCGGCGAGGTCGCCCGTGCCGCTTGCCAGGTCGAGGACCCGGGCGCCTGCCGCCAGGCCCAGCATGTCGAGCGCCCTGCGTCGCCAGCCGACGTCCATGCGGAACGTCATGATGCGGTTGACCAGGTCGTAGCGGGGGGCGATCGTGTCGAACAGCGCCTGGACCGACGCGGTCTTGTCGGCGCCGGTCGGCAGCGGTTGGTCGGCGCGGGGGATCAGCTCGGTTCGGTCCGACGCCCCGTCGGTGGTGGTTGCACTCGGCTCGGCCATCGGTGCGCAGGCTACGGCCCACGGGTTCCCGACACCGCAGTGGTGCACCTATGGGGCGAGCATCGAGCGAGCGACGAGTGCCACGCGGGCGAGCTCTGGCGTGCCGAACAGCTCGGCGTCCCAGCCGGCGGCCCGTGCGCCGTTCACGTTCGTCGGGGAGTCGTCGAAGAACAACGCCTGGTGTGCACCGAAGCCGAAACGCTGCTCGGTTCGGCGGAAGATCTCCACGTCGGGCTTGCAGATCCGCTCCTCGCCCGAGATCACCACGCCGTCCAGCTTGGCGAGGACCGGGTACGCGTCGGTGATGCCCTCCCAGCAGATCGCGGACCAGTTCGACAACCCGACGCAGCGGATCTGAGCGTCGAGCAGCTCGTCGATCAGCGCGGCAGTGCCGGGGGAGTGCTCACCCAGGCTGTGGCGGAAGTGCTCGACGTAGCCGTCGATGACCCAGGCGTGACCGGGATGGCGTGCCTCGACCACGGCGCGGACCTCGGCGATCGAGTCGCCCCGGTCGAGGTGCGCGTTGGTCTCCAGGTCGAAGACCTCGGCCGCCACGCGCTCGACCTCGTCGGGGTCGTCGATGAACTGCGACAGCGCGCCGCGTCGTTCCCACGGGATGACCACGTTGCCCAGGTCCCACACGACGACACGAGACGTGTCCTGGTCGGTTGGTCCGCTGCCCGTGCTCACCGTCATGGTCATGCCCCAGCCTGGGCCGCAGCCCATCGGTAGTCGGCCTTGCCGGACGGCGAGCGTTGCAGCACGTCGCGCCGAACGATCGCCTTGGGCAGCTTGTAGCGGGCGATGTGGCCGGCCGCCACATCGAGCAGCTCCTCGTCGGTGACCGCTGTGGCATCGGGTCGATCCTCGAGCGCCACGATGGCGACGACCTCGTTGCCCCAGCGCTGCGACGGCCGTCCGGCGACCACGCAGTCACGGACGGCGGGGTGGCGCAGGATCGCCTGCTCGACTTCCTCGGCGAAGATCTTCTCGCCGCCGGAGTTGATCGTGACTGAGTCGCGCCCGAGCAGCTCGAGGCGACCGTCGTCGGTGAGTCGGGCCCGGTCGCCGGGCACCGCGTAGCGGACCCCATCGACGATCGGAAACGTACGGGCGGTCTTGGCGGCGTCACCGAGGTAGCCGAGCGGTACGCGACCGCTCTGGGCGAGCCAGCCGATCTCTTCCTCGTTGCCCTCGTTGCCCTCGTTGCCCTCGTTGCCCTCGTTGCCCTCGTTGCCCTCGTTGCCCTCGTTGCCCTCGTTGCTGCCGAGCACGCGTGTCAGGTCGTCGGACAGGAGGCACATGCCCGGACCGGGGGTGAAGTCACCCGTCGATGACTCCTGGCCGGCAGCGGTCAGCTGCGTCGCCTGCTGACCGGTCTCCGATGCTCCAAGGCCATCGATCACGATGATCGCCGGCAGCGCGTCAAGCAGGCGGCGCTTCACGCCGGGCGACAGGGCGGCGCCACCGGACGCGACTGCGAGCACCGACGACAGGTCCGGACTTCCGCGACGCACCGCTGCCTCGATGCCGTCGGCGAGCGGACGACCGAACGCGTCACCGACGATCAGCACGACGTTCACGCCCTCTTCCGACGCGGTGGCGAGGAGGTCGTCGACGTCGAGGTGCTCGGTCACCGACGGCAACACGATGATGTTGGCGTTCGTGAAGAAGTTGAACGCCACCCAGTGCGCGGCGCCGTGCATGAACGGCGGACCGGGGAGGAGCTTCACGCCGCCGTTCATGGCGTTCGCCGCGATCTGCTCGTACGAGGCCCACTCCTGCTGGTCGTCGCTCCGTCGCCCGCCCATCGACGTGACGAAGATGTCGCCCTGCCGCCACATCACGCCCTTGGGCATGCCGGTCGTTCCGCCCGTGTAGAGGATATACAGGTCGTCGGGGGACCAGGACTCGATGAGCTCGGCCGGCAGCTCGGTCGGCTCGGCGTCGAGGGCGTCGTCGAACCACACCGCGCCGGGGAGCAGATCGTTGCCCGATCGGTCCGGCACCTGGAGCAGCACGTCGAGGTGCTCCAGCCGGTCACGCACTGCGGCCAGGATCGGTGCGAATGCCGAGTGGTACACGATGGCGCGAGCCGACGAGTCGCGCAGCAGGTACTCGAGCTCGTCGGCCACGTAGCGGTAGTTGACGTTGAAGGGGGCGGTGCGAGCCTTGTACGCACCGAGCATCGACTCGAGGTACTCGGGGCAGTTGTGCAGGTAGAGCGCCACGTGATCCTGACCGGACTCGTGGGTTGCGAGCGTGGCGCGGTCGACGACCGTGCCGAGTCCCCGTGTGCGCAGCGCGTTGGCGAGCTGACGGCTTCGGCGGCCGACGGTTGCGTAGCTGCGACGATCGGCGCCCCCGTCAGAGGTCCGGGTCACGATGCAGTCGCGGTCGGGTACCGCCCGTTCGACCGCTTCGTGGACCGCTGCCAGGTTGAACTCGGCCGGCTTGAACTCGACTGGGTTGTTGTTCCCCACGATGCCCCCCGGCAACTCGGTCCTGGTGGGATCGTACGGTCGTGCTCGGGTCCGGTCGAAACGACGGTGCGCGACCTCAACCTGGCGGACAGATCGTCGGACCAGCCGGCAGCGTGAGCGAGAGCAGGTACGCGTCGATGACCTTTGTGGCGCACCGATCTCGGCCGTATGCGGTGTGGCCGTCGATGTCGACGGTCACCAGCACTGCGGAGCGCATTCGGCCGGCGACGGAGCGGGCGTTGGAGAGCGGTGTGGCCGGGTCGCCGGTGTTGCCGACGACCAGGACGGGCGGGGCATCGGATGCAACGGATGCATCGACGGCGGCGGGAACCTGTGCGGAGCGAACCGGCCAGGTCGCACACGGCAGCAGTTCGTTGGCGATCGATCCGCCGAACCGTGGCGAGCGGGCACGGGCCTGGTCAGCGAACGCCTTCCAGGCGGTCGGGTCCGCTGGGGGCGGTGTGTCGGAGCAGACCACCCCTGCGTACGCGGCGTAGCCGCCCAGGTCGTGGTAGCCGTCAGACAGCGATGCAAGACCGGAGCCGTCGCCGTCGAGCGCGGTCGCGAGCGCAGGCCCGAGGTCTCGCCAGCCGTCGGTCCGGTACCCGGTGTAGATCGCCGCGGTGGCGAGCTCGGCGGGACCGACACTGCGCCCGGCGCCGGGTCCGGCGCCGGGTCCGGCGCCGGCCGGGAGCGGGTCGCGCTCGACCCGTTCCTTGACCCGGTCGTACGCGGTTGAGAGGTCCGCAACCCCGCATGCGTCGGTCTCCTTCGCGCACGCTGCGGCCTGCTCGGCGAACGCTGCCTCGAAGCCCTCGACCTGACCGATGAGGAACTCGGTGAACCCGAGCGACGGGTCGACGACACCGTCGAGCACCATCGAGCGCACCCCCGTCGGGAACATCTCGGCGTAGAGCTGGCCGATCTGGGTGCCGTAGGAGAACCCCACGTAGTTGATCGGGCCGTCGCCGATCGCCAGGCGCAACGCCTCGAGGTCTCGGGCGACGTCGCTGGTGCCGACATGCGCGAGCAGGTCGGCGTCGTGCATCGCGCAGTCATCGGACACTGCCCTGGCGAGCTGATCGAGCGTCGCCTGCTCCGCTGCGGTGTCGGGATCGGGATCCGCGTGCAGGAACGCTGACGCTGCCGTCTCGCCGCAGGTCACCGCGGTGGAGGCCCCGACGCCGCGTGGGTCCCACGACACCTGGTCGAACCGCAGAGCCAGTTCGCCGCCGAAGGGGTTCGACGCGACGAACGCCACGCCGGAGCCTCCCGGGCCGCCGGGGTTGGTCACGATGGTGCCGAGTCGTTCGTCGGCGCCGCCCGACGCAGGGACCTTGGCGACGGCGAGGTCGATCTGCTCGCCGGCGGGGTCGGACCAGTCGAGGGGGACCCGCAGCGTTGCGCACCGCATGCCGGCCGCTGATCCAGGGTGGCCCTTGCACGTGGACCACTGGAGCGGTTGGGGGCTCCAACTCGTCGGCATCCCCGTGGGGTCGGATCCCGATGCCGGCGCAACGACGTTGGCCGGGCGGGCGCCGGAGATGAGCCGCGGCCCATCGGTGGCCTGTGACCCGGTGCTGCACGACGCCGCGGAGAGCGCCAGGACGACTGCGAGCGTCGCCGTACACGCCGCAGTCGCTGGGACGCGGCGCAGCGATCTGGTCCCGGGCAGAAGCACCGGGTCACTGTACGGGTGAGCGGCACATCGCACGCTCCGGCGACCCAGCGTGGTCATAGTCTCCTCAGGATGATCTTCGGAGTGTTCGTACCGCAGGGCTGGAAGATGGAGCTGGCGTCCATCCCCGACCCCCAGGACAAGTGGGCGGCGACCGTGCGCATCGCGCAGCTCGCCGAGGAGCTCGGCTACGACTCGCTCTGGGTCTACGACCACGTCCACAACGTGCCGGTTCCCGCTCATGAGGCCGTCTTCGAGTGCTGGTCGACCGTCGCGGCGCTGGCAGCATCGACGTCGCGGATCCGCCTCGGTCAGATGGTGAGCTGCGCCTCGTACCGCAACCCTGCGCTCGTCGCCAAGATCACCTCGACGATCGACGTGATCTCGGGCGGTCGCCTGGACTTCGGCATCGGCGCCGGTTGGTACGACCAGGAGTACCAGTCGTACGGCTACGAGTTCATGGCAGCAAAGGACCGCATCCGGCTCCTGCGTGAGACCGTCGAGGTGGTCAAGGCCATGTGGTCCGAGCCCGACACGACCTACGAGGGTCGATTCGTGCAGGTGCGCGGCGCCCAGTGCGACCCCAAGCCGGTGCAGGACCTGCCGCCGGTGTGGATCGGCGGTGGGGGAGAGCAGCTGACGCTCCGCGTCGTCGCCCGTCACGCGGATCGATCGAACTTCGGTGGCTCCCCCGAGGAGTGGGCCCACAAGCGCGACGTGCTGCGGGCCCACTGCGCGGAAGTCGGCCGAGACCCCGACGAGATCACGATGACGTGGTCACCCGAGGTGCACATCCGCGAGACCGAGGCGGAGATCGTCGAGGGCGGTAGCCGCAGCTTCTGGGGCGAGGAGTTCGACTCCTGGCGTGCGGGCAACCTGGTCGGCACTCCCGACCAGGTCAGCGAGCGGATCGCCGAGTACGTCGCGCTCGGCTGCGGCGGGATCGTGCCGTGGTGCTCGGACTACCCGTCCGAGACGACCTTGCGGCTCCTCGCCACCGAGGTCATCCCGAACTTCCGGAGCTGAACCCTGTGGCTCTGCTCCGCGTAGCGACTGTGCCCCTATTCCGCGTAGCGACTGTGCCTTTACTCCGCGTAGCGGAAGATGATCTCGGAGACGCAGCTGGGCTTGGCGGCGCCTTCGACCTCGAAGGTGAAGGTCATCGAGATCTGGGACCAGCCGTTGCCGATGTCCTCGACGCCGTCGAGCGTGGCGCCCAAGCGCAGCTTGGAACCCACCGGCACCGGCGAAGGGAAGCGCACCTTGGAGCAGCCGTAGTTGACGCCCATCTTGATGCCCTTGACCGTCAGGATCTGCGGGAAGAGCACGGGGCCCAACGACAACGTGAGGTAGCCGTGGGCGATCGGGCCACCGAAGGGCGACTCGGCCTTGGCGCGCTCGACGTCGACGTGGATCCACTGGTGGTCGCCCGTGGCGTCAGCGAAGGTGTTGACGCGCTCCTGGGTGATCTCCAGCCAGTCGGAGTAACCCAGGTGGGTCCCGACGAGCTCCTTGAGTCCTGCGATTCCGTTGACTTCGGTGGGCATGGTCGCATCTTGTCAGCGGCCGGCATGGCCGGGCCAGCCTGTGCTGTCCCGGAGCGGTCCGGCAGCCGTCGAATCAGCGGGGTGACCTGCTCAGTTGAACCAGATCTTCTGGTACTCGCGAGACTGGCTGTGCAGCAGCAGTCCGATCAACGCGTAGACGAAGATCGCGTTGATGATCCCGCCGGGCACGAAGATGTAGCCGAGGTTCGCGAACGGCGACATGCCGTTGAGCATCAGGATCACGATGCGGACGATGAACGGCAGGAACGACGCGACGATCGCGACCTGGTAGCCGACCTTCAGCTCGTTCGCGATGCCGTACGCGCCGTACACGCTGGCCCCGATGGTCGCGAGCAGCAGCACCGCACCGAGCGAGGAGCCGCGTGCACCACCGCCGAGCACGTCGAGGACCGCCCAGAACGCGTCGAAGTACAGAAGGAACTGGGCGATCACCAGGGTCTGAGGCAGGCGGGGGTTGTACCAACGGCGTTCGGAGAGGGGCGGCATGGCTGACAGTCTGGCGGAGCCGACCGCACCGGTGGGGACCGCGAGGGTGGAGACCGCTGGGGTGGTGCTGGCTGCGGGCGAAGGTCGACGGCTCCGGCCGCTCAGCCTCGTGCGGCCCAAGGCGCTGTGCCCGATGGGCGACTCGACGCTGCTGGACCGGGCCGTTGCCCAGGTCGGCGTCGCGCTGCGCACTTCGGCGGCGCTCGGCGTTCCGGTGGCGGTCAACGTGCACCACGGTCGCGATGCGATGCTCGAGCACCTGTCGGGACGTGAGAGCGTGGCCGTGTCGCTGGAGGAGCCCCACGCGCTGGGCACCGCCGGTGCGATCGGCGCGCTGTCGGGATGGCTCGGTGGTCGGGCTGCGCTGGTGGTCAACGCGGATACCGTCCACGACGAGGACCTGTGCTCGTTCGTCGACGGGTGGGATGGAGAGCGCGTCCGGGTGCTCAAGGTGGGTGCGTCGCCGTTCGGGCCTCGCAGCGGGATCGTCGCGTCGATCGTGCCGCCGTGGGCGGTGCAGCGGTTGACTCCCGAGCCGTCGGGGCTGTGGGAGGTGCTGTGGCGTCCGGAGCTCGCAGCCGGCCGCATCGACGAGGTGACCGCGGTCGGGACCGTCCTCGACTGCGGCACCCCGGCGGACTACCTGCGGGCGAACCTCTGGCTCAGCGGTGGGGCGTCGGTGATCGGGGAGGGGGCGGTCGTTCTGGGCAGCGTCGAGCGGAGCGTGATCTGGCCGGGTGCGGTCGTCACGCGCGGCGAACACCTCGTCGACGCTGTTCGAGCGAACGCGCACACCACGGTCCTGATCCGCTGAGCGGCCACCGCGGCCGCCTCGGTCAGGTCATGCGGCGCGTGGGCGGGGCGAGCAGCTGGGTGGCGTCGTGGCCGGCGCGCAGCTGACCGCACGCGGCGTCGATGTCTGATCCCCTGGTGTCGCGCACGGTGACGTTGACGCCGCGGCGGCGCAGGTCCTCGGCGAACGCATGGACCCGGTTGCGTGACGACCCCCGCACCGCGTAGCCCGGCGTCGAGTTCAGCGGGATCAGGTTCACGTGCGCCCGGAGGTGGCGGGCGATGCCGGCGAGGCGTTCCGCGTCCTCGAAGCGGTCGTTGACGTCGGAGATCATCGCCCACTCGAAGCTGAGGCGTCGACGGGTCCGATCGACGTAGTCCTTGCACGCCTCGACGAGCGCATCGAGCGGGTAGCGGCGGTTGATCGGCACGAGCTCGTTGCGCAGCTCGTCGTCGGCCGCGTGCAACGACACCGCCAGGTTCACCGGCAGGTCCGCGGTCGCCAGGCGGCGGATGCCGGGGACCAGCCCGACCGTCGACAGGGTCAGGTGACGGGCGCCGATGCCCAGGTCGTCGTGCAGTCGATGCACCGCCGACCAGGTGGCGTCGTAGTTGGCGAGCGGCTCGCCCATGCCCATGAACACGATGTTGGAGACCCGCCGGTCCCCGGACTCGCGTCGCGCCCTGACGACCTGCTCGACGATCTCGCCGGTGCTCAGGTGGCGCTCGAAGCCGGCTTGGCCCGTGGCGCAGAACCCGCACGCCATCGCGCAGCCGGCCTGGGTGGAGACGCACACCGTGGTGCGGTCGTCGTAGTGCATCAGGACGGTCTCGATGCGCCCTCCGCCGTCGAGCTCCCAGAGGAACTTGGTGGTCTGGCCGTCATCGGCGGTGACGCGGGTGACCTCGGCGAGCGCGGTCGGCAGCTCGGACTCCAGACGGGACCGGAGCGCCTTGCTGACGTTGGTCAACTCGGACGGCTCCTTGGCCTGGCGGTACAGGCCGTCCCACACCTGCTCGACGCGGTACTTCGGTTCGTTCGCGAGCAGGGCGACCAGGTCGCCACGGCCGACGTCGTAGCGGGTGCGACGCGTGGTCGCTCGCGTTCGTGGCGGGTCTGGAGACGTCGGCCCGTCGGGGTTCATCGCATGGTCCTCGTGGTGTAGGCGGCCTTGGAGTGGTGCACGACGAAGCCCAAGCGCTCGTAGAGGCGCAACGCCGGGGTGTTGATCGCTTCGACGTACAGCATGCCCACACCCAGGCCGCGTGAGTGGAGGTGGTGAAGGCCAGCAACGGTGAGCGCCCCGCCGAGTCCGGTGCCGGCGGTCGACGGGTCGGCCGCGATCACGTAGATCTCACCCATCGCCGGCTCGCATGTTCCAGCACCGTCGTCATGAGCACCGTCGGCATGAGCGCCGTCGTCATGAGCCGGGTGCTCCTTGGTCCAGCAGAAGCCGTCGATGCGCGCTGGGTTGGGTTGGTCTGGGTTGGTCGCATCGTGGACGAGGAACCCGTCGGTGTGGACCCAGGGCTCCGACAGCTCGGCGTGCAGGCGTTGGCGGTCCCATCCGCCCTGATCGGGGTGCCAGGCGAACGCCGCGTTGTTGACCGCCAGCCAGGCGTCGTCGTCGGAGCCCGCCACGAACGGGCGGACGTCGATGGGCCTGGTGGCGGCGACGACGGCGGGGGCGAGGGGGAGCGCCACCCGCATCTGGTGCAGCAGCCGCACCATGGATCGCCCCTCGGCGCGCAGCTCGGCGTCGACCTCGGGCGTGACCGGGGAGCGCCACTCGAGCGCGTCCGGGCGGATCGGTCGGTCGGGGGCCATCTCCACGGAAGCTACCGTGCGGCCATGGCCCGCCCCCGCACACCCAAGGGCCGCGCCCGCGTCACCAACGACCGTCTCAGTGCTGAGTATCCCGACGCGGTGTGCGAGCTCGACCACCGCAACGCCTACGAGCTGCTGATCGCCACGGTCCTGTCCGCGCAGAGCACCGACGCCAGGATCAACATGGTCACCCCGGCGCTGTTCGAGCGCTTCCCGCTGCCCGAAGACCTTGCGCACGCCGATCCGACCGAGGTCGAGGAGCTCGTGCACTCGACGGGGTTCTACAAGGCCAAGACCCGCAGCATCATGGGGCTCGCCAACGCGCTGGTGGACCGCTTCGGCGGCGAGGTGCCGGGCGCGATGAATGACCTCGTGAGCCTTCCCGGGGTGGGTCGCAAGACCGCCAACGTGGTGCGCAGCGTGGCGCTCGGCCTGCCGGGCCTGCCCGTCGACACCCACGTGCTGCGCCTGTCCCGGCGTCTCGGGCTGACCGAATCGCTCTCCGACGACGACGCCAGGGACGCGGTCAAGGTGGAGATGGTGCTCAACCCGATGGTGAACATCGACGAGCGCGGGATGTTCAGCCTTCGACTCATCCTGCACGGCCGACGGGTGTGCCATGCCAAGAAGCCAGCCTGCGGGGATTGCGTGCTCGCGGACTTCTGTCCGTCGGTCCAGCTGCTCGCCCCGATCTGAATCCAACCGGCGGGTTGGGGCGATCCAGGCTCGCTGATCGTCTCGCTGAATCGTCTCGCTGAATCATGGACAGCGAAACATCGTTGTGCTGAACTGACTTCACCAGGTTCCCGCCACCTGGTATCGGCGACCACTGGGCTCCCGCCGCCCGGGTCGCCAGTCCGGCGCCCTTTCGGGGCGCCGGACATCTTTTTGACCGACTTCACGTCAGTGAGGCGGTTGGCCGGCGGGGCGGGACGTTCAGTCGATGTCGACGGCCGCAGCGAGGGCCCTGCGCAGGCGACGCTGGGCGGTCTGAAGGCTGCGCTCCACCTCGTACAGATCGCCGAGCAGGTCGGCGCGGTCGGTGCCCCGCACCACCGCAGCGGCGTCGTCCACCCGCGCCAGGACCTGGTCGAGGGTCGACTGCATGGAGGTGAGGTCCGCGTGGAGGCTCATTCCGTCGATTCCTACTACTGACCGGTCGACGGCCACCACTACCGTGGTCGACCGTGCTCAATCGACTCGACCTCCGCGGCGTCGCCGATCCCACCGGCCGCCTGCCCCGGCCCAGCGTCGACGGCGACGAACCGGTCGCTGCCGTTCGCGAGATCCTCGCGGCGGTGCGCGAGCGGGGCGACGCTGCGCTGCTGGAGCTCACCGAGCGCTTCGACGGCGTCGCACTCGATCAGGTCCGCGTTCCGTCCGAGCAGATCGCCGCCGCGCTCGCCTCGACGCCGGCCGAGGTCGTCGCGGCGTTGGAGCTCGCCCGCGATCGCATCCGGGCACACCACGAGACGCAGCTGCGATCAGCGGTCGCCCACGACACCGACGGGGTGCACATCCGCTCCTTCCACCGACCGGTCGACCGGGTGGGCTGCTACGTGCCGGGTGGCCGTGCGGCCTATCCGTCCACGCTGCTGATGACGGCGGTGCCCGCACAGGTCGCGGGTGTGCAGCAGGTCGCCGTCTGCGTGCCGCCCGATCGCAGCACGGGAGCCGTCACCCCGGTCACCCTCGCCGCAGCGGCGGTCGCCGGCATCTCGGAGGTCTACGCGGTGGGCGGCGCGCAGGCGATCGGCGCGCTTGCGTACGGCACGGAGCAGGTCCCGGCGGTCGACGTCATCTGCGGTCCCGGCAACAAGTACGTGGCCCTCGCCAAGCAGGAGGTCGCTGGTGCGGTGGGCGTCGCAGCGGCGTTCGCCGGGCCGTCGGAGGTCGTCGTGATCGCGGATGGTTCGATCCGTCCAGAGCTGGCAGCGATCGACGTGATCCTGCAGGCGGAGCACGGTCCGGACGGTCTGGCGTGGCTCATCTCCTGGGACGTTGACGCGCTCGACGCGATCGACGCGGAGCTCGCCCGGCTCACCGACGCGGCGCCTCGCAAGGCCGACATCACCGCCACGCTCGCCGAGGGCGGCTACGCGGTGCTCGTCGACTCGCCCGAGGCCGCCGTCGAGGTCGCCAACCTGGTCGCTCCCGAGCACCTCGAACTGCTCTGCGTCGACGCGGTGGAGCTGGTGCCGTCGGTGCGCAACGCCGGAGCGATCTTCATCGGGCCGTGGTCGCCCGCATCGGTCGGCGACTACCTCGCCGGTCCCAGCCACGTCCTGCCCACCTACGGCACAGCCCGCTTCTCCTCCGCGCTCACCGTCGACGACTTCCTGAAGCACCACCACGTGGTCACCGTCGACGGCGAGGCGTTCGATCGGATCGGCCCTGCGGTGCAGGCGCTTGCCGAGGCCGAAGGGCTCGACGCCCACGCCGAGTCCATCCGCATCCGCGCCGCACTGCGTGCGAACGGCCAGGACGCCACGGCGGCTGCGGGACTCCGCGGTTCAGGTGAGACAGGCGGTTCAGGCGGTTCAGGCGGTTCAGGCGGTTCAGGCGGTTCAGGCGGTTCAGGCGGTACAGGTGAGACAAGTGAGACAGGCGGTTCAGCGTCGTGAGCCGACCCAGGGTGCGCGACGACCTCGCGCTGATGGACGGCTACCACTCCCCGCAGGTGCACGTGGCGGTTCGTCTGAACACCAACGAGGCGCCCGAGCCGCCGCCCGCGGCGTTCACCGAAGCGCTCCAGGTGGGGC
>Ga0209023_10003559_pt1 | contig 18497 bp, 14 predicted proteins | sample LakOneMetagenome_FD_187468 | JGI IMG/M metagenome (GOLD analysis project Ga0209023, IMG submission 187468) | Freshwater and sediment microbial communities from Lake Erie, Canada (SPAdes) (version 2) | ecosystem: Environmental > Aquatic > Freshwater > Lentic | place: Lake Erie, Canada...
GCGCAGGCGCCGCGCACGATCAGCTCGATGCGCACGCCGTCGTTCGAGGCGTCGTACAGCGCGCGGATCACGGTTTCGTCGGTCAGCGAATTCATCTTGGCGATGATGCGCGCCGGCTTGCCTTCGCGCGCGATGCTCGCCTCGTTGCGGATCGCGCGCACGATGTCCTTTTGCAGCGAGAAGGGCGCCAGCCAGATGCTGGACAAGGCTTTCGGCCGCGTCAGGCTCGTAAGGTGGATGAACACCTCGTTGACGTCGGCGGTCAGCTCGGCGTTCGACGTCAGCAGGCCGAAGTCGGTGTAGAAGCGCGCCGTGGTCGGATTGTAGTTGCCGGTGCCGAGGTGGGCGTAGCGGCGCAGGCCGGCCGGCTCGCGCCGCAGCACCAACGCCATCTTGGCGTGGGTCTTCAGGCCGACCACGCCGTACACGACTTGCGCGCCGGCGTTTTCCAGGCGCTCGGCCCAGTTGATGTTGGCCTCCTCGTCGAAGCGCGCCATCAGTTCGACGATGACCGTGACTTCCTTGCCGCGCCGGGCGGCGCCGATCAGGGCTTCCATCAGGTCGGAGTTCATGCCGGCGCGGTAGATGGTCTGCTTGATCGCCACCACCGCCGGGTCGCTGGCGGCGGCCTGGATAAAATCGATCACCGGCTGGAAGGACTGGAAAGGGTGGTGCAGCAGCAGGTCCTGGCGCGCCAGCGACGCGAAGATGTCGTGGTTCGCCAGGCGCACCGGGTAGCTCGCCGCGAAGTGCGGGAACTTCAGCTCGGGGCGGCCATCGTTGTTGGCGATTTCCTGCAGGCGGCTCATGTTCACCGGGCCGTCGACCTGGAACAGGCGCGTACGGTCGATGCAGAACTGCTCCAGCAAGAAGTCGGACAGGTGGGCGGGGCAGTTGCGGCCCACTTCCAGGCGCACCGCGAAGCCGTACTGGCGGCTGTGCAGTTCGCTCTGCAAGGCCTGGCGCAAATTCTTGACTTCTTCCTCGTCCACCCACAGATCGCTGTTGCGGGTAACGCGGAACTGCGAGCAGGCCACCACTTCGCGGCCCGTGAACAGGTCCGGCAGGTGCGCCTGGATCACCGAGGACAGCAGGCAGTAGGAGGCGCCCGGCGTGTCCGACAGTTCGTCGGGCAGGCGGATCACGCGCGGCAGCACACGCGGCGCCTTCATGATGGCGATGCCGGTGCCGCGCCCGAAGGCGTCCTTGCCCGACAGTTCGACAATGAAGTTCAGGCTCTTGTTGATCACGCGCGGGAAGGGGTGGGCCGGATCGAGGCCGACGGGCGTGAGCAGGGGCCGCACCTCGCGGTCGAAGTAGTTCTTGACCCAGGCGCGCTGGGCGGCGTTGCGGTCGCTGCGGCGCAGCAGGCGGATGCCCTGCTCGGACAGGCGCGGCAGGATGGTCTCGTTCAGCAGGGCGTACTGGCGCGCGATCAGGCGCCGGCATTCGTCGCTGGCGCGGCCCAGGGTCACGTCGAGGTTATCGGCAACCGAGTCGGGGCCGCTCTCGAGCTGCTGGGTCGCCAGCAGGCTGGCCACGCGCACCTCGAAGAATTCGTCGAGGTTACTGCTGACGATGCACAGGAAGCGCAGGCGTTCCAGCAGCGGCACACGTTCGTCCTCGGCCTGCGCCAGCACGCGGCGGTTGAATTCGAGCAGCGACAGTTCGCGGTTCAGGAATGGGGCGCCGTCGTCCAGGATAGGCTGGGGCGGCAATTCGGGTTGCACCTTCTTGTCCATGCGGGGCCACGGAGTGATTCGAAGATGCCAGTCTAGGTAGCAAATATGACAGCTTGATTACCGACGAGCGGCTTGGCGCGCGGCTTCTGTTATCCTCATGCTTGCATATCGTGCAAGTTACGCTGCAAGCCCTTGAAGCTTATCTACAAAGGAGAACGTCTTGAAAGCCATCGCCGCATTCGTGTTATCCGTCGCTGCCGCTGCTGCCCCAACCGTGTACGCGCAGGAAGCCCCGCAGATCGCCCCCGCCACGGAAGCTGCCACCCGCTGGCTCGCCGTGATGGACGCCGGCAAGGCCGCCGAAGCCTGGGACGCAGGCGCGCCCGTGATGCAGTCCGCGATCACGCGCGACATGTGGAACAAGGTCGGCACCGACGCCCGCGCGCCCTTGGGCGCCGTGAAGTCGCGCAAGCAGACCTCGGCCAACTTCACCAAGACCCTGCCCGGCGTGCCGGACGGCGAATACGTGGTGATCCAGTACGCCACCGACTTCGCCAACCGCGCCGGCGTCACCGAGACCGTGGTCCCGATGCGCCTGCCGGACGGCAGCTGGAAGGTGACGACCTATCTGATCCGCTGATTCGTGATCCGCTGATTACTTCTTCGGGCTCAGCTTCCACAGCTGGGTCGGCAGGGCCGGCGGTGCGTCCGGCTTGAAGAAGGCGGAGTCCTGGATGTGCGAGGTGGTCACGTACACCGCGCCGTCCGGGCCCTGGCTGAAGGTGTCCGGCCAGCGCAGGCGCGCGTCCTGCACCAGGGTACGAATGGGCGCCTGCGGGCCTTCGTCGAGGTTGCGCGCGCGGATGGAATCGAATTCCACGGACGTCAGCAGCATCACGTTCGTGCCTTTCGGGATCAGCAGGCCGTCGGCCACCTCGTTCAGGCCGTATTCCTCGACGCTGCCCGATACGTCGCCGCCCGCCATGCCGGTGGTGTGCAGCACCTCGGTCGGGATGCGGTACAGGGTGTCGCCCTTGATCGCCTGCCAGTACAGCCAGGCGCCGTCGCCGGAGAGCTCGATGCCGTCGGCCGAGAACTCGACGCCGCGTCCGTCCGGGCGGCGCAGCACTTCGCCGTCGGCCTTGACGTTCAAGCCCTTCTTCATTTGCGTGGCATCGTCGCCATCGAGCAGGCGCACCAGCTTGCCGCTTTCCAGTTCGACCACGATGATCGCGCCGACCACGCCGGAATCGGTGATGTAGGCGTACTTGCCATCGGGCGAAAAGCGCACGTCGTTCAGGTAAGAGCCTTGCGGGGCGATGTCTTCGTCGAAGGCGATGGTGCGGGTGGCCTTGTTGCTGGCCAGGTCGATCTGCACCAGCTTGGCGCCGCCCGACACCATGTGGCTTTGCGCCGGCGCGGCCGGATCGAGCACCCACAGGCTGCCGCGGCCATCGGCGACGATGCTCTGCACGCAGACCCAGTGGTCCTCGGGCGAGACCTCGTCCTTCTTCGCATTGCGCCAGGCGTTCCATTCCTCATCGGGGTAGGGCTTGACGCCGCCGTCGGCCAGGACCTCGGCTACCGAAACGGCCGTGTCCTCGGTCCAGCGCGGGAAGTTCACGAAAATGCGGTTGTCCTCGGACACCGAGACGCCGGTGACCTGGTGTTCGAAGGCGGCCACCTGTTCGATGGTGAAGCTGCCGTGCTTGAAGTCTGCCTGCTCATTGGTTTGGTCGGTCATGCGTTTTCCTTCAGTCGAGATGGATTCAGGCCGCCTTGCGCTGGCTGCGCGCCGGCGGCGTCGGGTTTTCCTGTTCGTGCTTCAGGCGCTGCTGCAGCATCGCCAGCACCGCCGCTTCCTCGGGCTGCAGCGCGTGCAGGTCTTCGCTCAGGTGCTGCTCGGTGCGTTCGCGCATGGCGTCCAGCACCGAGCCTTCCAGGTAGGCATCGAGCACGGCCGGATGCACATAGCACTTGCGGCAGATCGAGGGCGTGTTGCCAAGCTTCTCGGCCACCGATTCGATGGCGCGCACGATGTTCTTCTTGGCCTGGGTCTCGGAGTCGAACTTCTCGAACTCCTGCAGCGCCAGCGCCGCCAGCACCGTGCCCGACCAGGTGCGGAAGTCCTTGGCCGTGTAGTCCTCGCCGGTGATGGTGCGCAGGTACTCGTTGACGTCCGAGGAATCGATACTGTGTGTCTCGCCTTCCTCGTCGATGTACTGGAACAGCTCCTGGCCGGGCAGGTCGCGCGTGCTGCGGATGATGCGCGCCAGGCGCCGGTCGTGCACGTGGATCTTGTGGTACACGCCGCTCTTGCCCCGGAACTTGAATTCGACGTCGCTGCCGTCGACCTTCACATGGCGGTTGCGCAGCGTGGTCAGGCCGAAGGATTTGTTGGTGCGCGCGTATTCCTCGTTCCCGACCCGCATCATGGTCGCTTCCAGCAGGTAGACGATCGTCGCCAGCATCTTTTCGCGCGGCAGGCCGGGCAGCTTCAGTGCCTTGTCGACTTCCTCGCGGATGGTCGGCAGGGCCTTGCCGAAGTTGATCATGCGCTCGTACTTCACCTCGTCGCGCACGTTGCGCCACTTCGGGTGATAGCGGTACTGCTTGCGCCCGCGCGCATCGCGGCCGGTGGCTTGCAGGTGGCCGTTGGCTTGGGAGCAGATCCAGACTTCGGTCCAGGCCGGCGGAATCACCAGCGACTTGATGCGTTTCAGGGTGGCCTCGTCCTCGACCGGCTCGCCCTTGGCGTCGAGGTAGCGGAAAGCCTCGCCGTCCTTTTCGCGGCGGATGCCGGGCTTGCTGTCGTTCACGTAGCGCAAGCCGGCGGCTTTCGCGGCGGCCGGCGGATCGGCGAGGGGGAGGGAAGTGTCGGCTTGTTCGGCGCTCATCGTTTGTACCGGTCAGGAGTGGTGTATACCGGGCGATGTTACGCGTTTGGGGTGGGCGTACTGTACGGGGCCTAACGTAGGCACCGGTTCGACCCGAAAAGCGATTCCATGCGTTCCAGACATCCCGGGGATGCAAGATGGCGAAAAATGATTTATTGGCTGCTTGACGAATATCCATCGGAATTCCGATATAGTCATTCCTATTATAGAAGTGGTTTTATAATCTATAAATGGTTATCTATGAGGGTTGAAATGCCAAAAAAGCTTCTTGATGATGGTTCTCTGCCTACGCTGGTCGTTGAGCGCCTGGCGATATGGGGTCGTTGCATCCATACCCAGCGCTTGCGTCAGCGCATCAAGGCGGTAGACCTGTGCGAGCGCATGGGGATTTCGCAAGCGACGCTGCGCCGGCTCGAGCGGGGCGATCCTGGCGCCGGGGCTGGCATCTACATGACCGCGCTGCTGATACTGGGCGTTATCGACAAGGCGATCCCGGCGATGGACCCGGTCTTCTGGCTCGATACGGGAAACCGGCGAGTGCGTAGCCGTCAGGAAGGGGATAAAACAGATGTTGATTATTTCTAAACCTTTGTTTGTCTACCTGCAGCGTCCCGACACGGGAGACTGGGTAACAGTCGGGCGCTACCAGGCTGGCATGGAGGGCGGCGGTTATTTTCGCTATGCTCCGAGTTATGTCGACGCCGGGCTCAGCTGGTCAATCGATCCGGTCAATTTGCCGTTCCAGCCAGATGTGGAAGTGAGTGCGCCACGCTATGGGGGCTTGCATGACATCCTGCGTGATGCCTGTCCGGATGGATGGGGCCAGGCCTTGCTGCGCCGAGAGCACAACCTGCCCCAACATACGCCACTGGCGCGCTACCTGGTATTGGCAAGCAATGCCGATCGCTGGGGCGCTCTCGCCGTCGGCACGCGCCCGAAGCCGGGGGTAGCGGCGCTGGCCACCCCCAAGCTGCCGCAACTCCATAAGGTCGTCGAAGAACTGGCTGCACTGAATGCGCAGCAGCCGCCAGTCCATCCGCAACTGCGTCGCCGCCTGGTGGAGACCGCCAGCGTTGGTGGCGCCCGTCCCAAGGCCACGCTGCAGGATGAAAAAGGTGATTACTGGCTGGTCAAGCCAGGACTGGCGAGTGACGTGGCCGACATTCCGAGTCTGGAGCACCTTGGACAGCAATGGGGAGCCTTGAGCGGCCTGCGGTTTGCGTCCACGGTCCTGCATCCGGCCGGAACAGGAAGTGACACCGGTCGCAGTGGGGTACGCGTGTTGCGCTTCGACCGTAATCGCGACCGCCGTGCCATGTGTGTGAGTGCCGCCAGTCTGCTGCAAACCGAATACCCGGGTAGCGTGTCCAACATGGACCACTGGAGTTACCCGCGCCTTGCGGAAGAACTGCGCCGGATCGGTGCGCCTGCGGAAGACCGGCGCGAACTGTTCGGGCGCATGGTGTTCAATGCGGTCTGCGGCAACGACGACGATCATCCGCGCAACCATGCCATCGTCTTCGATGCCGCCGGGGGAGGCCGGTGGCGCCTGGCGCCAGCATTCGATGTGGTACCGAATCCTGTCGATACACCAGCCTTCCTGGTCATGCAGTTGTCCAGCGGACGTTTCGACATCTCGCGTGAAGCAATGCTCGCCGATGCCTACCGCTTCGGCTTCGATAGCCGTGAAGCGGCAGCAGCATGGCTCGATGCCTTGCTGGTTCGAATCGCAGGCGGTTTCGATGAAGCCGCGCTGCATCTCGACGCGGCCTGGCGCGCGATGCTGGCGCAGCGCCTCCAACACAATCTTGGCCTGCTGAGTTCATGAAGCGGGCGTTACCTTACCTCGACCGGGGCCGGAGGTCCGGCTTCCCTCAGCGGTAGCGCGCCTCCACCAGATCGATCTCCCGCAGCACCTTCCTTGCAATATCGTCCGACACCTTGCGCTGGTGCGTGAGCGCCAGGATCGCCTCGCGCTCGGCCTGCAGCGCCGCCAGCCGGTACTCGCGCTCGGCCTGTTCCGCGACCCGGATGCGCGCCGGCTCGTTTGCCGCCAGGCCGCTTCCCAGGCGGTGCTCGTAGATGCCGCGCACGTGGTCGACCGCGCTGGCGTGCACGTCGGCGTGTTCGCTGTCGCCCAGATGGGTGTGGCCGACGCGTTCGATCGCGGCGATCGCCGCCACCGCCGCGTTGTGGCGCGCCAGGTCTTCCTGCGCTTCCTCGGTCGATTCTTCCGGCACCTCGAGCCCGCGCAGCACGCGCGGCAGGCCGATGCTGGCCACGACCAGCGAGACGATGATCACCGCGCTGGCAAAGAAGATAGCCAGGTCGCGCCCCGGGAAGGCGGCGCCGCCCGGCAGCGCCAGCGGCAGGGTCAGCACGCCGGCCATGGTGATGGCGCCGCGCACGCCGGCCAGCGAGGTGGCCAGCACCAGGCGGAAATTCGGCTTGTAGGTCTTCTGGCCCTGCAGGCGCGCGTTCAGCAGCGTCAGGCGCAGCGACACCCAGACCCACACCAGGCGCAGCACGATCAGCGCCAGGCTGATGAGCAGGGCGATGCCGAACAGCTTCCACGAGGTGAGCGAGGCGTCCGGGCCGGCCTGGCGCAGGGCGCGCTCGATGATCTCGGGCAGCTGCTCGCCCAGCAGCACGAACATGCCGCCGTTCAGCGAGAACTGCACCGTGTCCCAGACCACGGCGCGACGCACGCGGGTGGTGGCGAGCGCGCGCCCCGACAGCTCCACATAGCTCATCGTCACGCCGGCGGCCACCGCCGCCAAAATGCCGGAGGCGTGGATGTGTTCGGCCACGAGGTAGGCGCCGAAAGGCAGCAGCAGGTTGACCAGGATCGGCGAACCCGGCTCCTCGCCGAAGCGCTGGCCGATCACGCGCTGCACGAAGGAGACCGCGACCGTGATCGCCACGCCGCAGGCAATCCCGGCCAGCGCCACCCAGAGGAAGGTCAGCGAGGCGCTGGCCAGCGAAAAGGCGCCGGTCATGGCGGCGGCCACGGCGAAGCGGAAGCACACCAGGCCGCTGGCGTCGTTCAGCAGGGACTCGCCCTCCAGGATGTGCATCAGGCGGTGCGGCACATGGATGCGCGAGGTGATCGCCGACACCGCCACCGGGTCGGTCGGCGCCACGATGGCGGCCAGGGCGAATGCCACCGGCAGCGGCATCGACGGCACCAGCCAGTGGATCAGGAAGCCGGCGCCGACCACCGTGAAGATCACCAGGCCCAGGGCCAGTTCGAGGATCGTGCCCTTGTCGCGGAACAGGCCGACTTTCGGGATGCGCCAGCCGTCCAGGAACAGCAGCGGCGGCAGGAACAGCAGGAAGAACATCTCGGGGTCGAGCGTCACGCCGTGGCCGAACACGCCGGAAATCACCGCACCCAGGCCGATCTGCACCAGGGGCAGGGGCAGGCCGAATGGCAGCATGCGTACCAGGTAGCCGCTGCCGATTACCGCCAGCAGCATTGCCAGCACCACACTTACCGATTCCATCGCCTCTCCTTGTATCAGGGCTCGATGATACGGCATTGTCGCTCTGCCATGTTTTCAGCGGCAAAACACGCGCGGCGGCCATGATGGATCAGGCAATATTTCTATTGCAAATGATAATCATTCGCATTAGGATGGGCATCTCATTAATGATAATGATTCTCATTCATAGATGATGCGCACTCCGGCAGGCCATCGCGCCCTGCCGGCCGATCACCACTTTCATGGAACCCCTATGGCTGTTTCCCCGGCTGTTACCCCGGCTGTTACTTCGTTACGCTTGCGACCGCTCGTCTTCCTGCTGGCCTGCGCCTTCAGCGCCACCGCGCCCGCCCAGCAAGTCCAGGCCGCGCCCGATACCGTGCTCGTCACCGGCCAGCGGCTGGACGAATCCGGCACCGTGACCACCCTCGACGCGGATGCCCTCGCGCGCCAGGGCGCCACCGACATGCAGAACATCGCCCGCTACGCGCCCCTGGTCAGCGTGCCGGGCGCCGCCAGCGGCAGCGGCAACGTCTGGGACGGAGCGGGCAACACCGGGTTCAACATCCGCGGCGTGGAAGGCAACCGCGTCGCGCTCGACCTCGACGGCATCGCGCTGCCCGAGGCGGCGCCGAAACCGGACGCCTCGACCACGAATGCCTTCGGCGTCGGCCGCGACTACTTCGATCCCGAGACCTTCCGCAGCGTGCGCATCGGCTCGGGCAGCACGGCGGCCGGCGCCGGTTCGCCGGGCCTGGGCGGCAGCGTGGCCTTCGTCACCAAGGCGCCCGACGACTACGTGAGCGCCGCGCACCCGCTGTACGCCGAATACAAGATCGGCTACAACGGCGCCGACGGCATGCGCATGCACGACCTGACCGGCGCCGCGCGCAGCGGTGCGCTGCGCATGCTGGCCCTGGTCGCGCACCGCGACGGCCACGAGCCGGAAGCGAAGGGCGCGGCGGCGACCAATCCCGACGACTGGGATTCGGATGCGCTGCTGGCCAAGCTCAGCTGGTCGCCGGCCGCCGGCCATACCCTGCACGCCACCCTCGACGCCTACCACGCCGACCACGCGCGCGCCTACGACAACAAGCAGGGCGCGTCCTACCCGGACGGCGCGCTGCAGGACGCGCGCACGCGCCGCCATCGCGCCAGCATCGAGCACCGCTATGACGGCGCCACGCCCCGGTTCGACAGCCTGTCCACCCGCATCCACGTCCAGGATGCCGAGATCGAGGACACTACCCACGCGCGCTACATCACCGGCGGCCAGCCGTATATCCGCAATATCGTCACCAGCTACGAGAACCGCAGCAGAGGCATCGCCAGCGACGCCACCCTGCGCATCGGCGCCCACGAACTGGCCTATGGCCTGAGCGCGGAAGAGGTGTCGACGAAGCGGCCCTGGCGCGAAGACCGCACCGTGATCGCGAGCGGCGCGCAGCAGGTCACGCTGAAGAACCGCATGCCCGACATGGAATCGCGCAACCTGTCGGCCTATGCGCGCGCCGAGCTGGCGCTCTCCAGTGCCTTGAGCCTGACCCCGGGCCTGCGCTACCACTACCGGGAGATGAAACCGGACAGCCTGGCCGGCTACGCCGTGGCGCTGCCGAACGCGGGACGCGAAATCGTCAAGGAGACCGACAGCTATGTCACGCCGAGCGCCACGCTGCGCTGGCAGCTGCGCCCTGCGCTGCAGGCCTACCTGCAATACAGCCGCGGCACGCGCCTGCCGACGGCGGCCGAGCGCACCGGCACGTATGACTCCTTCAGCTACAGCGGCGCCGGCAACGGCTATGCGGTACTGGGCAACCCGGACCTGAAGAAGGAAACCAGCAACGCCTGGGAGCTGGGCGCCAAGGGCAGCGTCGCGCGCGGGCTGCACCTGCACGCCGCATTGTTCCAGACCCGCTACGCCAACTTCATCGAGTACGCGGCCCAGCCGCCCGATCCGGTTAACTACCCGACCGTCACCTTCGGCCTGTACCGGCCCGAGAACGTCGGCCAGGCGCGCACCTGGGGCGGCGAACTGTCGGCGGAACTCGATGCCGGCAAGTGGTCGGCGCCACTGGCCGGCGTCACCCTGACGGCCGCCGCCGGCATCGGGCGCAGCAAGGCGCGCAACACGCTCACCGGCGTCGAGGGCGAACTGGCGTCGACCCTGCCGAAGAAGGGCAGCATGATCCTGGCCTGGGACGACCCGGCCAAGCGCGGCGGCGCCGCCTTCGCCGTCGTGCACACCGCCGCCAAGCAGGCCGCGCCCGACGTCATCGGCGGCGTGTCCACGCCGCGCTTCGCCGTGCCCTCGGCCACCGTGATGGACCTGACGGCGTACTGGAACCTGGGGCGCAATGTCTCGTTCGGCGGCGGCGTCTACAACCTGGCCGACCGCAAGTACTGGGACTACGCCTCCTCGCGCAGCCTGCCGCTCGGCACCACCGCGGCCGGCGCCGCCGACATCGCACGCCAGGCCCGTCCCGGCCGCTACGTCGCCGCCCATTTCAAACTGATGTACTGACCTGAAGGAAGCACCATGAAAACACACCGCCACCTGATCGCCGCCGCCCTCGCGCTGGCATTCTCCGCCTCGCTTTCCGCCTTCGCCTCGGCCGCCACCCTGGCCGAGCAGTGGGAGTCGCTGCGCAGCCAGCAGCCGCGCCTGCAGACGCGCGACGCCGCGCGCCAGCTGGGCGTGTCCGAAGCCGAACTGCTGGCAACCGGCATCGGCCGCACGGTCACGCGCCTGCAGGACAACCAGCACGCGCCGCGTGAAATCATGCGCCGCGCCCTCGACCTGGGCCGTGTGATGGCGCTCACGCGCAACGAGAACGGCGTGATCGAGACCACCGGCACCGCGACACGCATCAAGGACAAGGAAGAAGCCACGCCGGGCGCGGCCGACGATGCCGAACGCGAGGCCCGCATGCTGAACATCGCCGGCGGCTACCTGGGCGGGCCGATCGATTTGCGCTTCCAGTTCCCGCAGTGGAAGCATGCCTTTGCCGTGGTCCAGCCGGGGCGCGACGGCGCCGTCAGCCGCAGCCTGCAGTTCTTCGATGCCCAGGGCAATGCCGTCCACAAGCTGTATGTGCGCAGCGATGCCGGCGTGGCCGTCTTCGACAAGCTGGTAACGGACTTCCGCCATCCGCAGCAGGATGCGCGCCTGGCGATCGCCCCGGCCGTGGCGAAGACGCCGCCCAAGCCGGACGGCGCAATCGACGTCGCCGAGTTCCGCGCCGCCTGGACGGACATGACCGACGTCCACCAGTTCAACCGCATCGTCTCGGAATTCGGCATGACGCGCGAACAGGCGATGCGCCTCGGACCGGCGGGCATGGTGCGCAAGGTGCAGCCGGGCGCGGTGCGCCAGCTGCTCGAAGGCGCGGCGAAAGAGGGGGTGTCGATCATGGCCTTCGTCGGCAACGGGGCCGTGACCCAGATCTACAGCGGCAAGATCGCGAAGGTGGCGGCGGCGGAGGGCTGGTTCAACGTGCTGGACCCGGACTTCAACCTGCACCTGCGCGACAGCGCGCTGCGCTCGGGCTACGTGGTGCGCCGCGCCGGCGTCACCTCGGTCGAGTTCTACGACGACCAGGGCGAGCTGGTGGTGACCTTCTTCGGCGTGCGCCAGCCGGGCAAGCCGCAGCCGCAGGGCTGGATCGACCTGGCCGCGGGCCTGCCCCAGGCCTAAGAGCAGGGTAAATCGCGGGCCTTATTTACTTGCGCCCGCGCCTGAATGCCTTGCCCAGCATATTGCGCACGTCGTTGATGAAGGGTTTCGGGTCCGTCGCCTCGAACACGTAGTAGCGGCTGGACGGCCGCACGAAATCGAGGCAGTAGCCGGCCAGTTCGGGCAGCCGGCGGAAGGTGATGGTCTTGTCCTTGATCTGGCGCTGGCCGAACAGGATGCGCAGCAGGCGCTTGGTCTCGGGCACCATGAAGCGGCAGCGCACGCCGCTACGGTAGGGCGTGTTATTTACCTGCTCGCCGAGGCCGAACAGGCGGTAGCACAGGTAAGGGAAGTTGGCGCCGGCGTGGTAGGCGAGCGGCAGGCTGCCCCAGAAGCGGCCGTTGACTTCCATCAGGGCTGCTTCGCCGCTGGCCGGGTCGTAGCGGTACTCGACCATGGCGATGCCTTCCCAGGCCAGTTCGCGCAGCAGGGCGATCGATTTCTCCATCAGGGCCGCGTGCTGTTCCCGCGCCACCGATTCGCACTGGCTGGAAAAGCCGCCCTCGGGCGGCCACTCGTGTACGCGGCGATGCTGGAAGGTGTAGTGGGCCTGGCCGTCCTTCATCAGCACGAACTGGCCGAGGCCGTAGCCGGCGCAGTATTCCTGGATCAGCGGCCAGATGCCGGCCGGCTCGAAGCGCGCCATGTAGGCGCGCAACTGTGCGGGCGTGTCGCAGTAATGGGTCTTGGCGACTGTCAGTCCGTGCGGGCGCAGTTTTGCGCCGACACCGTGCGGATTGGCCCACTTCAGCACCACCGGGAAGCGCAACTCGTGGCACAGGACGTCCACCTCGGCCATGCTGGTTATCTGTTCGCTGCGCGGGGTGCGCACGCCGACGCGCGCGGCGGCCTCGTAGGTGCGGTCCTTGTTAAGCACACTGTCCAGGCGCGCCTGGTCGGCGAACATGATCCTGAAGTTGCCCAGGCGCGCGCGGTGCCGGTTCAGCATCGCGATGTCGCCTTCGGACACCGCGAGCAGGCAGGCCGTGCCCAGTTCCTGGCCCAACTGCACCAGTTGATTCACCTGTGCTTCTTCGCCGGCCTCGCGCACCAGGCCGCGGCGCAGCCAGCGCGACGACAGGCCCAGGCCTTCGGTGTTGCGCGCCACGCCGTACACCGGCACGCCATGGCGGCCGAGGTCGCGCACGATGGTCAGGCCGATCGGGGTGTCAATGCCGAAGACGACGGCGGGGAGGGCAGGCGTGTTGTGGGAAGTGAGCAGGGCGCGGTCCATCAGGCGGTCTTGTGGCGGGTGGTTGCCGTTTCGGCGAGTGGGGAATCGATGCGGGCGTTCGGCAGGTCGGCGGCGAGGTTGGCCACCGCTTCGCGCACACGCACGAAGCAGGTGTCGAAGTAGTCGTCGCCGAGTTTATAAGGGTCGTGCAGGTGCGGCATCGGCGGCTTGCACCACATGCCGAGCAGGGCGATGCGAACGTCGTCGCGCGCACCGAGGCGGCGCCGTATTTCGTGGGCCTGGCGCACTTCCATGACCAGGAACAGGTCGCCGGGCAACACCTTGAAGTCGGGCCACGACGTGGCGCGGTGCGCTGTCATGTCGACGCCGGCCCGCTCCGATGCGGCCAGGGCTTGCTTCGGCGAGCGCCCGCCGGTACTGGTCGAGAGGCCGAGCGACGCCACGTTCAGGCCGTGGCGCACCGCCTCCAGGTGGGCAAAAGCGCTGCGGCAGATGTTGCCGTGACAGACGAAGACCGCACGCCGGACGCTCTCGGGGTCGCGCAGCCGGAAGCTGCGCAGGCGGCCGGTACCATGTTCGAGGTGGCCGAGGATGGCGCGCACAAGGCCGCGCCAGGTGCCGTAACGGCGGTCGATTGTTTCTTTCATGTCGGGCGAATATATGGGCCGTGGCGGCGCGAGAGCACCCAGCGGCCGTATTTATGATAAGCAACCTGGGCGGCCATGCGCGGCACCGTGTGCCACAGCGCGCCCTTGAGCAGGATGTTGTTCGATGCCGGCGCCTGCGGCAGCGCATTGGCGGCCGTTGCGAGGCCGCAGCCGTCGAAACGGTCGCGGTTGTCGTGCAAGAATTTGCACAACTGTACCAGGCGGCGCTGGGTCTGGTTGTTGGTGCGGGTCTGGCTGAATGCCAGGTCGCGGTTCTGCACGTATTCGAAGGGATGGGTCAGAATCACTACCAGGGGAATGCCGGCCGCGCGCGCCTGTTCCAGCAGGTGCCGGGTTTCGGCGAAGCTGGAGCCGGCGATCGTCAGCGACTTGATGTGCTGCTTGCTGCACACTGCCCAGTCGGCAAAGGTAAGCACCGGGAATTCGCGCACGCCGTGGCGCTCGTGCTGGCCGCTGTACAGCCGGTACTTGGTGTCGCCGCAATCGAAGATCGCCACCGCCACGTTTGAAGCGTAGGGGATGCCGGCCTTGGCCAGCGCCTGGTACAAACCGTCGTCGTGGTGCATGTTGCCACTGCGGAAAACCTGCGGGCGCGGCAGACCCCAGCCGGCGAAGGTGTCGATGCCTTGGTGGATCAGCGCGGCCGATTCGTCGACGTCGCGGCTGTGGTAATTGTCCTTCGGACGGCCCTTGCTGGCTTCCTCGCGCCAATCTTCGCGCTGGAACATGGTCCAGCAGGGGTGGGAGTGCAGCTGCACCTCGTGTCCCTGTTCATGGATCTGGCGTGCGATGGCGCGCATCGGGTCGTGCTTGAAGTAAAGGCGCTGCAGGGTTTCCACGAAAAACGTGGCCTGCACGCCGTAGCGCGCAAAGGTGTCGAGCATGAAGCCCAGGCCCTGGGACTGGCCGCCGACCTCGCACCATACCAATGGCTCGGCAACCGGCGTCCGGGCGGCGTTCGAGAACGCACCGCCGATGCTGAATTCGGTATCGATGGTGATGCAGACACGTGTGCGCATGATATGAAAAAGCCAAAAAAATAGTGCGGATCATAGCATGGTGGTCAACTTTCCAGTCGTCACCAAACGTGCGCGGCTAGCCGCGCGCCCATCGCCTTTCTATCCGGTATGCATCAAGCCTTCGCTTGCAGTCGTCGTTCCGGGCGCCGACAGCCTGCGTGCCGCCCGCGCGCGGCGGCGTGCGGCCACGTACCAGCCCAGACACACAAGGCAGGTCAGAGCGCTGACGGCACGTCCCGCCGCTTCCGCGGGCAGTCCGGCCCAGCTTAGTGCCACCGTGTGACGACCGGATGACAGCTGCGCCAGTGCCAGTCCGGTGGCCGGGTCGCTTGCCAGCGGGCGCGGCGCGCCGTCCACTGTCATGGCCCAGGCTGGATACGCCAGCAGCGGCAGGCGCACGGTGACCGGACGCGCGGTCTCGATGACAAAGGTTTGCGCATGGGTCTGGCGCAGCGGCGTTCCGCAGCCGATGTGCAGGCGCGCGCATTCGCCGGCCAGCTTGCCGTCCGCCAGGTAAGCCTTCCATTCGGGGCCGCGCACTGCCGGAATGTATTCCGGCTGGCCGAAGCGCCCCTGCATGAAGCTGGCGCGCTCGGGAATCGCCTTGCCGCCGCGCACGATGCCGAACTGCAGTTGCAGGGTCATGGCGCACTGGGCCGCCATCAGGACCACGGCCAGGGCGCGCAGGGGCGTGTTCCAGCGGCGCCATGCGCCTTCGTTCAGTTCGATCACAAGAGCGATGTTCGCCAGCAGCAGGGCCAGGAACATGAAGCGGTATGGGAACTGGATCTTGCGCATCGGTTCCAGCAGCGCGTACAGCGGATACGCCAGTTCGCTCGACAGCAGCATCGCCGCCAGCGCCACGACCGCCAGCCGGCGTGCCTGCGCCGAGCCCGGCGTGGCGGCGCGCCGGTTCGAATACAGCACGAACAGGCACACCGCCAGGGCCAGCAGCGACAGCGGCCCCTGGATCGCAAACCAGCGGAAACCGTGCTGCAGGAAGGCCACGATCGGCAAGGCAAAGGCGCGGCGCCAGTCGAAGTTAGCGCCGCCAGTCCAGCCGTCCGGGTTGATCAGGTGCAGCTGGCTAACGGCCGGCCACACGAAAAAGGCGGCCAGCCCCAGGCCCAGTACCACGCCCGCGCTCCAGTGCAGGTGGCTAACGAACATTCTGCGGCTCGGCCAGGCCAGGGCCAGGCGCGCCAAGCCGGTACAGGCCAGCACCATTAGGGCGCTCAGCAGGTGACTCAGGCAGACCAGGGCCAGAAGCAGGGCCAGCAGCGGCGCCCGCGGGCGGTCGCGCGTGCTTTCGGCCACGAACAGGACGCAGAAGGGTAATGCCAGCGTCCAGGGATAGGCCGCCATCTGAATCGCCAGGAACAGCAGCACCGGGCAGGCCACCACGTACAGGGCGCCCGCCAGCGCCGGACCGGGGCGGTAGGCTTGCAGGAAGCGCCGTTGTACCACGACCCCGAGCAGCACCGACGGCAGCATCGCCGCACCGAGCAGGGCGGCTTCGCTGCGCACGCCGAGCAGGCCGAGGGCGCTTGTCAGGTAATAGAACAGCGGCTGGTAATAAAAGAAGGTCGGGTCGCCCAGGCCTTCGATCGAGGCGTAGGCCCAGCGCGGCAGCAGCCAGCCTTCGCGCACGGCGTCGAGGAATTGCGCGGCCCAGCGCAGGTGGACCAGCATGTCGACCTGGTAGGGCAGGCGCAGCGTGACCAGTGCGTACAGCCAGAGCAGCAGCGTCAGGCCGCAGATGGCCAGCAAGCCGGTCCAGGGCGCCGGGCGCGTGTGATTCACCGCGGCACCTCGGGACGGGTATGCGTATCGAGCGAAGACGCCGCCGTTCCCGGCGCCGGCATGTCGGAAGCGATCAGGCGGTTCACCAGGTAGAGCGGGCGCTGCTTGACCTCGTTGAAGATGCGGCCCACGTATTCGCCCAGCAGCCCCACCGAAATCAGCTGCACGCCGCCCAGGAACAGCACCACCGCCATCAGCGAGGGGTAGCCGCGTACCGGTTCGCCGAACACCAGCGCCTTCCAGACCACGAATGCGGCAAACAGCAAGGCCAGCGCCGCCACCGACAGGCCGAGGTAGGTCGCCACCTTCAGCGGCGCCACCGTGAACGAGGTGATCCCTTCCAGCGCGAAGTTCCAAAGCTTCCAGTAGCTCCAGGTGGTGGTGCCTGCTACGCGCGCTTCGCGCCGGTAGTGCAGAGGGCGCGACGGAAAGCCGACCCAGGCGAACAGGCCCTTCATGAAGCGGTGTTCTTCGCGCAGCTTGCCCACGGCGTCGACGGCGCGGCGCGTCATCAGGCGGAAGTCGCCGGTGTCGGTCGGGATCTGTACCCGGCTGACCGACTTGATGACGCGGTAGAAGTACTTGGCGGTGAGCTGCTTGAACCAGGTTTCGCCGTCGCGTTTGGTGCGCACACCATAGATGACGTCGTAGCCTTCGCGCCAGCCTTCGAGCATGGCCGGGATCAGTTCCGGCGGGTCTTGCAGGTCGGCGTCGAGGATGACGACGACGTCGCCGTGGGTATGGTCGAGACCAGCGCTGAGGGCGATTTCCTTGCCGAAGTTGCGCGACAAATCGACCACGGTGACGTGCGGATCGCGCTCGCGCAACGCGTGCATCAGCGCCAGGGTGTTGTCGCGGCTGCCGTCGTTGACCAGCACGATCTCGTAGTCGCAGCCGAGTTCGATCAGCACCGCGCGGACGCGGCGGTGGAATTCGCCGAGGACTTCCTGCTCGTTATAGGCTGGCGCCACCACCGAGATGCTGGGCATGCTGGTGGACGGACGCGGCGACAGGGCGGGATGGGGACCCGCGCCTGTTCCCGTAGTTGCGCCGGCAGCCGGCTGGGCAAGCGTACTCATTTGCGGCTTGGAAAGATCCATTTTTTACTCACGACATAATTGATAACAAGGACCAGCAACGTTGCGCACACCTGCGCGGCGAGGAAGTGCAGGCCGAGCCCGGCCAGACCGCCGACCACCAGGCCGTTCAGGGCGGCGCCGACGATGGCCATGGCGGCGAAACGGGGCAGGGCTTCGGCATGGCGCCGCTCGCTGCGGAAAATCAGATTTCGGCTCAGCCAGTAATTGACGATGGCGCCGACCAGGGCGCCGCAGGCGGCGGCGCGTCCGGGAGGCACACCGGCGGCGCCGCTCAGGAGGAGCAAGACCAAGTAGTGACAGGCTGTGCCGACGGCGCCGGCAGCGGCGAAGCGCAGGAATTGGCTGTTCAGCTGGCGCAGCAAGGACGCGAAGCGCGGGCGGGCAGGGTTATCGATCATGGAACGTTGCCGGCTGTGCGGGAAAGCAAAGTCAAGTGTAAAGACGCATGCTAGCACCCGTCCTGGATAATTTGCAATTTCATTAACTGTAAGTTGTTCGAATTCTACAAGAAAATACCGAGACTTATTAACTGAAAGGAAATTAATTGCGTTGCATTGCGCAATCCGGATAAATGAAAGCCCGGCGCAGCAGGTGCTGGCCGGGCCCGTGGCAAAGCGGCGTGTTCAGCGCGGGTGCTGTTGTGCTGCAACCTCGGCCAGCCGGTCCGACAATTCCACCGTGTTCACCGGCTTGACCATGTAGAAGTCGAAGCCGGCCGCCATCGCCGCCTCGCGGTCCTGCTGGCGGCCATAGCCGGTCATGGCGATCAGGCTGGCGCCGGTGGCTTGCGGCATGCGGCGCAGGCGGCGCGCCAGTTCGTTGCCGTCGAAGTCGGGCAGGCCGATGTCGAGCAGGCAGACGTCGGGTTCGAACACGCGCGCCACATCCACCGCGTCGGCGCCGCAATACGCCACC
>Ga0209023_10003560_pt1 | contig 18490 bp, 9 predicted proteins | sample LakOneMetagenome_FD_187468 | JGI IMG/M metagenome (GOLD analysis project Ga0209023, IMG submission 187468) | Freshwater and sediment microbial communities from Lake Erie, Canada (SPAdes) (version 2) | ecosystem: Environmental > Aquatic > Freshwater > Lentic | place: Lake Erie, Canada | collected...
CGCAGGCACTGGCCCGCGTGGCTTCGACGATCGCACTCGGCGCCGACGAGCCCGCGCAATGGCGTGCCGCGGCCGAGGCGATGGTCTTGCCGTACGACGCGGCGCGCGGCATCCATCCGCAGGACGACAGCTTCTTGTCCAAGCCGCGCTGGGAGGCATCGACGATCCCGGCCGACAAGCGCCCGCTGCTGCTGCACTACCACTCGCTCGTGATCTACCGGCACCAGGTCTGCAAGCAGGCCGACGTGCTGCTCGCGCTGCTGTTGCTCGGCGAGCAGTTCGGGCTGGCCGACAAGCGCCGCGATTTCGACTATTACGAACCGCTGACGACGCACGACTCGTCGCTGTCGCGCTGCATCTTCGGCATCGTGGCGAGCGAGGTCGGCCACCCCGACAAGGCGTACGACTACTTCGAGGGCGGCGTGCGCACCGACCTCGACGATCGCCACGGCAACACCCGCAACGGCGTGCACACCGCGGCGATGGCGGGGGCCTGGCTCGGCGTCGTCGCCGGCTTCGCCGGGCTGCGGATGCGCCGCGCGGTCCCGGCCTTCGCGCCGCAATTGCCGGCGCGCTGGACGCGCTATGCCTTCAAGCTGCGCGTCGGCGCGGCGCAGTTGCAGGTCTGCGTGGACACCGGCGGCTGCCACTACCAGCTCGTCGACGGTGACGAACTGACGCTGCAGCACCGGGGCGCCGGCGTGCTGCTGACGCGCAACCATCCGTATGCGTCGTTCCCGGAGGCCCGGCCATGACGCGGGCCTTCGTGTTCGACCTCGACGGCGTCATCACCGACACCGCGCAGCTGCATTTCGTCGCCTGGCGCGATCTTGCGCTGAGCGTCGGCGTGCCGTTCGACGCCGCCTTCAACGAGCAGCTCAAGGGCGTGTCGCGAGTCGATTCGCTCGACCGCATCCTGGCCCACAGCCGGCGCCGCTACACGCTGGACGAGAAGGCCGGGATGGCCGAGCGCAAGAACGCGCGCTACCTGTCGCTGGTCGAGCACATGACGCCGCGCGATCTGTTGCCCGGTGCGCTCGATGCACTGCGGGCCGCGCGCGCCGCCGGCTGCGGTGTCGCGCTGGCGTCGGCGAGCAAGAACGCCGCGCGCGTGCTGGAGCGGCTCGGCATCGCCGATGCGTTCGATCACGTCGTCGACGCGAACCACATCGCGCAGAGCAAGCCGCATCCGGAAGTGTTTCTCGAGGCGGCACGCGCGCTCGGCGTCGACCCGGCCGATTGCGTCGGCATCGAGGACGCGGTCGCCGGCATCCAGGCGGTGCGCGCGGCCGGCATGTTCGCGCTCGGCGTCGGCGATCCGACCGTGCTGACCGAGGCCGACCAGGTGCTGCGCGACCTGCGTCAGTTCACGCCGTCCAACTACCTGCGCAACGGCTCGCGGTTGCGGTGGGTCGCGCAACCCTGAGAGAGAACCCGAGGAAAGGAGACCTTCGATCGACCCGCCGCCTGCCGACCCGACTTCCCATGCATCCCCACCCCGAAGAAATCGCTTTCCAATCCAGCAACAGGAGACACTCCCGATGAGGACACCACACACCCTGCGCGCGACCGCGATCGCCGCCGCCCTCTTGACCGCCGCGCTCGGCGCGTCGGCCCAGACGACGAGCACCGAATCGAGCTCGGTACCGCCGATGGCGCAATCGCAGCTCGACATGGCCACCGCCGCCGCCAAGAAGGCGCTCGACGGGCTGGGCATCCAGCTCTGGGGCTACATGCGCGGTGGCGCGTACTACGCCAAGGACGATCTGGCCAAGGGCCACTACGGGCTGGGCGAGCTCGGCTACAACCGGCTGGGCAACGAAGGCGACCAGTACTTCGAATTCGGCATCGGCAAGAAGTGGGACCTTTCCGGCGCGAAGGCCGGCGTCTACTGGATGCCGTACGCCTATCGCAACTCGTCGCACCAGAACTGGGAAGGCGACGGCACCAAGCAGATCTACGCCGACGTCACCGGCCTGGCGTTCGCGCCCGAGCTGAGCTTCTGGGCCGGCCAGCGCTATCACCGCATCCAGGACGTGCACATCATCGACGACTGGCTGATGGAAGACGGCGACAACTACGGCGCCGGCGTCGACGGTATCAAGCTCGGCGCGGTCGGCTCGTTGAACGTGGCGGTCTACACCGAAGGCAACACCGACAACAGCAAGAGCAGCAGCAACGGCAAGCGGCTGAACCTGCAGTGGCGCAAGATCCCCCTCGGCCCGGACGGCACGCTCGACCTCACGGCCGGCATCATCCGCGGCAACTTCGCCGACAAGAAGACCAGCCTCGCGCTCGGCGCGCTGTACAACCAGAAGATCGGCGTGCTGACCAACTCGCTGTTCGTGCAGGGCTCCAACGGCCACGCCAACCTGAGCGGCAAGTTCTACGCGTTGAACGGCACGACCACGACGACCACCACGACCGGCAGCCCGTTCATCTGCACGGTCCCGGTGGACGCGGCTGGCAATTGCCCGATCGCCAGCGTCGCGCCGAATCCGAACCAGGGCACGACGACCACGACGGCGACGACGTTCAACCCGGGCGCCAAGCAGTTCCGCGTCGTCGATGCGATCAACTGGCAGAGCGGGCCGTTCGGCGGCCAGGCCCTGATCGGCTACCAGACCAAGAAGGCCGATGCCGATCCGACGACGGAGAAGAACTTCGCCATCGGCGGGCGGCTGTCGTATGGCGTCGCGCGCAACATCAAGGTGTATGCCGACGCCAACTACGCGACGCTCAAGCCGGCCGATGGGTCGGAGACGCAGCGGCTGAACAAGCAGACGATCGCCGTGGCACTCGCGCCGAACACCGACTTCTGGACCCGCCCGGAAGTGCGGCTGTACCTGACCCGCGTGGGCGGCAACGATCCGGTCAAGGCGGCGCAGTTCAACGGCAAGTCCAGCGCCATCCTCGCTGGCGTGCAGGTCGAGGCGTGGTGGGAGTGAGGTTGATGGCTGCCTGAGAGGGCGTGCCCCCGAGAGCGGCGATCGTCGAAAGGCGATCGCCGCTTCTTCGTTTGTGCTCCAGGAGGCGCAGCCCATCCCTAGTCTGACGGGATGCTGACTAACATTGTTAACAAACCCACCCGCTGGTTCCGCTTAGCGTGTTGCCTTCGACCACAAGTACGCAAGCGCGCGCCCGGGGAGGCCCATGCAAGAGAAGTCGAGTTCGGCCCTGGTCGAGGCCGAACGGCGGGACGCACGGGCGTCAGCGAAAGATGAACAAGTCGGCGCGCGCGATGAGCGTGGGTCGCTCACGGCGTTGTGCATGATCGCGCGGCTGCATCACGTCGCAGCCGATCCGGCTCATCTGGCGCATCAACTCGGCTGGCCCGCAACCCATCCCATCGGGGTGAGCGAATTGCTCCTTGCCGCCAAGCACCTGGGCCTCAAGGCCAAGCGCAGCATGGGCACGACGGAGCGCCTGGGCCTCGTCCCGCTGCCGGCGCTGGCGATCGTGCGCGGCGATACCGAGCGCGCCGTGGTGCTTGCTCAGTGCGATGGCCAACGCGTCCTGCTCCAGGATCCGTCCGGCGGTGCGCGCGGTGGCGGTCCTGTCATCGAGCCGCTCCATGTCTTCGCCGCCCAATGGACCGGTGAGTTGATCCTGATCACGAGCCGCGCGAGCCTGGCGGGCGCGCTGGCCAAGTTCGACTTCAGCTGGTTCATCCCCGCGATCGTCAAGTACCGCCGCCTGCTTGGCGAGGTGCTGCTCGTCTCGTTGTTCCTGCAACTCTTCGCCCTCGTCAGCCCGCTGTTCTTCCAGGTCGTGATGGACAAGGTGCTCGTGCACCGGGGCCTGACCACGCTCGACGTGCTCGTGATCGGCTTGCTCGTCGTCACCGTCTTCGAGAGCGTGCTCACCCTGCTACGCAGCTACGTCTTCAGCCACACGACGAGCCGCATCGACGTGGAACTCGGCGCGCGCCTGTTCCGCCACCTCGTCAACTTGCCGCTCGCGTACTTCCAGGCCCGCCGCGTCGGCGACTCGGTCGCGCGCGTGCGCGAGCTCGAGAACATCCGCAGCTTCCTCACTGGCAACGCGATCACGCTGGTGCTCGACGTTGCCTTCTCGCTGATCTTCATCGCTGTGATGCTCGCCTACAGCGTGCCGTTGACGTTGATCGTGCTCGTCAGCCTGCCGCTGTACGTCGGCATCAGCCTCGTCCTCGTGCCGATCCTGCGCGCGCGCCTGAACGAGAAGTTCGCCCGCGGCGCCGAGAACCAGGCGTTGCTCGTCGAGAGCATCACCGGCATCCAGACCGTCAAGGCCAGCGCACTCGAACCCGTACTCGCCCGGCGCTGGGATCAGCAACTCGCCGCTTATGTCTCCGCCAGCTTCAAGACCAGCACGCTTGCAAACTACGGCCACGAAGCCATCAACTTGATCGGCAAGCTCGTCGGCGCCGCCACGCTCTGGTACGGGGCCCGCCTGGTGATGGACCAGCAGTTGAGCGTCGGCCAGTTCGTCGCCTTCAACATGTTCGCGCAGCGCGTCGCGCAACCGATCATGCGCATGGCGCAGCTCTGGACCGACTTTCAGCAGACCGGCATCTCGATGGCGCGGCTCGGCGACATTCTCAACACCCGCACCGAAGTACCGCCGAGCAACGCCGCTCAACTCCCGCCGCTCAAGGGCCGCGTCCGCTTCGAAGGCGTCGCCTTCCGCTACCGCCCCGAAGCGCCTCCAGTACTCAACGAGCTCAGCCTCGATGTCCACGCCGGCGAAGTCATCGGCATCGTCGGTCGATCCGGCTCCGGCAAAAGCACGCTGACAAAGCTCGTGCAGCGCCTGTACACCCCCGAACAGGGCCGGGTGCTCGTCGACGGCATCGACATCAGCCTGATCGACGCTGCCCAACTGCGCCGCCAGATCGGCGTCGTGCTGCAGGAGAACTGGCTCTTCAATCGCAGCGTGCGCGAGAACATCGCGATCATCGATCCCGCCACCCCGATCGAGCAGGTGATCCGCGCCGCGCAACTCGCTGGCGCGCACGAGTTCATCAGCGAATTGCCCGAGGGCTATGACACGATCGTCGGCGAGCAGGGCGCGGGGTTGTCGGGCGGGCAACGCCAGCGCATCGCGATTGCCCGGGCGCTCTTCACCGATCCGCGCATCCTGATCCTGGACGAGGCCACCAGCGCACTCGACTACGAGAGCGAGGCGATCCTCCAGCGCAACATGGGTGCGATTTGCAAGGGCCGCACGGTCATCATCATCGCGCACCGGCTCAGCTCGGTGCGCCATGCGAACCGCATCGTCGTGATGGACAAAGGTCGCATCGTCGAGGCGGGCCCGCACGACAGTCTGGTCAAGCTGCCCAAGGGCCTGTACGCGCATCTGTGGGCGATGCAGGGTGGGAGTGCGGCATGAACATCGCGGGCACCCAGGCCAACCCGCATCCGTTCGTCGAACTGCTGCGCCGCTACCGTGCGATCTTTGGCGCCACTTGGGCGGCGCGGCATGAGTTGGCCGGGCCGCAGCGGCTCGCCGACGAGGCCGCCTTTCTGCCGGCTGCACTGAGTCTTCAGGAGACGCCGGTGCACCCCGCGCCGCGGCGTGCGGCGCTGGCAATCTGCGCGCTGTTCGTAATCGCGCTCGTGTGGGCGATCTTTGGGCAGATCGACATCGTCGCGGTCGCGCCGGGGCGCATCGTCGTCAGTGACCGCACCAAGACGGTTCAACCATTGGAGGCCGGCGTCGTGCGGCGGCTGCTGGTCCGGGAGGGCGAAGCGGTGCAGGCCGGCCAGGTGCTGGTCGAACTCGACGCGACCAACGCGAGCGCTGACGGCGCCAGCGTGCAGGAGCAACTGACAGTGGCTGCATCCGAAGCGCAACGTACCGCCGCATTGTTGGCCGCGCTGGATCGCAACATGAATCCAAGTTTGCAGGGTGCGACACCGCGAGAACAAGCTCAGCTGCAGGCCGAGTGGTCCGACATCACGGCAAAGTTGGCCAAGCTCGGTGCCGAGCAGACCCACCGGCAGGCCGAGATCGTCACGGTGCGGGAGTTGATCAGGAAGCTTGAGAGCACGTTGCCGATCTCCAAACAGCGCGAGGTCGACTTCAAGAGCTTGACCGAGCAAGGCTTCATGTCCAGCCACGCGGGGCAGGATCGCACCCGCGAGCGCATCGAGCTCGAGAGCGATCTGGCCACTCAGCGCGCACGGCTCGGCGAAGCGCAAGCCGCATTGCAGGAGAGCAGCCGCACGCGCACGGCCTACCTCGCTGAGACGCGCAGAGCGCTGAGCGAGCGCCAGGCGCAGGCAAGTTCAAAGAAAGAGCAACTGACCCAGGAGCATGCTAAGACGGCGCAACGATCCAAATTGACGCAGCTCACCGCGCCGGTGGCCGGCACGGTGCAGCAACTGGCGGTGCACACCGAAGGCGGCGTGGTCACGCCGGCGCAGGTCCTGATGGTGGTCGTGCCGAACGACGCTGCGGTGAGCGCCGAGGTCGTCGTCGACAACAAGGACATTGGCTTCGTCAATGCAGGGCAGATCGCCGCGATCAAGCTGGAGACGTTCCCGTACACACGCTACGGCACGATCGATGCGAAGGTCAAAAGCGTGACGGCCGACGCGGTGAATGACGAGAAGCGCGGGGCGATCTTTCCAGCGCTGCTGGCGCTTCAAAGCACAAGCATCGACGTTGACGGCAAGCGAATCAGGCTCAGCCCAGGGATGAACGTGACGGCGGAGATAAGGACGGGCGAGAGGCGGGTGATCGAGTATTGGATAGATCCGATTCGGCAGTCACTGGATCAAAGCTTAATGGAACGATGAAAATACATCTACAAGTGGAGAGCGTGACTATCCACTACATCTACTTATGAAAGAGGCGTAAGTCATGTTTTATAACTACGATGAAATGTCCGTTTCTCAGTTCTATAAAAGCATGTTTCGTCGACTGGATGGTATAGCAACAATCGTGGTCGCTGCGTTGTTCCTTGCAACTGCAATCGCCGCTGCATTCGGGATGATCTCCATCGGGAGATTTTCCGGACTGGAGCTTGCATTAAGCGCGCTCGCTTTGATTCCGATCTTGATAATTTATTACACTTCACTTGTCTATTTCTCATCGTCTGGCCATATATCAATGGCAATTAATGTGATCCTAATTGCCGCGGTCCCGGTTTTGTTTTACTTTCTTGCTTGAAATGGAGCATGTGTCATGAGTTTATTGGAGAAGGCCGTAGAGGCGCTATCGAAGATTGATGACTTTAAGTCGCTGGCGGAGGGAATCAATGACTTTCTGAATGCGGAGAATGCAATTGATAAAGCCGCTGCGTTGGCCAAGGTTACGGCGGAGGTTGCGGTAGGAATCGCCGTTGCGGGAAGCCTCCGGGTAGCGTTCAGCGGCCTCCGTCTAGGCTTGGCCGTTTCCGGGCGAATTGGCGAATGGGAGGCGCTTAGCAAGGTTCTCGGTGTCGGAAGCGGGACGGGCGTTGGCTCGCTCATAGATTGGATCAATGATCAGCACTACGGCTCCGATCTATACGATTGGCTCCACCCCGATCCGGTGACGAACACCGCTTGGCAGACTGCGAAAACCCCTCCCCGTCGCGACCCACTCGCCATCGACCTCGACGGCGATGGCATCGAGACAATCGGCGTTCCCACCGGCGGCAGCCCCATCCTGTTCGACCACGACGCCGACGGCGTGCGCACCGGCACCGGCTGGGTCAAGCCCGACGACGCCTGGCTGGTGCTGGACCGCAATGGGAACGGCACGATCGACTCCGGCGCCGAGCTGTTCGGCGTGGACACGATGATCACGGTGACCGAGCCCGTGATGCCGGGCAGCTCGACGATGCAGACCGTCACCCGCAAGGCCACCTCCGGCTTCGAGGCGCTCAAGACGCTGGACGCCAACGGCGACGGCGTGTTCAACGCCGGCGATGCGGCGTTCAACCAGGTGCAGCTCTGGCAGGACCTGAACCAGGACGGCGTCAGCCAGGGCAACGAACTCTTCACGCTGGCAGCCAAGGGCATCGCCTCGATCGCGCTGAACCCGAGCACGACGAGCACCAACCTGGGCAACGGCAACACCGTCACCGGCCAGGCCAGCGTGACGCGCACCAACGGCAGCACCACGCAGATCGACAGCGTGGAGCTGCAAGCCAGCAACCTGAACCTGGCGGACAACCCGTTCTACCGGGAGTTCACGGACGCCATCCCGATGACCACGCAGGCGCAGGCACTGCCCGAAATGGGCGGCAGCGGCTGGACGCGCGATCTGCGCGAGGCGATGAGCCTGGGCACGCCCGAGGCGGCGCAGCTCGCGCAGCTCGTCAGCACGTTTGCGGCGACCGAGACGCGCGACGGGCAGCGCGCGCAGCTCGATGCGCTGATCGACGCCTGGGCCAGGACGACCGGTCGGCTGGATACGAGCACGCGGCGCACGGTCGTCGGAACCGTCGTGTCCTCGACGTCGACCACGCAGACCACGCGCTATACCACCGCCGACCCGATCGACGTGCAGGCCGGGAGCGTGCAGAGCCTGGGCATTGCGACGTTCGGCTTGCCCGGTGGCTACTACGAGAGCCAGAGTGGGGCGGGCGTGACGTTCAGTGTCCTGTCGTCCCGCGGCTCGGAAGTTCTGCGGCGGCTGTCCGAGCTCGAGGTCTTCAATGCGCAGCGCTTCGTCAGCTTCACGCAGACGGTCACGACAGGTCCGCTCGGGACGGGTTCGGGAGGCGGAGGAGGCGGCGGCGGGGGTGGTGCATCGTCGGGCACCCAGACGTTCGCGATCAACCTCGCGCAGGTTCAGGTGGACTCGCTCAATGCCGCCTACGGTGCGCTGAGCGAATCGGTGTACGGGGCCCTGGTCGTGCAGACGCGCCTGCGGCCGTACCTCGATGCCGTGGATCTCGTGATCGACGACAACGGCCTGCACTTCGACACCGCGGCATTGACGGCCAAGCTCGATGCGTTCAAGTCGCTCGACGAACGCAATGCGATGCTGGACCTGGTGGACCTGAACCGCTATACGAGCAGCACGCTGCAAGCGGTGGGCTTCGATGGAACCGCCAAGTTGCGTGCTTGGGTCGATGCGCTGCCGCTCAGCTCGACACTGCGCACCGAACTGACCGGGTTGGACGTGCTGACCGGCGTGTCCACAGCCGGCAGCGCGCGGGCCGACATTTTCCTCGGCGATGGCGCCGCGAACGCGTTCAGTGCGGGTTCGGGCGACGATCTGGTGGATGGGGGTGCCGGCAACGATCAGCTCTACGGGGGCGAGGGCGCCGATACGTTGATCGGGCGTGAAGGCAACGACTCGTTGTTCGGCGACGCCGGCAACGACATGATGGATGGCGGTGCTGGCAACGACAACCTGTACGGCGGCGCCGGCGCCGATACCTACCTGTTCGGCAGGGGCTCGGGCCAGGACTTGATCAGCAACTACGACGGCGATGCTGTCGGCACGAACACCGATACGATTCAGCTCGTCGGCGGCCTCACCGCTGCCGACGTGACGCTGACTCGTAGCAGTGATGACCTGATCATCAGCATCAACGGCAGCAGAGACAGCCTCCGCGTCAGCAACTACTTCAACACCGATGGCGCCACGGCCTATGTGGTCGAGAACATCAGCTTCGGCGATGGCACGACGTGGAACGTGGCCACGGTCAAGGCGAATGTACTGGTACCTACGGCCGGAAACGACACGTTGACGGGCTATGCCAGCAACGACGCGATCAGCGGAGCCGACGGCAATGACAACCTTTCAGGCAAGGCCGGCGACGACGTGCTCGATGGGGGCACGGGTGCGGACTATCTGTACGGGGGTGACGGCAACGACAGCTTGACGGGCGGAGCCGGTGCCGACTACTTGGGCGGCGAGGTCGGCAATGACACGCTCGACGGTGGCGCAGGCAACGACAGCCTGAGCGGTGGAACGGGTGCCGACACCTACCTGTTCGGCAAGGGCTCGGGTCAGGACACGATCAGCAACTACGACGGCGAGGCCGTCGGCACCAACGCCGACACGATCCTGCTTGGCGCGGAAATCGCCCCCGCGGGTGTGACGCTTACTCGCTCCTACGACGACCTCATTGTCGCCGTCAACGGCACCGACGACAGCCTGCGCGTGTCGAGCTACTTCAACAACGACGGTGCAGCAAGCTACGTCGTGGAGAACATCAAGTTCACCGACGGAACGAATTGGGATGTCGCAACCGTCAAGGCCAAGGCGCTGATCGGCTCGGCCGGAAACGATACGCTGACCGGCTATGCCAGCAACGATACGATCAACGGTGGCGACGGCAACGACAACCTGTCCGGCAAGGTGGGTGACGACGTCATCGATGGCGGCGCTGGCGCAGACTATCTCTATGGCGGCGACGGCAACGACACACTCGAGGGCGGTGCGGGCGCAGACAACCTGAGCAGCGACGCAGGCAACGACACGTTGGACGGCGGGGCGGGCTCTGATGTGTTGAGCGGGGGCACCGGTGCCGACACCTATCTGTTCGGCAAGGGCTCCGGTCAGGACACGATCAACAACTACGACGGCGAGGCCATTGGGACCAATGCCGATACGATCCTGCTCGGCGCGGGGATCGCAGCGACGGGTGTGACGTTGACCCGCTCCTACAGCGATCTGGTCATCGGCATCAACGGCACCGACGACAGCCTTCGCGTATCGGGCTACTTCAACAGCGACGGTGCGACCAGCAGCGTCGCGGGGTATGTCAAGTTCGCCGACGGGACGAGCTGGGATGTAGCGACGATCAAGGCAAAAACGCTGATCGGCACGGTTGGCAACGACACGTTGACCGGTTACGCAGCCGGCGACACGATCAATGGCGGGGACGGAAGCGATACGCTCTCCGGTCAAGCCGGCGACGACGTGGTCGACGGCGGCACCGGTGCGGACTACCTCTACGGCGGTGACGGCAACGACAATCTCAAGGGCGACACGGGTGCGGACTATCTGACTGGCGATGTCGGCAACGACCTCTTGGACGGTGGGGCTGGCAACGACAACCTGAATGGTGGAACGGGGGCGGACACCTATCTGTTCGGAAAAGGCTCGGGCCAGGACACGATCAGCAACTACGACGGCGAGGCAGTCGGCACGAACGCCGACACGATCCTGCTCGGCGCGGGCATCGCATCGACGGGCGTGACCCTAACGCGCGCCTACGACGATTTGATCATCGGCATCAATGGCACCGACGACACGCTGCGTGTGTCGACGTACTTCAACAGCGATGGTGCGGCCGGGTACGTCGTGGAGAACATCAAGTTCGCCGACGGGTCGAACTGGGATGTGGCAACCGTCAAGGCCAAGACGCTGGTTGGCACGGCCGGCAACGACGCCCTGGTCGGGTACGCCACCAACGATACGATCAGCGGCAGCGATGGCAACGACACCGTGTCCGGCAGGGCTGGTGACGACCTGCTGGACGGCGGCGCAGGCGCCGACTATCTGTATGGCGGTGACGGCAACGACAACCTCAAGGGTGGCACAGGCGCCGACTACCTGGGCGGCGACGCTGGTAACGATACGCTGGATGGCGGAGCCGGCAGCGACAACCTGAGCGGCGGCTTCGGTGCCGATACCTACCTCTTCGGCAAAGGCTCGGGGCAGGACACCATCAGCAACTACGACGGCGAGGCGGTCGGGACCAATGCCGACACGATCCTGCTCGGCGCTGGGATCGCGACGACCGGTGTCACTCTGACGCGATCCAATGACGACCTGATCATCGGCATCAACGGCACCGACGATAGCGTGCGCGTAACCAGCTATTTCAACAGTGACGGCGCATCCAGCTACGTTGTCGAGAACATCAAGTTCGCCGACGGGACGAACTGGAACTACGCAACAGCGAAGAGCAAAGTGTCGACTGCCGCCCCACCGAGTGCCCTGAACGTGCCGGGCACCAGCGGCAACGACTCACTGGTGGGCGGCGCAGGCAACGACACCTTGTCCGGGCAGGCCGGTAACGACACGCTGGATGGCGGCGCCGGCAACGACGCGTTGGACGGTGGAGCCGGGAACGATACCTATCTCTTCAACATCGGATCGGGCAAGGACACGATCTCGTCATACGACGTCACCGCCGGCAAGCTCGACGTGATCCAGCTCGGTACGGGCATCGCAACGTCGGCCGTGACGCCCACGCGCGAGGGGGACACGCTGGTTCTGACTCTCAATGGCACCAGTGACGTCCTGCGGGTCAACTCATACTTCTCCGGCGATGGGACAAGCGCGTACAAGATCGAACAGATCAAGTTCGCGGATGGGACGATTTGGGACATCGCTGCATTGAAGAGCAAGGTCGCAACGGGGTCGGCAGGCGACGACACGTTGATCGGCTACGCGACCGCCGACACTCTCAGCGGACTCGATGGCACCGATGTGTTGTGGGGCCGCGCGGGCAACGACACGCTCGACGGTGGCGCCGGACAGGATCAGCTCAACGGCGAAGACGGCGACGACGTGCTGCGCGGCGGTTCGCAGAACGATGTCTTGAGCGGCGGCACGGGCAATGACACGTTGGACGGCGGCGCGGGCGACGATGCGCTCGATGGCGGCGCAGGCAACGATACCTATCTGTTCGGCAGTGGCTCCGGCAAGGACACCATCAGTTCCTATGACACGACGGTCGGCAAGGTCGACATCATTGAACTCGGCGCGGGGATCACGAACTCGGGTGTGACGCTCACCCGCGAGAGCGATACGCTGGTCTTGACCCTCAATGGCAGCAGTGACGCGCTGCGGGTCAACTCGTATTTCAGCAGCGACGGAACGACTCCGTACAAGGTCGAACAGATCAAGTTCGCCGACGGCACGACGTGGGATGTTTCGGCGGTGAAGACGAAGGTCGCGACGGGTTCCAGCAGCGACGATGTACTGACCGGCTATGCGACTGCGGACAGTCTCTCGGGAGCCGATGGCACGGACGTGCTGTGGGGCCGCGCGGGCAACGACACATTGGATGGCGGCGCCGGGCAGGATCAGGTCAACGGCGAAGACGGCGACGATTCGTTGTTCGGAGGGGCGCAGAACGATACGTTGAGCGGTGGCGCAGGTAACGACACTCTGGATGGCGGCGCGGGCGATGACTCGCTGGATGGCGGTGCCGGTAACGATACCTATGTGTTCAACATCGGCTCGGGCAAGGACATGATCTCGTCGTACGACCCCACGGTCGGCAAGGTGGACACGATCCAGCTCGGTGCGGGCATCGCGCCTTCGGGCGTTACCTTGAGCCGCGAGAGCGATACGCTCGTCCTGACCATCAACGGGAGCAGCGATGCACTGAAGGTCAACGGCTACTTCAGCGGCGACGGAACGTCTCCCTACAAGATCGAGCAGATCAAGTTCGCCGATGGGACGATGTGGGATGTGGTCGCGGTGAAAGCCAAGGTCGCGACCGGCTCAATGGGCGACGAGACGTTGATCGGCTACGCGACCGGCGACAACCTCGCGGGGCTGGACGGTGCCGATGTGCTGTGGGGCCGAGCGGGCAACGACACATTGGACGGCGGGGCGGGGTCGGATCAACTTAACGGTGAAGATGGAGATGACGTTCTTCGAGGCGGTGCACAGAGCGACGCGTTGAATGGCGGTGCAGGGAACGACACGTTGGACGGCGGCGATGGGGACGACACGCTGGATGGAGGTGCTGGCAACGACACCTACCTGTTCGGCACCGGCTCTGGCAAGGACACCATTTCTTCCTACGACACGACGGTGGGCAAGGTTGACACGATCCAGTTCGGAACGGGGATCACGACATCGAGTGTGACGCTGGCGCGCGAGAGCGACACGCTGGTCATGACGCTCACCGGTACCAGCGATGTTCTGCGGGTCAGCAACTACTTCACCACTGACGCCACGACGCCGTACAAGGTCGAGCAGATCAAGTTCGCCGACGGAACGGCGTGGGACGTGGCCACGGTGAAGGCCAAGGTCACGGCGGGCTCCACCGGCGGCGACGCCCTGACCGGCTACGCGACGGCGGACACCCTGTCCGGACTGGACGGCGCCGATGTCCTTTGGGGTCGCGCGGGGAACGACACCCTGGATGGTGGTGCGGGACAGGATCAACTCAACGGCGAAGACGGCGATGATTCATTGCTGGGCGGCTCTCAGAACGACACCCTGAGTGGCGGCAATGGAAACGATACCCTGGACGGCGGCGCCGGTGACGACGCCCTGGATGGCGGAGCCGGCAACGACACGTACGTGTTCGGGATCGGTTCCGGCAAGGACACCATCTCTTCCTACGACACCACAGCGGGCAAGGTGGACACCATCCAACTCGGAGCCGGTATCACGACCTCAGGTGTCACCCTGACCCGCGAAAGCGACGTCCTTGTTCTGGCGCTGAATTCGAGCAGCGACACGCTGCGGGTCAGCAACTACTTCACCAGCGATGCGACCAGCCCCTTCAAGGTCGAGCAGATCAAGTTTGCGGATGGAACGATATGGAGTGTCGCGCAGGTCAAGGCGGCCGTCTTGCGCGGCACGATCGGTGACGACATGATCACCGGTTTCACGGGTTCGGACACGCTCGACGGCGGAGCCGGTCAAGACACCCTGGCGGGGATGGCGGGAAGCGATACCTACATTTTCGGGCGCGGGTATGGCGCCGACGTCATCCAGGAGTTTGATGGCGCGGCGGGAAATACCGACGTGATGCAGTTCATGGCCGGCGTGACCTCCGATCAGCTTTGGTTCCGTCAGGTCGGCAGCGATCTGGAGGTCAGCATCGTCGGGACCACCGACAAGGCGACGCTGCAGAACTGGTATGCCGGGACCCAGTACCACGTCGAGCAGTTCAAGACTTCCGATGGCAAGACGCTGCTCGACTCGAAGGTACAGGGATTGGTGAGCGCAATGGCCGCATTTGCGCCGCCCGCCGTCGGGCAGACGACGTTGCCGACCAACTACCAGACAACGTTGGCGCCAACCATCGCGGCGAACTGGGGGCCCTGACCGCCACCCCGGGGCACGACGACGAGGACGGCCAGGACGTTCAACTGGGCGCTAAGCAGTTCCGCGTCGTCGATGCGATCAACTGGCAGAGCGGGCCGTTCGGCGGCTAGGCCCCTGATCGGCTATCAGACTAAGACAAGGCGGCCAGTTCAACGGCAAGTCGAGCGCCATCCTCGCTGGCGTGCAGGTCGAAGCCTGGTGGGAGTGAGTTGACGCGTGAGTCGCTGTTCGAGGCGGCTCACGACGAGTGGTGCGGCGGGAATCAGGCCGGCACGCTGGGCGGCCGATCCCGGTTCCTGTTGCCACGGGCGCTCAACCAGCGTGTCACGTCGTCCACACGTCGCATGCTCGGCGATTCGATGAGCAAGAAGCTGATGATGGAGACGGCCACCAACAGTTGCGCGCTGGCGATGACAACCAGCCAATGCGTGAATGGCGCGAAGTCCGCCGACTGCGCCGGGCCGATCAATAGTTGGAATACCCCGAACAGCAGCAGACTGTGCAGGAGGTACATGCTGTAGGTGATCTCTCCGAGGACCCTGGATGTCTTCCATCCCAGTATTCCAAACAACGTGTTCCCGCACGCGATGAGGCAAAAGGCCACAGTCAAGACGACCCCTTGAGCCAGCGTGAACGGCGCGGCGAAGCCGAGCAGGGCATAGGCAAAGCAGGCCAGCACGATCGCAGACGCCGTCGGCGTGACGGCGAACCGTTTCACCCCGTATCCGCCAGTAGCCAGCTTTGCAGCAACAATCCCGCCGACGAACGAGAGCGCTGGCATCAAGGGATGTTTCAGCAGCAACGCGAGCGCACAGGTGCCCAGGCCGATCAGCACCAGCATGAGCGGCGCGCGCCGCCCAGAGATGACGGCAAATGTCGGCAAGAGGAGATAGAAGAACCACTCGTACCGCAAACTCCATGTCGGTCCGAGCAACGGCTGGGTGTCGCTGTGGCCATTGATATCCGGGCTCCCCAGCATCGTGAACGAACCCCACTGCACGATCTCTTGCACTACCTTCTTGGCCGATACGTTCAGGTGGAAGCCGGACAGATACGCAATGACGACCACGCCGACGAGAACCGTGACGACGTACAAAGGCCCGAGCCTCAACAGTCGCGAGACGAAGAGCCGCGTCCAGACGAGTGGCTTCGAATCCGATTCCAGGATCTTGGCGTAGAACAGCAGGCCCGTAATCATGAAGAAGACCGAGACGCTGGCCTTTCCAAGATTGTTGTAGAGGTTGGACGGCATCTCACCGAAAGCGCCGCCGCGCAGATAGAAGAACCAGATTGCGGCGTGATGAACGAACACGCCGAGCGCAAGGTAGCCGCGCAACCCGTCGATCGACGAGAAGCGTCCCGCGACATCACCCAGCGCGACCCGGTTTCGCAGGCAGTAGGCGGCAGCAAACGCCGAGACCAGCGTTGCGATGGCGTAGAGTGGATTGAGAGGGTTCATCCGATCCAGCGAACTCGCGGCTTGAAGCCTGCGGAGCCTACCTTCGAGCGGCGCGGCTCGGCTGTGACCGACCCGCGGTGTGGCGCGAAATTGCCAACATTGGTACGAAATCGCGGCCTTGTCGGGGGCGCGGCGTCTCAGGGCGCCAACGTCCGCATCACCGCATCGATCAGAAACCCCTCCCAGTGCGCCAGCGCGACGGGGGTTTCGAGTTCCTCGCCGAGAAACGCCGACAGCGTGTAGCGGTTCGACAGGTAGAAGTAGCCCATCGCGGCGATCATCAGATAGACGTCGCGCGCGCCCACGTCAGGGCGAAAGAGCTTGCGCCTCGCGCCGCTCGCGAGCACCTGTCCGAGCACGTCGACCGCGGGCGACGAGAACTCGCGCGCGCGCATCGACTTCGCGATGTGCTTGCCCCGGTGCAGGTTCTCGGTGTTCAGCAGCGTGATGAACTCGGGGTTCTTCTGGTAGTAGCCCCACATGAAGCGGATCACCGCGGTCAGCGCTTCGACCGGCTTCTCGGTATCGAGCACGAGCTTCGCCTCGGCCTCGTTGAAGCGGCGATACATCTCTTCGATCACTGCAATGAAGAGGCCTTCCTTGCTGCCGAAGTAGTAGTAGATCATCCGGTCGTACGACTTCGCGGCCTTCGAGATCTGCTCGACGCGGCCGCCGGCGAAGCCGTGCTTGGCGAACACCTTGGTCGCAGCGCGCAGGATCGCCTCGCGCGTGGCCGCCGCGGCCTGGGCGCGCACGCCGAGCGGTCGGACCGCCGCGCTGCTCATCGTCACTGTTCGGCGAATGCGCGCTCGATCACGAAGGCACCAGGCGTGGAGGTGTTGCCTTCCTTGAAGCCGCGCCCTTCGAGCATGTGCTTCAGGTCGCGCAGCATGCCGGGGCTGCCGCAGATCATCACGCGATCAACCGCCGCGTCGAGTGCCGGCAGCGCGAGGTCGGCGAACAGCTTGCCGTCCTCGATCAGGTGCGTCACGCGGCCCATGTTCTTGTAGGCCTCGCGCGTCACGGTCGGGTAGTAGAGCAGCTGATTCGCGACCGTCTCGCCGAGGAACTCGTGCGCCGGCAAGTGCTGCAGGATCAGGTCGTGGTACGCGAGCTCGTCCTTGGTGCGCACACCGTGCACCAGGATGATCTGCTCGAAGCGCTCGTACGTCTCCGGGTCGCGGATGATGCTCATGAACGGCGCCAGCCCCGTGCCGGTGGACAGCAGGTACAGCCGCTTGCCCGGCGTCAGGTAGTCGATCAGCAGCGTGCCGGTGGGCTTCTTGCCGACGATGATCTTCTCGCCGACCTGGATGTGCTGCAGCTTCGAGGTCAGCGGGCCGTCGGGCACCTTGATGCTGAGGAATTCGAGGTGCTCTTCGTAGTTCGCGCTGACGATCGAGTACGCACGCAGCAGCGGCTTGTTGTTGACGCGCAGCCCGATCATCGTGAAGTGGCCGTTCGAGAACCGCAGCGCCGGGTCGCGCGTGGTCGTGAACGTGAACAGCTTGTCGGTCCAGTGGTGAACACTGAGGACCGTCTCCTCGTTGAATGCGCTCATGATGAGAGATCGGATCGGGTTTGTGATGAGTTGCGCGTGGCCGGACCGCCCTGTAGTATCGGCCACATCGTCGTTCAGTGAATACTACATGAAATGACCGAGCACACCAAGACCGATGGCCTACCGGACGCGCTTCCGGACGCACCGGTCGTGCTCGACAGGTCGCGGCCGCGCAACGAGCGCATGGCCACCGACAAGGTCGAGTGCAATGCGTGCCCGGTGTTGTGCCAGATCTCGCGCGGCAAGACCGGCGCCTGCGACCGCTACGCCAACGCGGACGGCGTGCTGATCCGCGTCGACCCGGTGGTGCTGCTGCGCCGCACGCTGGCCGAGCCCGACGCGGCGCTGGTGCCGTTCGCGGTGCGCAGCGAGGACACCGCCACCGCGTCCCAGGCGAATCCCCTGGCGGTGCAGGACGAGATCTTCGTCACCGGCATCGGTTCGAGCACCACCTACCCCGACTACAAGCCGGCGCCGTTCATTGTCTCATCCCAGGTCGCGGGGGTGGA
>Ga0209023_10003561_pt1 | contig 18489 bp, 12 predicted proteins | sample LakOneMetagenome_FD_187468 | JGI IMG/M metagenome (GOLD analysis project Ga0209023, IMG submission 187468) | Freshwater and sediment microbial communities from Lake Erie, Canada (SPAdes) (version 2) | ecosystem: Environmental > Aquatic > Freshwater > Lentic | place: Lake Erie, Canada...
ATGCAAAGTTAGGATGAATAAGCTAGCAAATAGCTACCTAATCACCTTTTTACATCACCACAATTGGAGGTCACAAATTGTGACCTCCAATTGTTCAACCTCAACTTGTAGTTCCTTTTTAAATATGAAGTTTTATGCCACTTTAAGGTTTAAATCCTATTCGTTGCCTTGGTATTTGTGGAGGATTCAGTAATTTTTTTAATGCTCCGAAAATCTGCCTGATATCTTCATCATGATCAGTTGCTTTTCTTTCCAATTGTTCTAGTTTCAATAATATATCTTTATTCGTTAATAACAATTCTTGTAACTGCGTAAATATCCTTACTATTTGTATATTGACTTCTATCGCCCTGTCACTATTTAAAACACTAGCTAGCATTACTGCTCCATGTTCGGTAAAAACAAAGGGCAAACTTGCTGAAAATTTTAAATTTTTGAGGTGGTCGCAAATTGCGACCACCTCGTCTTTTTCTTCCTGTGTCAATTGAAACATAAAATCTTCCGGAAATCTCTTCTTATTGCGCTTAACCTGTTCATTTAAACGCTTTGTTGAAACGCCATATAGTTCAGCGATATCTTTATCTATCATGACTTTTTTTCCTCGTATCATTAGGATTTTTTTGATAGCTACTTCATCTGGTATTACCACTATTTTCTTTTGACTTGCCATTTCAATACTTTAAAATTTACTTATAATTGGAGGTCGCAAAATGCGACCTCCAATTATTGAACTCAAAGCGAATTAAAATTATTTAGTTAAACGCACGATAAATTTTGATCGATATTTTTCTCTATTCGTTACGCTTAATTTCCGCCAGGAAACTGCTGTAATCAACATTTCTTTTAAGCAACATCTTCCAATCTTTACCCATGCTCGTAAAAACATTTGGCAGCGCTGTTTATGGCGTGGAAGCTATTACCATTACCGTAGAAGTAAATGTAAATAACCAGGGTCAGCACTATTTTATTGTTGGTTTGCCTGACAATGCTGTTAAAGAAAGTTTACAACGTGTTGAAAGCGCCATCAAGAGCAATCATTATTATATGCCAAGGACAAAACTCGTGGTTAACCTTGCACCTGCCGATATCAGGAAATCCGGTTCTGCTTTCGATCTTCCCATTGCCATTGGAACACTTGCCGCTACAGAACAAATAGAGAATCCTGAAAGGTTATCAAATTTCATTATCATGGGTGAACTTAGTTTAGACGGCACCGTGAACGCCATCAAAGGTGCCTTACCCATTGCCATACAGGCACGCAAGGATGCATTTGAAGGTTTGATCGTACCAAAAGTAAATGCACGTGAAGCCGCCATGGTCAATAACTTAAAAGTGTACGGGGTTGATCACATTAATGATGTAATTGATTTTTTTAAAGATGAGAATACGCTCAAGCCCACCTATGTAAATACAAGAGAAGAATTTGCACAGGCACAAACAGATTTTGATATTGATTTTTGTGATGTTAAAGGCCAGGAGAATATCAAACGGGCATTGGAAATTGCAGCAGCCGGTGGGCACAACGCCATACTGATAGGGCCGCCAGGTGCCGGCAAAACAATGCTGGCAAAAAGGCTTCCAACGATTTTACCTCCGCTTTCCTTACAGGAAGCACTGGAAACAACCAAGATCCACAGCGTTGCCGGGAAACTTCCTGAGAATGCAACGCTGGTGAATAAACGCCCGTTTCGCAGCCCTCATCATACTATTTCTGACGTAGCGCTTGTTGGCGGCGGCGGCAATCCTCAACCCGGCGAAATTTCGCTGGCGCACAACGGTGTTTTATTTCTGGATGAATTACCGGAATTTAAAAGAACCGTACTGGAAGTAATGCGGCAGCCGATGGAAGAAAGAAGGGTTACCATTTCCCGTGCAAAGATCGCATTGGATTTTCCTGCCAGTTTTATGCTGATAGCAAGTATGAACCCTTGTCCCTGCGGCTATTTCAATCATCCTGAAAGAGAATGTACCTGCCCACCAGGTGGTGTACAGAAATACCTGAATAAGATATCTGGCCCGTTGCTCGACAGGATCGATCTTCATGTTGAAGTAACTCCTGTTGCTTTTAATGAGCTGTCATCTGAACAACAATTTGAAAAAAGTTCATTGATAAGGGAACGTGTGATAAAAGCACGTGAGATACAGATCAAAAGATATGAACAACATGAAGCTGTTTATTCAAATGCACAGATGAGCAGTAAGATGCTGAAAGATATCTGTATCATTGGTTCAACCGGGCAAAATTTATTGAAAACAGCCATGGAAAAATTAAATCTTTCTGCAAGGGCTTATGACCGCATTTTAAAAGTAAGCCGCACTATTGCTGATCTTGCATCTTCACCTGATATAAAACCAGAACACCTGGCAGAAGCCATTCAATACAGAAGCCTTGACAGGGAAGGCTGGGGTGCATAAACAGATTTACCGGTAATTTTTATTTCATGCACTCAATGCCTGGATTTATTTGTATGCGGACAACCGATTATCTTTTCAATGGCAGTAGAAAGCAGATCCTGTGGCCCTTTGAGAGAATCAGCCAGGTTCGGATTATCGGGGAATATCATTGCAGCTGCAATATTATCCTGAACTATCCTGGCAAGATTGTCAAGTGCAACCGCAACAGTATTTTCAGCAGGGGCAGCTGTTGAAATGGTGATAAGGTGCGAGCCAACAGAAGAAGGTTCCATCATATGTTTAAGAATGATCCAGTTCTGGTTTAAATACTCTGTTGTCCAGATCACCAATACAACGGCATACAGTTCTTTCCATTTTTCATGCCCAAGCTCTTTATGCCATCTTTGCAAAAGAGCTTCCACACCCGATACCTGCGCTTCGGCTGCAAATTTCATGTTTGTTTGAATGGCCAGTCTGACATCACCTGTAAATTGTTCAAAATCGTTTATAGTAAAGGTTCCTGTTGCAATAGCATTATCAATAAACTTAATGCCACCATTCAGGACTTTTGTACAGGATTTTTTTGCTTCACCGGGCAACGCTGCTTCATCAAGGTTTTGTAATGCTTCTGAAAGTGTTGCCCGGAAATTTGTAAGAGGAATAACCCAATCCTTAATATGGGAGTTTTTCAAATACGGTGCAATGATAACATAGATCCCTAATGCTGTATGACTTACAGATTTTACAAGTTCAAAGACCGGGGAAACGGGCTGCACAGTTTCCTGCCTGCCTTCATGCACTAATGTAAATGTGCCTCCACGCCCATCATTTTGCACTACAATTACTGGTCCCAGGTGAGTGATCAATTGGGCACGCAATGCATCATAATTCTGTTGCATTACTGTATCAACTGCATAAATGGCATTTCTTGCAACGGCCTGTTTATTTGAATCAAATGCCACCATGTTTAAATCATGTGGGCTGATCGGGGTTTTTGATTTGTTATTCATTGGGTAGTGTTTGATTTAGGGATCAAATAATTTCAGCTTATTTATTAATACATATTTTTTGCAAGCTTTAGTTTTGTAAGAACAGAATCAATGTATCGCCTGGCATCTCCTTTTGTCTTAACATTTTTAAGATTGTTTGCTATCATTGCTTTTTCGGGTTCAGTCCGGCCACTTAATTCATACTCAACTTTATTTGCGATCTGTAAAAACCCAATAATATTTCCGCTTCCGGGTAATGGGATCATTTCTTCAAGGGCAAGCTTTTCGGCAGATAAAGCAGCCCTGCTGATATCCGGGCTTACGGCTGGCATATTCAAAACAGTTGGACAATCTGTTCTTGGGATTGCAAGGCTTAATAACGAATTGAGGCTATTTGCCTGTTGATCCCTGTTGGTCAAATTTGGCAAACCCCAGTTTTCTTCTACAGTATTCAACATAGAACTGTGGTCGTACAACTGCTTGCTAACTGTATTTTTTGGAATGTAAGGAGATACAACTATAGCGGGTACACGCACTCCATACCGTGAAAAGTCAAACCCGTTTACACTATAACCACTGGCCCCGTCATTTGGTGGTGGCGCAACCGGGGGCGGAACATGATCATAAAAACCTCCGTGTTCATCATAGGTTATGATAAGGATACTGTTTTCCCAAAGAGGAGAGTTACGGATCGCTTCATAAACTGTTTTTATTAACGCTTCCCCATTTTGCATACCATCCATTGGATGTTGGGAAGATCCGCCTTCATAAGTACCAAGAATAAAATCTCCGTAATTGGGCTCAATGACTGTCAATGGATAATTATAATTACCGCTGTTGAGATCATCTGCGAAACTGCCCAGGTCATTCATATCAGAATATTCTATTCCGCTTAACGCCTGAACTATCGGAAAACTAAGCCAGGAATAATTATCCTGGTATAAATTGTATTCGTAATTATTATTTTCCAATAGCTCAAAAACAGAACCGTTGGGAAAACTATAGCCTCCCCAGGGCGCTTCCCAATCTGCCATCTGTTCGGTAGTAGGGCTGTCGTCAAGGCTTCCCGAAGATGCTGCATAAGCAAAAAAACGATTGGGCCATGTTGGTCCGGGCAAAGAGGAAAACCAGTTATCGCAAATGGCAAACTCAGTAGCAAGCTGGTAACTGACAGGAAGTTGATTTGCTGTATCAAAACATAACATTACATCGCCAATATCACCGATAGGTGGTGGTGCTGGTGCAAATTCTGTACTCTCGGTTGCAGATGTGGCATAATTTGCCACAAAGCCTGCATTGGTAATTGTATTGCCGGCCGGCGGATATGGGCCACCGTAATTCCATAGAGGAGTAAGGTTGCTATTTCCGCAAAGTTGCTGCAGTGTATCCATAAACTCATGCCCCGGATCAGAAGGCATGGAATCAGGTGCAGGTTTTCCTACCGGATAAGCCTGGTTGTTATACGAATTGGTTTCATTACCGGTAAGTCCATTGATACCCGGTATGCCTGAGAGGCCGAAGATATTATCGAACGAATGGTTCTCCAGCATCAGTATAAAAACATTTTGTTGACTTGGCATAACTATATTTTTTTAGGTGACGAATTTTAATGTCCTATACTTCCAGTAAGGAATATAATACCAGGTGTCATTCAAAATAATTAGCGGGTATATAAACAAAATAACCTCTGCAGGAATTTATTTATATCATTTGAGGTTGGCAGGGAAGCAAATAAAGCATAACGCAGTGAGACAATGTTCGTCTTACCATTATGCCAGAAAAATTTTCAGAAAATGATGCAAATTAGAAACATGATAGAAGTTTACTGGATACGAATCAGCACTTATTGTTCTGTTTTGCAATACAATTTAATAATTTGATCTGATAAAATGAAGAAAAACTGTAGCCCAGTACAACTTTACTTTCTCAGCTTTTCTGCCGAAATTGAATAATATTTGATACATAGAAATATTTCGATGTAATTTTGCTGCACATTTCCAGAACATTATATAAATCATTTTTTGAATGAAAATATTATTACAATACCTGAAGCCATATAAATGGCTGGTAATACTAACACTAACATTAGCCGCTATCAATATTGGTTTTTCACTTGTAGACCCGATCCTGCTTGGCAAACTGATCAACCTGGCCAATAGCCACCAAAAAGCAGAACCCTTTAGCTGGGACAGGTTTTTCAATGCTTTCTCATGGGCAAAGCCTGGTGTATGGTTCATATTGATCTGTTCCATTTCTGTTGCAATGATCAGCCGTATTGCAAAAAATTTCCAGGATTATTTTTTGAATGTGGTCATCCAAAAATTCGGCGCAAAAGTTTTTACAGACGGCTTACAGCACGCCATGAAACTTCCTTACCAGCAGTTTGAAGACCAGCGCAGCGGTGAAACATTATCTGTGCTCACAAAAGTGCGTTCCGATACAGAAAAATTCATGATCAATTTCATCAACATTCTTTTTGGTGTTATCATCGGTGTTGTATTCGTTTTCGTTTATGCTGCCATATTCATTCACTGGAGTATTCCTGTTGCTTATCTTGTAGGTATCTTTTTATTAACAGTGATCACAAATTATTTGAGTAAAAAAATAAAGATCATTCAGAAGAACATTGTTGGTGAAACAACTGCGCTGGCAGGATCTACAACTGAATCATTGCGCAACATTGAATTGGTAAAAAGCCTTGGCCTTACACAACAGGAAGTAAGCAGGCTTAATAAAAATACTTATAAGATATTAGGACTGGAATTAAAAAAAGTAAAGCGCATCAGGAGTATCAGTTTTATACAGGGCACGATGGTAAATACACTCCGCCAGGTGATCCTTTTTATTTTAATGTGGCTGATCTTTAAAAACCAGATGAATGCAGGCCAGCTGGTAACAATGCAGATATTTTCTTTCTTCGTGTTTGGCCCGTTGCAGGAAATAGGAAACATCCTGCTTTCATACCGTGAAGCAGAAGCATCATTAAATAATTTTCACAACCTGATGCAGAAAGCACCAGAAACAGAACCGGCAAATCCAAAACCATTGGGCAGTATTCAGTCACTGTCTTTTAACCATGTTTCATTCAAACACCAGACTGCTTCACAAAAAGCAATCGACAAAATCAGTTTCAGTGCAAACACAGGTGAAACAATTGCATTCGTTGGGCCATCGGGTTCAGGAAAATCTACGTTGATGAAATTATTGGTTGGACTTTACCGTCCACAGGAAGGAAAAATTTTATACAACGGATTGGATGAAACCGAAATCCATTTTGATGACCTGCGCAAACAGATCGGGTTTGTAACACAAGACACCAATCTTTTCAGCGGAACGATCAGGGAAAATCTGGTCTTCGTAAATCCTGCGGCAACAGAAGCAGAACTGAATGATGTACTCGTTAAAGCAAGTTGCGTTAACCTGGTACAGCGTGCCGAAAAAGGCCTTGATACCATGATCGGGGAAGGCGGTTTGAAATTATCCGGCGGGGAAAAACAACGTTTGTCAATTGCACGTGCTTTGTTGCGCAAACCACATTTATTAATTTTTGATGAAGCAACATCAGCACTTGATTCTTTAACTGAAGAAGAGATCACAGATACCATCAGGGAAATTTCTTCACAAAAAGAACAGATAACCATTTTGATCGCACACAGGTTAAGCACGATCATGCACGCAGATAAAATTTATGTATTGGAAAAAGGCGATGTTGTTGAAACTGGCACACACGAAACTTTACTGGAAGAAAAGGGATTGTATTTCGCCATGTGGAGGCAACAGATCGGTGAAAGAAAAAAGATAGCGGCAGCGGTTCCCGCTAAATGATATTTTTTGCAAAAAAAGATCTCTGTTAATTCGTCATCGCGAGGAACGAAGCAATCTAAATTATAATTGTTAGTTGGGCAGATTGCTTCGTTCCTCGCAATGACGAAAATCATATCAAAGGTTTTTGAATCCAATTAATTCTGTTCTTAATTAAATACCTTTGCAGCATGAGCGAAGAAAAAAGGCCCAAACCGAATTATTACTGGAGCATACTTACCATGAAATGCCCACGCTGCAGAAAAGGCCCGATGTTTAAAGACAACAATGCTTACCGGAAACTCAGCCTGTCACACATTTTTGATATGCATGATAACTGCCCGGTGTGCGGACAGAAATATGATATGGAACCCGGTTTCTGGTATGGAACAGGTTATGTCAGTTACGCATTGGCAGTGGCTGTTTCCGTCAGCACTTTTGTTGCCTGGCTTGTTTTAGTAGGAGTTTCAACGGAAGACAACAGGATATTCTGGTGGCTTGGACTAAATGCACTTACGCTGGTTATTTTGCAACCATGGCTTATGCGGCTCAGCCGGGTTGTGTATATTAGGTTCTTTGTACGGTACGATGAAAACTATAAAGAACACAGTCCGAAAGAATTTGAGTAAGCTTATTCGCTCTGAGGAAACATATCTTTAAAAATATTCCCTTCACTAAGTTCTTCTATGTCTTCAAGAATGATCTCAAGGGCCTTTGTACTTTTCTGAATTTCCAGTAGTGAAAGTATAATTGAAACAAGCAGGAATAACAGGCTTCCGGCAAATATCCAGTGGGCCAGTTGCATCCAATTGCGGTATATCGCATACATACACAGTACGCAACACAAAAAACTCATTACACCAAAACTTTGCATATACCGGATCAGGTTCAACCTTGCCCTCAGGTTATTCAATTGCGAAACAAGTGTTTTACTCTTCTCACCTTTCTGATAATCGGAATGTAATTTTCTTACCAGCGATGCCAGTGATAAGAACCTGTTTGTATAAGCAAGCATTAGTAAAGTGATCGCAGGAAAAAGTAATGCCGGTGTATTGATGTTTATTTCTATCATGATACAAAGTAAACATCTTTGAGAATAAAATAAACATCAACTTATTGTCTGCTATTTTTTTAATGAGACACTTAAAGGAATATTCAATTTTATACTGAAGTTTCGTCCCATATTGTAAACCCCTGTTCTTCCTGTTGCCATATTTTCTGCAGCATATTTCAGCCTGCTTAAATGGCTTTGATAAGCAATGTCTGCAATATTGGTTGCAATGAAATTGATGTTAAATACTGTATTACCTTTTTTATCTACAATATCTGTCCCGATACCTGCATTCATCAAAGTATATGCAGGAGTAGCTGTTTCGGTATTGTATGCTGTGAACGGGTGTGATTGCCTGAATGTATTTTCAACTTCAATCTTCACATAAAAATTTTTAAGGTTAGTATTAAGATCTTTAAAATCTCCCCGTAATTCGGTTAGCAATTTTGGCGCAGGTATGAAAGGAAGATTATCCGAACCTTCGATCTTTTCTTTTAGTTTACCTGATACAAATGAAAATGTATTTTGAATATGCAGCCAGTCCAAAGGATGAGGATGAATATCCAGGGTAGCTTCTACCCCTGCAAGATGTGCCGCACGCTGATCAAATTTAAATGCTGTAAGATCAACACCATTTACCACTACAGTTGAATCAATTCCTGTAACAGATGTAAGCTTTCGGTAAAAAATAAAATTGTTGAAGTTGTTATAATAACCGGCAACATTCAAAGAGAAATGTTCATTGGTATATTCGATAGCAGCATCCAGTTGTGTACTTATCTCGCTCTTTAAATTATTATCACCATACTCATACCGGATCGTTCCTTCATGAGCGCCATTAGATGCAAGCTCCGGAATACCCGGCGCCCTGAATGCCCTGGCTATATTAAGTTTCAGGTTGATCTTTTTTGTTGCCTGGTAAGCAGCTCCGGCACTTCCCGAAAAATTTGAAAATGTTTTTTTGAAAGCCTCCCCTTTTACTGCGCCAGCATCCAGTAAATTTTTTACATCAACATTTCTTGAATCAAACCTGGCTCCTCCACTCAGTGTTAATTTTTTAAATTCCTTTTGTAAAAATCCGTATCCACCAATATCTCTTAAACTATAATCCGGGATCAGTTGTTCAATTCCTTTATTGGTATTATCCTGCTGCATTCCATTTATACCGACAGAAGTTTTCCAACCATTGGTTTCTTTGAAATGAAACTGGGTTGTGTATGTTATTGTCTTAAGGTCAAAGAACAATGACCTTTCATTCATATCATCAGGATTGCCAAATTCTTCCCGCTGATTGTGCTGCCAGCCAACGTTAAGGGATAAACTGTTTTTTCCAAACTTGAAATTATTGTCAGTGGCGATCTTAAAATGCTGAATATGCTGGTAAGGAATTTCCGGTGATGTACTTTTAAAATCATCACCTGTTGCCCTGGTTACTCCACCGCCTGCAACCGGTTTTACAAAATAACCATCAGCATCCCTTTCGCCTTCTACCAATCCTGTTTTCAGGTCAAAGTTGCTCAGCAATAAATGACTGTAACCCCATCCACCATTATAACCGGCATAACCACCGGCATTATGTTCATTGAATTTTGAATTGAAAACATAACCATCATATTTATCCTGGTAATCTGCTGCAGCCTTTGTGGTACCATACATATTCCAGTTAAAACCATTGCTGTTGCCGGCAATATTCCCATACAAACTTCTCAGACGGTTATTGGTTTGATAATTTGAACCTATATTCATTTTGATGGTATTTGCCTGGATGGGCACGTTCGTGATGATGTTGATCACACCAGCCATTGCATCACTTCCATAAACAAGAGAGGCGGGGCCTTTTAAAACCTCAATTTTATTTACACTGGCTTCATCTATTTCAATCCCATGTTCATCGCCCCATTGCTGACCTTCCTGTCTTACTCCGTCATTGATGGTAAGCACCCGGTTATATCCCAATCCCCTGATCAAAGGTTTTGAAATAGCAGGGCCGGTTGAAAGGGATGACACTCCTGCTTTTCTTGTAATGGCATCAATGATATTTGTTGAAGCACTTTGCTGCAGGTCTTCTTTACGCAAAACAGAAACCTGGAAAGGAACTTTTTTTAACTGCGTTGCTTTTGTAACACCGGTAACGATCACCGCATTGTTTTCAATGATAGATTCAGTTAGCATAAATTCTTTTCTTGTGTCACCAATGATGTTGATATTTTCAGCAATGGTTGTATAGCCAATATGAGAAATTTCAACAAGGTGAACACCTTCACTAATATTTGAAATACTGAATTCGCCTTTCGAATTGGTGTTAGTTCCCAGTTTTATATCTGCAATAAAAATAGATACCGCTTGTATGGGTAATCCTGTTTTCGAATCTTTCACAACACCATTGAAATTTCCCTTTAATGGAGGTGCTGATGCTGTTACCATATCAAAATAAAAAACGGAAAACAATATAGACAGAAGAATAATTTTTTTCATAACCAATAGTTGAAATATTTTATACTGAGTTTTCGCGAATTGGCAACATCGTTTGAAATACATTTCATGTAATCAATACACAGCTTGCCTGATCCCAATAAATAAAATGAATAAAGAGAAATAAGGGGTATTACGCAATGGCAGGTGGGCCGCGAAGATTAAAATAAAAACGATCAGCAGAAAAAATAGTAATTGGTTTGCTTTCAGTAAATAAAGGAAACTGGAAAATTCCTGTAATTTCAGTAGAAGTTGGTGTTTCCGTAAAAGGAGAAGTAGCTACAATGTTATTGCAATCGCAATTAAACCCCGAAATACTATATTGTAATTTGTCACTGGTTCTTTTTGCCGACAGGTCTTTATGATTTGCAGAAAGATTGTGCAGTAACTGCTTTGGGGTAATGCTTAACAGGAACGTACATAAAACCAATACGCCTGTTATGCTTCTGAGGATGATATGTTGCCTTAATTTTTTGATACGTAGTTGCAAATTACATTTTTTATTCTTTACGGGAATAATAAAAGGATGGATGGGGCTACGTTTAACTTCCGGTTTACATTCATAAAAAAAGCTACCAGAAAAACTGGTAGCTATCATTAAAATGCAAGCAGCAGATTAATTAATATTTTCAATGATACCTGCAATGCCCTGTCCACCTCCAACACAGGCTGTTACTATGCCGTATTTTTTGTTAAGCCGCTTCATATCATTGGTGATCTGTATTGTTAATTTACAACCTGTACATCCCAGTGGATGACCTAATGCAATAGCACCGCCATTGATATTTACAATATCCGGGTTGAGTTCCAGTTTCCTGATCACTGCAAGCGCCTGGGACGCAAATGCTTCATTCAATTCTACCAAATCGATCTGCGAAAGATTCATGCCGGCCTGTTTCAATACTTTAGGCACGGCTTCAACAGGGCCAATTCCCATGATACGTGGATGCACACCCGCACTGGCACAATTCACCAAACGTGCAATAGGTTTTAATCCAAGTTCATTGATCATCCTTTCACTCATTACAATCACAAATGCAGAACCATCGCTTGTCTGGGATGAATTTCCTGCAGTTACACAACCGCCTGCCGCAAATGCTGGTTTTAATTTTGACAATCCTTCTATTGATGTATCAGCTCTCACTCCTTCATCTGTATCTACCACATAAGATTTTTGTTGTCTTTTTCCTTTTGCATCTACATAAACCTGGTCAACAGTTATTGGTAAGATCCCAGATTTGAAATATCCTTCTTTAATAGCATTACCTGCTTTCACATGACTTTTATAACTGAATTCATCCTGGTCTTCACGGCTAACATTATATTCTTTCGCAACGGCTTCTGCTGTTAATCCCATGCTCAAATAATAATCAGGTTCTTCTTTTGCAATTGAATAAGCAGGAACTGTTTTCCATCCTGCTGTTGGTACAAGGCTCATACTTTCTGTTCCGCCGGCAATGATGCATTCTGCCATACCGCTACGTATCTTGGCAGTTGCCATCGCAATACTTTCCAGTCCACTGGCGCAATAACGGTTAATGGTGATGCCTGCAGCATGAAAACCCACAGCCCTGGCCGAGATGATCCTTCCTACCTGCAAACCCTGTTCAGCTTCGGGAACAGCATTGCCAACGATCACATCATCTACTCTCAATGGATCCAGTTGAGGAACACTGGCTAACAACCCTTTTATAACAGTTACAGCAAGATCGTCGGGCCGTGTAAACCTGAACCCGCCTTTTTTACTTTTTGCAATGGCTGTGCGGTAACCCGCTACTATATATGCTTCCTGCATCTTGTTTAATAGTTTATTCGTGAATTGGTTTATTCATCTGCAAAGTTACAAAAACAAACTATTAGTTGTTTATGCAACTTTCTTAACAAAGTTATAATTTCCTCTTCAAAAGAAAAAACTGAATTGGCTGACTTAATTTCGCACCGATATGTACAAGATCCTCCGCAGCATTTTATTTTTATTTGACCCCGAACAGGTTCATTATTTTTCGATGAATTGTTTGAAGATGTTATGCAGGATCGGTTTTGTGAAGAAAATAATTTGTAAGTGCTTCCATCCTGAAAAAAATATTCAATATTCAATATTCAATATTCAATTCCCAAACAAGATAGGTTTGGCTGCAGGTTTTGATAAAAATGCAACCTATTTAAATGAACTGGAGGCATTGGGGTTTGGTTTTGTTGAGATAGGAACGGTAACCCCAAAACCGCAAGCGGGCAATGACAAGCCAAGATTATTCCGTTTGCCAAAAGACAAGGCATTGATCAACAGGATGGGATTTAATAATGATGGAGTGGACCTTGTTGCGGCACGTTTAAAAGAGTGGAGAACTTATAATGAGTTAGGAGTTACGGGTTACGGGTTAACCAACCCGAAACCTTTAACCCGAAACCCGCAACTCATTATCGGGGGCAACATCGGTAAAAACAAAATCACTCCCAATGAAGATGCCTGGAAGGATTACGAAATTTGTTTCAGGGCGCTTCACGAATATGTAGATTATTTTGTTGTGAATGTAAGCAGTCCGAATACTCCCGGTTTGAGAGAATTACAGGAAAAAGATTCCTTGAGAAAAATATTGACCAATCTCCAGGCAATTAATATTACACTTCAAAAACCCAAACCTATTCTTTTAAAAATAGCTCCCGATCTTACCAATGAACAGGTTGACGATGTGATTGACCTTGCTATGGAAATTAAATTAGATGGATTGGTAGCCTCAAATACAACGATCAGCAGGGATCATCTTCAAACATCAAATAGCAAACTTCAAAGCATTGGTGCCGGCGGATTAAGCGGATTGCCGGTAAAAAAACGTTCAACAGAAATTGTGAAGTATATTCATCAAAAAACAAATGGTAAAATTCCGGTTATTGCAAGTGGTGGAATATTTACAGGCGCAGATGCAAAAGAAAAAATAGATGCAGGTGCATCATTGGTGCAGGTATGGACAGGCTTTATTTATGAAGGCCCCGCAATAGTAAAAAATATTTCAACCTATCTTGCAGCCAGTTCAAACTCCTGAAGAATTAAATAATCTTTTTAAATTTTAAGATGTGCTAATAGCTAACAACTAATAGCCTATAGCTAAAATGGAACATTTATTAACCTCCGAAAGTATCATCAGCTTTTTTGTGTTGGTCATACTTGAAATTGTACTGGGAATTGATAACGTGATCTTCGTAAGCATTATCATGAACCGGTTGAAGGATCTGAAAGATCAGACAAAAGCCCGATACACATGGATGATAACAGGAATGATCTCCCGTAGTTTGTTATTGATGGGATTGGGTTGGTTGCTCACACAAAAAGGGAAAGCTGTATTCACTGTTTTTGGAAAAGGATTTGATCTTGCAAGTATTGTAATGCTTGCCGGTGGTATTTTTCTTATTTACAAATCAGTGATGGAAATTCACCACAAACTTGAAGGGGAAGATCCTAATGCAATATCATCCAAAACAAAAAAACTTTCTTTGGGACAAGCCATTGGCCAGATCATATTAATTGATGCAGTTTTTTCCTTCGACAGTATCATCACAGCCGGTGGTACCGCAAAACATGTGGAGATCATGATCGCCGCTGTTATTATCGCCATGATCATCATGTTTCTTTTCAGTCCGAAAATCTCTTCTTTTATTCACAAACATCCTACACTTAAAATGCTGGCGCTTTCATTTTTAGTGATGATAGGAATAAGCCTCATCATGGAAGGCTGGGATACAGAGACGGCAGAAAAACTTCACTTAAAAAATTATATCTATTTCGGAATGGCATTCTCTTTTGCTGTTGAAATGCTGAATATGGTGATGCGCAAAAGAATGGCTAACAAGCGGGTTGTTCAATTGAATGAACCTGTATTGGAAGAAGAAGTTAAAAATGAATCTGATACCGCTAAATGATATTTTAAAAAAGGCTGCCACAAATGACAGCCCTTTTTTATCATAACCAGCGAACACATTTTTAATGCTGATAAATTAGTTTTTATTTATAGCGGGCGTGCATAATACAAACCTAATTGCGAATTATTATCAACATAGTTCATATCCTGACCATCTGTTCCTCCATCCCCATTAACATCTGATATATCATACCCAAAGAAACCAATGCGGTTATCAATTTCATTCATATCCTGGCCGTCAATTCCACCATCACCTGTAATATCCCCACAGTAAAATGCAAACACACCGCTTCCCATATTTTGCATAGGGGCGTTCATTGCATCGTCATACGCTTTTTCCATAGCATTACTAAAATTGTATTCAGTATTATTGCTGAATGAAACCGGCAGTTTAGACCATGTTTCAATATGATTTCTGTGTTTAACTGCTAAATAAAAAGCATGATTATTTACAGAACCGGGAAGTACTATTGTTGCCGTTCCATCTGTATGCAAAACTGCACTTGAAGAATAATCGGGATCGGAATTTGCCAATCTGCTTTGAGACCAAAGATTTACAATTATAGTATCTGTTTCTGCTGAATTTGTACTGATGCCAAGATCAAATAAAGTAGATCTCATTGTATTAGCCCCTAAATAAAAACCTTCAAGAAACAGTTTAAGGTTTAATGATATTGTTGTGGGACATACAGAATTTCCTGCAATAATATCTACCAGTCCGTCGCAATCATTATCAATCCCATCACAAATTTCCAGGGCGCCGGGATAGGTGACTGAACTGTTATCATTACAATCCGTATTATTTAATACATAACCTGCAGGCTGAGTGTAGGCTTCCATTGATACTGCGGGGTTACCAAATCCGTCACCATCGGCATCTGCATAATAAGTATGCAAACTACAAATACTGAATACTGTTATATTGGCACTAAACAAAAGACCAGACGGGCTACCATCATCTGTTACATTTACATACAAGGTATTGATGCCGGTATGCAGTAATGATGCAATATCATTGCGCAATAAGTTGTGTTGAGAAGTCTGTTCACCTCCAGTTGTTGATCCTGAAAGGGGTTGTCCGTTAAGGAAAATACCTTGATTGGATCCTCCTCCGAGGCGATTGTCAACAGCATAATCGAAATTTATTATTGCTGAATCAAAAGGGTTAGCAATATTAAAGTTTATGGCGTATAGACCTGTGCTTTCATTACCAACAGGGTTAATAACCCATTTCGCGAATGGATCAGTAGTGAGTGATGGGATCCATGCGCCATCATTCGGTCTGATTCTCGGAGAAACGCCGTTTTGTGCAGCACTAAAATCGGCTGGTGTAAATGCAGATGCAAAACTGCCATCATCAGGGCCTACCAGCATATGCATTACTTCATCAGGTTGACCAATAGCCCCATTGCCGCTACGAACAACAATCGTTTGAGCATTCAACAATTCATCGATTATTCCATCACAATCATCATCAATTCCATTGCCGCATATTTCTGCCGCACCAGGATGTATGTTTGCATTAGCATCATTACAATCGGTATTATTTAAAACAAATCCTGTTGGTGGTGTAACTGCAATTTGACTTACAGATGGATTTCCGTAACCATCATTATCAGTATCTGCATAATAAGTGAAAGTGCAAGCTGTTCCGGTTGCAAAAGCAGCAGGAGCCACCCAATTAGAAGAAGGTCCATTCAATGCAAAGTTGTTTAATGTTCCGGTGTGGTTATTTCCGCTTGCATCGATCAACGTGTTTATTGCGGGTGAAGTATTGTTGCTGCCTGCAACGCCCTGGTTGAAATGATAGTTGCCAACTAAGTTTGGTTGTGGAGTTGTGATCTCGCAATTCAAATGCGCTTGAATTTCGGATTGTGTTAGAGCAACACTCCAAACACGAACTTCATCAACTATTCCAGGGTACGATCTGGCAAAAGCCTGGAATCCAGAAGTTCTATCACAAAGTGACAATGAACTTCCTATGCTGTTTGTTGAAACAATACTATTCGTTCCATTAGAAATTCCATTTACATAAATACTTTGAGTCGAACTTGCAGCATCATATGTGCAAGCTATGTGGTACCATTGGCCTATATTCAATATTCCTGTACCTATTGTTGTTGTATTATTTACTTCAAAATATAGATTGTTTGAATTTCCTGCAAGGTCAGGAATGCTCATTCCATTCGCTCCTTCCCATAAGTGAACAGCATTTTTTATGGCTGTAGGTTTCACCCACAACTCTACGGTGTAACTGGTACTAAAAGAATTTACCGGCAGTATTGCATAATCGTTCACTCCATCAAAATCTAAAGCGGAACCTGTTAAGAGATCAGATCCATCACAATCTTCATCAATTCCGTTATCCATAATCTCTGTTGCACCGGGATGAATACTTGCAGCAGCATCATTACAATCGGTATTATCCAATACATAACCTGTGGGCTGTGATGCCGCAACCTGGCTAATGGCCGGATTTCCATATCCATCAGCATCTGCATCTGCAAACCAGGTTGGAGGGCCGGTATAAATAAGTGAAACTTTTCCGGTTGAAGGAACATTGTAACTTACATTCCATCCCACCGGTACATTTACTGTTGCAAAGGTTCCTGTCACGGATGATGCATCTATAAATGTTATCTGGTCGTTGATCGTTGGCGTATACCCTACCGTGAGATTTAATGTACCGCTTAAAGTTGCCGTACCTGTTACAATGATCTTATCATATTCTGTGCAGGCTATGGTTCCATTTGCTTCTATATCAAGAGAGCCAGATGTTGTAAACCCATTGTTGTATGATTGACAGCCGGGAGAGCTTCCCGGAGCAACATGACCTGTTGAAGCATTGGTAAATAAACTTCCGGTATAGGTTCCGTTTCCTACATAAATTCCTGAATTACTAAAAGTACTTCCACAAGCTACTGTTCCATTATTGGTAAAGGTATTACCGGTAAAAGGATATGACATGAAAATTGAAAGCACAGAGCCGGGATTTACATTTACAGATCCGGCATTAGTTCCACTCGACTGCAAAATTAAATCTCCCGAAATCAAATTTATTGCTCCTAAATTATTTATCGTCATAGCGGGAGAGTTTCCAAAAAACGGAGCAGATCCTCCAGCATTTCGTACGATGGTTCCATAATTATTTACTATGGCTCCACCATTGCCGCTCCAGGTAAATCCTCCTTGGTTTACCAGCGTTACAATAGCTCCAACATTATTATTAAATACAGCTCCCTGGCCCATTGATAAATTGCCTCCATTAATTGTGAAATTTGCGCTTGCATTGTTCACTACTCTTGGTCCATTGATAGCTCCTCCCTGAAAGTTTACCACACAACCTGATTGTATATTGGTAATTCCGTTGCCTTGTAAGGTGCCTCCCCAATCAAACGTGTTTGCTACGTCAATTGTTCCCGCACCTTGCAATATTCCGCCAGACAATGTCAGATTATTTATGGTATTAGAAATTTCCCAGTTTACTGTTGAACTGCTAATGGTTGTTGGCAATGTTGATTGTAATGTACAGCCCAATGGCAAGGTGAAGGTTGTGTTGGCAAATGACAAAGAGCCTGTTCCATTTATTGCAGCAGTTGAACTAAGAGCTTGCGATCCATCATAAAATAAAAGTGTAGCGCCATTTGAAACATTGAATATGCCGCTATGTGTGCCGTTTGTTTGAACTATCAATGTTCCTGTAGTTACATTGATGGTTCCGTAATTAATGGCTGACATGGCGGGCGAATTTCCAAAAAAAACATTGCCTGCAGCATTTTTTATTACGGTTCCGTAATTATTTACCGTTGCCCCACCATTGCCGCTCCAGGTAAATCCACCTTGGTTTGCCAGTGTTACAACAGCTCCA
>Ga0209023_10003562_pt1 | contig 18480 bp, 18 predicted proteins | sample LakOneMetagenome_FD_187468 | JGI IMG/M metagenome (GOLD analysis project Ga0209023, IMG submission 187468) | Freshwater and sediment microbial communities from Lake Erie, Canada (SPAdes) (version 2) | ecosystem: Environmental > Aquatic > Freshwater > Lentic | place: Lake Erie, Canada...
GCCACCGCCGCCTTCGTCATGGCTTTCGGCTGGCTGGGCGCACCGGCGGTCCGCCGGCGCTGGCTGCTGGCCAGCCTGGCCACCGGCACGCTGCTCGCCGTGGTGCGCTTGACCGCCGGTGGGCATTTCCTGTCCGATACCATCTTCGCGTGGTTCGCGACCTATTTCAGCCTGTGGCTGACCGAATGGCTTTTCCGCCGCATGGGATGGCTGCCGACACCGGACCCCAATCCGATCACCTGAGGCGAAGCCGCCCCTTTGGGCATCGCTCAACAATCCTGCTGGCCATGAATGGCAGGCCCAACGCTCGGCATGACGCTGCAGGGACGACCGGGTGCTGCCAGCTTGGTTCGACCGCTCGGAACGCCGATGGCCAAGACCAACCGAACGTCGGCGACCCGTCAAACGCGCACGGACAGCCAACAACAAACCCAACAAAATCAGTCAGATAAAAATTCCAGCATAGCCAGAAGCGCTGGCACGCCACGTGCCTATAGGACATGGCGAAACCGACGACCGGTTTCATCGATACCCAGACAAGGAGAAACCATGAAACGTCTTATTTCCCGCTGCCTGCTGCTGACTGTCTGCTTTTTTGCGACGCTGCCAGCTTTCGCCGACAAACCCCACGTGGTTGTCCTCGCTACCGGTGGCACGATTGCCGGCGCCGGCGCAGACGCCGCCAAGAGTGCGACCTACCAGGCCGCCAAGGTGCCAGTGGACAAGCTGATCGCCGGGCTTCCCGCCTTGGGCGACATCGCGGAGGTACGCGGTGAGCAAGTCTTCCAGATCGCATCGGAAAGCTTTACCAACGAGCATCTGGTCACCCTCGGCAAGCGTGTCGCTGCACTGGCCAAACAAGCTGACGTGGACGGTATCGTCATCACCCACGGCACCGATACGCTGGAAGAAACCGCCTATTTCCTGAATCTGGTTATCCATACCGACAAGCCTGTCGTCGTCGTGGGATCGATGCGCCCGGGCACAGCGCTCTCGGCGGATGGCATGCTCAACCTGTCGAACGCAGTCAGCGTTGCCGCCAGCCAGGATGCACGCGGCAAGGGCGTACTGGTCACGATGAACGACGAGCTGAACAGCGGTCGCGACGTCTCCAAGATGATCAACATCAAGACCGAAGCCTTCAAGAGCCCGTGGGGCGCGTTGGGCATGGTGGTCGAAGGCAAGAACTACTGGTTCCGCCTGCCGGCCAAGCGCCACACCACGAATTCTGAATTCGACATCGACAAAATCAACGTGCTGGCCCCGGTTGAAATTGCCTATGGCTACGGCAACGTGACCGACACGGCCGCCAAGGCGCTGGCTGACAAGGGCGCCAAGGCCATCGTCTATGCCGGCACCGGCAACGGCTCGGTCGCCGCCCGCGTTGTCCCGGCCCTGCGCGAACTACGCGCCAAGGGCATCCAGATCATCCGCTCCTCGCACGTCAATGCCGGCGGTTTCGTGCTGCGCAATGCCGAGCAACCGGACGACCAGTACGACTGGGTCGTCGCCCACGACCTGAACCCGCAGAAGGCCCGCATCCTGGCCGCTGTCGCCCTGACCCAGACCAGCGACAGCAAGGAACTCCAGCGCATCTTCTGGGAATACTGAGCCAGCCTAGCTTGACTCGCTAATCCAGCGGCGGGCATTGCGCCCGCCCAGCCTCCCCCGTTTCAGACAAGACACCGATGCCGCATCGCCGATGCCGGCAGGGACCCACTTATCCTCGAATCCAGGATTGCACCATGAAAAAACTCGTACTCGCCATGACCGCCGCCGGCCTCTGCTCGGCCTTCGCCCCCGCCCAGGCCGGCGAACTCGACGACATGAAAGCCGCCATGCAAAAAATGCAGGAGCGCATCGCCCAGCTTGAAGCCCAGGCCAAGGCTGCGCCGGCCCCCGCTCCGGCCAGCACGGCCCCCGTTCTCTCCAACTCGTCGCTGGGCGCCAACGCCAACGTCACGGTCTACGGCAAAATCGACCTGTTTACCGAATACAACAGCGGCGGCGGCAAGGGCGACCGCCTGTCGCTCGAATCCGGTGGCCTCAACGGCACCCGCCTCGGCGTCAAGGGCGGCGCCGATATCACGGACGGCGTCCGTGGTGTCTTTCAACTGGAAAGCGGCATCTTCCTCAACAAGGGCACGCTGGCCCAGGGCGGGCGGCTGCTCGGCCGCCAGGCGTTCGCCGGCATCGAAGGCAAATACGGTCGCCTGACCGCCGGCCGCCAGTATTCTCCGCTCTACAATGCCGTCATCAATTACGACGCCTACGAGCAGGGTTATGGCTCGCCGACCACCGATGGCAACGTCAGCACCGGCGCCACCCGTTTCGACAATTCGCTGGTCTATGCCAGCCCGAAATTCAAGGGACTGAGCGCCAATGTCATGCTGGCGCTGGGCGGCGAAACCGGCAAATCCTCGGACGCCGTCGCCCTCGCCGTCAATTACGAAAACGGCCCGTTCGACATGAGCGTCGCCTACCAGGACGACGACCACGCGAGCAGCACGACAGCAAAAACCGAAAACGCCTTCATCGGCGTCGGCTACCAGATCATGAAAACCAAGCTGCTGGCCGGCTACGGCCATGCCGTCACAACACCGGACGCTGGCCTCAAGACGACGCGCAACGAGTGGATGGTCGGCAGCCGCACCGCCGTGACCGGCACCGGCAAACTGCTGCTCTCCTACGGCGAAGGCAAGACCGAGAACAGCAACCCGGACAACAAGGGCAGCGTCGCCACCCTCGGCTGGGTCGAAAGCATCGGCGCCCAATCCGCCGTCTACGCCATCTTCTCCGCCCACAAGAACAGCGCCGGCTCGGCCCTGGTCCCGATGGGCACCAGCTCAGCCGCCAACTACACGGTCAATCCGGGCGATTCAGCTTACGGGCTGGCGCTGGGGTATCAGTATTGGTTTTAAGCGGGAGACCCGGGATGGCTGTTGCCGTCCCGGGTTGTCGTACGGAAGGCGGTGCTCCGCCCCCGATTGTTCTGCTCAGATATAAGCGGAAACACTATTTTTCTGAAGAAATGAAAGAGGGACAAAAATATTTTCTTTGTTTGAAATGTTGTAAAACTGTACTTTTTTTCCTCCCTCGTATTCATCAAGACCATAGTCTGCAAGACGAACACGTTTCTTTGTTTTATCCCACTCTAGCGTGGAAAACGGGCCATCAAGTGAGCCATCCTCATTGCGTGACCAGTAAGCATTGTGGTGGTATTCCAAAGCTCCTTTTTCCTCAACCATTTCCTCAAGCTCCCTCACTTTCTCGCGAAGAGCACGATTTTCATCAGTCAATTTCTGTTGTTCGCTAAGAACTTCCATCATTGCAACTTGAACATCGATCAAGGTCCCAATGATTTCCGATTTTCCTAAGGCCTTGGCCTGTTCAGCAGCGCCCTTAAGTAGGGTCACTGCATTACTTCCAACCGTCCATGCAGTGCTAACAGCGGATATTGGATCCATTATTTGATACTCCTAACTAGTAGGCCAACACGAAATATTTTCTGACACCGGAGACTCCCGGTCAGGCACCGAAAAACCTGCGAGCCAGCGCCGACTCCATGTCGCGACGGCCGTCGATGATCAGGTAGATAATGACCTGGCTGCCGATCACGCGGTAGATGACGCGATACGGTTTGAAAGCAGTCTGGCGGTATTCCTTGATGCCCAGCGCCGCCAGCTCCTTGGGATAGTTGCCTCGCTCGGGGAATTGCGCCAGCCCTTCAACAACTTCCATCAACTGGTCGAGAACGTAGTTGGCGTTGGCGACGCCATCGAACTCGGCGATGTAGTCATGAATGGACTCCAGATCCTGTTCCGCCGCCCGAGTCAGCAGGACCTCGTAGCGCTGCGGTTTGCCTGGCATCAGCCAGCAGCCCGCTTGTTGCGCAGGCGCGCCACGACATCGGCCACCGGCTTTACCCGGCCTGCTTCGACGTCCTGATTGCCCAGCGCCAGAATCTTGAGCAGGGCAAGGGTTTCCTGGGTTTCTTCGAAGGAAGCGACGTCCTGCAGCACGGCTTTGGCTTCGCCGTTTTGCGTGATGACCATCGGCTCACGCTGTTCTGTCAAATGCGCCAGAACCTCGGCGGCGTTGGCCTTGAGGTAGCTGATCGGCTTGACTTGAGATGAGTAGCGCATGGGTTTCCCTCTGGGTAGCAGAGGACTTAATGTAGTCTTTTTATGGTCCTTCGACAACAATCGATCACCCAGAATCCCACGGTCAACCGGAAAAAATGGCCAAAATTGAAATGGGCCTGGGGGGTTCCAGCGGAACCCGCCGATCAGATCAACCCGTATTTCTTCAGCTTGTCGTGCAACGTCGTGCGGGCGATTTTGAGGGCTTCGCTGGTGCGGGCGATGTTGCCTTCCTGGCGGTTGAATTCGTCGGCGACGAGGCCGCGTTCGTAGTTTTCGACGGCTTCGGTCAGCGATTGGGCGGCGCCGGTGCCGGTGGCCATGGCGTCGCGGTCGATACCCAGCGCGTGGCAGTCGGCGGCGTTGCGCAGTTCGCGGATGTTGCCCGGCCAGTCTTGCGCCATCAGGCGGCGCAGGTATTCGGAGGTGAGCGGTGGCGGCGGGCGGTTGTAGCGTTTGGCGGCGTGGAGCAGGAATTCATCGTAGAGGGCCGGGATGTCCTCGCGCCGTTCGCGTAGCGGCGGGAGTTCGATGCGCACGACGTTGAGGCGGTAGTAGAGGTCGGCGCGGAATTTTCCCTGGTCGGAGAGCAGCTTGAGGTCATCCTTGCTGGCGGCGACGACCCGGCAGGAGACGGGGATCTGCTGGTTGGAGCCGAGCCGTTCGATGACCCGCTCCTGCAGCACGCGGAGCAGCTTGATCTGCATGTTGACCGGCATCGATTCGACTTCGTCGAGGAAGAGCGTGCCACCGCTGGCGTACTCGATTTTGCCGATGCGGCGCTTCTGGGCGCCGGTGAAGGCGCCCGGCTCGTGGCCGAAAAGTTCGCTGTCGAGCAGGTTGTCAGACATGCCGCCGCAATTGAGCGCGACGTAGTTCTGCTGGCCGGGATGGCTGAGGTCGTGCAGGCAGCGGGCGACCATTTCCTTGCCGGTGCCGGTTTCGCCGAAGATCAGCACGTCGACGGCGGCCCCGGCGACGTCGAGGATCAGCTGACGGACCTTGGCCATTTGCGGCGAGCGGCCGATCAGGCGGGATTCGAGGCTGTCGCGATGGTCGAGCCGGCGGCGCAGGGCGTCGACTTCGAGGACGAGTTCGCGCTTTTCCAGCGCCCGGCGGACGACGTCGACCAGATCGCTGGTCGAGAAGGGTTTCTGCATGAAATCGTAGGCGCCGCTGCGCATGGCTTCGACGGCCAGCGTCACGTCGCCATGCCCGGTGATCATGATCACCGGGAGATCGGCATCGAGCTCGACGACCCAGCGTAGCAGCGTCATGCCGTCGATGCCCGGCAGGCGCATGTCGGTGACCACGATGCCGGGGTAGCCGGCGCGCAGGCGGCGCTGCGCTTCTTCGGCCGAGCCGACGGCATCAACCGTAATGCCGGCCAGTTGCATGGCCTGTTCGCAGCCGAGGCGAACGTTGGGGTCGTCTTCGACCAGCAGAACGGAAAGCGTAGACTTCATGGCATTACCTTTTTAAGCGCTGATGCAGGGGCCGGTACGGCCGGCAGCAGGATGACAAAGCGTGCGCCGCCACCCGGCGCCGGGCCGGCCAGCAGGTCGCCGCCAAAGTCACGCAGGATATCGCGTGAAATGGTCAGACCAAGACCCAGCCCTTCGCCGGGTTGCTTGGTGGTGAAGAACGGTTCGAACAGGTGCTTCAACGCCTCTTCGGTGAAGCCGAAGCCGCTGTCGCTGACGGCCAGGGCCAGCTGGCCGGAACTGGCGGACTCGACGCTGAAGCTCAGGCTGCGGTGCGGCTCGTCGGCCATGGCGTCAATGGCGTTGCCGATCAGGTTGACCAGCACCTGTTGCAGCCGGTTCTGGTCACACCAGGCAATTGTTGATTTTGGCCCGAAATTCCGGTTGACCGTGACATTGAGCTTTTTCAGCCGGGCGTCGAACAGGAAGAGCGCCGCATCGACCGCCTGCGCCACATCGACCGCCACCGAGACGGCCGGCGACTTGCGGGCAAAGGTTTTGAGTGGGGTGATGATGCCGCCCGCCTGCTCGGCCAGCTGGCCGACAATGCCGAGATTCTTTTCCGCCGTGGCGAGGTCGCCGCGATGCATGAATTCAACAGCATTGGCCGACAGCGTGCGGATGGCGCCGAGCGGCTGACTGAGTTCGTGGGTGATGCCGGTGGCCATCTGGCCGAGCACGGCGAGCTTGGCGGCCTGGACCAGTTCATCCTGGGCGGCGCGCAGGGTCTGCTCGGCGCGCTGGCGCTCGGCGACTTCGCGCTGCAGGCCGGTGACTGCTTCGGAAAGGTCGGCGGTGCGTGCGGCGACCTTGCGTTCGAGTTCCTCGTTGGCCCGTTCCAGCATGGCGCGCGCCTCTTCCCTCCCCTTGGCCAAGCGCCGACGCTGACTCAGAAAGAGCAGCCAGAGCAGCAGGAAACCGATCGCCGCCCCGGCCAGCGCGGCATGGGTGGTGGCTTGCAGGGTGACCGGCCGCAGATCGGAAAAGACGATGATGCGCCAGGCCGTTCCCGGCAAATGGCGACTCAGGGCCAGATAGGACTTGGTCGCCTGGAGCGGCCCTGTATCGCTTTTCAGCTGCCGCGACAGGCGCACCACGTTGCCTTCCTGCGCGGCATCGATGGCGATATCGAGTGAGGTGGTGCCGAGCGGTTGATCGGCAAACTGCTCGCGGCTGATACGCGCCAGTACGTCGGGGCTTTGCGGTTGCAGCGTGGCATAGCGCCACTCGGGCGGCGAGGCGAGCAACACGATACCGTTGGCATCGACAATCAAGGCCGGCGCCTCCTGGCCGAGCCAACGCCGCTCCACTTCGTGCAGGCTGGATTTGACCACGGCGACGCCGATCACCTTCCAGTCCTGATGTTCATCACGAATCGGCAGCGCGAAAAAATACCCCGGCTCCTTGCGCACCTTATCCACCGCATAGTGCCGCCCCGGTACGCCGGCCATTGCGCCCCGAAACAGGGGCATGTAGGACAAGTCGGCACCGAGCAGGTTGTCGGAGAAAATCCAGTCACTCGATGCAACCACCCGGCCAGTGGTGTCGAGGACAAAAATCACCGGCCCGCCCAGGCTATCGTTCAGCTTTTGCAGGAACTGGTTGGCTGATGCCTGCAACGCTGCCTGTTGCCCGGGCGGCGCACGCAGCAGGGCCAGGACATCCGGATTGAGCTCGACGGCGCTGGGAATGGAGGCGTGCCGCGTCACCTCGCTGTCGATGGCGGCCGCCAGAATGTCCAGTTGATGGCTGGCCTCGTCGCGCATCTGGTCGAATCCCTGTTTCTCCGACACACGGTAGGCCAGCAATGCGGTAATCAGGATCAGTGCCAGCATGGCCACCATCACCAGCGGGTGATGGGGCCGTGGCAAGGAAACCGGAATGGGTTGGCGGGTCTCGGACATGGTCAGCAGGGCCGCAAATGCGTCAGGGGAAAAAGACCCTGACTGCATGGAAGCAGGCCGGAACGGCAGCCCGGCCGGGTCAGTCGGCCATTAGGCATGATCGACAGGCCCCCGGCCGCTGCTCAATGGTGCAATATCTTGGCGAGAAACTGCTGCGCCCGCGGGGTACGCGGATTGGCAAAGAAAGCCTCCTTGCCGTCATCCTCAACGATGGCGCCCTGATCCATGAAGATCACACGATCGGCAACGCGCCTGGCAAAGCCCATTTCGTGCGTGACACACATCATCGTCATGCCTTCGTGAGCCAGTTCGGTCATCACGTCGAGCACCTCGTTGACCATTTCCGGGTCAAGTGCCGAGGTGGGCTCGTCGAACAACATGCAGATCGGATCCATGGCCAATGCCCGGGCAATCGCCACGCGCTGCTGCTGGCCGCCGGACAGCTGACCGGGGAACTTGTCGGCCTGCGCCTTGAGGCCGACCCGCTCGAGCAGCTTGAGGCCCTTCTCTATCGCCTCGTCCTGACTGCGGCCAAGCACCTTGACCTGGGCGATGGCCAGGTTCTGGGTGATGCTCATGTGCGGGAACAGTTCGAAATTCTGGAAAACCATGCCGACCTGGGCGCGCAGCTTGGAGAGGTTGGTTTTCGGATCGCCGACCGAGATGCCATTAACAATGATTTCGCCGGACTGAAAAGGCTCCAGCCCATTGACGCACTTGATCAGCGTCGACTTGCCCGAACCGGAGGGGCCGCAGACGACGATGACTTCGCCCTTGCTGACCGAGGTGGTGCAATCCTTGAGCACCTGGAAGCTGCCGTAATGCTTGCTGACGTTGGCAATCTGAATCATGGGATTTCTCCTGGCGGCGGCCATCAGGCCGTGGTGTATTTATTCTGGAGGCGCTTGACGATCTGCGAAGCGCTGAAGCAGATGACGAAATAGACGGCACCGGCGAAGAGCAGCATTTCAACGAGGCGGCCGTCACGATCGCCGACCTTGTAGGCGGCACCGAAGAAGTCGGCGAGCGCAGAGACATAGACCAGCGAGGTATCCTGAAAAAGGATGATGGCCTGCGTCAGCAGCAATGGCACCATGTTGCGAAAAGCCTGCGGCAGTACCACCAGACGCATCGCCTGCGCGTAGTTCATGCCAAGTGCCGAGGCGGCCGAAATCTGCCCCTTCGGCACGCTCTGGATGCCGGCGCGAATGATTTCCGAGTAATAGGCCGCTTCAAACAGGGCGAAGCCCATCATCGCCGAGCTCAGACGAAGATCGCTGCCTGGCGGAAAATCGAGCAGCGTTTCGATGAACCGGGGAACAATCAGGAAGAACCAGAGCAGTACCATGACCAGCGGCACAGCGCGGAACAGATTGACGTAGCCGGCGGCAAACCACGACAGCGGCTTGATCGACGAGAGGCGCATCATGGCCAGCAGGGTGCCCCAGACGATGCCGATGACCACCGCCTGGGCGGTGATGACCAGCGAAATCTTCATGCCGTCCCACAGGAAGGGCAAGGCGCCGGGGATGGAAGACCAGTCGAATTCGTAAGTCATTATTTGCCTCCGATGTAGCCGGGCACGGCGATGCGCTTCTCGAACTTGTGCATCAGGGTCATCACGGTGACATTGATGATGATGTAGGACAGCGTCACGGCGATGAAGGACTCGTAGGGCTGTGCCGTGTAATCGACCAATTGGCGGCCCTGGGCGGCAAGCTCAAGAAGGCCGATGGTCGAGCAGACGGCGGAGTTCTTGAAGATGTTGAGGAATTCCGACGTCAGCGGCGGCACGACGAGCCGAAAAGCCATCGGCAGCATCACGAAGCGGTAGGTCTGCGGCAGGGTCAGGCCGAGCGCCAGCCCGGCGTTTTTTTGGCCCTTGGGCAAAGAATTGATCCCGGCACGCACCTGCTCGGCCACGCGGGCACTGGTGAACAATCCGAGGCACACCATCGAGGCAAGGAATTGCTGCAACACCGGATTGGATTGCTTGTAGGCATCGCCGAGGCTGGCCGGCAACAGTTCCGGCAACACGAAATACCAGATGAACAACTGGACCAGCAGCGGCACGTTGCGGAACAACTCGACCCAGGCGGTGGCAATACCGGCCAGCATCCGATTGGGCACAGTGCGCAGGACGCCGATCAGCGCCCCCAGCAGCAGCGCCACCAGCCAGGCCGTCAGGGACAGCGCGATGGTCATTTTGAAGCCGGCGAACATCCAGCCCAGATAGGTGTCGTCGCCACTTGCACTCGGCTGAAGGAAAACCCCCCAATTCCATTGATAATTCACGATCGCCTCCTCGACAAGGTTTTGACGCCCCCACCGACCAACCGGCAGGGGCAAGGAGCGTAGGCCCTATTATTCGAAAGCCTTGTCGTTCGGCGCCTTGAAGGCCGCCTTCATGTCATCCGAGAGCGGCATGTTGAGATTCAATCCCTTGGGTGGAATCGGGTTCAGGAACCATTTGTTGTATATTTTCTCGGCCTCGCCCGAGGTCAGTGCCTTGGTCAGGGCTGCATCCACCACTTTCTTGAACCCCGGGTCGTCCTTGCGCAGCATGCATCCGTAGGCTTCTTTGGACTGAGCGGTACCCGTCACGACCCAGTCGGCCGGCTTCCTGGCCTTCGCCATCTCGCCATAGAGCAGCGCATCGTCCATCATGAATGCCACGGCGCGCCCCGTTTCCAGGGTCAGGAATGCTTCGCCATGGTCCTTGGCGGAAATAACATTCATGCCCATTTTCTTGTCTTCATTCATCTTGCGCAGCAAGCGCTCTGACGTCGTTCCGGCCGTGGTTACGACGTTCTTGCCGACAAGGTCCGGAAAGTCTTTCACCGTGGAAGTCTTTTTGGTCATCAGGCGTGTGCCAATGACGAAAATGGTGGTCGAGAAACCCACCTGCTTTTGGCGTTCAAGGTTGTTGGTGGTCGAACCGCATTCAATATCGACGGTGCCGTTCTGAATCAGCGTAATGCGATTGGCCGAGGTCACCGGCATCAGGCGGATGTCAATTTTTGCCAGCTTCAATTCATTCTTGATGCTATCGACCACCTTGAGCATCAGTTCATGGGAATAGCCAATGACCTGCTGCTTGTCGTCGTAATACGAAAATGGAATCGACGATTCGCGATGACCCAGGGTAATGCTGCCCGTGTCCTTGATCTTTTTAAGCGTAGCGGATTCCTCAGCCTGGGCCGGTACAGTGGCGATTGCGCCCAACACAGCGGTAAGGGCTGCTGCAAATGCAAAGCGGTTCATGTCATCTCCTGGATCGAAAGAAGCCATTCCTCGGCTCCGATGTCGTTCACTATGCAGCTAACGTGCCAGAAAAGCGAGACAGCCCGAATGTCTCAGATGCCTGATCTATCAACCATTTTTTCGTACCAGCACCGAGACGCTGCCGGACTTCCGTCACAGAGCCACACATGACCATCGGAATTCCGACAGTTTGGTGGCCCTGATATCCTACAAAAAAAAGCCGCCGGATATCGGGCGGCTTTTTCGGCAAGCGCCTGGCAGGCGACTCAATCGATCCGCGTGTCCAGTCCCTGCTCGGCCAGTTCGGCTGCACGCAGCACGGCACGCGCCTTGTTCTGGGTTTCATCCCATTCCGACTGCGGATCGGAATCGGCCACGATGCCAGCACCCGCCTGAACGTAGAGTTGCTGGTTCTTGACCACGGCGGTACGGATGGCGATGGCCAGATCCATGTCGCCCTGAAAGCCCAAATAGCCGACCGCCCCTGCGTAGATGCCCCGCTTGAGCGGCTCCAGTTCGTCAATGATTTCCATCGCCCGAACCTTGGGGGCGCCGGAGACGGTGCCCGCCGGGAAGGTGGCCTTCAAAACATCCAGCGCATCCAGCCCGTCCTGCAATTTGCCTTCGACGTTGGACACAATATGCATCACATGCGAGTAACGCTCGACGATCATGTTTTCGGTGAGCTTGACGGTGCCCACCTTGGCGACGCGGCCGCAGTCGTTGCGACCGAGGTCAAGCAACTGCGTATGTTCGGCGCGCTCTTTTTGATCGGCCAGCAACTCAGCCGCCAGTGCGGCATCCTCTTCCGGCGAGGCGCCGCGTTTGCGGGTGCCGGCGATCGGCCGGACGGTAACGCGATCGCCTTCCAGTCGCACGAGAATTTCCGGCGAAGCGCCGACGACATGAAAGTCTTCGAAATCGAAGTAGAACATGTAGGGCGAGGGGTTCAGGCTGCGCAGGGTGCGATAGAGCGCCATCGGACTGGCCTTGAACGGCTTGGTCATGCGCTGCGAGAGCACGACCTGCATCACATCGCCTTCAGTGATGTAGTCCTTGGCCCTGAGCACGGCGTTCTTGAATGCCGCTTCGCCGACCAGCGAAACCGCCGGTTCTGACAGCACGGGTTTTTCCGCGGGTAAAACCACCGGCGTACGCAGCTTGCCCAGCAATTCCTTGAGTCGTGCTTGAGTCTTCTGGTAGGCGCCGGGGAAGCCAGGCTCGGCATAGACGATCAGCGTCAGCTTGCCGGAGAGGTTGTCGACCACTGCAATTTCTTCGGAAAGCAGCAGGCCGATATCCGGCGTGACGATGTCGTCTTGCTTGTCCGTTCGGCTCAGTTTTGACTCGACATAGCGGATCGTGTCGTAGCCGAAGCAACCGACCAGTCCGCCGCAGAAGCGCGGCAGGCCAGAGCTGGGCGGTGCACGGAAGCGATCCATGAATTGGCCGATGAAATCGAGCGGATTGGTGTGCTCATCGCGCTCGGCAATGCGGTTGCCGGTCAGCACCAGCACCTGATTGCCATTGACGACAATGCGGGTCTGGGCTGCCAGGCCAATGATGGAATAGCGGCCAAACCGCTCGCCCCCCTGCACGGATTCGAGCAGGTAGGTGTAGGGCGCGTTGGCGAGTTTGAGGTAGATCGACAGCGGCGTGTCGAGATCTGCAAACGTTTCCAGCGTTACGGGAATACGGTTGTAGCCTTGCGCGGCAAGCGCGTTGAATTCGATTTCAGTCATGGGGAAGCCTCGAAAATGACAGGGTGTTGCGTTCTGGTGCGTTGCGCCGCAAGGGCGCACGAAGGGAGATCAGGGGCGCCAGCGACGCCAACCTTGCCATTCGTTCCAGATGCGCAGAGTCGTCATTTATGTTTGAGGTCTTGAAAAGTGAGGGCTTGCCGGTAGGCGACAAGCAGATCGGATACTAGCGCATCGCAATCGGCGCTGTCCACCGGCTTGCCCTCGTTGTAGCCGTAGGGCACGGCGTAGGCCAGACAACCGGCGGCATGGGCGGCGTGGACGTCGTTGAGCGAGTCACCGATGTGCAGGTTGCGGTCGGGCCGCACGTTGAACAGGCGGCAGGCGTGCAGGATGGGCTCGGGATGTGGCTTCTTTTGTGCGGTTGTATCGCCGGAAACAACCACGTCGAAATAGTTGGCCAGCCCCATGCGCTCGAGCAGTTGCTCGGTGAACATGCCTGGCTTGTTGGTGACGACGCCCATCTTGAGACCGCTGGCCTTCCAGGCGTCCAGGCCGTCGATAACACCTTCGTAAATTTGGCAATATTTCCCGTTGACCGCAGCATAGTGTCGTTTGAAGGATTCAATGGCTTGGTGCAGCTTTTCGGCGGTCGGTGGCTGCTCATGGGTCAGACAGCGCTCAACGAGCACCGCCATGCCTTTGCCGACGAAACTGTGCACCTCGGCTTGAGCGCGCGCCGGGGCACCGATTTCGTCCAACATCAAACGGCACCCTTCGGCGAGATCGGCAATGGTGTCGAGCAGCGTTCCGTCTAAATCGAAGGTTACGGATTCGAAGTACATCAGACGTTGGCCAGCTCGGCACGCAGCGCACCAATGATCGAATCGTAACGATGGGGATCGCTGTCCTTGCCGGCGCCATAGACCGCTGAGCCTGCGACAAACGCATCGACGCCGGCACGGGCGATGTCGGCGATGTTGGCGGCATTGACGCCACCATCGATCTCCAGGCGAATGCGCCGGCCGCTTTCTTTTTCGTAGGCATCGAGCTTGGCCCGGGCTTGTTTCGCCTTGGCCAGCGTACCGGGAATGAACTTCTGGCCGCCGAAACCCGGATTGACGCTCATCAGCAAGATCACGTCGATCTTGTCGAGCACATAATCCATGTAGTCCAGCGGCGTCGCCGGGTTGAAGACCAGCCCGCCCTGGCAGCCGGCATCGCGGATCAGCGACAGGCTGCGGTCGACATGATCCGAGGCTTCGGGATGAAACGTGATGATATTGGCCCCGGCCTTGGCAAAATCGGGGATGATGCGATCTACCGGCTTGACCATCAGATGCACGTCAATCGGCGCCGTGGTACATGGGCGTATCGCCTCGCAGACCAGCGGCCCGATGGTCAGGTTGGGAACGTAATGATTGTCCATCACGTCAAAGTGAATCCAGTCAGCCCCCGAGGCGATGACGTTGGCCACCTCTTCGCCCAGTTTGGCGAAATTGGCGGACAGAATGCTCGGCGCGATGACGTAATCTTTGACTGACATGATGTTTCCCTGAACAAAACAGATAAACGAAATTATCCCATGCCCGACACAGACAAATACCAAATTGAGATTCAACCGATGCCGCAGTTCATTCCGGAGCAGTCCGATCCGGACAACGACCGCTATATTTTCGCCTACACCATCAGCATCAAAAATATCGGCAGCGTCCCGGCACAACTCGTTTCGCGGCACTGGATCATCACTGACGGCCATAACGACGTGCAGGAAGTCCGCGGCCTCGGCGTGGTCGGCAAGCAGCCGCTGCTGCAACCCGGCGAGACCTTTCAATACACCAGCGGCTCGTCACTGACGACACCAATCGGGACGATGAAAGGCACCTACCAGATGGTGGCTGAAGACGGCACGCACTTCGAGGCGGTCATTCCGGAATTCGTTCTGGCCAGCCCGCGCGCCCTGCATTGAGCCTCAAGCACACTTACACGCTGATCGCGCCATTCTATGACGCGGCCATCGACCGAGCCACCCGGGTATCGCGACAACGAAGCCTCGCGGCGCTTGGCCAGACGCCCGGCCGCGTCCTGCTGGCTGGCGTTGGCACAGGTCTGGACCTGCCGCACTTGCCCCGTCACCACCATTACGTCGGACTGGATCTGAACCAATCCATGCTGCGCCGCGCGCTGCCGCGAGTCGGCAATATCGACTTTCTGCCGATTCAGGGCGACGCACAAAGACTGCCACTGGCAGACCACAGTTTCGATGCGGCCGTCCTGCATCTGATACTGGCCGTGGTACCCGACCCCGCCCGCTGCTTTTCGGAAATCGCACGAGTCGTCAAACCCGGCGGCCAAGTGCTGGTTTTCGACAAATTCCTGCGGCGCGGCCAGCCGGCCTTGCTGCGGAGACTAGCCAACCCGCTGGTCCGCCGCGTCGCAACGCGGCTGGATGTCGTATTTGAAGATCTGCTGGCCGAGACACCAGGCTTGTCGCTTGAAAATGACCAGCCGGCAATGGCCGGTGGCTGGTTCAGAATGATCCGCCTGACGAAGCGCTAGGCGTCGGTATCCTTGCCCAGTGCATCCTCGATCCATGCCAAGGTCAGCGTGTAAGTCACGGCCAGCACAACCGGGCCGACAAAAATACCGATCAGGCCAAAGCTCAGCATGCCGCCGATAACGCCGGAAAATATGAGCAGGAGTGGCAAATCAGCGCCGCGCTTGATCAGTATCGGTCTCAGGAAGCTATCCAGGCTGCCAACAATAACGCTCCAGACCAGCAAGACCGTGGCCCATACGCTGTCGCCAGTCCAGTACATCCAGCCCACAGCTGGTAACAAAATGAGCATGGGGCCAATCTGCGCGATGCACAACATCAGCATCACCGCTGACAGCAATGAGGCAAACGGCACGCCGGCAGCGGCCAGCCCAAGTCCCCCAAGCACTGTCTGGACCATGGCGGTGACGCCAACCCCCAGCGCGACGCCACGGATCGCCTGACCCGCCAGAATAATGCTGTTTTCACCGCGATCCCCGGCCAGCCGACGGCCAAAACGTCGGGCCAGGCGGGCACCGCGCTCACCACTGGCGTAAAGAATGGCGGCGATGGTCACAACCAGCAGAAACTGAATCACCATCCCGCCGAAGCCACCCACCTGGCCAAGCACCCACTTACCGGTGTCAGCGGCATATGGCGTGACCTTGGCAAAGATGCCTGTCGCACCTGCAGCATCCAGCTGCGCCCAAAGCGCCGCCAGTCGCTCGCCGACCAGCGGCAGCGTTTTTACCCAGTCCGGCGCTGGGGGCAAACCGTCGACTGCGAAAGATTTGCCGGCCGCGGCCAACTGGCCAGAATGTTCGAAAATGGTATCGATCGCCAGCCACAAAGGCAGCACCAAGAGCAGGAGCATGGCCACCGACATGATCGTCACGGCCATGACACGTCGATTCCCCAAACGCACCTCAAGGGATTTGAACAATGGCCAGGTGGCCACCACGATCATTGTGGCCCACACGGTCGCCGCCAGAAAAGGCAGCAACACCCAGACCGACAGGCCAATCAACCCGACGATGCAAAAAATGGCCAGCGTCGTGCGGGCCAGATCATGGCGAATGTCCATCAAGACCGATAGTCTGCGTTGATCTTCACGTAATCGTAGGAGAAGTCACAAGTGTATACGCAGGCTTGGGCTGCTCCGCGGGCAAGATCGACCCGCACGGTAATTTCAGCCTGAGCCATTACGCGGGCCCCATCTTCTTCCTTGTAGGCGGCAGCACGACCACCCTTTTCTGCCACCAGTACGTCATCCAGCCAGACCTTGACGCCATCGACATCCAGATCGCCAATGCCGGCGTAGCCCACCGCAGCCAGAATACGTCCCAGATTGGGGTCAGAAGCGAAGAACGCCGTCTTTACCAATGGCGAGTGGCCGATGGCATAACCGACCTTGCGGCACTCGTCAATGGTTTTGCCCCCCTCCACGGCCACCGTGATGAACTTGGTGGCTCCCTCGCCATCACGGACGATGGCCTGCGCCAATTCCACGGAAACAGCGATGATGGCAGCCTTGACGTCTGCCCACCCCGCGTCGGATTCGTTGGCAAAAGATGCCCCGGACTGGCCGGAGGCAATCATCACGTAGGAATCGTTGGTGGAGGTATCGCCATCGACGGTGATGCAGTTGAACGAGGCATCGGCCGCCTCCTTGACCAGCTTGTCGAGCAGGGCCTGGGCGATGCCGGCATCGGTGGCAAGAAAACCCAGCATGGTCGCCATATTGGGCCGGATCATGCCGGCGCCTTTGGAAACGCCCGAAATAGTCACTTTTTTGCCGTTGACCGCAACAATGCGCGATGCGGCCTTGGCAACGGTATCGGTGGTCATGATGCCGTGCGCAGCAGCGTGCCAGTTGTCAGCCTTGAGGTCAGCCTTCACCGCTGGCAAGCCGGCCTTGATGCGGTCGACCGGCAAAAGCTCAAGAATGACACCGGTTGAAAATGGCAGCACCTGCCCGGCAGCAACGCCCAGCAATTCGCCAACGGCTTCGCAGGTCGCCTGCGCTGCCTGACGGCCCGGCTCTCCGGTGCCCGCATTGGCAATGCCAGTATTGATAATCAGGGCACGGATTTCCTGGCCTGTAGCCAAATGCTTGCGACAAATCTGGACCGGCGCGGCGCAAAAACGGTTCTGGGTGAATACACCCGCGACCGTGCAGCCGGCATCGAGCGCCACCAAGGTCAGGTCACGACGATTTTTCTTGCGGATTTCCGCCTCGGCCACGCCGAGACGGACACCTGCCACCGGAAATAGTTGGTCGGCAGCGGGGGTTGCGTAATTGACAGGCATTCACATGGCTCCAAAAGCATCAAGGCACCTCGCGGGTGCCTTGGGGTGTCAGGAAAGTTTTCCGTGGCAGTGTTTGTATTTTTTGCCTGACCCGCAAGGACAAGGGTCATTACGCCCCACTTTGGGACCGGCATCGGCAGGCAGTTTCGGCTGAGACGCTTCATCATCATCCAGCACTTCGTCAATACCGGCATGCTGATATTGCACATTCTGGACATCCGCGTGAGGTGCTGTTTCCTCGACGTCTTCCGGCGTACGGATTTGCACGGTGAAGACAATGCGCGTCACCTCCTTGCGGATCTGGTCGAGCAAGCCCTCAAACAACTCGAATGCTTCGCGCTTGTATTCCTGTTTCGGATTTTTCTGGGCGTAGCCGCGCAAATGGATGCCTTGACGCAGGTGATCGAGCGCCGCCAGGTGTTCGCGCCAGTGCGAATCAAGGCTTTGCAGCATGACGTTACGTTCGAACTGCTGGAAGGACTCGGCACCGACCAGCTCAATCTTGGCCTGGTAGGCTGCATCGGCTTCCTTGGTGATGCGTTCGAGAATTTCCTCGTCAGACAGCGTTGGCTCGTTCTTGAACCACTGGGCGACCGGCGCATTGATCTGCAATTCGGTGGCCAATGCCCGCTCAAGCCCTTCCATGTCCCACTGCTCCTCGACCGATTCTGCCGGGACGTAGGTACGGAAAATGTCAGCGATGACGCTCTGACGCATGGCAGTGATGGTTTCGGAAATATCATCCGTCTCCAACAGTTCATTGCGCTGCTGGTAGATCACCTTGCGCTGGTCGTTCGAAACGTCGTCGTACTCCAGCAACTGCTTGCGGATATCGAAGTTCCGAGCCTCAACCTTGCGCTGCGCGGACTCCAGCGAGCGAGTCACGAGCGGGTGCTCGATCGCTTCGCCTTCCGGCATTTTCAGTTTGTCCATGATGGCGCGCAGACGCTCACCAGCAAAGATGCGCAGAAGCGGATCGTCCAGCGACAAATAAAAACGAGACGAACCCGCATCCCCCTGACGGCCGGCACGACCACGCAACTGGTTGTCGATACGGCGGGATTCGTGACGTTCGGAGCCAATGATGTGCAGGCCGCCGGAGGCAAGAACCTGGTCATGCGCCTTTTGCCATTCAGCACG
>Ga0209023_10003563_pt1 | contig 18479 bp, 13 predicted proteins | sample LakOneMetagenome_FD_187468 | JGI IMG/M metagenome (GOLD analysis project Ga0209023, IMG submission 187468) | Freshwater and sediment microbial communities from Lake Erie, Canada (SPAdes) (version 2) | ecosystem: Environmental > Aquatic > Freshwater > Lentic | place: Lake Erie, Canada...
CACCGGCGCCACCAGCACCCCCACCTCGAAGAGCTGTGCCGGCACCGCGCTGCTGGCCTGCGCTCGCAAGAGCACCATCAGCCAGTACGTGCCGGCCGAGCCCACCAAGGCCACCGGCACGCCCATCAAGCTCGGGATGATCAACCAGGAGAACACCGCGGCGGGCTCGTTCCCCGAGCTCAGCCAGGCGGTGCAGGCCGGGATCGAGTTCGTCAACACCCAATTGGGCGGCGTCGACGGCCACCCGCTCGAGATGGAGGTGTGCAACACCGAGTTCTCCGCCGAGGGGTCCACCACCTGCGGGCAGAAGTTCGTGGAGGAGAAGGTGCCGGCGGTGCTTGGCGGCATCGACGTGTTCGGCAACGGCATCGACACCCTCAACGACAACGGCATCCCGTTCGTGGGTGGCATCCCAGTGAGCACCCAGTCGGCCGAGAGCCCGAACTCCTACCAGTGGAGCGGCGGCACCTGGGGCGCGGCAGTTGCGTTCGCCGACTACTCCGTTCGGGTGCTGAAGGCCAAGAAGGTGGCCATCGTGTACGGCGAGTTCGGCTCCATCACCCAGAGCGCCGAGTACGCCAAGAAGGTGCTCACCCGGGCAGGGGTGCAGACCCAGCTGGTGCCGTACCCGATCCTGTCCACCGACATCACGTCACCCCTGCACGCCGCCATCGCCGCCGGCCCCGACGCCATCATGGTCCTGGCCGCCGATACCGGGTGCAAGCCAGCGTTCGAAGGGCTGCAGGCGTCGGGCACCAAGGCCAAGACCTTCTTCGTCGGGGCCTGCGCCGCACCCACCATCATCGCCGACGTGCCCGCCGAGGCATCCGGGGGATCCATCTTCAACGTCGAAGGTCCCATCGACCGCAAGCACCCCAGCCCGGACACGTCGCTCTACACCGCGGTCATCAACCGCTACGGCAAGGGCCTCGATCCCATCGGCGCCGGCACGGTGTCGTTCCGGTCGTTCATGAACCTCTACGTGGTGCTCAACGAGCTCGGTGCCGACAAGGTCTCGGCCCAGAACATCTCCAAGGCGCTGTCGGCCAAGGTCGACGCCACCAGCTTCATGGGCCACAACTACACGTGCGACCGCAAGCAGTTCGAGGGGCTCCCCTCGCTGTGCTCGCCCCAGCAGATCCTGGGCGTGATGAAGGATCGCAACCTGTTCCAGGTGGGTACCTGGATCGACGTCGGCAGGGTCTACGCGGGCTGACGAAGGAGTCGGTCGATCAGCGCCTATCTCGGATACCTGCTCGCCGGCCTCGGCGGCGGCGCGGTCGTGGCGTCATTGGCGCTGGGCCTGGTGCTGTCGTATCGGGCATCGGGGGTGGTCAACTTCGCCCACGCCGCCATGGGCATGTACGTGGCCTTCGCCTTCTTCGAGTTCCGGGCCACCGGCGATCTCGTCGTCCCCCTGATCGGGCTGCCGAGCCGGGTCCACCTGCTGGCGCGGCCGACGTTGAGCAGCGCCCTCGCCGTGGCCATGATCCTGGCTGCGGTGCTGGGGCTGGTGGTCTACGGCCTGGTGTTCCGACCGTTGCGCCACGCACCGCCACTGGCGCGGGTGGTGGCCTCGCTGGGCCTGCTGCTGTACCTCCAAGAGGTGGTGCGGCTCCGCTTCCCGGTGGCCGGGGCGGGCGTGGCGGTCCACCGACCGATCCTGCCCACCACGTCGGCCAAGATCCTCGGCACCACCGTCACCGAGAACCGGTTGATCCTCGCCGCACTCGTGGTGGTGGTCACCGTCGTGCTCGGGGCGACGTTCCGCTACACCCGGTTCGGCCTGGCCACCCGAGCGGCGGCGGGCAACGAGAAGGGTGCGCTCCTGCTCGGCATCTCGCCCGACCGCTTGGCCGGGTTCAGCTGGGCCCTGTCGGCCATGTTGGCCGGCATCGCGGTGATCCTCATCGAGCCCATCGCCGGCGTGAACGCCACCACCACCACGCTCCTCGTGGTCCCGGCGTTGGCCGCCGCGCTCGTGGGCCGGTTGGAGTCGTTCGCCATCGCCGCCGCGGCCGGCATCGGGATCGGCATGTTCCAGTCGCTGATCCTCAGCTACGCGGTGCGGCCTGACACCAGGTGGATCCCGACCTGGCTGCCCACCACCGGGCTCCAGGAGGCCATCCCGGTCCTGTTGATCGTGGGGATGCTGGTGTGGTTCGGCGACGCCCTTCCGGACCGCGGCACCCTGGCCGGACGACGGATGCCTCCGTCGCCCACGCCCACCCACCTGGTGGCGTGGACCATCGGGCTGAGCGTGCTGGTGGGCATCGGCCTGCTCACCTTCGACGCCACCTACCGCCAGGCCCTGATCGTCTCCATGGTCTACGCCCTGCTCACCCTCTCGATCGTGGTGGTCACCGGGTACAGCGGCCAGATCTCGCTGGCCCAGCTGGCCTTCGCCGGCGTCGCCGGGTTCACCGTCATCCGCCTGGCCGAGCACCACGTGCCGTTCGTGATCGCCGCCGTGCTGGCCTCGCTGGTGGCCACCGGCATCGGGCTGGTGGTGGCGTGGCCGGCCACGCGGGTGCGGGGGATGAGCCTGGCCACCGCCACCTTGGCCATAGCCGTGGCCATCGAGCAGCTGGTGCTGGCCAGCCCACCGCTGTCGCACGGCGCGGCTGGCTCCTCGGCACCTCCGCCCACCATCTTCGGCGTCGACCTGCGCATCACCGGACACGGCGACGCCAACTTCCGGCCCGCGTTCGGCTTCACCGTGTTGGTGGTCTTGGTCCTGTGTTGCCTGGGGGTGGCCAACCTGCGCCGCAACCGCACCGGCCTGCGCTGGCTGGCGGTGCGGGCCAACGAGCGAGCCGCGGCGGCGGCCGGCATCGACGTCACCATGGCCAAGCTGGGCGCCTTCGCGGTGTCGTCGTTCCTGGCCGGGCTGTGCGGCGTGATGATGGCGTACTCCACCACCACGCTGTCGCCCACGTCGTTCATGGTGATCGGCGCGCTGGTCGCCCTGGCCCTCACCTACCTGGCCGGCGTCTCCAGCATCGGCGGCGCACTCCTCGCCGGAGCGCTGGCCCAGGCCGGATTGTTCACCACCGCCATGAACGCCCAGACGGCGGGTGTGGCGGGCGACTACGTGTTCGCCATCAGCGGCCTGTCGCTGATCGTCACCGCGATCCTGGCCCCGGAGGGCATCACCGGGATCTGGCGTCGCTACGCCCACCAGCTGATGGACCGACGGTCGCCCGCACCGGAACCGGCCGCGGCATGACCCACGGGACCGACGAGACCGCGACCGACGAGACCGTGACCGACGACGTGCTGAAGGTGGTCGGGGTGACCGTCCGCCACGGTGGGTTGGTGGCCCTCAACGACGTCAGCCTCGCCGTGCCTGCCGGCTCCATCGCCGGGCTCATCGGGCCCAACGGTGCGGGCAAGACCACGTTCATCGACACCCTCACCGGCTTCACCCGATCACGCACGGGGCGGATCTTCTTCGCCGGCGAGTCCGTGGAGGACCTGGCCCCGCACGAACGCTCGAGGCGTGGCCTGGTGCGCACGTTCCAGTCGTTGGAGCTGTTCGACGACCTCACCGTGCGGGAGAACCTCTTGGTGGCGGCCAGCACCCCCACCCTCCGGTCCACCATCACCGACCTGTTCTTCCGCAAGGACCAGCACAGCGCGTCGGCCGACCAGTTGATGGAGGATCTCGACCTCACCCGGTGGGCCGACCGCCTCCCCACCGAGCTCTCCAACGGGCAACGGCACCTGGTGGCGCTGGCCCGCGCCGTGGTGGCCCGGCCCAAGCTCTTGTTGCTCGACGAGCCGGCCGCCGGACTCGACACCACCGAGACGGCCGAACTCAGTGCCATCCTCGCCCGGCTCCCCGAGCGGGGGACGTCAGTCCTGCTGGTGGACCACGACATGGCCCTGGTGCTGGGCATCTGCCACACCGTGCACGTCCTGGACTTCGGCAACGTGATCGCCTCCGGCACGCCAACGGAGATCCGGTCTGATCCCCAGGTCATCGCGGCCTACCTCGGCCAGCAGGGGGACCCGACGTGACGCTCCTCTCGCTCCGCGGCCTCACCGCCGGCTACCTCGGCGTGCCGGTGATCCACGACGTCGACCTCACCGTGGAGCCGGGCGAGGTGGTCGCCCTGCTCGGTCCCAACGGTGCGGGCAAGACCACCGCGCTGCTGGCCGTCTCCGGGCTGCTTCCCATCTCGGGCGGGTCCATCGAGGTGTTCGGCACCGAAGTGCACGCTGGCCGTCGACCGAAGCTGTCGGGGGTGTGGGGGCTCGCTCGGCAGGGGCTGGCCCACGTGCCGGAGGACCGCGGGCTGTTCTTCGACCTCACCGGGGCCGAGAACCTGCGCCTGGGCCAGCCTCGTCGTCGATCGTCGGCCGACCTCGATCGGGTGCTCGAGTGGTTCCCCGCCCTGGCCAAGATCCTCGACCGCAAGGCCGGGCTGCTCTCGGGTGGCGAGCAGCAGATGCTGGCCCTGGCCCGGGCGGTGATCAACCGACCCAAGCTGCTCCTCGTCGACGAGATGAGCCTCGGCCTGGCCCCGATCATCGTGGAGGGCCTGCTCCCGGTGCTGCGTTCCATCGCCGATGAGACCGACGCCGGCGTGCTGGTGGTGGAGCAGCACGTCTCGCTGGTGCTGTCGATCTCGGACCGCGCCTACCTCCTCAACCGCGGCCGGGTGGCCCACGCCGGATCGGCGTCAGACATCGCCGCCGACGCCGCCCGCCTCGAAGCCAACTACCTCGGAACCACCCCCGACCCCTAGCAACCCCAACCCCCGAATGTGCGGCGGCAGAACGCGCTTTCTGGCCTCCTGGCGCGTGCAGATCAGGCCATCGGGACGCCTTCGTCGATCTCGCGGGCGACGTCGAGGGCGATGGCGGCGAGGTCGTCGGGCAGCTCGCCGATGCGTTCGAGCTCGTCGCTGAACCGGTTGCGCTGGTGGTCGGTCGACGATCGCGCCTCGGGCATCCATGCCGCGTGCAGCACGAACGGCACCGTCATGCCCGGCTTGGAGAGGGTGGCGACGGGACCACGGCCGACGTGGGCCGCGTCGAACACCTCCACCCGGAACCCGGCGTCGTTCATGATCGGCACCACCACGTAGCCGTCGTGCCCGCCCGGATCGGAGCCGGCGTAGCGGGACTTGGAGGCATCGGCCCCGGGGTCGCGCGGCACGAAGATCGGCGACGTGGGGAAGTCGTCCACGGCCAGGGTGTGGTGGTCGGTGACCTGGAGGTCGGGCATGGAGGTGGTGACCACGACGGGTGCGGTCTCGTCGGGCGGCATCAGGCTGCGGTCCACCCGGTCCCGGTAGAGGTTCAGCATCTCCTGGGTGATGGCCTCGGGCCGGAAGCCCTGGTGGACGGTGTGGTGCAGCGTGGGGTTGGAGCGGCCTTCGGTGCTCCAGTCCATGGCGTTGAGCTGGCGGGTCCAGAGCCACTCGGGCTCGCGCTGCTCAGCGCGGTGGACGATCTCGCCCTTGTCCGGGTCGAACACCAGGAACGTGGTGCGGTCAGGGCTCATGGGGAAGCCGTACAGGCCCTGCAGCGCTGGCTCGCAGGGTCGGCCGAGCGCGTCGATGTCGCCCGCCTTCTGGGTCATGGCGATGTCGGCGTTCTCGGTGTGCTCGAAGAGGATGGCGATGCCGTCGGAGTCGTCGTAGGTGGCGTAGTAGTGGTTGTTCTCGGGGGCCATCTCGAAGACCTGGCACGCCACCTCCTGGCCCGCCGGCGTGGACTCCAGGTCGGCCTTGCGGATCAGGAACACCGGTCCCGAGGCGTTGGCCGGCTCGGTGCGGGCGCCGCCTGACAGCGTCTGGGGCTCCACCTTGAACGCGCAGTCGGCCACGATCAGCCAGTCGCGGGTCTGGGTGATGGTGTGCACCGACTGCGGGATGATCGCCCCGGTGATGGGCCACTGCTCCACCGCGCCCTCGCCGTCCCATCGGGCGACGTGGAGCGAACCCCAGTGGGTGTTCACGGTCCAGAGCACGTTGCGGTCGGGGTCGATCACGGGGTGGGCCGTGCTCATCACCAGGGGCAGCAGCGGCTGGGGGCTGACCTCGAAGTCCTTCCACTGCGACCGGTGGCCGACGTCGCCCAGGTACCCGAGGGTGAGCGGATCGACCTCGACGGGCCGGCCGACGTCCCAGGTCATGAACAGCCGGTCGCCCCAGGGGAGCGGCGCGGTGTTGGCCGCGTTGGTGTGTCCGAACGGCGACTGGACGCCGATCATGGTGGCTTCGAACACGTCGGGGCGCTTGGCTCGGAGTCGGGCCGACGGGGAGTCGATGCGGGCCTGGCGCCAGGCGAAGGCATCGGCGCCCGCGCCGTGCGAACCGGGCTGCAGCGAGAGCCGGTAGGTCATGCCCTCGCCGAAGAACGGGTGCGGCCCCGACAGCGTGTCGGGGTGCGGGGCGCTGATCACCAGCTCACCGGTGAGGGCCTCGGGCCAGTGGCCGCTGGCCACCGTGAGGTCGTGGTCCGAGGGAGCGTCTCTGAAGAACAGGCTCCGGGGCAACGGCATGGGGGCTCCTGGTGAACAGTGTTCAGGGAGGCCCAGTAGACGCCACGGAGCGATGGGGGTCAAGCCCGACGTCGATGGGTCCGCCAACCCGGGTCACCCCGGCAGTACGGTGCGCGACGCAGCGTTCGGGCGACCGCGGGAACACGAGATGTCGATCGACACGGAGCCCCGGTACCCGGACTCCTCCGATCAACCAGTCGGCGGCGAGGTGGATCTTCGGCGCGAGTTGGCCACCAAGCGGGCCGGGCTGCGCTTCGAGGAGGACCAGACCGAGGCGTCGTACCGCCGGTGGCACGCTCGGGGGCGTTGGTTCACGCCGCTCGTGGTGGCGGTGGTGGCTGGCATCCTGCTGGCGGCCTACGAGGTCTGGCTCGTCGACGGGAACCGCAACGGCCACCTCGACGACGCCCACTTCATCGCCTCCACCGTGGCCACGTGGGCCGTGTTCGCCCTCGGGTTCGTCGTGTCGATCTTCGCCAGCCGACGGTCTCGGCGGATCTACGCCCAGGTCCGCACCATCGAGGTGCAAGAGCACATCATCGAGACGGAGAAGCGTCGCTCGCACGTGTTGCTGCGGAGCATCCTGCCGAGTCCGGTGGCCGAGCGACTCGAGCGCGGCACGGGGCTGGTGGCCGACTTCCACCCCGAGGTCACGGTGATCTTCGCCGACCTGGTGGGGTTCTCGCCGCTGGTGGCGTCCATCCGTCCGGTGGAACTGGTCGACGTGTTGAACGCGGTGTTCACCCGGTTCGACGCCCTCGCTCGGCTCTACGAGGTCGAACGGATCAAGACGGTGGGCGACGCGTACGTGGCCGTCGCCGGCTTGCCCGAGACCCGCACCGACCACGCCGTGGCCGCGGCCCAGCTGGCGCTGGCCATGCGCTCCGCGGTGCAGCAGTTCAACGAGGCCCGGATGTTGGGGCTGTCGGTGCGGATCGGCATGGCCACCGGTCCCGCGGTGGCCGGCGTGGTGGGGACTCAGCGGTTCTCCTACGACCTGTGGGGCCAGACGGTGAACCTGGCCGCCGAGCTCGAGTCGCAGGGAACCTCGGGGAGGATCAAGGTCTCAGGGGCCACCTACCTCAAGGTCTCGCACCTCTACGACCTCCAGCCCTGCGATCCGGTCGAGCTGAGGGGTGTCGGCACCATGGAAGCCTGGAACCTCGAGGGGCTCTGATCTGTCGTCGGCCGGGCTTCAGGCCTTGGTGAGCGGGGGCGGGGCCCACGTGCCCTCGAGCACGGCGGCTCCCGGGGCGTAGAGGCGCATGGTGATCCCCACCGGGCCGGCGGGTGCCGGCAGCCAGTTGCCTGCCCGGTCCGCTCCGGGGTTCTGGTGCTGGATCCACAGGTCGAGCGATCCGTCGGCGTTGTAGGTGAGATCGTCACGGTCACCGATGGCGAAGCGGTCGATCTCGTTGGCGACCTGGAAGCCGTGTTCGTCGTACATGGTGACCGACCAGAAGGCGTCGGCCGGCGGGAGCTGATCGGCCTCGAAGTGCAAGACGTAGTCGGTGGATCCGTCGACCTTGTCCCCGTCGGCATCCACCTGGAGGAGCGGGTACACGGCGTCCTCGGGCGGATTGGCACCGAGGCCGACCATCGAGACGATGGCCCGCTTGGCGTAGAAGTTGCCGTACACGCCGATGGTGTTGGTGTTCATCTGCCACCCGTTGGCGACGGCGGCCATGAGCGGAAGCTGCCCCATGAGGGCGGTCATCGCCGCGGCCGGAGCGGCGGCGATGGCGGCGGCGACGTCGGCGGGTGCCGAGTGAGCGTCGAACGACTCGCCCGGCACCAGGCCGAGGCGAGCCAGCCGGGCGATCTGCGACCAGTCGGCCAGGTGCGGCTTGTGGCGCTTCATGAGCTCGGCCCCGAGGGCGAAGAAGTCTGCTCCCGAGAGCGCGTTGACCTGATCGAGCGTGGGGGTGACGTCGTCGATGCTGGGATCGGTCACCACCTCGGGCAGGGGCTTCGGTGCGTCCGATCCCCAGTCCGACAGGCGGCACAGTCCGTAGCCGTCCTGCACCTGGTGGACCGCGGCGTAGTCGGCGGGACCGTTGGTCTGGGTCCGGCCGATCACCCACATGTAGGGGGTGGGGGCCTCGATGCGGCCCACCCCCGCCGGCAGCTCACCCACCCAGCCGGGCTGCACGATGGCCCAGGCGCCGGCCTGCGTGCCCGTGGTGCGCGAGCCGGGGTTGGCGAACACATCGGTCCACATGTCCAGGATCGGGAGCATGTAGTAGCGGCCGTCGGTGTCCGGCGCTGACATCACGATGGGCTCTTCGGTGATGTCGATGAACGCCGCGGAGTAGAGCGTGTCGAAGTTGGGACGCACCACGATCTTGAACTCGGCGTCGGGAAAGGCCCGGATGTGCACGAACTGGTTCATGGGGCCGGTCATGGGCTTCACGCCCAAGCCGAAGTTGGTGGTCTGGCGTCGAGTTATCTCCATGGTCACAAGTGGGTACAGGTAGATGTACGCCTCGCTGGCGATGGCGTCGAGTTCGGCAGTCGGGTCCGTCATGGACCGGAGTATGCCATCGGCACCAGGTGGCCTTCATGTCCGTCCACGACGCAATCCCAGCCTGCAAAGGAGCCTGCTGTGTCCTTGCCCAAGATCGCCTCACGAGACGAGTGGCGAACCGCCCGAATCGCCCTGCTCCAAGAGGAGAAGGCCCTCACACGCGCCCGCGACGCGCTGAACACCCAGCGCCGCGAGCTGCCCATGGTCCGGATCGAGAAGGACTATCGCTTCGAGGGGCCCGATGGCACCGTCGGCCTGCTGGACCTGTTCGAGGGACGGCGTCAGCTGATGGTGGGCCACTTCATGTTCGATCCGGCGTGGGACGAAGGCTGCCCGAGCTGCACCGCCGGGGCCGATGAGATGTCGCCCGGATTGCTCGATCACCTCCACACCCGAGACACCACCGTGGCCTACGTGTCGCGTGCGCCGTTGGAGAAGATCTCGGCCTACCGGGCGGCAAGGGGATGGACCTTTCCCTGGTACTCGTCGTTCGGAAGCGACTTCAACTACGACTTCCACGTCACGCTCGACGACACCGTGGCACCCGTGGAATACAACTTCCGCGGCCAGGCCGCACTAGTGGATGACGACCCCTCGTGGGAGGGCTGGGCCGGCGAGCAGCCGGGGCTGAGCTGCTTCTTGCGAGTGGGCGACGACGTGTTCCACACCTATTCCCAGTACGCCCGCGGGGCCGAGTCCACCGGCGGGTCGTACTACTTCTTGGACCTCACCGCCCTCGGTCGACAAGAGGACTGGGAGGAGCCGAAGGGGCGGGCGGATTCGGCCCGCTCGGCCACGCCGGACTTCCAGACCTGACCGGGCTGGGTTGACCCGGAGCTACCCGGCGACCTCGTAGAGGCGGGCCCGGGTGGCCCGAGGTCGTTGGAGCACCCGGCAGGAGCCGGCGGCCGGATCGATGTCGGTGTCCCACTCGAGGGCGAAGCCGCGCCCGCGTACCGTCAGGACCTGCAGGGGAAGGCCTTCGAGCCGCTCTCGCAGGTCCTTGAGCCGGTTGTCGATCGCCCGCGGGTAGGCGGGTGCGCCGTCGGGCCAGACAGACGACACGGCCACGTCGCGCGTGACCACGTCTCCCCGCCGTGCCAGCAGGAGGCGCAGCAACCGAGCTTCCAGGTGGCTGAGGATCGTGAGTGTGGTGTCGACGTGGAGGATGTCGTCGTCGTCCACCTCGACCCTCACCGCACCGCGTCGCCAGGCCCGGGCGAGCAGTCGGTCGGCCCGGGCGTAGAGGTCCTCGGCCGAGGCGGGGAGGCGGACCCACTCCTCGAGCTCGCCCCAGTGGAACGGCGCCTCGGCGTCGGCCTCGACCAGGTAGAGCACGGGATGGGTGAGGGGTTCGTCGGCGCTGAACAGGCCTCGGGCTGTCCAGGGTTCGACGGTGATGCCCCGATCGGCGATGCGGGCGAGTGCCGTGGTCGCGGGATCGGTGGTGGTGCGGGTGGCAGTGAGCATGGGTCTCCTTCGAGCGGGGATCGCCGCCGTGGCGATCGGCAGGCGCGTCGTCGGACGACGGCGCGCGAGGTGCTCAGGAGACCGGTGGACCTCGCCTGGGGTTGGCGCCAGCGGCGCGAGACGACGGTGGCGACCAACCGCTGGCCGCGGACCACCGCCTGGTGGTGCCGTGCGGGGTGCCGGTGAGGAGGGCGACGAGGAGGAACAGCGACGCGAGGAACCAGCGTCCGGCCAGTTGGATGCGGAGGATGTCGGCCGACGGGAGCGATGTCCCGGTGAGCTCGATCGGTTGGCGGAGCGAGCCCAGGAGTCCGGCACGGGTGGGCGCGAACGGGTGGGTCGCCACGGCCAGTTGGATGGCGCCGTGGTGTTCGGGAGCGAGGTGGGCCGCGTTGACCGACTCCGCTCGTCGGCGAACAGCGGCGGCCTGGGATGGTGCGGCGATGGCACCGAGCACGGCCAGGGCGATCACCAGGCCGATGACCCAGAGGCTGGGCCGACGCCCACCCGCGACGCGCCCCGACCCCGACCGGTGGCGGCAGGAGGCCACCATCTGCGTCGGGGTCGGGAACGTCACGGGTTCGGTTGTGGGGTCACGGGTTCCGGGCGCAGGTCAGAGCGCGTCGGATCCCATCTCGGAGGTGCGGACCCGCATGACCGGGCTCACCGGGGTGGCCCAGATCTTGCCGTCGCCGATCTTGCCGGTTCGGGCCGCGTTGCCGATCAGCTCGACGATCTGCTCGACCTGCGAGTCGTCCACCAGCACCTCGATCCGGACCTTGGGGACGAACTCCACGGTGTACTCCGAGCCTCGGAAGGTCTCGCTCTTGCCGCCCTGTCGGCCGTAGCCCTGGACCTCGCTGACCGTGAGGCCGAGGACACCGAACTCTCGCAGGGCAGTCTTGATCTCGTCGACCTTGAAGGGTTTCACGACTGCAGTCACGAGTTGAACCATTGGTTGCTCCTTGCTGCGACCTGGTGGTGACCGGTCGGGTTGTGGTGGATGTCGACCGACCCGCCCCCCGGTGCAGCTGCACCGGAGAACAGGTCGGTCGGGGATGCGTGTGGGTGCGGTGCGCTAGTCGGTGTTCGACTCGCCCGCAGGGGCTCCGGCGGACACCGGGGTCGAGCTCGGCGGGCCCGCTGGCGCACCGGTGTAGGTGGTGTAGGCGAAGCCCTGGCCGAACTCCATGTGGTACGCCGGGAGTCCGTGCATCGTGAGGTCGATGCCTTCGAGCTCGTCGGCCTCGGAGAGGCGCAGGTTCCAACTCCCCGGGATGGCTCGCACGCCGTACATGAGTGCGAAGGCAAAGATGCCGACCACCACGATGCAGCTGATGGAGCCGATGACCTGAGCGGTCAGCTGCCCGGTGCCACCTCCGTAGAAGAGCCCCTTGATCGGGTTGGCATTGTCGGCGCCCGTAGAGGTCGGGATGCCGTATTGGCCGGAGGCGAACAAGCCGACGGCGATCGTTCCCCAGATGCCGCACGCTCCGTGGACCGGGACGGCGCCGACGGGGTCATCGATGCGCAGGTGCTCGATCAGGTCGGTGGCCAGTGGCACGAAGATGCCGGCCATGCCACCGATGATGATGGCTGCACCGGGGTTGACCCAGTAGCACGGTGCGGTGATGGCGACGAGGCCGCCGAGGAAGCCGTTGATGGCCATGCCGACGTCCCACTTCTTGGAGCGGGGATAGACGTAGAACACACCGACCAGGCCGCCGGCACATGCGGCCAGCGTGGTGTTGATGGCCACTCGGCCGATGCCCTCCCAGTCCATGGCCGAGAGGGTGGAACCTGGGTTGAAGCCGTACCAGCCGAACCAGAGGATGACGGCGCCGATGGCTGCGATGTTCAGGTCGTGCGGCGGCATCGGGCCACCGCCGTCTCGGGCGAACTTGCGTCCGATGCGAGGTCCGAGCGCCACGGCTCCGGCCAGGGCGAGCATGGCGCCCACGGTGTGCACGGCGGTGGAGCCGGCGAAGTCACGGAAGACCACGCCGTCGGGCACCAAGCCGTTGAACCAGCCCATGGTGTTGCCCAGCCAGCCGCCTGGCCCCCAGATCCAGTGGCAGGTCAGTGGGTAGATGAAGCCCGACACACCGAGGCTGTAGAGCATGTCGCCCTTGAAGCTGGTGCGTCCCACCATGGCGCCCGACGTGATGGTCGAGGCGGTGTCGGCGAAGGCGAACTGGAACAGCACGAAGGCGAAGAAGGCGATGCCCGTGCCGTTGTAGTCCGCCGTGTTGTGGTGGAGGAAGAAGAAGGAATGCCCGATCAGGCCGTTGCCGATCCCGAACTCGAAGGCGAAGCCCATGATGAAGTACAAGATGCCGCAGAGGCACGTGTCGAAGATGCACTCCATCATCACGTTCACCGACTCCTTCGACCGGGCGAAGCCCGCCTCCAGAGCCATGAAGCCGGCCTGCATGAAGAACACGAGGAAGGCGGCGACCAGCACCCACATGGTGTTGATCGGGTTGATGAGGTCGGCGGCGGTGGTCGCGGCCTGAGCAGGTGCTGCGCCGGCCGAGGTCTCGAACAAGAAGGCGAACAGCCCGATGATCAAGGCGACGGCGCCGAGACCGAGCATCTTGGCCATGAGCAGAAGGCCGAATCGCTTCTGCACCGGCCGTTGTTTCATGGCCGTGAGGGGGAGTCGTTCCGGCCGTGGCCCCCGGGCAAACCTCCTTCGCCGTGAGGTGGAGTTGCGGGACGAGGGAGCCGGATCCCCTACGCCGGCAAGTGCTGGCGTAGCCGGCTCACCGGCCCATGGCAGTCGAAGCATGTTCATGGTGGCGAAGGTACGGACGGGCGGTTTCCCCGCTATGCCCGAGGCATTAAGGAGAGCGCGCCAAATGCCCACCAATCTGAGGCCCGAACCTGACCCCACTGCGCGCCGAAACCTGTTGGATTCCTGCGAGGTCGAGGCAGGGCCGCATTCGAGTGGGTCGCCCGTAGCCTCGACAGCGCCATGAGCACCCTCCCCGTGTCCATCCTCGACCTCGCATCGGTCGGCGAGGGCGAGACCATCGCCGACAGCTTCGACGGAAGCGTGGCTCTGGCCGGCCTCGCCGAGGACGCCGGGTACCGACGGGTCTGGTACGCCGAGCACCACAACATCGCCTCGATCGCATCGTCGGCCACCGCGGTGCTGATCGCCCACATCGCGGCCCACACCAACTCCATCCGCCTCGGTGCGGGCGGGATCATGTTGCCGAACCACTCACCCCTGGTGATCGCCGAGCAGTTCGGCACCCTGGCCACGTTGCACCCGGACCGGATCGATCTCGGCCTCGGTCGGGCACCGGGGAGCGACCAGGTCACGGCGCGCGCCATGCGGCGCAGCGCGTCGGCCTCGGACCAGTTCCCGCAGGACGTCGTCGAGCTCCAGGGGCTGCTCGGCGACGAGAGCCCGCTCGCCGGCGTGAAGGCCATCCCGGGCCAGGGCACCCACGTCCCGCTCTACATCCTCGGGTCGTCGCTCTTCGGCGCGCAGCTCGCCGCGCTCCTCGGCCTGCCCTTCGGCTTCGCCTCGCACTTCGCGCCGCAGGCGCTGTACCAAGCCATCGCCATCTACCGAGACCGGTTCGAGCCCTCGGCCCAGCTGGAGCGCCCGCACGTCATCGTCGGCGTCAACGTGGTGGCGGCCGACACGGAGGCCAAGGCCCAAGCCCACCTGCAGGCCAGCCGCCGGGCGCGGGTCCGCAACCTGTTCAAGCGGGGCGACGAGAAGCTCACCGACGAGCAGGTCGAGGCCGTGCTGCGCTCGCCGCAGTCCGCCCAGATCGACGAGATGCTGCGCTTCGCCGCCGTCGGCACGCCTGCCCTGGTGCGCGAGTACCTCGACGACTTCGCCCGGCAGACCGAGGCCGACGAGCTGATCGTCGTCCACCATGCCCCCTCGGTCGTCCACCGCCTTCGCTCGGTCGAGCTCCTGGCCGAAGCCATGGACCTGTCAGCCACCGCGTCGAGCGCGGTTGGCCACTAGCCGACGGCGGCGGCCACCCGTTGCCCCTTCGTCACGCCGTCCCCCGTGTCCGCCCGATGGGGCGAACCGTATGGCACCGGGTCAGGTGTCGCCGCGGACGAGTTGGTCGACGTAGGCCAGCTTGCCGATGACCTTGGGGGCCAGCACGAACGGGTAGAGATCGCCGGCTCCCATGGACCGATTGAGGGCGTTGAGCGTTCCGGCCAGGGTGATCCACTCGCGGACCAGCTCATCGAACGGGCCGTACTCGGCGCCGGCCACCGGCACCTCGCCTCCCCAGCCCAAGGGGTCGGCGACCTTCACGCCCATCTCGGTTGCGGTTTGCACGGTGTCTCGGAGGTGGAGGTAGTGGGCGAAGGTCTCGGCCCAGTCCTCCCACGGGTGCATGGTGGCGTAGGCCGACACGTACTCGTCCTCCCAACCCGATGGGCCCGAGCCGCCGTAGTGCGAGTTGAGGGCCTCGCCGTAGTCCATCCGCTCGTCGCCGAAGCGCTGGCGGAACTCGTCGAGGCGACCCACGTCGCGCACCAGCACCATCCAGTAGTAGTGGCCGACCTCGTGGCGGAAGTGGCCCAGCACCGTGCGGTAGGCCTCACCCAGATCGAGCCGCACCCGTTCTCGATGGGCGTCGTCGGCCTCGGCCAGGTCGATGGTGATGAGCCCGTCCTCGTGGCCGATCATGACCTCGTCGAAGCGGCTGGAGAGCAGGTCGAAGGCCAGGCCCTCCTCGTGGTCCTCGAAGGAGATGATGGGCAGGCCCAGGTCGTAGAGCTGGGCCACGAGTCGACGCTTGGCCGCCTCGGCCTCCACGAAGCGCTGGCGGGCCTCCACGTCGCCGTCGGGCGGCCGGGTGCGGGTGAGCACGCAGCTGGGGCACAGGGTGCCGGCCGCCGGTGCGGGCACCACCCAGTTGCACGTGGCGATCCCGGCGTTGGCGCATCGGACGAACGGTCCGCCGACCGGGACCATGGAGAACGAGGTGGGTGCGAAGCCGAGCTCGGTCCCGCAGGCGAGACAGCGCAGGTTCTCGAAGTACACCCGACGGGCGCAGGTTGGGCAGCGGAGGTCTCGCACGCACCCATCTTCCCCGGGTTCACCGATCCGAAACACCAGGGACATCGGAATCCGGCATCCTTGTCCCGTGGAGCACCGGCCGTAACGTGAGCATCCACGTCGCTCTCGAGCACCGAACCACGTATCACTTCGATCGGTTGGTGGGCCTCACCCCTCACGTGGTGCGCCTCCGGCCGGCGCCGCACTGTCGCACGCCGATCCTGGCCTACTCCCTCACGGTGGAGCCCAGCGACCACTTCATCAACTGGCAGCAGGATCCGTTCGGCAACTTCGAGGCCCGCCTGGTCTTCCCGGAGCCCACCACCGAGCTGTCGTTCGTGGTGGACCTGGTGGCCGACCTCACCGTCATCAACCCGTTCGACTTTTTCCTGGAGCCCGAGGCCGAGCACATCCCGTTCGCCTACGAGCCGGACCTGCGTCGAGACCTCGGCCCCTACCTGGAGTGCGACCCCGCCGGCCCGCTGCTCACCGCCTGGTTGGCCGACGTGGAGCTCCCCGCCGAGGGCATCGCCACGGTCAACTTCCTCGTCGGAATCAACCAGCGGCTGCAGCGAGACATCGCCTACACCACCCGCATGGAGCCGGGCGTCCAGACGCCCGAGGTCACCCTGGGTCAGGCCCTGGGCTCGTGCCGCGACAGCGGCTGGCTGCTGGTGCAGATCCTGCGCCACCTCGGCTACGCCGCTCGGTTCGTGTCGGGCTACCTGGTCCAGCTCAAGGCCGACGGTGTTCCGCTGGAGGGTCCGGCGGGGCCGGTGGCCGACTTCACCGACCTGCATGCCTGGTGCGAGGTCTTCCTTCCGGGCGCCGGCTGGGTCGGGCTGGATCCCACGTCGGGCCTGTTCGCCGGCGAGGGCCACCTGCCGCTCGCGGCCACGCCCCGGCCGGCGTCGGCTGCACCGGTCACCGGAGCCACCGAGCCGTGCGAGGTCACGTTCAGCTTCGCCAACGAGGTCACCCGGGTCCACGAGGATCCTCGGGTCACCTACCCCTACTCCGATGACCAGTGGGCTCGCATCGACGCCCTCGGCGAAGCGGTCGACCTGCGGTTGGTGCAGAACGACGTGCGCCTCACCCAGGGCGGTGAGCCCACCTTCGTGTCGGTCGACGACATGGACGCGGTGGAGTGGACCACCGGTGCCGACGGAGACGACAAGCGGGCGCGGGCGTGGGACCTCACCCTTCGCCTGGCCGACGCCTTCGCCCCCGGCGCCCTGCTGCACTCCGGTCAGGGCAAGTGGTACCCGGGCGAGCCGCTGCCCCGGTGGCAGCTCGGCGTCCACTGGCGTCCCGACGGCGCACCGTTGTGGGGCCGACGGGACCTGCTGACCGATCCGTTCCAGCCGGGCAAGGGCACCGCGGCCGACGTGGAGGCCCTGGCCCGTTCGCTGGCCCACCGCCTCGGCCTGCTCGACGGGTACCTGCACCCGGCCTACGAGGACCCGTTGGCTGCTCTGCTGAGCGAGGCGCGGACCCCGGCCGGCGATCCCCCGTCGAGCGACATCGACCCCACGGACCCCCGCCTGGCCACCGAGGAGGGTCGGGCCGAACTGCTGGCCGAGGCCGACGCCATGGCGCCGGCACCGGCAGCGTGGATCATGCCGCTGCACCACCTCCGCTCGAAGCAGGGCGGCTGGGGCACCACCAGGTGGGTGCTGCGCCGCGGACGCCTGGTGCTGGTGCCCGGTGACTCGCCGGCCGGCCTGCGCCTCCCGTTGGACTCGCTGACCTGGACCCCGGCGCCGGCCGAGGCCGAACCGTCGCCGTTCGACGAGCACGCCCCGCTGCCCATCTCCGAACGACCGGCGGGCCGGGCCACGTGGCCGGCCACCGTCGTCCCCGTGGAGGAGGCCCCGCCCACCGCGCTGGGAGTCGAGCTGCGCGACGGTCGGATCTCGATCTTCCTCCCGCCGTTCACCCACCTCGAGGACACCATCGAGCTGCTGGCCATCGTCGAGGCGGCGGTGATCGAGGCCGGCAACCCGGTGGTGATCGAGGGCTACCCGCCGACGCGCGACCCGCGCGTCAAGACGCTGGTGGTCACCCCCGACCCGGGCGTGATCGAGGTCAACCTCCAGCCTGCGTCGTCCTGGGCCGAGCTGGTCGAGACCACCGAGGTGCTCTACGACGCGGCCAAGTCGTCCCGGCTCGGCACCGAGAAGTTCGAGCTCGACGGCACGCACTCCGGTTCGGGTGGTGGCAACCACGTCACGCTGGGCGGGGTCACGCCGGCCGACAGCCCCTTGCTGCGTCGGCCCGACCTCTTGCGCAGCATGGTCGCCTACTGGCAGCACCACCCCTCCCTGTCGTACCTGTTCTCCGGTCGCTTCGTCGGCCCCACCAGCCAGGCCCCTCGGATCGACGAGGCCCGCCACGACTCGCTCGACGAGCTGGAGATCGCCTTCGGGGAGCTCGACCGCCTGGGCGATGAGGTGCGGCCCTGGCTGGTGGACCGCCTCTTCCGTCACCTGCTGGTGGACCTCACCGGCAACACCCACCGGGCCGAGTTCTGCGTCGACAAGCTGTTCAGCCCCGACGGCGAACGCGGTCGGCTGGGGCTGTTGGAGCTGCGGGCGTTCGAGATGCCGCCGCACCCGAAGATGGCGCTGGTCCAGGCCGTGCTCGTGCGGTCGCTGGTGGCTCGCCTCTGGGAGGACCCGTTCGACGCCCGGCTGGTGCGCTGGGGGACCGAGTTGCACGACCGCTTCCTCCTGCCTCACGAGGTGGCCAACGACATCGCCGCGGTGGTCGACGACCTGGTGGCCCACGGGATCCCCTTCGAGCAGTCCTGGCTGGATCCCTTCCTGGAGTTCCGGTTCCCGCGCCTCGGCACCGTCGAGGTCGAGGGTGTGCGCATGGAGCTCCGAGGTGCCATCGAGCCATGGCTGGTGCTGGGC
>Ga0209023_10003564_pt1 | contig 18477 bp, 14 predicted proteins | sample LakOneMetagenome_FD_187468 | JGI IMG/M metagenome (GOLD analysis project Ga0209023, IMG submission 187468) | Freshwater and sediment microbial communities from Lake Erie, Canada (SPAdes) (version 2) | ecosystem: Environmental > Aquatic > Freshwater > Lentic | place: Lake Erie, Canada...
CACGAGCCATAAAAGCAAGAAGCTTCTTGCCCCCTCCTCAGCCTGCTCACTTCTTATCAACAAGTACATAAGTACATGTCAATGTTTGCATTGTTGATGCACTAAAGTTGTAAGTCAAGCCCTTTAAGGCAACTGTTGCTAAATTCTTCACACGACCTGCATCACCCCCTCTTGATTTCCGCAATCGGAACGCCATCTGCGCTTTCAACGGAAAACAAGTAAGATGAAGGCGAGTCGAAGTGAGCAGAGTGAAGCGCTCCAGTCGAGTGATCTGATCTTTACGCTTTGCATCATCCTTGAAAGCATTAGAATACGCCCATGGCAACGAAGCACGATACCGAACAGCTGCTGGAGCGGCAGACGATTAAACCACCGCCCCTGTACCAGGTGGCGTTGCTGAATGACGACTACACACCGATGGAATTTGTGGTGGCCATCATTCAGGAGTACTTCAACAAGGATCGCGAGACGGCGACGCAGATCATGCTTTCCGTGCACCGCCATGGTAAAGGCGTGTGCGGCGTGTTTTCCAAAGATATAGCGTGTACCAAAGTGGAGTTTGTCTTAACGCATGCGCGCAAGGCGGGTCACCCCCTGCAGTGCGTGATGGAGGAAGTATGATTGCGCAGGAACTTGAAGTATCCCTACACATGGCCTTTGTCGAAGCCCGACAGGCAAGGCACGAGTTCATTACCGTGGAGCACTTGCTGCTTGCGCTCCTCGACAATCCCTCGGCCGCTGAAGTCCTGCGTGCATGCGCGGTCAATATCGATGACCTGCGCAAGACCCTGACCAATTTCATCGGTGACAATACCCCGACCGTGCCTGGCACGGGCGAGGTCGACACCCAGCCGACGCTCGGCTTCCAGCGTGTGATCCAGCGCGCGATCATGCACGTGCAGTCGGCGTCGAACGGCAAGAAGGAAGTGACCGGCGCGAACGTGCTGGTGGCGATCTTCGGCGAAAAGGATTCGCATGCTGTTTACTACCTGCACCAGCAGGGCGTGACCCGTCTCGACGTGGTGAACTTCATTTCGCACGGCGTGCGCAAGGACCAGCAGATCGACAGCCAGAAGGCGTCGGAAGGCGTGGAAGAGGCACAAGTCGAAGGCGCGACGAAGGAAAGCCCGCTCGACCAGTTCACCCAGAACCTGAACAAGTCGGCCGCCGACGGCAAGATCGATCCGCTGATCGGTCGCGAAGAGGAAGTGGACCGCGTGATCCAGATCCTGTGCCGCCGCCGCAAGAACAATCCGCTGCTCGTGGGCGAAGCCGGTGTCGGCAAGACCGCAATCGCGGAAGGGCTGGCATGGCGTATCGTCCAGGAAGACGTGCCTGAAATCCTGCAGAACGCAGTCGTGTTCTCGCTCGACATGGGCGCGCTGCTGGCCGGCACCAAGTACCGCGGCGATTTCGAGCAGCGCCTGAAGGCTGTCCTCAAGCAATTGAAGGACACCCCGAACGGCATCCTGTTCATCGACGAGATCCACACGATCATCGGCGCCGGCTCGGCCTCGGGCGGCACGCTCGATGCCTCGAACCTGCTGAAACCGGCCTTGGCCAACGGCCAGCTGAAGTGCATCGGCGCGACCACGTTCACGGAATTCCGCGGCGTGTTCGAGAAGGACCACGCCCTCAGCCGCCGCTTCCAGAAGGTCGACGTCAACGAGCCATCGGTCGAGCAGACCGTGCAGATTTTGCGTGGCCTGAAGTCGCGCTTCGAAGAGCACCACGGCGTGAAGTATTCGTCGTCGGCGCTGTCGACGGCTGCTGAACTGGCTGCACGCTTCATCAACGACCGTCATTTGCCGGACAAGGCGATCGACGTCATCGACGAAGCGGGCGCGGCCCAGCGCATCCTGCCGAAGTCGAAGCAGAAGAAGACCATCGGCAAGACCGAGATCGAGGAAATCATCGCGAAGATCGCGCGGATTCCCCCGCAGACCGTCAACCAGGACGACCGCAGCAAGCTGCAGACGATCGACCGCGATTTGCGCAACGTCGTCTTCGGCCAGGACCCGGCCATCGATGCACTGGCTTCGGCCATCAAGATGGCGCGTGCGGGCCTGGGCAAGCAGGACAAGCCGATCGGTTCCTTCCTGTTCTCGGGACCTACCGGCGTCGGCAAGACCGAGGTGGCCAAGCAGTTGGCCTTTATCCTCGGCATCGAGCTGATCCGCTTCGACATGTCGGAGTACATGGAGCGCCACGCGGTGTCGCGCCTGATCGGTGCGCCGCCGGGCTACGTCGGCTTCGACCAGGGTGGTTTGCTCACGGAGGCCATCACCAAGAAGCCGCACGCGGTGCTGCTGCTGGACGAGATTGAAAAAGCCCACCCGGACATTTTCAACATCCTGCTGCAGGTGATGGACCACGGCACGCTGACCGACAACAACGGACGCAAGGCCGACTTCCGCAACGTGATTATCATCATGACCACGAATGCGGGCGCCGAAAGCCTGACCAAGCGTTCGGTGGGCTTCGTGGACGCGCGTGCGACCGGCGACGAGATGGCCGACATCAAGCGCATGTTCACGCCGGAGTTCCGGAATCGCCTGGATTCGATCATCAGCTTCCGCGCGCTGGACGAGGACATCATCCTGCGGGTCGTGGACAAGTTCCTGATGCAGCTGGAAGAGCAGCTGCACGAGAAGAAGGTGGAAGCCATCTTCACCGAGAAACTGCGCAAGTTCCTCGGCGCCAAGGGCTTCGATCCGCAGATGGGCGCGCGTCCGATGTCGCGCCTGATCCAGGACATGATCCGCAAGGCGCTGGCCGACGAGCTGCTGTTTGGACGCCTGGTCAACGGCGGGCGTGTGACGGTGGATTTGAACGAGAAGGACGACGTGGTGCTCGAGTTCCCGGAAGGGGATGCGCTGCCGCCACCGGCACCGGCCGAGACGGTCGAGATCGAGTAATTCAAGATGAATTGAGTTCGATCGCTTCACAAAAAAACCGCGCCTTGTGCGCGGTTTTTTTTCGTCCTGATTAATCGATGTATGTCCCGTACGGTGGGCACCCCGTGCCCACGCGGAAGCTTGCAACGCGTTAGCGCGGCGGATCATGGGGAATAAGGCGTTCCGACCAAGCATCCAAAAGCGCCTCGTTAACGCCCGCGATCATGGTAACGCCGCGGAGCGAATCCCGGCAGCCGCCGACTCCGGACGAACACGTAACCGCGTGGGCACGGAGTGCCCACCATACGGGCAAGGCCGCAGGCCACAAATGCGCAAAGCCGCGGGCCACGAATGCACAAAGCCGCGGGCCCGCATTCCTCCGGTCGCGGGCCAGGTCTTTTTTTGCACGTATGCACGCCACCTCATGCATTCCATATGGCAAACTCATTTTCTTTTGCCAACGCCACCACTCGCATGAACCTGTCCCGCACCATCCTCGCGCAGTCATTGTCACTATCGCTCGCGCTCGTCGGCAGCCAGGCAGTCGCCGCCGATCCTTTTTTCCGTTTCCCTGCCGTGCGCGGCGACACGGTGGTCTTCACCGCCGAGGGCGACCTCTGGCGCACGACCACGAATGGCGGCAAGGCCACGCGCCTGACCACGCATCCCTCCGCCGAAACCCACGCCGCCATCTCGCACGACGGCAAGTTCGTCGCCTTTGCCGCCTCCTACGAAGGCGCCCAGGAGGCCTACGTGATGCCGATCGAGGGCGGCCTACCCAAGCGCATCACCTTCGAGAACGGCGGCGTCACGGTCCTCGGCTGGACCAAAAACGGCGAGGTCCTGGTCAGCACCGAGAACTCGACCGGCCCCTCGAAACACCGCGTGGTCGCCGCGCTCGATCCGGTAAAACTCGCGCGCCGCGTGCTGCCGCTGGCCGACGCCAACGACGCCACCCTGAGCGACGACGGCAAGACCGTGTACTTCACGCGCATGGGCCTGGCCATGACCAACGATAACGTCAAGTCCTACCGCGGCGGCGCCATCGCCCAGCTGTGGCGCTACGAGCTCGGCGGCAAAGGCGAGGCCCAGCAGCTGTTCAAGGGCAGCGATGCAAATGCCGCCAACAACCGCCGCGCCATGTGGTGGCAGGGCCGCCTCTACTTCATCAGCGACGCCAACGGCGCCGACAACCTGTGGAGCGCGAACCCGGACGGTTCCGACCGCCGTCAACTGACCAGTCATAAGGAATGGGACGTGCGCAGCGCCTCGCTCGGCGACGGCCGCATCGCCTACCAGCTGGGCGCCGACCTGCACGTGTTCGACATCGCCAGCGGCCAGGACAGCCGCCTGAACGCCAGCCTGCTGTCGGACTTCGACCAGCAGCGCATGCGCCGCGTGAAGTCGCCGCTCGAGGCGCTGACCAGCATCGAGCCGGCCAGCAAGGCCGAGCGCATCGTGATCACCGCGCGCGGCCGTGTGACGATTGCCGGCACCGGCAAGCACCGCCGCGTCGAGATCGCCGTGCCGGACGGCGCCCGTGCCCGCAGCGCGGTCTTCAGCCACGACGACAAATGGGTCTACGCCTTTGTCGACGCCAGCGGCGAAAACGAGATCTGGCGCTATGCGGCCGACGGTTCCGGCAGCGGCGAGCGCCTGACCCGCGACGGCGCCTCGCACCGCGCCGCCCTCTATCCTTCGCCGGACGGCAAATGGCTGGCCCACACCGACAAGAAGGGCCGCACCTGGCTGCTGGACCTCGACAAGAAAACCAACGTCATCATCGACGACGCCGGCCAGGCCGGCATCGACCGCCCGGACCAGGTGGTGTGGTCGCCGGACAGCCGCAACCTCGCTTTTGTGCGCGCCGGATCGAGCGAGCAGCGCAACCAGATCGGCATGTTCAACCTGGCCACGAAGCAGATGGCCTTCGTCACCACCGACCGCTACGAATCGAATTCGCCGGTGTTTTCGCCCGATGGCAAATGGCTGTACTTCCTCTCGGCGCGCAACTTCAACCTCGGTAACGCCTCGCCCTGGGGCGACCGCAACATGGGGCCGGTGTTCGACAAGCGTGTGGGCGTGTATGCGCTGGCGCTGCAGCCGGGCAGCCGCTTCCCGTTCAAGCCCGAAGACGAGCTGACCAAGCCGGAAGAAAAGTCGCCGGAGGCCGCCGCGCGCGAAGCGATCAAGTCGCCGGACGACCGCGACGCCGACAAGAGCGCAGCAGTGGCGGCAGCGACAGCTGCGGCCACTGCGACTGCAAAAGCATCGGCTGCGGCCGAGAAACCGAAGGCGCCGACCCCGGCCATCGTGTATGCCGGCCTGCGCGAGCGCCTGTACGAAGTGCCTGTCGAATCGGGCAACTACAGCGCGCTGGCCATCGACGACAAGCGCCTGTATGTACTCGATGCGGAAGAAGGCGGCAAGGGTACGCTGAAGACGCTGGAGATCGCACGCAGCACGCCGAAGCTGGAAACCTTTGTCGCCAACGTGCGCGAGTTCGGTTTGACCACGGACCGCAAGCACGTCTTCTACCGCACCTTCGCCAAGGGCACGCCGGGCGACATGCTGATCGTCGACGCCGGCGCCAAGGCCCCGGCCGATCTGACCAAGGCGAAGATCAAGGTCGACGACTGGGCGGTGAGCTCGAACCCGCGCATGGAGTGGGTGCAGATGTTCAACGACGCCTGGCGCATGCACCGCGACTTCCTGTACGACGCCAACATGCGCGGCATCGACTGGAACGCCGTGCGCACGCGCTACGCGCCGCTGGTCGAGCGCGTGACCGACCGCGCCGAACTCGACGACGTGCTCGGCATGATGGTCGGCGAAGTCGGCGCGCTGCACTCGCAGATCCGTCCGGGCGACCTGCGCCGCGCGGCCAGCGAAGGCACGCCGTCCACCCTGGGCGCGGTGCTGACCCGTACCGCCGAAGGCTACCGCGTCGACCGCGTCTACCGCAGCGAGCCGGAACTGCCGTCGGAAGCCGGTCCGCTCTCGATGCCGGACGTCGACGTCAAGGAAGGCGACATCATCCTGGCCGTGAACGGCAAGTCGCTGGTCGATGCGCGCGACATCGCCGATTTGCTGCTGGACCAGGCCGACAAGCAGGTGCTGCTGCAGGTGAAGACCCCGGGCGGCAAGCCGAGACAAACCATCGTCACGCCCGTGTCGATGGCGAAGCACGCCAGCCTGCGCTACGCCGACTGGGAGCAGGGCAGGGCCCAGCAGGCCGATACGGCGTCGAAAGGCAAGATCGGCTACCTGCACCTGCGCGCCATGGTCGCACGCGACATCAACGCCTTTGCGCGCGACTTCTACGCCAACATCAACAAGGAAGGCCTGATCATCGACGTGCGCCGCAACAACGGCGGCAACATCGACAGCTGGATCATCGAGAAGCTGCTGCGCCGCTCGTGGGCCTTCTGGGCCTCGAACGGCAAGCAGCCGCAGTCGAACATGCAGAACACCTTCCGCGGGCATCTAGTGGTGCTGGTCGACGAGCTGACCTATTCCGACGGCGAGACCTTTGCCGCCGGCGTCAAGGCGTTGAAGCTCGGGCCGCTGGTCGGCAAGCGCACCGCCGGCGCGGGCGTGTGGCTGAGCGACGGTAATGGGCTGCTGGATAACGGCATGGCGCGCGCGGCGGAGTTCGGGCAATTCTCGACCGACGGCGAGTGGTTGATCGAGGGCGTGGGCGTGACGCCGGACGTCGAGGTCGACAACCTGCCGCACGAGACCTTCGAAGGGCGCGACCGCCAGCTGGAGGTGGCGATCGAGCTGCTGCAGAAGAAGATGCGGGAGCAGCCGGTCAAGCAGTGGAAGCCGGCGGCGATTCCGGCGTTGAAGCGGGACTGATGTGGTCAGCGGCGTCCCGATGGCGCCGCGGTTTTGCATAACGTAAGACGGCGTGGACACAGGTGTCCACCCTACGACCCCGAACTTGTAGGGTGGACACCTGTGTCCACGCTGTCTCATCGCGCGATCATCGGCAAAATCACCACCTCTCCGGCGTTCACATCCCTGTCACATTAAGTTTCTACACTGCAAGTATTCCCTCACTTCACCCCACCGTGATGCGACTTGCAAAGCTCCACACCGGCACCAGGATCCTCGGTTCCTTCGCCATCGTTTCCCTCGTCATCGTCGTCATCGCCAGCGTCGCCCTGTGGCGCATGCAGGCCGCCGACGCCCTCACCGCCGACCTGGTCGAGGACAAGCTCGCCAAGCAGCAGCTGGTCTCCGACCTGCTCGGCCTCGAACGCCTGAACGGCTCGCGTACGATTGCCATCGCGCGCAGCGACAGCCTGGAACTGGCCGACTACTTCCAGGCCCAGCTGGCCGACGGCCGCAAGAACATCGCCGCGACCGCCGCCAAGCTGAAGAAGCTGCCCGCCAGCGAAAAAGAACGCAGCCTGAGCGCCGCCGCCGCCAGGAACGGCACGGCATTGGCTGCCGCCCAGGCCGACCTGTTCCGCGCCAAGGACCTCGGCCAGACCAGCATCGTCGAAGACATCATCCACACCCGCTGGGAACCAGCGTTCAAGGCGCAAACTGGCGCGCTCGACGCCCTGCTGGCGTACGAAACCGCCGAAGCCCACCGTCTGGCCGACGCCTCCGCCGCCAGCACCGCCTTCAGCAAGGGCCTGCTGCTGGCGCTGGGCGCCGCCGCGCTGGCCATCGGCGCCGTCCTGGCCTGGCTCCTGACCCGCAACATCGTCGGCCCGTTGCAGCAGGCCGTGCTGCTGGCCGAGCAGGTTGCGCACGGCGACCTGCGCCCGACCATCGCCCACACCCGCCACGACGAAATCGGCCGCCTGTTCGACGCCCTGAACGGCATGACCGGCGGCGTCTCCAGCACCGTGGCCCAGGTGCTGCAAGGCGCCCACGCCATCGATGCGGCCTCGAACGACATCGCCGACGGCAACCACGACCTGTCGCAGCGCACCGAGCGCCAGGCCGCGGCCCTGCGCCAGACCGTGGGCGCGATGGAAGCGCTGACCGGCGCCATCGCCGAGAACAACGCCAGCGCCCAGCACGCGAACAGCCTGGCCCAGACGGCGTCGAACGTGGCCGGCGAGGGCGCGCAAGCCGTCGAGCAACTAGTGGCGCGCATGGGGGCGATCAAGGCGTCGGCGGCGCGCATCGTCGACATCACCGGCATGATCGACAGCATCGCCTTCCAGACCAACATCCTGGCCCTGAACGCGGCCGTGGAAGCGGCGCGCGCCGGCGAGCAGGGGCGCGGCTTTGCGGTGGTGGCGTCCGAGGTGCGCAACCTGGCTGCGCGCTCGGCTCAGGCGGCGAAAGAGATCAAGACCCTGATCGGCACATCGAGCGCGGAAATCGAATCGGGCACCGGCATCGCGAACGCGGCTGGCGCCACCATGCGCGCCGTGCTGGCCCATGTGCGCGAGGTAGCGGCGATCCTGGCCGCCATCGACAGCGCCAGCGCCAGCCAGGCCGGCGGCGTGGCCCAGGTGGGCAAGGCAATCGCGGAGATGGATGTCTCGACCCAGCAGAACGCGGCGATGGTCGAGGAAGCGGCGGCCGCCGCCGACGCGATGCGCGAGCAGGCGGCGGAACTCGCGCGCCTGGTCGGCACCTTCAAACTGCGCGGGGAGCCGGTAGCCGAAGCCGCCGTGGCGTTTGAATCCGCGCCACAGCGGCTGGCACTGGCCGCCTGAATCCGCCGGCTGACTACGCCGGCTGACTACGCCGCCGCCAATGCGCGCTGCAGGTCGGCGCGCTGGTCTTCCAGGTGCTCGATGCCGACCGACAGGCGGATCAGGCTATCGCCGATGCCGAGTTCCGCACGCTGGGCCGGCGGAATCGTCGCGTGCGTCATCAGGGCCGGATGCTCGATCAGGCTCTCGACGCCGCCCAGGCTTTCAGCCAGCGTGAAGACCTTGCAGGTTTCGAGGAAACGGCGCGCGCCCGCCAGGTCGGTATCGAGTTCGATCGAGATGATGCCCCCAAAAGCATCCATCTGGCGCCGCGCCAGCGCGTGCTGCGGGTGCGATTCCAGCCCGGGGTAATGCACCTTGCGCACCTTCGGTTCGCGCTCCAGCCACTGCGCCAGCGCCAGGGCATTGGCGCTGCTGCGCTCGACGCGCAGGGCCAGGGTCTTGATCCCGCGTAGCACCAGGAAGCTGTCGAACGGACCCTGGATCGCGCCGACCGCGTTCTGGATGAAGCCGAGTCCTTCGCGCAGTTCGGCATGGTGGGCCGCGTTGCCGACCACCGCTACGCCGCCGATCACGTCGGAGTGGCCGTTCATGTACTTGGTGGTCGAGTGCACCACGATGTCGATGCCCAGTTCCAGTGGGCGCTGGTTGATCGGGCTGGCGAAGGTGTTGTCGCAGACGCTGATGATGCCGCGCTCGCGGCACAGGCCTGCGATGGCTTCCAGGTCGGCCAGTTTCAGCATCGGATTGGTCGGCGTCTCGACCCAGACCATCTTGGTCGCGGGCGTGATCGCGGCGGCCAGCGCTTCCGGATCGGCCAGGTTCACATAGCTGAAGCTATGGCCGGCGCTCTTGCGGCGCACGCGCTCGAACAGGCGGTAGGTGCCGCCGTACATGTCGTCGCCGGCCACGATGTGCGAGCCGGCCGGCAGCAGTTCCAGCACTGCCGAAATGGCGGCCAGGCCGGAGGCGAAGGCAAACCCCGCGCTGCCGCTTTCGATGTCGGCCACGCAGCGTTCGAGCGCCCAGCGCGTGGGGTTGTGCGAACGGCCGTAGTCCAGGCCCTTGTGCACGCCCGGGCTCTCCTGGACAAAAGTCGAGGTGGCGAAGATCGGCGGCATCACGGCGCCGGTGCTCGGGTCGGGCGCCTGGCCGCCGTGGATGACGCGGGTAGCAAGATGCTGTTTGTTGTCGGTGTCGTTCACGGTAGTGGTCACGATAAGGTCCTGCGCAGATGGTTGAGAAGGTCGAAACGGGTGATCAGGCCATAGAACTTGTCGCCGTCCGCAATCACGGCGGTCAGGCCGCGGTCGAGGATGCTGCGCAACTGCGCCATGCTGCTCGATGGCTTCAGGGTTTGCAGATGCGCCGTCATGGTGTGCGACACCGGCGACTTGAAGTGCCAGGGTTCGTCGATCACATGCAGCAGCAGGTCGGATTCGTCGATGATGCCGACCAGGCGGCCGTTGTCGATGACGGGCATCTGGGCCAGGTCGCTGCTGCGCATGCGGTTGAAGGCGGTGAGCAGGGTATCGGTCGGCGCCAGCGAGACGACTTCGCCGGCGTCGAAGCGGCGCCCGATCAGGTCGCGCAAGTCGCCCAGTTTCGGCCGCTGCAGCAGGCCCTGGTCGACCATCCAGCCGTCGCTGTAGACCTTGGTGAGATAGCGGGTGCCGGTGTCGCAGACAAAGGTGACGACGCGCTTGGGCGTGGTCTGTTCGCGGCAGTAGCGCAGGGCGGCGGCGAGCAGGGTGCCGGTGGAGGAACCGGCCAGGATGCCTTCGTGCTGCAGCAGGGCGCGCGCGGTGTTGAAGCTTTCCTCGTCGCTGATCGAATAGGCGCTTTTTACGCGCGAGAGGTCGGCGATGCCGGGGATGAAGTCTTCGCCGATGCCTTCGACCGCCCAGGAACCCGCGTCCTTAGACAGGTGCCCGGTCTGCACGTATTCGGCGAGGATGGAACCCTGCGGGTCGGCCAGCACGAATTCCAGGTTCGGCTGGGCGTGCTTGAAGTAGTTCGACAGGCCGGTGAGGGTGCCCGACGAGCCCACGCCGACGACAATCGCATCGAGATCGTGCCCGGTCTGCTGCCAGATCTCGGGACCGGTGGTGGTTTCGTGGGCGCGCGGGTTGGCGGGGTTGTTGAACTGGTCGGCGAACCAGGCGCCGGGGATGTCGCGCGTCAGGCGCGCCGCCACGTCCTGGTAGTACTCGGGGTGGCCCTTGCCGACGTCGGAGCGGGTCAGGTGGATCTCGGCGCCCAGGGCCTTCAGGTGCAGCACCTTTTCGGCGGCCATCTTGTCGGGCACCACCAGCACCACGCGGTAGCCCTCGATGCGCGCCACCAGGGCCAGGCCCAGGCCGGTGTTGCCGGCGGTGGCCTCGACCACGGTGCCGCCGGGCTTCAGGCTGCCGTCTGCCTCGGCCGCTTCGATCATGGCCACGCCGATGCGGTCCTTGATCGAGCCGCCGGGATTCTGCGATTCAAGCTTGAGGAAGAGCTGGCAGGGACCGGTGTCCATGCGCGTGACTTGTACCAGCGGGGTATTGCCGATCAGCGAGAAGATCGCTGCCTGTGACAGGTGTTCCGTTTCGCGTTGCATGTTGCCTCCAAAGTGGCGCCTTGTGGGCGCCGTGAACGCAGGAAATAGGGCGCTGATGGGCGCCGGTTGTGAACAACAAGGTATCTTACGGCGATCTGGCGGTGCGGGCTTGAACTGTCATCATGGCACACCGCGCGGCGTCGAGGGGCGTCACACTAACATGTCTAGTCATGTTTGTTTAATAAGATAATCGCATATCGGTATGCGATTCATGAGACGCGCTTCTGAAGCATATCGGCAGCCTGGACGGGCTGCGCAGGCTCAATCGTTCTACCCTGCCAGCATATGATTTTGTCAATTTATATTGCCGGCCGGTGCTATACTGCTCCATCTTTTTCGCCCCCGGACGTCTATCTTATGAGCATCAAGCGCATTCTTTCCATGACCGCAGCCGCAGCGCTGCTCGTGTTGTCCGCCTGCGGCGGTCACGGCGTTCCGCTGGGCGATTTCCCGGCAATTAACAAGGTCGAAGGCGATGCGCCTTTCGACCTGGTTGCGCCAAGCTCGGACAGCCCGGGGCAGTTCGTCTTCACCAGCAGCAACCCGGCCGTGGCCACCATCGTCGGCAAGACCGTCACCGTGCACGTGGCCGGCACCAGCACCATCACGGCGTCGCAGCCGCAGACCGGCAGCTACAACCCGACCTCGACCAGCACCCTGCTGACCGTGACCGCGCGCGTCTGCGAGCCGCCGTCGGTGCGCGAAAACGGCCAGTGCGTGGCGCCCGCCACCACCGCCGCTTTCGTCACCCGCGGCGAAGTCGTGTGGATGCCGGCGTCGTTCGTGCTGGACTGGGCCAAGGCCGATGCCTTCTGCAAGAACACGACGATCCAGGGCAAGACCGGCTGGAAACTGCCGACCCAGGCCGAGCTGAAGGCGCTGATCGATTCGGGACAGCTGGTGGGACAGAACTGGGCAACGGGCGACGCCTGGACGGCAGACGCCGGCGCCGGCGCCAGCACGCACGTGGCGCTGAACCTGACGAGCAGCGTAGCAACGCCGTCGGGCAGCGACGTCAAGGCCTATGTGACGTGCTTGCGTTGATCGGCCTGCGTTGATCGGCATGGGCTGCACGCAACGCAGCTAGGCTTTGACCGCCTGCGCGCTCAGGCAGGCAACCGCCAGCATCAGCACCGCCAGCAGGCCGAACGCGAGCGGCAGCGTCAGGAGCGCGGCGACGTGTCCGACCAGGGCCGGGCCGAGGAAGACGCCGAGGTAGCCGAGCAGGCTCACCGCCGAGATCGCATAACCGACCGGCATCGCCTTCTGCGTGCCGGCGAGCGTGAACAGCACCGGCACGATGTTCGCCGCGCCGAAGCCGGTGAGGGCGAAGCCGGCAATCGACACCCGGCTGTCGTCGGCCCAGGCCGCCAGCGCGATGCCGGCGGCGGTGAGCAGCGCGCCCCCGGCAAGCGCCTTCAGGTTGCCGAGCCTGGCCACGACGCCATCGCCGACGAAGCGGGTGATGGTCATGGCAAGGGCGAAGGCCGCATAGCCGGCGCCGGCGCGGTCGATCGGCATCCCCTTCGACTCCGACAGCAGGATGGCGCCCCAGTCGAGCACTGCGCTTTCCGACAAAAAGGTGAGGCCGGCCATGGCCCCGATCAGCACGACAATCCCGTGCGGGACGACGAAGAGCGCATGCGCTTGCGCGGCCTTCGGCGTGGGCAGGAAGCCGGCCAGCGAGGCCAGCAGGCAAAGCAGCACGATGGCGCTGGCGGCCCCCGCCGTCCACGCGACGTCGACGCCGAACGACAGGGCCAGCGTGACCGCGCCCACGCCAACCAGGCCGCCGACGCTGTACAGGCCATGGAAGCCCGACATCAGCGGCTGGCGCGCGCGCACCTGCACCTCGGTGCCATGCATGTTGGCGGCAACGTCGATGCCGCCCAGCGCGGCGCCGAACACGAACAGGCTGGCGCCCAGCACCAGGCCATTCGGGGCAAGGGCCAGCAGGGGCAGGCACAGGACGACGCCGATCGCACCGGCCGCCACCACGGCGCGGTTGCCGAGCCGGCCCGCCAGGTGGCCCGCCGCCGGCATGCCGACCACGCTGCCGATTCCAAGGAAGAGCAGGATGCTGCCCAGCTCCGCCTCACCGATCCCCAGCCTTGCCTTCGCATACGGCACCAGCGGCGCCCAGCAGGCCAGCCCGAAGCCGGCGATGAAGAAGGCCAGGCGGGTGGACAGCTTGGCCGGGCCCAGGTGCGCATGGCGGCGCTCGCCCGTGGAGGCGGGGCTGCTTGAAACGTTTTCCATCTGTACTTTCCTGATGACATAGATCGACAGACTCCATGTTCGCAGGAAAGCGATTATGCGTGTTATCGAAATAAAGACAGGAAATATCGTAGGGCCGCCATACATGAGACGATGGCTTGCCGGGCTCTCCCGTCCGCGCGTGCACGGGCGCTTCTGGCAAAATCCGGGACGGGTCAATCGCCGGGAGAGGAAGAAGCATGCGTCTGTCGCAAGGTATCCGCACCGTGGCCGCCATCGAGGCAGCAAAAGGCCTGGTCGTGCTGCTGACCGGTTTCGGCCTGTTCGCACTCGTGCACCGGAATGTGCAGCAGCTCGCCGAGGCCCTGGTCACGCATGCCCACCTGAACCCTGCCGCGCACACGCCGCGCGTGTTCCTCGCCTATGCGGGCAAGCTCGACGATGCGCACCTGATGGGGCTCGCCGCAGCGGCGCTCGCGTATTCCGCCGTGCGCATGGTCGAGGCCTATGGGCTATGGTTCGAACGCGCCTGGGGCGAAGCCTTTGCCGCGGCCAGCGGCGCCGTCTACCTGCCTTTCGAGTGCAGGGAACTGTTTCACCGGCCCAGCCTGCTCAGCGCCGCGCTGCTTGCCGTCAACCTGGGCGTGGTCGGCTTCATGATCTACAGTTTGCGGCAACGCCGGGCGGCCCGGATCGCGCCCTGAAGTTAGCCGGCCACTGAGGACGGCGTTCCCGCATGGGCTGCCAACAGCGCCCGCATGACCCGCCGCCCGCGACTGGTGATTTGGTACAGGCGCAGGCAGGCGTAGCCGCACAAGGCCAGCAGCACTGTAAACGCCGCCCCCGGACCGATGAACAGCAGCGCGCCGCCCAGCAGGAAGGGCGCCAGCCAGGCGATGGCCGTCATGTCGGATAGCACGGCAAGCCAGGTGTTGTTCTTGAGCCGGCGCGTTCCCGTTTGCAGGTCGAGCCAGCCGAGGACCGTGGACCAGTCGCCAGGTTTGGCAAAGGCGATGAGGTAGGACGATCCGGCCTGCGGTATCAGGCCGCGCCAGAGATTCACGGCGTAGTGGGTTTGTCCCCCGCTCCGGAAACTGAAGTCGCCCGGTCCCGGCTGGACATCGAAGACCTCGTCGAAGTCGATGCGTTCGATGTGCATGTTCGCCTCGTGGGTTGACGCTATTGGCTGGACAGGGAGGAGACCTCGTGGCGTTCGGCAAGCAGCCTGTCCGCAAGCACCACGATATCGTCGCTCATCGCCAGCTTGTCGATCCAGGCCTGGGGAATGTCTCCCATGCCGTAGTATGCGCCCGCCAGTTGCCCGCAGATGGCCGCGGTCGTATCGGCATCGTCGCCCAGGTTGGCCGCTTGCAGTACGGCGTCCTTGAACGAGGTCGCGTGCCAGAAGCACCAGAGGGCGGCCTCGAGGGACTGGACGCAGTAGCCGCTGCCCTTGATCTGTCCGACCGGTTTATCGAGGAAAGCGCGGTTGGCGATCGCCGCCACCCGCGCGCTCAAGGGTTCGGGACAGGCGACGGACAGGATGGCTTCCTTCGAGGCGCCTTTCAAGGCCGCGCGCAATTGCAGGCCGAAGAGACGCGAGCATTCGATCGCCTCCTGCGCGCCGTGCGTCGTGCGCGTGCTGTCGCCGGCGTAGCGCAATACCGCCGTTTCGTCCTCGGCGTAGTACATCGGCACCGGCGCAAGACGCATCAAGCCACCGTTGCCGGCGGAAGAGGCATCCGTCGATCCGGCAAACGGGTTGCGGTCGTCAAGATACCTGCGCAGCGCCTGCGCCGTCGTGTTACCGATATCGAAGCACTCGCCGGTGCTGCTCATGTAGCCCCAGCTCATGTAGCCCAGTTATACCAGTTGCAGTAGCGGTTCATCTGGTCGACCGGGTCGAATCCCCCGACATGCAGAAGGCTATGGGCCAGGCACAGGGCCATCGAGGTGTCGTCGGTCCAATCGCCCGGTTTCAGGTCGAAAGGACCGCCGCCGACCATGTCGGTCAATGGCGGGAAACTGCCGCGCGGCTGGAATTCGACCGTGGTTCCGATGGCGTCGCCACAGGCGAGTCCGATAAGTGCGCCGCGATAGCGGTCTTGAATGGCAATCACTGCTGCTCCTGCTCGATACGGTTGGTGGTGTGCCCGATAGGGAAATTCTGCTGGATAGCGCCTACCAGGACAAGCCGATGATGTCGGCCAGGATGTGCGCGACGACTGCGGGCCAGAGCCGGCGGGTGCGCCAATAAGAAACGCCAAGCATGATGCCGAAGACGACGATGGACACGGCGCCCGCCGGACCCTGGTACAGGTGGTACAGGACGCGCACCAGCACGCTCAATCCCAGGGCAAACGAGGCGCCGAACGAGGCGAAGCCACGCATCAGGTAGCCGAGCAGGAAGGTTTCTTCGTACAGGCCATTCAATACGGACGCGGCAAGCGCCACGGTCAAAGAAGGCTTGGCTTGCGCCAGCATCTGGGCCACCGGGTCGACCGCACCGGGGCTGGAAGGGAGCAGGGCGTTCACCACGCCACAGGCAATGATCGCCGCGCCGCACAGGACGGTGCCTTCCATGGCGCCGCGCCAGTCCGGTGCCGGCAGCAGGTCCTTCAATGCATGGCCGCGAAAGCGCAGGAAGCTCAGGGCCATCGCCCCCAGCACCAGTTCCGTCACCATCAGGCCTACCAGGGAGGCATCCGAAAACGCCGCAGGCGTCGGGAAGCCGTCGAGTGCGGCGAACACCGACGAAAGAATGAACCATCCGAACACGATGGCTACCAGCACTGCTGCTTCGCTGTAGGAAGGACGTTGTTGGGCGGCGGAAGCCAAAGCGGCACTCGCAAATGGAAGGTTGAACAAGGCAACACGTGCGGCTGCGCCCCAGCGACGCGCATCGCACACCGCTGCTCAGTCTAAGAGAACGATTGCTCTCAAGGCAAGCCGCTTTTCAAGCGCTTGCGGGCATGCGCATCCCGGCGCCGTCTCAGGCGTCCTTCAGGTGTTGTCTTTCAGGCGCCGCCACAGCGTGGTGCGGCTGATCCCCAGGTGCCGCGCCGCTGCCTCGCGCGAGCCGCCGAAGCGCGCCACGATGTCGGCGGTGCTTTCCGCAGGACGGGACGGGGGCGCGAACGTGGCGGCGGGCGTGCCCGGAGCGATGGCCAGGGCGGTATGCTCTGGCTCCATTTCCAGTTCCGGTGCCACCGACAGCAAAAAGCCCGGCGTCAGCGCCTGCAAGGGTTCCGCCGCCAGGAACAAGGCCAGCCGCTCCATCAGGTTGCGCAGCTCGCGCACATTCCCCGGCCAGCCATAACGCTCCAGCAGCGGCGCGCAAGCCGTCAACTCCGCATGCAGGTTCGGATGCGGCCGCGCACCCAACGCCGCCAGCGACTGCTTCAGCGACCATTCGGCCAGCGGCGCGATGTCCGGCACGCGCGCGCGCAGCGGCGGCAGCGCCAGGCGCAGCACGGCAAGACGATAGAACAGGTCGGCCCGGAAGCGCCCCTCGCGCACGCGCGCCTCCAGGTCGCAGTGGGTGGCGCTGATCACGCGCACCTCGATCGGCACCGGCCGCGTGCCGCCCACGCGCATGACTTCGCGCTCTTCCAGCACGCGCAGCAAACGCGTTTGCAAGGCCAGCGGCATCTCGCCGATCTCGTCGAGGAAGAGCGTGCCGCGATTCGCCGCCTCGAACAATCCCGCATGCCCGCCACGGCGCGCACCGGTGAACGCGCCTTCCTCGTGCCCGAACAGTTCCGACTCCAGCAAGGACTCGGCAATCGCCCCGCAATTCACCGCCACGAAAGGCCGGTTCGCGCCCAGGTTGCGCGGGCCTTCGCGGTGGATGGCCTGGGCCACGAGTTCCTTGCCGCTGCCGGTCTCGCCCTGGATCAGGACGGTGGCCGGCGAGCGCGCATACAGCACCACCGACTGGCGCAGCCGCTCCATCGCCTCGGACTCGCCGCGCAGGTCGTTCAGGCCGCGCCGCGCGCGCCGCGTTTCGTTGGCCGGCCCACGGCGGATGCGGTTTGCTTCCAGCTGCGTCAGGCGGGCGAGCTCCAGCGCATCGTCGAAGGCCTGGCGGATCGAGGCCGCCGAGTACAGGAACACGCCGGTCAGGCCCGCTTCCTCGGCCAGGTCCGTGATCAATCCGGCGCCGACCACGACCTCGATCCCGGCCGTCTTCATCTCCTTGATCGCGGCGCGCGCATCCTCGCGCGTCACATACGTGCGCTGGGCGATGGTGAGGCCGAAGGTGGCGCTGAAGTCGGCCAGTTCCGGCAAGGGCTGCTGGTAGCTGATCACGCCGATGCGGCTGGAGACCTTGCGTGCCCGCGCCAGCGCCCCCATCACGTCGAAGCCGCTGGCCTTGGCCACGACCACCGGCGCCGAGACGCGGCCCTTCAGGTAGGCGCCGTTCGAGCCGGCCGCAATCACCACATCGCAGCGCTCGCTCGCCATGCGTTCGCGGATATGGCGCGCGGCTTCGTCGAAGCCGAGGTTGATCGGCTCGATGGCGGCGAGGTGGTCGTACTCGAGCGTGATGTCGCGCAGCAGGTCGGACAGGCGCGACACCGAGACGGTCCAGATCACGGGCTTGTCGACTTCCTGCGGCAGGGGAGAGAGAGGGCGCATGTTGCAATTCTACTGGAACACTGTTTCCGGCATGTTTCAAAGTGAAACATGGATGAAACAGCGCAGATGTTGATGCAGGAGGCTGCTTGACGCTAAATGCCTGAACCATCAGGCTTTTCGACAGCCCAAACCGTGTCGGCTGCGCTGGCACGCTCTTTGCAGTTATCGAGGCATCCATTCATCGAACCACCAGGAGACACCATGATCCAATCGCCAGGCGCGCTGTTCCGCCGCGCCGTCCAGGAAGAATCGCCGCTGCAGGTTGTCGGCGCCATCAACGCCAACCACGCCCTGCTGGCCAAGCGCGCCGGCTTCAAGGCCATCTACCTGTCGGGTGGCGGCGTGGCGGCCGGTTCGCTCGGCCTGCCGGACCTGGGCATCTCGAACCTGGACGACGTGCTCACCGACGTGCGGCGCATCACCGACGTCT
>Ga0209023_10003565_pt1 | contig 18469 bp, 20 predicted proteins | sample LakOneMetagenome_FD_187468 | JGI IMG/M metagenome (GOLD analysis project Ga0209023, IMG submission 187468) | Freshwater and sediment microbial communities from Lake Erie, Canada (SPAdes) (version 2) | ecosystem: Environmental > Aquatic > Freshwater > Lentic | place: Lake Erie, Canada...
TTAAGTTGCTGAGTAATGTAGCGTTGAACCGTATGAGGATCGTTGAGTGCGATGCCTTGTCGCAGTTCGCTTTCGATATGACGTCGTCCAAGCTCAAGCGCAGCCATGAGATGGGCATATTTGGCACTACCGATACCGTGACAGGACATCACTTCATCAGGTGTTGCTGACAATAGACCTGCGAGTCCATCGAACCGCTCAATCATCGAGCGTGCCAGCTCAATTGCGGATTGTTTGGCGGTACCAGTGCGTAAAAATATCGCAAGGAGTTCAGCATCCGAGAGTGCGCTTGCACCTTTGTCGAGTAGGCGCTCACGAGGTCGTTCAGATTCAGGCCAATGACGAATACTCAAGAGCAATTGCTCCGAAGATTATTGTTGGTGTTATTCATAATGGTTTCATTTTATGAGTGTTTTTGTTGAGTGAAGTGTGCCTTCTGTCATATTTAAAATCAAGCACATGCAAGACAAAACATAAAAAAGTCCCATTTAATCATGACAACACTTTGGCAAAGCTGCGATTTGAGTGGTATCGTTACGCAAAATTGATTTTGAGTGTGTTAGTAATGCAAGCATCTGCAACGCCGTCTTTAGCTTCGAACGCAACATCACAGACCCCAAAGAATATTCTCCTCGGTGTCACAGGCGGCATTGCTGCCTATAAAAGTGCTTATTTAGTTCGTCGATTAAAAGATGCGGGATTTGCGGTGCGCGTGGTGATGACTGCCGGGGCGCAGGCTTTTGTGACACCACTCACTTTTCAAGCCTTATCCGGCGAACCCGTACATACTTCATTGCTTGACCCAGAAGCCGAAGCGGGGATGGGGCATATCGAGTTAGCACGTTGGGCGGATTTGGTGTTGGTTGCACCAGCAAGCGCAAATGCGATTGCACGAATTACGGCAGGCGCGGCGGATGATTTGCTGACGACGGTGATTTTGGCAACGGCTGCGCCAGTTTTTATTTCGCCAGCCATGAACCAGCAAATGTGGCAAAACCAGATTACTCAGCGTAATTTGCAGACGCTCCGTGATTATCAGTTTCATGTCATTGCACCTGATTCAGGCAGTCAGGCGTGTGGTGATGTAGGCGAAGGGCGGATGCCTGAGCCAGAAGATTTGGTCGCCATTGTACAAGGTCATTTCCAAGGCCAAACTGCAATTCAATCAACTGCAAAGACCAATGGAATTCTCGAAGGCAAACATGTGGTCATTACTGCTGGTCCAACGCGCGAAGCACTAGATCCTGTGCGTTACGTCAGTAATCACAGTTCAGGAAAAATGGGATTTGCCTTAGCAGAAGCATGTCGTGATGCTGGCGCGCGCGTGACGTTGCTGGCAGGTCCTGTCAGTTTGCCGACGCCGACGGGTGTTGAGCGCATCAATATTGTTTCTGCGCGTGATTTATTGGCGGCGAGTGACAAGATTGTGGAGGCTGGCTGTGATGTCTTTATCGCAACGGCGGCTGTTGCGGATTATCGTGCGGAACATATCGCCGATCAGAAAATCAAAAAACAAGGCGATTCGTTGACACTCACTTTAGTTAAAAATCCAGATATTGTCGCGACGATTGCCAAGCATGCAAAGCGTCCATTTATGGTGGGTTTTGCCGCAGAAACGCAGCGTATGGAAGAATATGCGCGTGGCAAACTGGAAACCAAACAACTTGATATGATTGCCTGTAATGATGTATCGCGTGGTGATATTGGTTTTGCGTCGGATGATAATGCGATGACGGTTTTTTTCTCGGATCGTTTTGGATTAGAAAAAGTGATTTTGGATAAAGCCAGCAAAAAAGAAATCGCTGCGAGATTGGTTGAGTGCTTGGTTCATGCAGGTGCTTAAGTAAAAGCAACTCTTCCGTAGCATTCCTTTTTAATAAAGTCATGTATACGTTGATAGTTAAAGAGTATTTTCAATATTTTTGCTTTGAAGTATTCCCTTTCAAGGGGAAGGAGAAAAGCTTTTAGCATTCTTTCAATTTCAACTATTAACGCATACATAACCTTTCCTGAGGGGAAAGACTTCAAAGCTATGACGTTAAATATTCAAAAGGATAATCACAATGTCAAAAAATGTAGTCATTACAGGCGCATCGAGTGGTATTGGTGAAGCTCTGGCAGAACAGTTTGCAGCAAAAGGCTATCAGTTAGGCTTGGCGGCACGAAGTGTGGAAAAGCTGCAAGCACTTGCTGAACGACTCGCGAAGCAATATTCGGTCCGTGTCGAAATCGCAAGCCTCGATGTGAATGACGAAGCAAGTATTCCGAGTGTGTTGGATGATTTAGCCAAGCGGTTAGGTGGGCTTGATATGGTCGTTGCAAATGCTGGAGTCACAGGTGTGCGACGCAGTGGTCGAGATGATCTGAGTATTGATCGCGCTATTTTTCAGACCAATTTATTTGGTGCAATTGCGACTTTAGATGCGGCAACCAAGATATTTCTAGCACAAGGTCATGGTCATTTGGTCGGCATATCGTCTTTTTCTGCGTTTACACCGATTCCAGCCAGCGCAGCTTACTCTGCGAGTAAGGCAGCATTGACCAATTATATGAATGCGATGCGCTTAGAGTTGTTGAATAAAAACATTGATGTGACTGTGATTCATCCAGGATTTATTAATACCAATCTCGCACCAAAAATGGATAAGTATCCATTTGTCATTAAGGCTGATGCTGCGGCAAAAGAGATGGTTCAAGCGATTGAACATAAGAAGACCAACCCAATCGTACCTGCGCTGCCGTGGAAAGCTGTGAAAACCTTATTTGAAATCATGCCTGATTCGCTGATTTCGATGGCCGTACTCCGTATGATGAAAAAGTAAGATTCTCGCAAAGTATGTGCTTTTTATCCTACGCATCAAAATTCGATTTTGTCTGAGGTTTTAACAAAACTACATTGATCTCTTGTCCGAAGTAATCTAAAAGATTGAGTGTTGGCGATAGAAGTCGCCGTGCGGTTTTCTGATCTTTAAATCACTGAAAATAAGGATGATCCTATGTCTGGACATTTTGAGTTAAAAACAAGCAAAGATGAACAAACCTATTTTGTGCTGAAAGCAGGGAATGGTCAGGTCATTCTGAAGAGTGAAATGTACACGACGCGCGCAGCGGCATTGAATGGAATCAAGTCAGTACAGACCAATAGTCCACTAGATGAGCGCTATGAGCGCGATGTCAGTAAGTCTGGCAAACCTTTTTTTAATTTGAAAGCCGCCAATCATCAGGTGATTGGTACGAGTCAGTTATACGAAGCCGAAGCAGGTCGTGATAACGGAATTGAATCGGTTAAAGCGAATGGTCAAACCACCGATGTCCGTGATGTGACTGAATGACGTATTGAACTCATCAATATAAAATTAGCAATAACATAGCTCATTGAGCCCGTCGAAATGTGCGGTGATACGAAACTACACTTCGACGAGCTCAGTGTTCTTACCTGTGTCATAGCCTATTGTAAAGATGATAAACATGGTTAAATGAGCAGATTAAGCAATTAGTCTGCTCATTTTTTTGGTTAATGTTGAATTATTTATGCAAAGTTCGTGTGAGATTAGCTCAAGTCAAATTAGCTTAAATCGAATTAGGAAGTTTCGATCTGATGTTTTTAAAGCACCTCGTGGCTTTGTCCAACCTATTTTTTCTGACCAGCCTATTGTTCTAGAAATAGGTGCGGGTGTTGGTCTACATGCGCTGAGCTTTGCGCGAGAAAATCCTGATAAACAAGTCTTCGCCATCGAACGAACTGCCGAAAAATTCCAGAAATTCCATCAGTCTTTTTTATCCGAAGGGTCGCAGAATCTTAACCCGATTCATGCCGATGCAATTCCGTGGGTGGTTCATGCATTACCGCCTGCATGTTTGCAGCAAGTCTTTATTTTATATCCAAATCCAGAACCTAAAAATCCTGCACAGCGCTGGTTTAATATGCCATTTATGCAGTTTTTGTTATCCAGAATGAAGCCGAATGCAACGTTGACATTAGCCAGTAATATCACTGAGTATCTGGATGAAGCAGAGCAACAATTGATCAATACGTGGCATTTACCTTATCTTCGTTCACCTGTGACGACAGAACGTCGAACTCATTTTGAGATTAAGTATATGGAGCGTGGTGAGGCGTGTGGACAGTTGCTTGTGACGAAACCAGTGGATTTTCAAACGTCATTTGATAGGTTTTCTCCAGAACGTCTAATGTCAGAAACCTGATTTCAGAAAGTTTGAAAAATTCTGTATAGCAATTGTCTGGTGTAATTGTTGTTGGCGTGTAGATTGCTGTATTGTTCGCGTATGAATAGTTTGGTTGTAATAACCGCTCATAATCATTAGATTTCTTAAAATAGGGTATGTTGATATGAAGATTTCTCATCATGTTCGGCTAGCGGCATTGACCGTTGCAGTGTTGTCGAGCTTAACGCTGTCAGGTTGTAGTAAAAAAGAAGCAGCGGCGAATAGCGATACTCTAGAAGTCAAAATTGGCCATTCTGCGCCGTTGACTGGCGCACAAGCGCATTTGGGCAAGGATGCGCAAAATGGCGCACAGTTAGCGGTTGATGATTTAAATACTCAAGACATCAAGATTGGCGGTAAGAAAGCTCATTTCACACTAGACGCTGTGGATGATCAAGCCGATGCGCGTATCGCGACAACTGTTGCTCAGCAGTTAGTTGATGATAAAGTCAGTGGTGTGATCGGACATTTGAATTCCTCAACAACACTGCCAGCATCACGTTTGTATAATCAAAATGGCATCGTACAAATTAGCCCATCGGCGACTAATCCAACCTATACCCAGCAAGGCTTTGCTAATGCATTCCGCGTGATGGCGAATGATGTACAACAAGGTCATGCACTTGGAACGTATGCGGTTACAGCATTGAATGCGAAGCGTATTGCAGTGATTGATGACAAAACAGCTTACGGTGCAGGTCTTGCCGCTGAGTTTGAAAAAGCCGTCAAAGAAGCGCATGGCAATCTTGTGACGCATGAATATACAACGGATAAAGAAACTGACTTTAATGCGATTTTGACTCGTATTAAAGGAAAAAATCCTGATCTCGTATTCTTTGCTGGCATGGATGGTCAAGGCGCAGCGATGGTTCAGCAGGTGAAGAATCTTGGTCTGAATGCACAATTCATGGGTGGTGATGGGATTTATACGCCTGAATTCTTGAAGTTAGGTGGTAAGTCTGCGGATGGTACTGTGGCCAGTTTACCGGGTGCGCCGTTGGTGCAAATGCCTAAAGGCCCTGAGTTCCAGAAGAAATTTGAAGCGAAATATGGCCCAATCCAACTTTATGGTGCATACAACTATGATGCCGTGATGGTCATGGTTGATGCAATGAAGCGCGCAAATTCGATTGATCCAAAAGTCTACGTCAAGGAAATGAAAACGACCAATTGGCCAGGCGTGACCACGACGATCAGCTTTGATAGCAAAGGTGACTTGAATAAAGCGAGCATCACGATTTATAAAGCTGAAGGTGGCAAATGGGTTCCGCTCAAGACCGTTGAATGATGGATTGAGCCATTGTTTGACGAAAGCCGTACAGCGTTAATGCTTGTACGGCTTTTTCTTTGGTGTAATTTTATATCAGTAGTTTAAGGATGATCTGCGTATGAGTTCTATGGCTAATCGAGTTGGAAATTGGGGTAAGAATTTTCTTCGTTCAGATAAACCGTCCAAGCCTTCGATGATCTGGCGATTACAGCGTGGTGTTATCTTTACTCTGATGAATAAGTTGATTGGAATGTCGATTCCTTTTGTTCGGCGGAATCACTTTCGTGTGGTTGAGCTTGGGACGGGTTATTTGAAGGCGGAGATTGCGTTAAGAGGGAATAAAAATCACATTGGGACGATGTATGCCGGTGCGATGTTTTTGCTTGCTGAAGTGCCAGGGGGCATTGTTGCATTATTTGAGTTTGGTTCTGGGTATTTCCCGATTTTGAAAGAACTGACAATGCGTTATCTATTGCCTGCGACGTCTGATTTGACGATTGAGGTTTCGTTGACGCAGGCTGAGTTGGATGCAATTAAACAAGCGGCGGACGAGAAGGGCAAGAGTGATTTTACGCTGACGCTGGATTTGAAAGATGTGAAGGGTCAAGTGGTTGCGCAGTCCGTGGCGTTGTATCAGCTGCGGGTGAAGAAGTAGCGAAAGGATGAATAAAGAGGCGTTTGCTGATTATATTGAGGTCTTGTTTTTGAGTTGTATTCAGTTAAAAAAATATCTATCATATGATATGTATCAAAAAAGAAGGTGAACATCATGTCCACTGCAAAAGTTTTTATGACTGGACGTAGTCAAGCTGTGCGTTTGCCCAAAGAATTTCGTTTTGATGGTTCAGAAGTTGAAATTTTTCGGCGTGGCGATGAAGTTGTTTTACGCGAAAAAGGGAAGACGGCTATTGAATTATTCGATTTATTAGCAAGTTTACCTACGGATATACTCATGGAGCGAGATGACACATTACCTCAAGAAAGAGAAGAATTTTAATGAGTCATCAGTATTTACTGGACACCAATATTTGTATTTATATTGCAAAATATCAACCGCCTCAGGTGAAAGAGCGTTTTAGTCAACATAGTCTTTCAGATTTACATCTTTCTGTGGTGACACTTGGGGAGTTGCGTTTTGGTGCAGAAAAAAGCCAATCCAAAGAAAAGGCACTGAGAACAATTCAAAGTTTAACTAATCTGATCCAGATTGCAGATTTAGATGAAAAAGTTGCCGAACATTATGGTGATATTCGTCAGCAATTACAAAAACAAGGAAAAATGATTGGTAATAATGACTTATGGTTAGCTGCACATGCTCGTGCAAATGACTGGATTATGGTGACTAATAATGAAAAAGAGTTTATTCGGGTTGATGGATTAAAGGTTGAGAATTGGGTGAATGGATTGTCATAAGCTAATTCATCCATAGCTCAAATGCTGCTTGATGGGTTGAAACCCATCTTACGATTGATTGTTATGAACCCACGCCCCCAGCTTTCCAACGTAGTAGCTATGAAATTCAGCCACTTCAAAATTGTATACGCGAGTTTGCTCATCACCAATCACCACATCGGCAACAGCAAGATTACCAAAATTTTCTCCTTCTAAAGCGCACCTGAAATTCAAATCGCTGGCAGGCATCCACCCCTTATTCTTAACAAAGAATGGATGGTTTAATGTCACCTTAACTGTCTCCTTTGCATTGCTTGCGAAATTGAGAAAAGTGACTTTGCAGACTGGTTTATCCTCATGCACGAATGTGCGAATTACTTCTCGATAAACATACTCGTCTTCTCTTCGTTGATGACGAGGAGGCACCTGATCGTCTGGGTAGGACAAAACCCAATCACCAACGCAGATGTCTTCAATTGCCTTCAATCCTTCTTTAGTATGAACCAATGTTCCAGCCGTAAATCCTTTTTGATGATCTGTCATTTTTTTCAGTCACTTTTTGTAAGAATAAAAAAGATATTTTTTTAAACAACCCGCCCAACTTCACCGTTCAACGCATCAGGTAATGGCAAAATCACTAAGCCTGATTCGACTATTGATTCAGGTTTAGCTACCACCAGTGCTTCCCAACCTTCATTAGTTTCTACAACATTCACAATGTCCACATTCGGCGCAAAAGTCTGACCGACTTGAGGCAGCGTGCCTGTGCCTTGCGCACGATGTAACCATGCTTTCGGTTTCGCACGGAAGTAGAGGCGAGCAACGATTTCCTGACCGAGATAACACCCCTTGTCGTAATCCACACCAGCACGTTGATGAAGACGCAGCTCTTGAGGTTGGAACAACCCAGCATTGTCAGCGGTAATCCAAGCTGAACCTTGTGCAATCGCAGTTTTTTGCCATTCATCAATCGTTGTAGTACTTTCATTTACTTGGAAGTCAGCAGCATCGTTATGGATGACTGGATAAATCTCCTGCGCATCCGAAGCGGTCATTTTGGAGAACGCACCATATTTACGAATATGTGCTTTAAAACTATCCAACAAATCGGTAGAAATGATCACGTCAAATTGTTCAGCACTGTGACGTGTCAGCCACAAACCAAATGCAATACGACCTTTTAAATCGCAAACGGCTGTCGGGCGATGCTCGTCGTTGCGGATATGTGTCACATCGACCGTCACCTGACCTTGAAGAAATTTTTCAGTATCTACGCCAGTGAGCGTGAATGTGCTGAAAGAAAGAGGGCGTGTAGACATGAGAGAACCTTCCGCTGAGCGAGATGTAATACAGTTTATGTTGATGAACATTATCCGTTATTTATAGGGTCTAAGGTGTATAAGACAAGTCAAAAAGAGACTCATTTTATGCGTTATTTTGTCGACGTGACTCGCCGTATCATCATGTATCGCTGTGGCAATGTTACACTTTCGCTCGCCTTACGATATCCCTTTATGATTATTGACCTCCTTAAGATCTGATTATGTCGATGAATCCTTCCGAAAAAGCCTTCGCCTCAACATGCTTAGACAAGAAGTGTACTGTTGCGATTATTGGTGCTGGCCCAGCGGGACTGATGGCTGCTGAAAGTATTGTCGCTGCTGGACATCAAGTGATCGTTTTTGAACAAAAACCATCGGTTGGACGTAAGTTTTTGATGGCAGGAAAGGGCGGACTCAATATTAGCCATAGCGAACCTTTTGACGATTTTGTTCAGCGTTATGACCAGCCTGATTGGCTTAAACCGATGTTACAGGCATTTCCGCCGAGTGATCTACGGGCATGGGTCGAAGGACTTGGGATTGATACGTTTATTGGTTCGTCAGGGCGAGTTTTCCCTGCAGAGATGAAAGCGGCTCCTTTGCTGCGTGCATGGGTTACACGGCTTAAAGAGAGTGGTGTGGTGTTTCGTTTACGACATCATTGGCAAGGACTGAACAAAGATCATCTTTGGCAGTTTCATACGCCAGAAGATGAGCAGTTGTATTCGTTTGATGCGGTGGTTTTGGCATTGGGTGGTGCGAGTTGGGCGCGTTTGGGATCAGATGGTGCGTGGCTGCCGTGGTTGGCAGAACGCCATGTGGTGACAACTGATTTTAAACCGTCTAATGGCGGTTTCATTGTTCAGTTTAGTTCGTTTATGCAAGCACTTGCAGGTGAGCCTGTGAAGTCGATTGTAGCTTCAGCGATTGCACCATCTTCAAACCAAATCATCCAAAAATCGGGTGACCTCATCATTACTGAACAGGGCGTGGAAGGTGGTGTAATTTATGCATTATCGCGTCCTCTGAGGGAATCCATCCTGCAAACAGGACAGGCAAAGTTGACACTTGATCTGATGCCAGATCGTACGGAAGCGCAACTCAATGAACTTTTATCCAAGCCGATTGGCAAGTTGACGTTAGCACGATTCTGGCGACGACAAATTGGTTTAGATGGAGTGAAAGCGGCTCTGGTTCGGGATCAAGTGCCGAGACAATTATGGGTGGATGGTCAGGCGATTGCTCATGCAATTAAAAATTTGACCATCACGATTGTGGGCATGCGTCCGATTGATGAGGCAATCAGTACCGTTGGTGGCGTGAGTCGGTTAGCGGTGGACGACAACCTGATGCTCAAGCAGTGGCGAGGCGTATTTTGTACTGGAGAGATGTTAGATTGGGATGCGCCGACAGGCGGTTATTTACTGACAGCTTGCTTCGCCAGTGGACGTTGGGTCGGCGTTGGGGTGAATGATTGGCTGGCACATCATGCAAGCCAATCTCAATGATGGATGAGATGTTAAAACCAGAACATTACTCCAGCGACAGCATAAGATTGGTTCGATTTCTGGTTTGAACTATTCAACAAATCTGCGGTTTTTCCATAAGCGTGATTATTCTCAACACCAAGATATGGCGCAAATTGTCGATTGATTTCATAGCGTAGACGGACACTCGATTGAATTTGGCTAAGTCCTTCGCCGATGTCATTTGATCGATCATTTTTGCTATAAAGACTCATTTCAACACGAGGCTGCAAGACCAAACGTTGCGTAATTCGCCAATCATATTCGCCTGTCAGGATGAGTTCTGTTTGGCTTTGATCGCGCACATATAGCGTGGCATCTAAGTGTAACCAATAGGGCGCAATACCATTGATTCCTAGTGCAGCCCACGTTCTATTATTGGTATAACCACTATCTTGGCGAACACCCAGTTCAGTATTCCAAAACGCACTGAGCGGTCTACGCCACAGTAATTCAGTTCGTGCATCGCTGAGACTGTGATTGCTAATTTCACCTTCTGCCTTCAATACCGCACGATTCCAATCATCACCCCACCAACCCTCAATCTCATAAGCACCTTGATTGTTGTCGTTGCCATGTTGCCATTCGAGTCGTTTGACGGCGAGAGACATGAGTGGATCATTGCCCATCATCATCGGGGGATGAATCGGCCCAAAATCTCGACCTTGCGAATAGTCTGAACTGCGTGCATCGGCGGGTGATGAACTCTGATGTGCGTGATCCATCAACATGTCGTTCATAGGCAAATTGATATGCTGATTGCCCATCGCCATGGGCATGGCATTCATGTTGTGCTGATGCATGTCATGCTGAGGTGTGTCGGGCATCGGCATGCCTTGCATATTGGCTGCGCTATGATCCGTGTGAACATCATGTGTCTCATGATTCATGGATGTCATCTGATCCATATCCATCGCAGCTGTGGTTTGTACGGCTTTCTGTGTGGCAGGTTTTGATGGTTTAGTCGGGTGATGTTTTACCTGAGTGCTGGAATGGGTGCTGGAGTGGGTGTTGGGATGAGTGTCTTTTTTTGTAGGCATAGACATGTCCACGTTCGACATGTCGCTCATATCCATACTCCATGCAGGAACATTGAGTAGCAATAACGCAAGCAAACTTGATGGGATGTGATGTTTGTAGAATTTCATGATTAATCCACCACCACTTCACGGAACATTCCAGATTCCATGTGATAGAGCAGATGACAATGCCAAGCCCAACGTCCAGCTTCGCCTGTGACATCAAAAGAAATTCGCTGCGCAGGTTGAACCAAGAAAGTATGCTTTCTCACTTGAAAATCCCCATTTGGCGCACGGACATCACTCCACATACCATGCAAATGCATCGGGTGCGTCATCATCGTGTCATTGACCAGCGAAATACGGACGCGTTCATTTTTAGCAATCCGAACAGGTTTTGATTCCTTAAAGGTTAAACCGTCAAATCCCCAGATATATCGTTCCATATTGCCCGTTAAGTGCATTTCAATGGTACGCGTTGGCTCACGCTGTTCATTCTTGATGGAGGAGTCTATCGAGTGCAAATCGGCATAAGTGAGTACACGACGTCCGTTATTGCGTAGGTTAATGCCTGGATCGTCAAGATTTATTCTAGGCATATCGACATGCATGTCGGTGCTGACACCATATTCGGTATTGGCATGGTGTGCAATCGTTCTGCTCGACATATCGCCCATCATGTCTGTCATGGTGAGCCATTGAATGTTATCGAGTGGTGGAATCTCTGCTTGGAGTCCTGCGCGTACCGCAAGCGTGCCACTGGCATAACCAGAACGATCAATATTTTGTGCAAAGATGGTATAGGCATCATCAACAGGTTCAACCAAAACGTCATAAGTCTCAGCAACTCCTATTCGAAACTCATCAACAGTCACAGGCTCAACCATTTGTCCGTCACTGGAAATAACCGTCAACTTCAATCCAGGAATGCGCACGTCAAAAATGGTTTGTGCACTGCCATTAATAAAGCGCAGCCGAACTTTATCCCCGCGTTTAAACAGCCCTGTCCAGTTCGATGTGGGGTTCACCCCATTCATGAGATAGGTATATGTATGTGCTGACAAATCCGTGTAATCGGTAGGCACCATGCGCATTTGATTCCACATTTTTCGTGCTTCAACTGCATTTTTCCAGCCTTGTGCTTTGGCATCATGCATGAGTTGCATTGCTGTGGGCTGCTGATAATTATCAAAGCCCGATTGTGCTTTGAGTTGAGCGAGGAGGCGCATCGGATCTTTGTCTGTCCAATCCGAGAGCATCACGACATAATCCTGATCAGCTTTGATACTTTCACCGTCTCGCGGTTCGATGATAATTGCACCCATCATGCCCGTTTGTTCTTGAAAGCCTGAATGCGAGTGGTACCAATATGTACCGCTTTGCTGAACTGGAAATTGATAAGTGAAGGTTTGCCCAGCATCAATACCATGAAAACTAATACCCGGAACGCCATCCATGCCAAACGGCAGGAGCAGACCATGCCAATGAATAGACGTTTGTTCTTTCAAGCGATTGGTCACGCGAATAGTGACCGTTTCACCTTCTTTAAAACGTAGCGTTGGTGCTGGCAAACTGCCATTGATCACGGTTGCGAGGCGAGGCGTACCTGTATAGTTCACCCAAGCCTCATCGACTATGAGATCAAAGATATTGCCACTTAATTGAGGCGCTTGTCCTGTAACGGCTGAGAGTTTAGTTTCTCTTGCCCATGTATGTGTGCTCGCTGCAAAACCAGCAATCGCAATGCCTTGAACAAACTGCCTTCTAGAAAGTTGTCGATTCATATCAAAAGCAATCCTTGTATAACCGTAAACAATCCCATGACTGCCATGATTCCATTTTCTGCAAAGCTAACAACTCCTAACGGTGCTTTTGAGTTGCCGCCAATGCATGCGCAATTCAGTGCCATTTTGTCGATACAGACGGCTTTAAATATAGAAATTGCACCCAAAATACCGACTAAAGTCGCTGCAATACCTGTCAATAAAGGCAATACATGAGATAAAAATCCCAAACCAATCAGCAGCTCAGCAAATGGATAGATTTTGCCATATAACGACCAGCGTTTTGTGATGAGGTCGTACTTTGCAAAACTATCCGCAAAGGATTGAATATCCATAAGCTTTAGCGTTGCTAACATAGACAAAGAAATCCCCATAAAGCCCATCAGATTTTGCGAGAGTGCAATCGTCATGAGTGCGGCAACACCAAACAAAGTAATCACTGGTGTATAGGAATACTCTGATTTTTCCGCAGTTACATCAAAAAACGCTGCAAGGTCGGTATATCCTCCTATACGCTCATCGCCAAAAAAAATCTGTGGTGTGGTTGTGACGGCATATTGTGCTTTAAAGGCATCAACATCAGCTTTGGATGTCAATTTATGATCTTCAAATGCAATGCCTTTTTCAGTGAGTAACTTCACGGCACGCAGTCCCCAAGGACATTCATGCTCTGGGTTGGACATACGATACAATTTGACATTGTGAATGCTTTTTTGTTTGCTATCGCCAGTCTGAAACGATTGTAAAATAGTCATCATGATGCTCCCAACGATTCATTTAAGGATTGATGTTCAGGGTTACCGTTTAGATTTTTAAATTCGGACAAATGGTGCCTGTCTGCTGAGTGGGGTCAGCTTGCCAACGCTGTAAAATGCCAGCGAGTTCAGCATGTAATAGCGTGAGCTCATTAATTTTGGTTTCAATATCGGTCACTTGTTGAACCAGTTGCTGCTGAATTTCATGGCAAGGCAAGTCTCCTTGGTCATAGACACCTAAACAGGTCTTGATCTGATTCAAGCTAAAACCAAAGGATTGCAGACGTTTGATAAAATTCAATCGAGTCACGGTGTCAGGGTGGAATAAACGAAATTGCCCATCCGTACGACCATTGGGATGTAATAAGTCGAGCGATTCATAATATCGAATCGTTTTAACCGAAATATCTGTTTGCTTTGATAACTCGCCAATTTTAAACAACTTTATTTTTAGTAGCTCCGTTCTAGGCTGCTTTGTACTCAATCGTTCTAGGGTAGACATAAAAACCTCAAGCGTGAATGCCTAAGCACACTATACACCCTCCAGTTAAATGGAGAGTCAAGAGTGTTTTTGGGGATGATGAACTATTGTTTGGAAATAAAAAAAGACCTGATAAAAATCAGATCTTTATGTTTCTTATATCTACAAATGATTACGCAATTGGCGATATTTCTTTCAAGGCTTGACCATGAAAAATAATCCCAGCCCAACCGTAATGCTTAAAGTTACGAATATTCTGATGATCTTCGCCTGTGGGGTTCGCGAGAACCGCTTTGTAGTGCTCTGCAAACAAATTTAAGGTGTCTAAATCACTAAGATGATGTAATTTAGCAAATGAAAAGACGCGGCAACTTCCAGAGTTTTCACCCGCTGCATTATGCAATTTGCCATTATCAAACGCAGTGGGTGTAAATTCGTAATGTGCATTGATCAAATCAAGTACATTCGAAAATTGAGCTTGCTCATGATCAATCGCATTTAACAGCGCAGAGATTGCAGCAGACATAACAGTTCCTTGGTGAGTTATACGAGAAATAAGCGATATTTTAACGCATTATTCCTTAATATATTCCTCGACCAACGGTCTAAAATTAGCTTGAACATTGAGATGTACCAAATTCCAATATTGTCCGCTCACGGTACGATTCACCATGAGCATTTCTGCTGATGGAGTAAAACTCTCCCAATATGGCAAAGATTTCTTCAATAGAGCTGTTGTTTTTAAATGGACATCACTCTTTGAGAAATCAAAAGGTTGGGTCATCGGTGCAGCCAAGACGTGATTCCATTCTAGGAAGAAATCGGCAGGTACTTGTCCGTGATAATTACGAATTTTAAGTTCACGCAAAGATTCTTCGAGTATAGGCACATTATCTGCTAATGCAGCATTCATCATTTTTTTGATTGATTTGACGATCGGCACTTCAAGCTCTTTGACACCGCCAAAGTCATAAACGACGACTGAACCATCAGGACGGAAGGCAAAGTTTCCAGGATGTGGGTCACAGTGGAAACTATGCAAAATATAAAGTTCATCACCGAGCATGTGAAATAAACGTAAGCCAATTTCATTGCGAATTTCGGCAGGATATTGAGCAGCGGTATCGACGCAGTCTCCTGTTTCTTCACTCAGCGTCAATACGCGACGACTTGAGTATTCTGGATAGACTTTAGGAATAATCAGTTTTTTATCCCTGAGATTATGGAATGCTGCAAAAACGTTCAGGTTGTGAGCTTCTTGCAAATAATTCAACTCTGCGTGCAGCGTTTCTTTGATCTCATTAAAGAGGGCGTCTTGAAGTTGTTTGTCAATTTTTAGAACGCCTGCGAGTTTCAGTGCCATTCTTAACTGCTTCAGATCGCTATCACAACTTTCATCGACACCAGGATATTGAACTTTGACGACAACATTTTGACCGTCATGCAGAACAGCGCGATACACCTGTCCAATTGAAGCGGATGCAAAAGATTTTTCATCAAAACTTTTAAAAATTTGATCCAATGGTTTGCCAAGCTCACGCTCAATTTGCTGGCGCATAATGGAAAAATCCACAGCAGGTGCTTGTCGCTGAAGTTTGGTTAACGCTGATGCAATTTCAGGTGGAAAAAGGTCTTTATATTGTGACGCAACTTGACCAACTTTCATCGCAGCGCCTTTCATATGACCTAAGGTATCCGCGATCTTTGCGCCAATTTCGCCATAGAGCTCACTGCGAGATGCGTTTTTTTCTTCTTCGGTACTGCTCAGTGATTTTATTGAGTGCGATACCGCTTTAGTTGCGATGCTTGCAGTCATTCCAGCCAGTTTTAAAAAACGGCTACCGGGCGTACGAGATATGATCGACATGTGAGACTCCTTCTTACCATTCCTATGCGCGTAGCGACGAGCAAAGCGCCTCATTGTGGCATCTATTTATTCTCGTTAGCATGTCACGATTGCTTATGGCTTGGCAATCTAAGAATGTGTAGTTTTATATGTATTTATTCGCAGGAAATAACTTCTTTTTGGCGAATTTGCAGATTATTTCTTTATTTTCCTAACGGTGCTTCAAATTGTCGAGCAACTCGCCGTTCTCGAACGCGTAAGCGTAATAATAATAGTGTTGCGGCAACTGCCAGTCCCAATAGTAATCCAAACCAAAAACCTTGCGCACCGTAATTGAATACTCTGGATAATAGAATTCCAGTTGGAAAGGCGACCACCCAATAAGCAAAAAAAGTAATCAACATAGGAACGCTAGTATCCTGCATTCCGCGTAAACATCCTGCCGTCGTAACTTGCCATGAATCTGCTAGCTGATAGGCCATTGCAAAAAGTAGCAGTGTTGCCGCTAGTGCTTGGACATGTAAATCACGGCTATAAATAGCAGCAATGTCGTGACGAAACATCGCAATAAAACTCATGGAGAGTAACGCCAAACAACTTCCAAGTGTAAGCCCGACACGGCGTAAACGCCGCATGGCGGCTGCATCCTGTTGTCCATAAAACTGCCCCATGCGAATTGTCACTGCGGTGGCTAAAGACAACGGAATCATAAATAACTGAGAAGTGGCTGAGAGAGCGACTTGATGTGCTGCAATCACAGTGTCGCCAAGAGGGCTGAGAACAATTGCAGCAAAACTAAATAAAGTCACTTCAAAAAAAATCGCAATCCCAATCGGAAAACCTAAGACAATAATGCGACGAATTAAAGAAAAATCTGGGGGATTAAAATGACTAAATATACGGATGTTGCGATAAGGTTTAGCGAATGATAGATAAACAGCCAAAGCAATCAGCATAAACCATTCGATAATGGCTGTTGAGAATCCACAACCAGCGCCACCTAACGCAGGAACATGGATAGTTCCAATTTTAAAACCATAAATGAATAAATAATTTGTCGGTACAGTGAGAATCAAGCCGATGACACTGATAGTCGTCACAGGTCGAGGTCTGCCTAGAGCTTCTGTATAACAACGAAGTGTCGTATAAAAAGCAATCGCTGGCATTCCAAATGAAATACCAAATAAAAAGAGCCGTGTTTTTTCTTGTAGTGCTGAAGGCATTTCAAGTGGTGTAAATAGTAGAGGTGATAATTGTAGTAGCGCCAACCCAGCTAGACCGAGTGCAAATGCTAGCCATAATGCTTGGCGTGTAATGAGAGGGATTTTATGTATCGACTCTTCATCAAGTTTACGAGCACCAAATGCTTGAGCGACTAATGCAGTCGTTGCTTGTAAAATACCACTGATCAGCAATAATAATGGCAACCAAAAACCCACTCCTAACGCAACTGATGCCAGATCCGCGGGTGATACGCGCCCAGCCATAATCGTATCTACTAACCCGAAAGCGGCTTGAGCGACTTGGGTAAGTAAAATTGGGAGCATCAATGTCAGCAACGTTCGAGCCTCACCTGTAGATAATGGTGCTGACTTCCATAAACGCACTGGCGAGAATTTGGAAAACAAATGGGATAGTGAATTAAACAATCGAGTCGCCGTCTCATATCGGGTTGTGCGAAAGTGGTTATTGTAAAGCAAGTCCATCGTAAAAAATGACTTCACATGGTTTTAATGATAAAACTCAAAGTGGTTAGTTTAAATTTAAAATCTCTCAACAGAAGGAATCCTAAATGAATCATTTGCGAGTTCATTACTTCCAACATATTGCAAATGAAGGTTTGGGTAGTCCTGAAGCTTGGTTGAGTAAAAATCAAGCAGTGGTGACGACTACAGAATTTTTTGAACTGAAACAAAAAGATGCCAATATCATTTTGCCAGCTCATGAAGATGTGGATTTGTTGATCATTATGGGGGGAGGGATGAGTGTTAATGATGAGGATATTTATCCGTGGCTCATCGCTGAAAAAAAATGGATAAGGAAATTTATAGATCAAGGTAAGCCTGTGGTAGGGCTATGTCTAGGTGGTCAATTAATTGCGAATAGCTTGGGTGCGACGGTTGCTAAAAATAATGTCAAAGAAATAGGGTGGTGGAGTGTGCATGGAAAATCGATTAATTCACATCGTTCAGATGTTTTTCAGTTTCCAGACACAATCACTGTTTTAAGCTGGCATGGTGATACTTTTGAAATACCCAAAGGTGCCATCTGGCTTGCAGAAAATGAAGCGTGTGCGAATCAAGCCTTTCAATATGGCGAACGTGTGTTGGGTTTTCAATTTCATCCAGAAATTACTCCGGCGAATTTGGTGATGTTTTTGTCGGATAATGGCTATGAAGAGATGATAGAAGGTGTTTCTAAACTTGCGTATGTACAAACTCCTGAACAAATAGTACAGGTATCTATAAAGCAATTCTATCCAGCAAATCAATTGCTTGAGCTTGCACTAGATTATGTAACACGAGAAATAATGAACTAGATTGGACGAATAAAAGAAAACATCAATTCTCTAAAAATAAAGCGGTAAATACACTTGCTAAAAGTTTGATCAATGATTAGAATGCACCACGTTTTTAAGGCTAACTACGTTGGTTTAGTGGTTGGTTACAGTTGGGGCATCGTTCTCGACCTTAGTGAATTCATCGTCTTTGCTACTTTTTCTTAGGAAATAAGTTGGCGAAGATTAGTTCTTTATTTGATTTTTGGTTTGGAAGTGATGTTATGGCTAACCAAAGAATCCGTATCCGTCTGAAATCATTCGATCATCGTTTGATTGATCAGTCGGCT
>Ga0209023_10003566_pt1 | contig 18462 bp, 10 predicted proteins | sample LakOneMetagenome_FD_187468 | JGI IMG/M metagenome (GOLD analysis project Ga0209023, IMG submission 187468) | Freshwater and sediment microbial communities from Lake Erie, Canada (SPAdes) (version 2) | ecosystem: Environmental > Aquatic > Freshwater > Lentic | place: Lake Erie, Canada...
ACACGACCAACCCAGTGGACACCACGACCCCGGTCGACACGACCAACCCAGTGGACACCACGACCCCGGTCGACACGACCAACCCAGTGGACACCACGATCCCGGTCGACACGACCAACCCAGTGGACACCACGATCCCGGTCGACACGACAGTCCCGGTCGACACGACAGTCCCCGTTGACACGACCGTGCCGGCGGTGACCACCACGACCGCGGTGGACTCGGACAGCCCGACGACGACGCAGGTCGACTCGGACTCGCCGACGACGACCCAGCCTCACAACCTGCCTCCGACCGGCGGCGCGTCCTACGCGGTGCTGATCTGGGGCGCGGTGCTCGCGGGCATCGGTCTCACGATGCGAGTCGTGCAGCGCCGTTCGGCGTGACCCTCAGCCGGACGGGTGGCGGTCGGCAGGCCGCCACCCGTTCGGCGCGTCCGGGGCCGGATGGGCCCGGCCGCGCGCAAGGGCCCCGCGAACGCGTTACTTTTCGCCGATGGACAACCCTCGTATCGCTCGATGGTTCTTCGGCCTGACGTCGGCTCTCGTCACGTTCGGCCTCGTGCTGCAGTTGGAGGTCGCAGCGCGGAACGACAACGGCCTGTTCGTGTCCGTGCCGGCGCGCGTGGTCAACGTGCTGTCGTACTTCACGATCCAGTCCAACATCCTCGTAGCGCTGACCACCGGGCTGTTGGCCGTCCGGCTCGACCGCTCGGCCACCTGGTTCCGGGTGCTGCGGCTGTCGGCCGTGATCGCGATCACGATCACCGGCGTCGTCTTCCACCTCGCGCTCAAAGGCCTGGTCGAGCTCACCGGCAAGGCCGTGACCGCCGACTGGATCCTGCACACCGCGTCACCGATCCTCGGTGTGGTCGGGTGGCTCGTGTTCGGGCCGCGTGGCTGGGTGACCAAGCGCATCGTGCAGCTCAGCGTGCTCTTCCCGGTGCTGTGGCTGGCGTACACGCTGATCCGTGGTGCGATCGTGACCGACCGCAACGGCCGCCACTTCTACCCGTATCCCTTCCTCGACGTCGTCGATCACGGGTACGCACGGGTCATCGTCAACATCGTGCTGGTGGCCGTGCTCTTCTTCGTCCTGGCGTTCGGTGCGCTCGCCGCGGACAGGCGCCTGAAGGGTGTTCGCACCGGCTGAGGGCGGGCCCAGCGACTGGGCGGCCACGATCGGGAATCCGTCGGAACCGAAACCCTCGCAGTGGCGTCGAACCTCGCATGGCGCCGCGACGTGCATCCCGTCAACCGTTCGGACGAAGAGCCCGGCTGGCACTGGCCGCCCTCGTGCTGCCGCTCGGGCTCGGTGCCACGGCGTGCAAGGGCGGGTTGACCGACACGCCGTCGACCACTGTGCCCCCGCCCGATTCGGTGCAGGTGATCACGGGCCGGCCGCTGCGGCGGCGCAACGGCCGCATTCGTCGGCCACGCAGCCGGCGTGGCCATTCGCACCTCACCGACCGACAGGCACTCTGGCTGGCACCGTCCGTTCGCGAGGCGCTGGCCGGCCACTGGCGCGACCAGGGCGAGTTGGAGCATGGCTCGGTAGCGGCGTTCATCGACCTCGGCCGCCGGCTCACCGCGCTCGGCGCGCCGGCGGAGTTGGTGGCCGGCGCGCAGCGTGCGGCGGCACAGGAGACCGACCACGCCAACCGCTGCTTCGATCTGGCCGGCCGCTACCTCGGCGTCGACATCCAGCCGGGCCGGCTGCGGGTGCCCAACCATCGAGTGCGTGACCGCCAGTACGAGCTGTGTCTGCTGGCGGTCGAGGCGCTCCGCGACGGCGTGCTCAACGAGGGCTACGCGGCCTGGCTGGCCGCGCGACAGGTCGAGCGCGCCCGAGACCGACGGGCCCGGGAGGCCCTGGAGGTCATCGCTCGCGACGAGGCCGACCACGCCCGCCTGTCCGCCGACGTGTTGACCTGGTGCCTGGAAGCCGGCGGCGTCGCCGTGGGAGACGCCGTGCGCGAGGCAGCCGAACTGCTGCCGACGCGGATGGTGGGGTGTGTGGTGCCGACCGACGTGGACCCGCGTGCGCTGGCCGACCACGGCGTGTTCGACCCGGATTGCGACGGCAGCGGGTTCGCCGAATGCTTGCACGACACCCTCCAGCGGGTGCCGATCGCAGCGGACTGCTGAGCGCAGCGCTCGGCTCAGCGCAACTCGGCGACGACGGCGCTCGCTCGCGTCGCGCAGGCCTGTAACTGCGAGCGCAACGTCGCCGAGATCGACGGATCCAGCAGCGTGGTCAACCCGAGGTAGACCTTGCGGCTGCCGGTCACGTTGCACAGCAGCACGGTCCACGGCTCGGTCGACCAGCTGCCGTCGGGCTGTTGTGTGAAGCGCACGGTGGCCAGTAGGCCGTCGAGCGTGCGGAGGTCCGCGTACTTGCCTCTGTCGCTGGCGCCCATGCCGGAGAGCAGGTTGCCGACGCTCCAGAACACGAGCGTGCCGTTGACCCGCTCGACCGGCTGCACCACGTGCGGACCATGGATGACGATCAGGTTCGGGTGGGCCTGAGCGACGATCTGGTTGACGAGCGCGCGGTCGTCCGCGGTCGGGCCCTTCTGCATCTCCACGTAGACGTGCAGGCTGATGATCACGACCTCGGCGCCGTTGGCCCGGGCAGTGGCGACGTCGTTGATCACGTTCGTGGCCGTGACCGCCTGGCGGACGCGCCACGCGTCGTGTGGGAAGCCGGTGTTCGAGTTGCGCGCGTACGACATGTGGGCGACCTGCACGCCGTTCACCACGAACGGGTGCGGGACCGCCTCGGCGGCGGTGCGGGCGGTGCCGGTGTGGCTGAGACCGGCCGCGTCGAGTGCGTCGAGCGTGCTGTCGATGCCGGCCAGGCCCAGGTCGTTGGCATGGTTCGAGGCAGTGCTGCAGCGGTCGAAACCGACCCGCTTGAAGTCGAACGGGGCCTCGTAGGCCGCGGCGATCAGGTGGGTGCCGTACGGGCTGGTGCCGGCGAAGCCGACCTTCGCGCCCGGTCTGCCCACGGGCGTCTCCATGTGGCAGATCGCCAGGTCCGCTTGCTGGACGACGGATTCGATCGGCCGCAGGAGCGGCTCGTAGTCGTAGCGCACACCGCTGGGGGCGGCGGCCGCAGCCTGGGTGTTGACCAAGCCCTCCGACAGGAAGTCGCCGACGGCGGCGACCGTGAACGTGCGGCCCGGCGGGTGCAGCCGCTCGGCCGCGGCGGAGGGCGTGGCCCCGTCGTTCACCTCATCGGCGTCGACGGTGGCAGCGACTGCACACAGGGCACACGCCATCGTGAGCCCCAGGATCGTCCGCGACCGCATGACCGCAGCGTAGGCGAGCCAATGCTGCGTCGGTGACGCCACTACCCCGCCCGTGCGCCACGCCTCGGTGAGTTGGCGTTGAGATGCGGTACCACCGCACATGAACGCCGACTCGCGCTACGGGTTCGGTGAGTTGGCGTTGAGATGCGGTACCACTACACATGAACGCCAACTCACGGGACTCGCCAGGCGGTTCTGGCCCGGGCGGCCTGTGCGCAGCGGGCGGCGCAGGCAGGGTAGGCGGCCGCCCGCTCAGCTCTTGCGGAACTTGCGCACGGCGAGCAGCGAGAAGACGGCGGCGATCCCCGCCGACCAGAGCAGCGAGCCCCACACGTAGTCGCGCGGGATGCCGTGCCCGAGCATCAGCGAACGCACGGCGGTGGCCGTCATGCTGACCGGCTGGCGCTCGGCCCACCAGCGCAGCACGCCGGGCATGGTGCTGGCCGGCACGAACGCACTGGACGCGAACACGAGCGGCGCGAGCAGCGGGAACGCCGCCGCCTGGGCCGACTCGCCGTTGGCGACCACCAGGCCGATGAGGGCGAAGATCCACGACAAGGCGAACCCGAAGAACACGAGCACGCCCACCGCCGCGATCACTTCGAGCACGCTCGTGTGCGTGTGGAAGCCGACGATGAACCCGACGAGCAGCATCATGACCACGATCAGCACGTTGCGCGTGGTGTCGGCGAGCACCCGCCCGGCCAGCACTGCAGACCGGCTCATCGGCAACGACTGCAAGCGTTCGAGCAAGCCCTTGTTCTTGTCCTCCGCGAGACCGATGGCCGTGCTGATCGCGCCGAAGCCGACCGTCTGCACGAAGATGCCGGGCATCAGGTAGTCGACGTAGCCGAGCCCCGGAATGCCGCTGTTGATCGCGCCGCCGAAGACGTAGCGGAACATCAGCACGAAGATCAGCGGCTGGACCAGTGAGAACACCAGCAGCTGGGGCACCCGACGGATGACCGTCAGGTTGCGCCACACCATCGCGAGCGTGTCGCGGACGGCCCACCCGAAGCCGCTGCTGGCCCTGGTGGAGATGGTGGAAGTGGGAGAGACGGGCGCGGTGGGCGTGTTCATGAGTTGTCTCCACTGGTGCCGGTGAGGGTGAGGAACACGTCGTCGAGCGTCGGTTCGCGCAGGGCGACGTGCTGCGGCGTGATGTCGGCCGAGGCCAACTGGTTGAGCGCGTTGCGCAACGTGGACGGGCCCTCGGTCATCACCAGCCGCACGATGGTGCCCGCGGCATGGGTGCCGCCCAACAGGCCGGCCGCACGCTCGGCCACGTCGCTGGAGTCGCACTCGAACTCGATCACCGTGTCGCCCAGGCGCGACTTGAGCTGCTTGGCCGTGCCCTCGGCGGCGATCAGGCCCTTGTCGATCACCACGATGTTGTCGGCCAGGCGGTCGGCCTCCTCCAGGTACTGCGTGGTCAACAGCACGGTGGTGCCGTCGGAGACCAGTGACTCGATGACATCCCACAGGTCCTGCCGGCTGGCGGGGTCCAGGCCGGTGGTCGGCTCGTCGAGGAACAGGATGGGCGGGTGGGCCACGAGCGCGGCGCCGAGGTCCAACCGGCGACGCATGCCACCGGAGTACGTGCGCACCGGGCGGTTGCCGGCGTCGGTGAGACGGAACTGAGCGAGCAACTCGTCGGCCCGGTGCTGCGAAGCGGACTTCGTCATGTGCGTGAGGCGCCCGACCAGGATGAGGTTCTCGCGGCCGGTCAGGTTCTCGTCGACCGCGGCGTACTGGCCGGCGAGGCCGATGCTGCGACGCACAGCCTGCGGCTGGGTGTGCACGTCGAACCCGTTGACCGTGCCGCGGCCGCTGTCGGGCTTCAGCACGGTGGTGAGCATGCGGACCATGGTGGTCTTGCCGGCGCCGTTCACACCGAGCAGGCCGAGCACGGAACCACGGGGAACAGCCAGCGAGATGTGGTCGACCGCCACCACCTCACCGAACGTCTTGCGGAGGTCTTCCGCGAGGATTGCGGGTTCTGTCATGACACTGGACTCTAGCCAATAGTTGATCTGTGTCAACCTTTGATCTACATCATGAATCTTGTAGACTGCGCGTGTGGCAGGGACCGACAGCCAACTCACCGACACGTGGGCACGGCTGATGTCGTTGTTCAAGTCGCGGCGCGACGTGCTGTTCGCTGCACTGAGCGAGCTGGACCTGACGCCACCGCATGGTCACGCGATGATGACGCTGCTGCACGGCGGGCCGATCCGCATGCGTGAACTGGCCGACCTGATGGCGTGCGACGCGTCGTACATCACCGCGGTTGCGGACCGCTTGGAGGAGTTGGGCTTCGCCGAGCGCCGCGCTGCCGCCGATGATCGTCGGGCCAAGGAGTTGGCGCTCACCCAGCACGGTGAGGCCGTCGCGACGCGCCTCCACGCGATCTTCACCGATCCGCCGGCGGAACTCCGCGACCTCTCGGCGAGGGATCGCGCGGACCTCGCACGCATCGTCGGCAAGCTGAACGGCGCCACATCCGACGTGAACTGGATGCCCCCGCTGAAGCTGCGCTGAAGACCGGCCCTCGTCCTGGGCAGACTAGGGGCGAAGGTCCATAGCCGCCGTTGTTCGGCACACCTACTGTCGGAACAGCATGTTCCGGATCGTCCGCCGCGAGGCACTCACTCCCTCGACCTTCCTCTGGGAGGTCGAGGCACCCGATGTCGCCACCTCGGCACAGCCGGGCCAGTTCGTCATGGTGCGCTTGCACGACGGTGCCGAACGCATCCCGCTGACGATCGCCGACTTCGACCCGGTACGCGGCACGGTCACGATCGTGGTCCAGTCGCTGGGCCGTTCGACGGCCGAGATGCGCGACCACTACGCCGAGGGCGACTCGTTCGCGGACTTCGTCGGCCCGCTGGGCATGCCCACCGAGATCCCCCCGGCACCCGCCGGCGGCAGCCACGTCGTGCTCGTCGGCGGCGGCCTCGGTGTCGCGCCCGTCTTCCCCCAGCTCCGTGCCTTCCAGCAGGCCGGTCACCGCACCACCTGCATCGTCGGCTTCCGCACCATCGACCTCGGCTTCTGGCTCGACCGTCTCGGTCAGTGGGCCGACGAGCTGATCGTGTGCACCGACGACGGCAGCTCCGGCCGCGCCGGCCTGGTCACCGAGGCACTGGCCGATGTCGTCGCCAACGACCGGCCGGACCTGGCCGTCGCGATCGGCCCGATGGTGATGATGCGGGCCTGCGCGGAGGTCACCCGGCCGGCCGACGTGCACACCGTCGCCTCGTTGAACACGATCATGGTCGACGGCACCGGCATGTGCGGCTCGTGCCGCGTCACGGTCGACGGCGTCACGCGCTTCGCCTGCGTCGACGGACCGGACTTCGACGCCCACGCCGTCGACTTCGAGGAACTGCTGCAACGCAACCGGCGGTTCGCGCCCGAGGAGCGCTCGGCGGCCGCCGACTACGAGCATCGCTGCCAGGTCGAGCAGACCCTGTTCGTCGACGGCAAGCGCACGTACAAGAAGCTGCGCGAGATCGAACCCACGAAGGTCCCCATGCCGGTGCGCGACGCCGAGGTGCGCTCGCGCACGTTCGACGAGGTCAGCCTGGGCTACTCGCTCTCGGAGGCATTGCGCGAGGCGGAGCGGTGCATCCAGTGCAGCCGACCCACGTGCATCAGCGGCTGCCCCGTCTCGATCGACATCCCGCGCTTCATCCGCCACCTGCTGGTGAAAGACATCGACGGCGCGCTCGGTGTGATCAAGGAGGCCAACTTCCTGCCGTCGGTCTGCGGGCGTGTGTGCCCGCAGGAGACGCAGTGCGAGAGCCAGTGCGTGATCGCCCGCAAGATGGAGCCGGTCGCGATCGGCCGCCTGGAGCGCTTCGTCGGCGACCACGGCCACGTGCCTGCGCCGACCATCGCGGCACCGACCGGAAAGCGCGCTGCAGTCGTCGGTTCCGGCCCGGCCGGCCTCGCGTGTGCCGCCGACCTGGCTCGCGCCGGCGTCGACGTCACGATCATCGAGGCGCTGCACGTGACCGGTGGCGTCCTGCGGTACGGCATCCCCGCGTTCCGCCTGCCGCGCCAGATCATCGACCGCGAGATCGCAGGGCTGCAGGACCTCGGTGTGAAGATCGAGACCGACAAGGTCGTCGGTCGCACGTTCACCGTGCAGGACCTGCTCACCACCCGCGACTTCGACACCGTGTTCCTCGGCGTCGGCGCGGGCGCGCCGTCGTTCCTCGGCATCCCCGGCGAGAACGCCGGTCGGGTGATCAGCGCCAACGAGTTCCTCACGCGGGTGAACCTGATGGGTGGCGACCAGTACCCCGACATCGACACACCCGTCGGCATCGGCACCAACGTCGTGGTGGTCGGCGCCGGCAACACCGCGATGGACTGCATGCGCGTGGCCCGTCGCCTGCGCGCCGACGTGACGTGTGTGTACCGGCGCACGCGAGCAGAGGCCCCGGCCCGCCTGGAGGAACTGCACCACGCCGAGGAAGAGGGTGTGCGCTTCCAGTTCCTGCACAACCCGGTGGAGGTGCTCACCGACGATGCCGGCCTGGTGCGCGGCCTGCGCGTGGAGCGCATGGAGTTGGGCGAGCCCGACGAGTGGGGGCGCCGTCGCCCGATGAAGACCGGCGAGTTCTCCGAGGTCGAGTGCGACACCGTGATCGTGGCGCTGGGCACCAACCCGAACCCGATCGTGACCCGCAACACCAAAGGCCTCGCGCTCGACGACCGCGGCTACGTCGCCGCCGACCCGCGGACCCAGGCCACCAACCTGCCGGGCGTGTTCGCCGGCGGCGACATCGTGACCGGTGGTGCCACCGTGATCCTCGCGATGGGCGCCGGTCGCCGCGCCGCGGCCGCGATGCTGGAGTACCTCGACAACGGCATCACCCGCCCGCTGCTCGCCAACGCGGAGGGCCAGCTGTGCCCGCGCTGTCACCGCCCGATGGACGACGACGACGAGGGTGTGTGCTGCGCGGGCAGCATCGTCGCCTGGCGCTGCGGCGAGTGCGCCAAGCGCAGCGAGGGCTTCGCCTTCCCGTACGGCCGCTGCCCGGCGTGCGGCGGCACGCTGGAACCGGCCGACCTGGTCGAGCCCGACGACCCGGCGATGGAGGCCGTGCGCCACGCGTTCGAGATCGAGCTGGGCGGTCGCGACTTCTACGTCGCCGCCGCCGAGACGGCCGACGACCCGGCGCTGCGCGACATGTTCGAGCGCCTGGCCAAGATGGAGCGCGAGCACATCGACACGCTCGTGCGCCGCTACCACATGCCGCCGCCGCCCGACGTCAGCGGCAGCTTGCACCCGGGCATCCTCCAGGCCGGCGGCCCGACCACGTTCGACGACCCGCTGGCGCTCGTCGAGATGGCGATCACGCTGGAACGTCGCGCCGAGCAGTTCTTCCTCGATCGCATCGATCGGGCTGCACCCGCGGCGCGCGACCTCTACATGGAACTGGCCGCCGAGGAGCGCGAGCACGTCGACCTGCTGGTCACCGAGCTGGCGGCGCTGCGCGACCAGCGCCGGGGCATGCTCTAGCGCGACCTCAGTCGGCGAGCCGGCGGACCAACGCGATCAGGTCCGCCACGTCGTGGAGCGGGACGGTCTCACCCGTGTCGACGATCTCCGCGTGGCCGACGATCTCACCGTTCTCCGCGGGGCGCGACAGCAGACGCAACATCACGGTCACGGTGGACCGGCCGGTGCGGTGAACGAAGTCGGCCACGCGCTCACTGTGACGGAGCGACGTCCAACGACCGTCCGATCTCGGCCAGTTCTCCCGAGATCCCCACACCCAGTTCGTCGAGCGCGTGCGCGGCTCGCCGGACCATCTCACGTGCGGCGCTGCGGCGATCAGCTGCCAGCAGGGCACGGGTGGCGATCAGGTAGCGGCGCTCCTCCAGCGGCTCGCGCTCGATGCCCAGGTCCAGTAGGCGCATGCCCTCGTCCACGTCACCGCGGGCGAACGAGTCGTCGGCGACGATGTCGACCAGCGAGAGGTAGCGACGACGCAGGCGCTCGCGTGGGCCTGCCGCCCAGTCCTCGTATGCGTCGGCCGGCAACAGGTCACCCGCGTACGCACCGAGAGCGAGGCGCGAAAGGCCGGCGCGCTCCGCAGCCGGCGCATCGAACGCGGCCGTGACGCCGGCCTCGAACTGGGCGACATCGGTCGTGACGCCGGGCGCCAGCTGCAACGCCTCTCCGTTGCGAACGACCAGCTCGCCCGACTGCGTACGCAACCGGTTGAGCAGGTTGCGCAGACGAGCGCGGCCCGTGGCCACGTCGGCGTCGGGCCACAGCGCGTCGATCACCTGCTCGCTGGTCAGCACGCCGCGGAGCGCCAACAGCTTGACCATCGTGGCCGGGTTTCCCGGTGCGGGCGTGACCAGTTCCACGCCGTTCACGACCGCGAAGCCCCCGAGCAGCACCACCCGCAGCTGCGTACCGATCGTGTCGTCGGCGCCACCCGGCCAGACATCGGCGAGCATCTGCACCACGAGGGGCTCGTGCCGCCGCGGGATGTCGGGTACCGCCAGCTGCTCCACCAGCTCGAGCGCACGCTCGATGTACTGCGTGGCGGCATGCCGGTCACCGGACCGCTTGGCGGCGAGCGCGCGGAACAGCACGCGTATCCACTTCGCACGGATCGTCGCGTACGGCTCGCCGTCGAGCCGGTCGAAGATCTCGATGGCGCGGGCGGGGTCGCCGTACATCGCCTCCAGCCGCCCGTCGACCACGTCGAGCAACGACTGAGTGCCGCCACTGCCGACCCTGGCCGCCACCCGCGCGCGGTACGCGTACGCACCGTCCTGATCACCGAGGCCGGCGAGCAGGTCGGCGCCGTAGGCGAGGAACTCCTGCCCGCTCACCTCGGTCAGCCAGTTGCCCGGGTTGCGCTCGACCTCGTCCAGCCAGCGGCGGGTCCCGTCGAGGTCGCCGACGTGGGCCCGCACGATCGCCAACGACCACGCTCCATACGCGGTGGTGATCGCATCGCCCCGGCGTCGCCCCACCTCCCAAGCGTCGCGGGCCGCGGCCTCTGCCTCCACCGACCGTCCGAGGTGGTCGAGGATGTCGGAGTAGTAGGTGAGTGCGATCGCCCAGTCGCGTGTGCCGGCGGGGAGCAACGCGATCGACTGCGCCTGCTGCTCCGCGGCCACGTGCGGGCGCCCGCCGTGGTAGTTGACCATGTGGGCCACGCGGCTGAGCGCCTCCGCCTCCCAGCGACGCTCGCCCACCAGACGGAACAACCCGGCGGCCTCGGTGAACGCGAGGTCCGCCGCGGCCAGGCTCTCCGCGGATGACCGCGTGCCGTGCGCCACCCCGATCGCCAGCAGCAGGCGACCACGGGTGGCGACCTCCTCGCCGCCCACGCGGGTCAGCAACTCCTCCCCGATCCGTACCGTGTCCTGCGACGCGTTGCGCGCCAGGTCGCGCACGTGTTCCGCCTCCAGCGCCCGGCGCACCGGGCCATCCGCTGCCGCAGACAACCCCTCGTGCAGCCAGGCGGTGCGGCGGGCCGGCACGCGCAGCTCGGCGGCCAACGCACCAGCGAGGTACAGCTGCGGTCGCGCGGCCAGGCGGGCGTCGCCGAGCAGAGTGAAGAGCGCGTCGACCTCCCCCACCGACAGCTCGAGCAGGTCCGCCCAGTGGCGACCGGCGACGTTGTCCGCAAGCACATCGAGTTGCTCGCGCTCGACGAGGAAGGCGATCGCGTTGGCCACGTCGTACTCCACCGCAATCGCAGCGCACTGCTCCTCGCTGAGTGCAGCACCGCGACCCAGTGCCTCGCGCACCGGGTCGGAGAGCGCCTGCCACGAGCCGATCGTGCGCAACGGAAGGCCGCTCTCCACCAACCGGTCGTGGGCCCGCGCGCCCGCAGCGATGCGGCACACCGTCGGCGACAGCAGTGGTGGGAGCGCGAGCGTTGCGAGCGCGACGCGACCGTCGCCGAGCACCTCGTCCAGCAGCCGGTCGAGTGTGGCGGTGCCGTTCGGATCGTGGACGACATCGATCACCTCTCCGGCGCCGGCCAGGCCCACGGCTGCAGGCCACCCATCCGTGCGCTCGTGGAGCCGCGCGGCGTCGTCGTCCGGAAGACCGGTGACCGTCGCAACCTCCGCGGTGGTGAAGCGCAGGTCGTGAACGGTCAGCCACACGACGTCGGCGCGCAGGCGGCGGGTGAGCGAGCGATCGACGCTGCGGCCGGCGACGAGCAGGCGATGCGGCGGGGCCAGGTCGTCGGCGACGCACCGCAGCCATTCGGCGGCGGCGTGATCGGCCAGGTGCACTTCGTCGACGAACAACGCGACACCGTCGGCACGCGCCGCGAGGCCGGCGAGCAGCCCGTCCAGTTGATCGTCGGCGGTCGTGCCGTGCAGAGTCTCGGCCAACTCGGGCACGCCGGCGCGTCGACACGCACGGGTGAGCACGGCCACCAACCCGTCGACGCCGCAGTCGTCGGTCAGCCGCGCCCGCACCGCCACCAGACCTCCGGCCGCGAGGACCTGCTCGGCCAGCGTGGTCTTGCCCCACCCGCCCGGCGCGTCGAGCAGCAGCACCCGCGCCGCGCTCGCACGCGGCAGCAGGTGGCTGCGTTCGATCCACCGGTGGTCGCCGTCCGCTCCCGTCACGATGGCGAATCTAGGTGCTAGCCGCAGCTGGCGGTTTCGTCGGCACCGACACCCACCATCGAGTTCGGGCTCAGCGACATCTGGCCGGTGCCCCCGCTGTTGCTGCTCTGGTACACCGTGCCCACCCAGGCGGCATCGTTGGGCACATGGACGGTGATCTCGTGGTGGTACTCACCCTTCTCGTTCGGCACGGAGTCGGGGATCACATACCCCGCCCACCACAGCTCGCCGCCCGGCCAGGTCATCGTGTCCCAGTCGAACGGTTGCGTCGGTTCCGCAGCGAACGTCCAGACCATGCGGTAGAAGACCAGCGGGCTGGGGCAGCCGTCGAGCACGATGCCGCCTTGGTAGGAGAACCGGGTCAACGACAGGTCGATCGGGTAGAACCACGAGTTCGGTTGCAGCGGCACGATCGTCACGGCGTAGTTCCAGGCCTCCGGGTTGCCGTCGAGCCGGACCGTGATGCGGGCGAGCCTCGCGGTGTGCGGCAGGTTGACCATGCCGGTCACGTGGCCGCTGCCGTCGGTCTGCAGATCGACCGTCTGCACCGCCAGCTCCACATGCGGCTGCGTCCAGTCGACGAACTCGTACGAATGGACCTCCACCTGGACCGGCATGAACTGTCGGGCGTAGCCGTCCTCGATCACGAGGAAGTCGAACGACAGCGGCGTGGCCGGCCCAGTCGGGTTCAGGTCGATGTCGTAGGTCCACGAGGTGTTCGCCTGCGCCAGGCCGGCGAACGTGACCGTCGCCAGCTGTGTGCGCGGATCGCTCTGTTGGAAGTAGGTGAGTTCGACGGACTCGACGCCGTTGGCCAGCGTCCAGTCGAACGAGTAGTCGATCGAGGTGATGTCGCCCTCGTTGCCGTCGAAGTGAACGGCGGTCGACGCGTAGATCGGCCCGATGCCGCGAACGACGTCGCCGCCGCTCGCCTTCTCCAACGAGTCCAACGTCAGCCCGTTCTGATCGACGGCGGCGAGTTGCGCCGGGGTGCCGACGATCGTGCCCTCGACGTGGATCAACCGGGTCACCACGTCGAACACGACCGAGTTCGCCGTGTGCGGTGTGACCGTGGTGGCGAGGGAGACGAAGCCCGACTGCCCACAGCCGTTGGCCACGGACAGCATCACGATGCCGGCCGTGCTCGGCAGCTTCATGACGGTCGAGTACTCGCCGTTGGCGTTGGTGGTGAAGACCGCGGACGCCGAACCGGTCACCGTGCCCAAGGCGTTGAGCAGGTACGCGGTCAGCCCGAACGACTGGTTCGCCGCAGGAGACTCGCCACACACCACCTGGCCCGTGACCGCGAGGGTCGTGAGTACGTCGTCGAAGCTGGCGTTCAACGGGTTCGCACCCACCGCCACCGGCAGCGAGTACAGCTTGCCGTCCGGCGAGCCCTGCGAATGGCGGACCATCACGTCGACCGACACAGTGCGGGCCGAGAGCAGGAACGTGATCGAGTGATCGCCGTTGACCAGGACGCGTGCATCGTGCAGCACCGAGATGGAGATGTGCTGCGCGTTGTACATCGTGACGTCGTAGTAGACGATGCCCGGCGTGGCCGCGCCGTCCACCGTGATGTGACCGCTGATCGGCAGGGTCTCGGCCTGGTAGTCGAAGCTGTACGGCGTGTCACGCTGCTCGTCGGGTGACAACCCGGTGAACTCCTGCGTGTATTCGTCGAAGGCACCGAAGTAGTAGCGGTTGAACAGCACCACTCGCGCGGTGCCGTTGGGCAGCGTCATGTCGGTCGCGTACGAACCGTCGGTCTGGTTGACCGAGAAGTTGTTGCTGTAACGACCGAGGTAGCTGCCGTCGGCCGCCCAGGTGTCGAACTGGAAGCCCCAGCTCGAGCCCTCCGGCACGCCGTTGCGGGTGAGGGTGCCGTGGAGGTGCAGCGTCGGCGGGCGTTGCGACACGTCCAACGTGACCTCGCGGGTCTCGCGGGTGAGGCCGCTCACCGTCACCGACCGGTTGTCGATCGGCTGCCTGCCGAAGCCGCTGATGGTCATCGTTGCCGACGACGCCTTGCGGGGCAGCGCGTTGAGCACCGTGTACGAACCGTCGTACGGCGACGGCGTCACCGGCGTGTAGATCTGGCCGAGGAAGTGACCGGACGCGTCGTACAGGGCCGTGTACAGGTTGAACGTGCCGACCAACGGGGCCCCGCCGGCGCCGAGCAGGTGACCGCTCACCTGCAGCGCCGGCAGCGCGCCCAGCGGCACGATGATCGGGTGCGACAGGCGAGCGGTCCCACCGATCGGGGCATGTCCGGTGAAAGTCAGCGGCTCGCTCACGATCGTCTGGTCGGGCTGCTCCGGGAAGACGGCCGAGAGCTGCAGCGGCAGCCCGTCGGCAGGCACGGTCGCGAGGTCGGCGATGTCGACCTTCAGCGTGCACTGGTAGTACCCGGCCGTGTTGGTCACCGCCGTGCACGGCAGCACACCGGTGCCGTCGATCGTCACCTGCAGGCCGTCGACGGGCTGGCTGCTCGGGCCACCGGTCGCGAACCCGTCGACGATGTAGCTGCACGTGTAGTCGCCGAGCTCGGCGAGCGTCTGCCCGATCGCCAACTCCAGCGCGAGTGCGTCGACGAGGTAGTCCGCCGAGCCACCGCTCGTTGCGCAGATCGCATCGGTCGCGGCGAGCAGATCGCGGACCTGCTGGCGGAACGGTTCGAGCGCGGCGCTCGTGTAGACGGGGTTCGGAGCGCTGAAGCCGCTGTACGTGCGGGTGAACAGCGACTGCGCCAGTGAGTGCAGGCGCCACGAATCGGTCAGCGAGTAGAGCGCGTCGCCGTGCTGGTGCACCTCGCTCAACGTCGGCACGGTGCCGCCACCAGACGGCGCCAGGTCGTTGGAAGGGTTGCCGTCGGGCGAGCCGAGCAGGCCCTCGATCGGCGTGCCACGCGCGGCCGAGACGCTGACGTTCATGCCGGCACCCCAGACGCTCACCACGACGACGATGCCGGCGGAGTCGATCACGTAGGTCTCACCATTGCGGGAGATCGTCGTCCGGCTACCGACCTCCAGCGAGGTCGTGTCCGGCATGTTCGTGAGCACGCCGTCGACCAGCAGCTCCAGCGTCGAACGGCCGTACAGCTCGACCTTTCGTCCGTCCAGTGCGACGACGACCGCCGTACCCGAAGTGGGTCGGGCCAGCCCCAGCACCAAGGGGTTCGTCATCTCGTGACGGACCTGCACGACAGGGCCGGACTGGCCGTTCGAGGGCTGCACGTACGTGTACTCACCGAGCACCTGTGCGTCGAAGTACTGACCGTCGAACGTGCGCATGTGCGGGTCACCGGCCTCACCTGCCTCGGCGGTGGTGCAGCCGTCGGGGCGCGGCCGCGCCGGTCGCACGATGCGCACCTTGGCCGTCTTGCGGTCCTCCTGCGGGCCGCTGCGGTACTCGGTGATGAAGCGCACCGTGTAGTCCACGGCGCGGTGGGCGAGGCAGTCGTCGGGCCACGGCTCGACCGTGACCGCGAGGGTCTGCTGGTGCGTGCCGTCGCCGAAGACGCCACTGGCCTGCAGGATGTTGATCGTCGAGCCGGTCTTCAACCACTCCGGCGCACCGGCCACACTGGCCGGGTCCACCTTCCAGACGCCCACGCTGTGACCCCAGGTCTTCAACGTCAGGTTGCCGGAACCCTCCAACGGGTTCGGCGTCACCTCGATGAACGGGTCGCGACAGTCGACGGTGATCCGCAACGTGTCCTCGTGCGGGTTGGTCGGGCTGGGCGGGTCACTGACCGCTGCCTTCACGTCCACGCTCGTGCGCACCTTCGGGTCCATCGCACTGCAGTCGATGCTGATCGAGACATCGATGTCGGCGGTGCCGAACGGCACGGTGCCGCCGTCGGTGATCGTCAGCCAGTCCGGCAGGTTGCCGCCGGTGGTGTTGGCCAGCGTCCACGAGTAGCCCGCGTACCCGGCGTGCTTGATGTGCGCGAAGTGGGCGGCATCGACCTGATCACGCTCGATCACGATCTCGTCGCCCTCACGGAACTCCCACGCGGTCGGCACGCACTTGAGGTGGAACATGCCTGCGTATGCCGGGGTCGGCAGCACGCTCAGCATCGGCGCATTGGCCAGTAGGTAGATGTCCTTCGGGTCGGTGCCGATGTCGTCGCACATGGCCGGCGTGATCGCGGTCGAGTACACCATCGTCTGATCACTGCCGGGGGCCGCCGCCACGGGCGTCATGCTGGTGAACAGGTTCGTCTCGGTGAAGATCAGCCCGCCCGGCCGCACCCAGGCGCTGCCGGCGTCGGGCACGGCGTCCAGCAGTGCCAACGCCGACGCCTTGTACTGCAGCGTGGACTCGACCCGCAGGGTGTCGCCGGGGCGCACCTCGACCGTGTCGCTGTCCCCGCTCGGCCGGTCCTCGCCGGACACCTTGACGGCGAGCGCGGAGGAGTTGAGCGGCCGGTAGATCGTCGCCAGTGTGACCGTCGCACCGACGAGCTGCACTCCGATGCCGGGGCCGCCGCCGGCACCCAGCTTCGACAGCAGCCATTCGAGGAACGGCCCCTCGACGGCGAGGTCACCGGCAAGCTCCAGCGCGAGCGTGGCGCCGGCGGACTTGCCGGTCAACGTGTTCTGCGAGTTCTCCCAGTTGACGTGCAGCTGCGGGCCGACCTTGCCGGCGAGGATCGGGAAGTCGCCGTAGTCCTTGTTGCCGAACAGGTCGCCCAGCCAGTGGGTGGCGATGCCACCGAAGTGCACGCCGGCGGTCAGCTTGGGGCCGCCGAACAGCGTGAGGTCGATCGTGGCCGGCGTGGTGAGCGGCGTGCCGACGTTGGCCGACGCGGTGCCGGGCGGGCACGGGGTGTCGTTGGGCACCTGGTCGAAGCGGTTGCGGCTCTCGTAGCCGAGCCCTTCGGTCCAGCTGAACCCGGCGCGCACCTGGAAGGTCCAGCTGCACGACGCAGCGAGGTCCAGGCGTGGGCCGGCACCGAACTGGGCGGTGCCGACGCCGACGATGTCCGCGTCGAGGAACGGTGTCACGAGCTCCGCCCATGGGCCGAGCAGTTCGGCCGGCACCTCGAACTGGGCCAGCTTCCGCAGCTTGCAGCTGACGGAGTAGGCGCCGGTCAGCTGCAGCTTGACGCTTGCGCCGAGGGTCACGGTCAGGTCGAAGCCGAACTCCACCTGGGCGCGCACGCCGACACCACCGGTGCCGTCGGTCGCCAGCCACTGGCCCTTGGGGTGCAGGCCCTCGGCGCCGAGGAACTTCACGTCGGCGATGGACGCACTGCCCGAGGCCTCGCAGTTGTCGGGCAGCCCAGTGGGCGACAGCGTGGGCGACAGCGCCGGGGCGATGCTGTGCGCCGGCCGTGAGCCACCGGGCTGGTCGTTCACCCCGGCGATGACCTGCGTCACGGTGGGCTGCGGGCACGCGTCGGCGGCCACCGCGTCGGGGCAGCTCTGGTCGATGTCGAACTCCAACGGCACGAGCGCGGCATTGGCGAAGTCGTCGTAGCTGAAGTCCCAGTGGACCTTGCTGAACAGGGTCGAGAACACCTCGATGCGCACGCTGATCAACGAGTAGCCGTCGCGTTCGATCGTGGGCAGGCCGGCAGGGCTGACCACCGTGCCGGCGACATGGCTGTCGCCCAGGCCGTAGAGCACGGTGCCGATCGCCGGAGCCGGGCCGACGAGCACGAGCGGAATTCGTGCACCGGCGTACGGGGTGCCGGGTGTTGCGCCCTCACTGAGCAGGGCGCGATCGCGCAACTCCTGCCAGGTGAACGGGCCGACGTGGGTGGCATCGATGCCGGGCACGCCGGCGGTCGGCAGGTCGGTGGAGGCGGGCACACCCGGCGGCGGGAAGAGCAGCGAGCTGTCGGGCACGGTGACCACACCAGGCTCGAGGCGGGCGTTCATCACCGACACCGGCACGTCCAGGTCCTGACCGGGCACGTCCACGGCGAGCACGATGCTGCCGATCACGTCGGTGGCGGTGAAGCGGTAGCTGCCGTGGCCGAGCGGCTCGACCGTGACGGCGGCGGTGTCGCCGAGCTGCTGCACCGATGGCTCGGTCGCGGGCGTCGTGCCGGTCGGGTCACCGTTCGCATCGACCTGCTGGAGGTGCACGACGATGCTCTGGCCGGGCTCGGTGAGGGTCACTGCCGAGCGGTCGAACCGCCAGCTGGTCGGCCCGGGGTCGACCGGCGTGGTGGTCGAGGTCGTGGTGGAACTGTCGGTGGTCGTGGTGCCGTCGGTCGTCGAGGTCGGTGCTTCGGTCGTGGAAGTCGTGGAGGTGGAGGTCGTGGACGTCGTGGAGGTGGAGGTCGACGTCGGCGGCAAGGTCGTGGACGTGGTCGATGTCGTGGACGTCGTGGAGGTGCTGGTCGATGTCGGCGGCAACGTCGTGGACGTCGTGGACGTCGTGGAGGTGGAGGTCGGCGGCAGCGTCGTGGACGTCGTGGAGGTCGTCGACGTGCTGGTGGAGGTCGGCGGCAACGTCGTCGAGGTCGTCGAGGTCGTCGAGGTCGTCGAGGTCGTCGAGGT
>Ga0209023_10003567_pt1 | contig 18460 bp, 12 predicted proteins | sample LakOneMetagenome_FD_187468 | JGI IMG/M metagenome (GOLD analysis project Ga0209023, IMG submission 187468) | Freshwater and sediment microbial communities from Lake Erie, Canada (SPAdes) (version 2) | ecosystem: Environmental > Aquatic > Freshwater > Lentic | place: Lake Erie, Canada...
CAGGCCCGAGGCTTCAAAACACGCTCAACGCCTTACGCTACAACGCTTTGCGCTCAATCGTCGTTCGCAGGTGTCGGGCTACGAATCTGAGGGTCGGACGTTCGAATCGTTCCGGGCGCGCCATTTTCTCCTAAAGGTCTGCACTAAGCAGATGCTTAGGAAGAGGCATCAGCCTCAGTGTCAGCTTCAGCCTCTTAAACTGTCCCGCAGTGTCCCACGTGATGGGATCGGACGTCGTTGGTCTTCGCCACATTATCCGGCGGAGAAACGTCTACGCGGTCAGATTCCGCATACCCGCCGATCTCCAATCAAAGCTGGGATTCACAAAGTTCCAGCGGTCGCTCCACACCAACGATCCGCGCGAAGCCCGGCGTCGCGGACAGCTTGCCGTCACATGGTTTGGACGACGCTGGAGCGCGTGAGAGCGATGAAGACCTTTCACGCGCTTAGCCACGGCGCGGACACGCGTCCTGCCCGAGATTTACCAGCGACGATGTGGCGGCGAGAACGTTCCCGTCACGCGAGGCCGCCGGGGCTTTTGGACGCTTTTGGGAGGGTTGAATACGAATGGGTTCAGCGCTGTCGTGGAGCACGCTACGGCGTGCAGTATCGCGCCCGAGCCGGCGGCCTTCGAATTCACGAAGGCCGCCTGATGCGTTTGCCGGGGCTAGAGGAAGAAGTCGGACGCGCTGAGCGAGGAGACCCCGCCGCCGACGCGAATAACGAAATCGCCGACGCCGTCGCCGTTCAGGTCGCCTTCCACCTCGACAAAGCCGTCCCCGCCGTAGGCGTAGCGCAACTGGCCCGCAACGTTGGTGAACGCCGCGGAGCCGATCCAGGTGAAGGCGTTGGTTTGAGCGTTGGCGGGCGTGGCGTCGATCGTCGACAGATCGATCTTGTCCACGCCGCTGACGAAGTCGGCGATCTCGTCGCGGGTGACGCCATTGCTCGAAACGGCCGCTTCGGCGATGGCGTTGAAGTCGAAGATGTCGGCGCCCGCGCCACCGGTCATATAGTCCTGACCCAGGCCGCCAATGATACGGTCCGCGCCGGACGTGCCGACGAAGATGTCGTTGCCACCCTTAAGGTCGATATAGGCGATCCCGGTGACGGCGAGGGTGCTGATATTGTAGCTGTCATCGCCATCCGTGAAGGCGAGACCGACATTGGCATAGCCCTCGCCGCTGATCGCCTCGACATTGTCGATCTGACTGACGCCGATGATCACCCCGTCGTACCAGGCCGCTAGCGTGTCGTAGCCCGCGCCGCCGTCAACCGCGTCGGTGTCGCCATAGGCGGTGAACCAGATCTTGTCGTCGCCGTCCTCGCCATAGATCGTGTCGAAGCCGCGATCGCCCATGATGAAGTCGTTGCCGTAGCTGCCGTGGATCTCGTCATTGCCGTGGTCGCCCCAGATATACTGGATGTTCTTCAGGATCACGCCGCGCATATCGATGAGGTCGGCGCCGGTGGTGCCGGCGATCTTGGTGAGCGCCACGGTGCTGCCCACCACCTCCTCGATCCCGTCGAACGTGCTGGAGATATTGATGTTGACGCCGCCCGAGATGACGATCTTGTCGTATCCGTTCCCGCCGTGGATGCTGTCCAAGGGGTTGCTGGCCGTCACGACGATGGTGTCATCGCCGTCCCCCGTGTCGATGTAGTCGTTTCCGGTTCCGCCGTTGACGGAGTCCGCTCCGACGCTCCCGTAGAAGGTGTCGTCGCCGCCGGCCATGTCGACGGCCACGTTGCCGGTGACGACGACGTTACGCAGGTCTAAGGTGTCGGCGCTGGACAGGCCGATGAGGCTGACGCCCGAGAACCCGCCGCTGGAGATGGCCTCGATGCTGGTCATCGAGGCGATGCTGATGGCTACGTTGTTGACCGTGGCCTGGATGGTGTCGATCCCGGAGCCGCCGTCGAAGGTGTCGATGACGCCGGCTGCTTCCACGCCCACCAGGAAGGTGTCGTCGCCATTGCCGCCGTACAGGTTGTCCGCGCCCGCGCCGCCGTCGATCTGGTCGTTGCCGCCCAGGCCGTAGATCGTGTCGTTGCCGGCGTCGCCCCGGAGGGTATCGACACCTTCGGTGCCCGTGATGGTGTCGTTGCCCGCGGCGCCGCTTACGGCCATGCCACTCGTGGTCACGACACCGCTGAAGTCCATGATGTCGTTGCCGGTTGACCCCGCGATCGTCACACCCGTGAAGCCGCCGGCGGAGAAGGCCTCGATCCCGGTGATTGAAGAGAAGCTGAGCACGACATTGTTGGCCGCGGCCCGGATGGTGTCGTAGCCCGCACCGCCGTCGAACGCGTCCGGGCCGGCGCTGAGGCCCACCAGGAAGATATCGTCCCCCGCGCCGCCGGCGAGGCTGTCATTGCCCGCGCCGCCGGTGATCGTGTCATTGCCGTCGCCGCCGTCGATGGTGTCGCTGTCCGCGCCGCCGTCGATCGTGTCGTCGCCCAGGCCGCCGCTGATCTGGTCGAGGCCGGCGCTGCCCAGCAGGGTGTCGTCGCCAGCTCCGCCGTCGATGATGTCGCTGTCCGCGCCGCCGTCGATGTTATCGTTGCCGCCAAGGCCGTAGATCGTGTCGGCGCCGGCGTCACCCCGGAGGATGTCGATATTGTTCGAGCCGGTGATCGTGTCGGCGCCACCGCCGCCACCGATGCTGATCCCGCCAGTGGTGGTGAAGCCGCTGAAGTTCATGTCGTCGGCGCCGGTCGTTCCAGCGATCGCGACATTGGCGAAGCCGCCGTTGGACAGGGCCTCGACACTGGTGAACTGGGTGGAGGAGCCCATGGTGATCACGACATTGGCCGCCGTGGCCTGGATCGTGTCGTTGCCGGCGCCCCCCTCGAACGCGTCGATGCCGGCGCCGGCGCCGATCAGGAAGACGTCGTCGCCGTCCTGGCCGAGCAGGAGGTCGTTGCCCGCGCCGCCCTCGATGATGTCGTTGCCGCCGTTGCCGTACAGCCAGTCATTGCCGGCGTCGCCCTTCATGACGTCCGCGCCGGCGGACCCCTTGAACCAGTCGTCGCCGCCGCCGCCGACGAGGGTGATGGAGCCGGTGATTACCGTATTGGTGAAGTCCAGGGTGTCGTTGCCAGCCCCGCCATTGCCCCCGGTGACCGTGACGCCCGTGAAGCCGTTGGCGGAAATCGCCTCGATGGGACTCCATAGCCAACCGACACTGATCGCGACGTTGTTGGCCGTGGCCTTGATGGTGTCGTAGCCCGCGCCGCCGTCGTACTCGTCGGAGCCCGAGCCGAGGCCGACCAGGAACACGTCGTCGCCGCCGCCGCCGAAGATCTGGTCGTTCCCCGCGCCGCCCTCGATGGTGTCGTTGCCGGCCGAGCCGATGATCGCATCGTCGCCGGCTCCGGCGTTGATGATGATGTTCCCGGCGAGGGTCACGCCGGTCAGGTTGATCGAGTCGGCGCCCGTGGAGCCCACGATGGACACGTTGGCGAAGCCGCCGTTGGAGATCTCCTCGACATTGATGATCGAGGCGATGCCGATGGCGGTGTTGGCGCCCGCGGCCTTGATGATGTCGTAGCCCGCGCCGCCGTCGAAGGTCTCGACGCCGTCGCCCGTGCCGCCGACCAGGAAGATGTCGTCGCCGGCGCCGCCGCCGAAGCTGTCATTGCCGAGGTTGCCGGCCAGGATGTCGTTGCCATCGCCGCCGTTCAACGCGTCATTGCCGTCGCCGCCCGTGAGCGTATCCGCCCCCTGGCCGCCGTTCAGCGTGTCGTTGCCGGCCTCGCCGAAGATATTGTCGTTGCCGGTCGTGCCGGTGATGATGTCGTCGCCCGCGCCGGCCAGGATCTGCGGCGACCACGAGATCGAGACGTTCGTGAAGTCCAGGTTGTCGGCGCTGGCGGTGCCTGACAGGTTGACGTTGTAGTAGGTGCTGGCCGAGAAAGCCTCGATCCCGGTCAGCGACTTGATGCCGATGAGAACGTTGCTCGAGGTGGCCCTGATCACGTCGTTGCCGTCGCCGCCGTTGTAGGAGTCGCCCCCCTCGCTCTGCCCGATGAGGAAGATGTCATCGCCGGCGCCGCCGTTCAGGATATCGTCGCTGCCGCCGCCGTAGAGGGTGTCGGCGCCGTCGCCGCCGTTCAGGCTGTCGACGCCATCGCCGCCGTTCAGGTTGTCGTTGCCGGCCCCGCCGTTCAGCGTGTCATTGCCGGCTTCGCCAAGAATATTGTCGTTGCCGGTCGTACCGGTGATGAGGTCGTCGCCCGCGCCGACCTGCATCTGCGCCGCCCATGGGATCGAGACATTGGTGAAGTCCAGCGTGTCGGCGCCCGCAGTGCCGCCGATAAGGACGCCGTTGAAGCCACCGTTGGAAATGGCCTCGATCCCGCTCAGCGATTTGATGGAAATGAAGGTGTTGATCGCCGCTGCCTTGATGGTGTCGACGCCCTCGCCGCCGTTGTAGACGTCGGCCCCTTCATCCTGGCCGACAAGGAAGGTGTCGTTGCCGGCGCCGCCATTCAGGACGTCATCGCCCGCGCCGCCGATGAGGATGTCGTCGCCGACGCCGCCGGTCAGGGTGTCGTTGCCAGCGGCTCCGTCCATCTGCCAGTCCTGGACGTCCGACACGGTGAAGCTGTTGGCCGCCGTGGTGCCCGTCCAGAAGCTGTCGATCTTGTCGATCAGGTTGATGACGATGTCGGTGCTGCTGGTCAGGAGCCCGTCGCTGGCCTGCACCGTAATGGTCTGGCTGGACTGGGTGTCGTGGTCGAGCAGGGTTCCATTGAGCACGGTGACCACGCCGGTCGTCGTGTTGAGCGCGAAGCGCCCGCCGGCGTTGTTGGTCAGGCTGTAGGTCACCGCGCCGCCGTGCGGGTCGGACGCGCCGACCGTAAGGCCAGCGACCACGGTTCCGTTCGCCGCCGCCTCGGTCACAGTGTTGGCTGCGCCGTTGGTGTCGCTGGCGACAGGGGCGGCGTTGGTTACAGTGATGGTGAAGCCGGCGCTGGCGGATTCCGCCCCGCTAGCGGCCTGGACCACGATCTGGTGCGAGCTCGCCGTCTCGAAGTTCAGCAGACTGGCATTGGCCACCGAGACCACGCCGCTCGCGGAGTCGACGGTGAAACGGCCGCCGGCGTTGTCGAGCAGGCTGTAGACCAGGGGGCCATTGTTGATGTCCGGCGCGGTGATGGCCAGGCCCGACACCACGTCACCGTTGACCGCGCCTTCGGAGATGGTGTTGGCCGCCGCGTTGTTATCCACGGGCATGCCGTTGGGGGCGTTGCCCACGGCGATGGTGAAGAGTTGACTGCTGAAGGCGCCCTGGCCGTCAGTGGCCCGCACCGTGATCTGGTGGGATGCGGCGACCTCGAAGTTCAGCTTGCCGCCGTCGGCGACGGCGACGACGCCGGTCGTTGCGTCGATGGTGAACCGGCCGCCCGCGTCATTGGACAGGCTGTAGGCGACGGAGCCGGTCTTGGCCTCTGTCGCCGAGGCGGTGATCCCGACCAGAGCGCCGTTGGCGGAACCTTCCATGATGGTGTTGACGGCCGTGTCGGCGTCGACCGGCGCGGTCGGCGCGGCGTTGGCCACGTTGATGGTGAAGGTGGTGTCGGCGCTGCCGGTCCCGTCACCGGCGTGGACGCTGATCTGGTGCGAAGTCGACACGTCGTAATCAAGCAGGCTGGCGTCGGCCACGGTGACCACGCCGGTCGCGGCGTTGATCGCAAAGCGGCCGCCGGCGTCGTCGGTCAGGCTGTAGGTGACGCCGCCATTCGGCTCGATCGCGCCGATGGTGAGGCCGCTCACCACCGTCCCGTTGACGGCGGCTTCGGAGATCGTGTTGGCGGCGGCGTTGCCATCCGTCGGGGCGCCGGGCGCCACGTTGGTCACGTCGATGGTGAAACTGGCTGACGAGGTCGCCGTCCCGTCACTGGTCTGGACAAGGACCTGATGCGAGGTCGCCGCTTCGAAGTTCAGCAGGTTGGCGTTGGCCACGGTCACCACGCCGGTCGTGGCGTTGATCGTGAAGCGACCACCGGCGTTGTCGAGCAGGCTGTAAGTCAGGGCGCCGCCGTTGACGTCCGTGGCGCCGACGGTCAGGCCGACCTCGTCGCCATTGGCCGCGCCTTCCGAGACGGTGGTGGCCCCGGGGTTCGAGTCCGTGGGCGTGGTGGGCGCCGCATTGGCGACGGCGATGGTGAAGGTCTGGTTGCTGGCCGCGCCCTGAGCGTCTGCGGCTCGCACCGTGATCTGGTGCGAGGTGGCGGTCTCGAAGTTCAGTTTGGTGGCGTCCGCCACGGACACCACGCCCGTCAGGGCGTCAATGGCGAAGCGACCGTTGGCGTCATCGGACAGGCCGTAGGTCAAGGCGCCCGTGCCGGCTTCCGCCGCCGTGGCCGTGATCCCGACCAAGGCGCCGTTGGCTGCGCCTTCCGAGACGCTGTTGGCGGCCGTGTCGGCGTCCGCCGGGGTGCTTGGAGCGGCGTTGGTCACGCCGATGGTGAAGGTCGTGTCGGTCGCCGCGCTCGTGGTTCCGTCGTTGGCCCGAACCGTGATCTGGTGCGACGTGGCGGCGTCGTAGTCGATACGGCTGGCGTCGGCCACGGTGACCGCGCCGGTCGTGGCGTTGATCGCGAAGCGACCGCCGGCGTCGTCGGTCAAGCTGTAGGTCAGCGCGCCGCCGTTCTGATCGGTGGCCCCGATCGTCAGGCCGGCCACGATCGCGCCGTTCACGGCGCCTTCGGACACCGTGTTGGCCGCGGCGTCAGCGTCCGCCGGGGCGGTCGGCGCGACATTGGTCACGGCAATGGTGAAGTTGGCCGACGATGTCGCCGTCCCGTCGTTGACCTGCACGGTGATCTGGTGCGAGGCGGCGGTCTCGAAGTTCAGCTTGGTCGCGTCGGCCACGGTCACCACGCCGGTCGCGGCGTTGATGGTGAAGCGGCCGTCGGCGCTGTCCAGCAAGCTGTAGGTCAGGGTCTGGCCGGCGTCCGGATCGACGGCGCCCAGCGTGAGGCCCGCGATGGCGCTCCCGTTGGCCGCGCCCTCCGCGATGGTGTTGGTGGCGCCGTCGCCGTCGGTCGGCGCGCCCGGCGCGGTGTTTGGAGCGGGCAGATCGATGACGGTCGAGCCGAACTTCAGGTGCTCGACATGGGTCAGGGTGTCGGTCCCGTCAGGGCCGGTGATGGTCGCCGAGGTCGTGTCGCCGCTCCAGACGTAGTCGCCCGCCGAGCCGGAGAAGACCGCCGTATCGTCGCCGTTCCCGCCATCGAGGCTGTCGGCGCCCGCGCCGCCGTTCAACTGGTCGTCACCGTTGTCGCCATGCAGCGTATCAGCGTCGAGGCCGCCGGAGATCTGGTCATTGCCCGCGCCGCCGAAGACGAGATCGGCGGTGTCCGGCGCGCCCTCGTCGCCAGCATAGACATCATCACCCGCGCTGAGATTCTTCGTGTACATGACTGTCCCCTCGCCCCGAGCGACGCGCATCGGTTGAAAAACCAACGATGCATGCTTGCTCAAGGTTGACTAGCGCCGAGCTGTGAAGCTTGGGAATTTAGCTGTGGACAATCTATGGTTACAAATAATCAACCTTAAGGGGTTTTTGGTTTAAGCTTGTGCACCATCGCGCCGGACAGCCAGCTTTGCCGGTTTAACTTGCTCGGGCGCGGCATGACCCGAGCAAGTTTTGCTTGGGCGGCGACGTCACTTCAGACGCGCATAGCTTCGTCATGATGGTAGGGCCGTGACCTGGTCACGTCGGCGACAAGGCCTGACAGGCAGACTCGGCGTCCCCTTCAACCGGACATCGGTGTCCGGGGGGCAGGTCGATGACCGGTGAATGTCTGTTCCATTCCAATTCTGACAGTCGGCGGCGGCGACCCGGAGGGCAGGAGATCGCCGGGGGCGGTCACCCTTGCCGGCCTGGCCTCGCGGGGGCTCTTGCCGGTCCAGCGTTTGAAGGCGCGGGAGAAAGCGGCAGGTTCGGAGAAGCCGACGAGGTAGGCGGTCTCGTTGACCGAGGCTCTGGCGCCGGTGAGGTAGCGCAGCGCCATGCGGTGGCGCAGGGCGTCAAGCACCTGTTCGTAGGTGGCGTCCTCGGCCTTGAGCTTGCGGAACAGGGTCTGGCGGCTGAAGCCCATGGCGCGGGCGACGGCGTCGGCGCCGACCTCGCCGGTGTGCAGCAGCGGAAGCAGCACGGCCTCGACCCGGCCGCGGACGGTCTTCTGGTCCTCGAGCTCCCGCAGCAGGCCGTCGGCGCACCGGGTCAGGACGCCAAACACGTAGCGCGGCTGAAGCGCCACCGGCCAGGTCGCGATGCGCGGGTCGAGCCGCAGGGCGTTCCAGCCGCTGGAGAAGGTCACCGGGCACTGGAAAATGCGGTCGTACTCGGCGCTCCAGGCCGGGGCCGGGTGGGTAAACTGCACCTCCAGCACGTGCGGCTCCGGCAGGAAGCGGCGCGGGCCGCAGACCAGCCGGGCGAAGGCCCCTTCGGTCAGCTCGGGGAAGGCGTTGGGATCAGCGCGCGTGTCGACCATCCACAGCTGGCCATCGCGCGCGGTCAGCGCAAAGCGCGGCCCGTCGCTGAGCCCCTCGGTCTCCAGGGTCAGCCGGCCGAAGCGCTGCATCTGGGCGAAGGCTTCCCCCATGGTGGCCGAGGCGTTCATGATAAGCCCGACGATCGACATCTCCGCCAGGTCGACAGCCTCGCCGAAATGCAGCGCCAGCGCCGGATCGCCGCAGAGGTCCTGGGCCGCGCGCATCAGAGCCACATAGGTCTCGAACGCCAGGCGGCCGTCGGGGTCCTCCAGGTCGGCGGGGCCCAGACCGGCTCGAGCCATGAGCGCCGCGCGATCAGCGCCCCGCTGGACAGCGAAGGCGATCAGGCCCGCGGCGAGTCCTGCTGACGTGGTCAGGTGCGACATCGGCGCGGCCCCTAGTGTTACGAACGATCATGCGCGCGGTACGCGGGATCATGGCCCTCGCCGGGCAAATCGACAAGAAAGGGGTCCATGACACTCCGGATTCCTGTCTCGCCCGTCCTGTTCGCCGTCGCCACCGCGCTGCTGCCTTCGATCGCCCTGGCGGAGAATCTGGAGGCCGGGCCCGGCGATCCGGCCTGGATGCATCTGGGGGCTAACGCCCTGCTGTGGGCGCACATCACCGGCGGGGCGATCGGGATGGTCACCGGCGTCGTCGCCCTGGCCTCGCGCAAGGGTCAGCGGGTCCACCGCGCGGCGGGCTCGGTGTTCTTTGTGGCGATGTTCGCGGCCTACGCCATCGGCGCGGGCGTGGCGCCGTTCCTTGACACCGGGCAGCGGCCCAACTTCGTTGCCGGCGTCATGGCGCTGTACCTTCTGATCAGTGGCGCGATGGCGGCCCTACAGCGGGAGGTGAAGGCTGGCCTGCCGGAGGTCATCGGGCTGGTCGTCGCTCTCACCATCACCGCGGCTGGCGTGACCTTCATGCGGATGGGCGCGGCCAGCCCCAGCGGCACGGTGGACGGCTCGCCGCCGCAGGCCTTCTTCCTGTTTACGATCGCCGGAGCCTTCGCGGCCGCGGGTGAACTGCATGTGCTCCTGCGCAAGCAGCTGTCCAGGGTCTCGCGGATTGCGCGGCACCTGTGGCGGATGTGCTTTTCGCTGTTCATCGCCTCGGGGTCGTTCTTCCTCGGGCAGCAGCAGGTGTTTCCCGAGGCCTTGCGGGACTCTGCTCTGCTCTACGTCGTCGCCCTGTCGCCGCTGCCGGTCATGCTGTTCTGGCTGGGCAAGGTCCGCTTCGACGACTGGCGGCGGCGGCGGGTCAAGGCTGCGGTCGCGGCCGGTTAGGACGCGGCCTTGCGGACGATGGCGCCGGGGCGGGCGCCGGTGGCCTGGCCGTCCTGGAACACCAGCACGCCATTGACCCAGACCTTGGCGATCCCGGTGGCCAGGGCGTTGGGATGGGCGATGTCGGAGCGGTCTGCGACCGTGGCCGGGTCCAGCAGCACCAGGTCGGCGAAGGCACCCGGGATGATCGTCCCGCGCTCGGCGATGCCGAGCTGGGCGGCCGTCTGGGCGGTCATCTTGTGGACGGCCTGTTCCAGGGTCAGGGTCTGCTTCTCGCGCACATAGACCCGCAGGATCCGGGCGAAGGCCCCGAAGCCGCGCGGATGCAGGCCGTGGGTCATGCCGTCCGAGCAGATCACCGCATGGTCCCAGCCGATGAAGGCGTCGATGTCGGAGCCGGTCATGGCCGTGCCGATCACCGCGTCGACCCGGTCAACCTCGGGATGGGCCAGATGATAGGCCTCCGACTGGCGGGTCAGGGCCAGATAGGTCTCGGCGGGATCGGCCCCGCGCTCGGCGGCGATGTCGGCGATGGTCTTGCCCACCAGCGACGGATCGGGCGCGAACACCGCCAGCCGCATGCCGGCCGGGGTGGTCAGCTTGGTCAGGGCGAAGCGGGCGGCGGCCAGGTCATTGAAGTCGCGCTCCGGCAGCAGCACCGCCAGATTGCTCTGCCAGTATTCGTACGGATAGACGTCGGCGGTGATGTCCACGCCCTGGGCGCGGGCGGCGTCCAGTTTCGCCAGGAGCTGCGGCGCCTGGCCCCAGCGGTCGACGATGGCGATCTTGAGATGCGAGATCTGGACAGGCAGTTTGGCCTCGCGGCCGATGGCGATGATCTCGTCGATCGCCGCGTCCAGCTTCACGTCCTCGCTGCGCAGGTGGCTGATATAGCGGCCGTGGCCTGCGGCTGCGGTCTTGGCCAGAGCCACGACCTCGGCCGGGGTCGAGAAGATGCCGGGGTCGTATTCCAGCCCCGTCGACAGGCCCAGCGAGCCGGCCTGGAGATCCGAGGTCAGGTCGGCCTGCATCGCCGCGATCTCGGCGGGCGTCGCGGCGCGCTTGTAGTCCGATCCCATGGCCCGCTCGCGCAGGGAGCCATGGCCGGTGTAGGAGGCGACATTGATGGCCAGCGGGGCCTTTTCCAGGCCGGCGAAATAGGTCTTCAGCGGAAACGACGACTCGCCATCCTCGCCCACGACGATGGTGGTCACCCCCTGGGCGGTGAGCGGGGTCATGTCGGGGGTCTGCTCGGCCTGGCGATCATGATGGCTGTGGGCGTCGATGAAGCCGGGGGCCAGGACCAGGCCGCTGGCGTCCACCACCGTATCGCCCGGCGCCCTGGCCAGCTTGCCGACGGCGACGATGCGGTCGCCGTCCAGGCGGATGCTGACGGCTCGCGACGGCGCGCCGGTGCCGTCCACCATGCGGGCCCCGACGATCAGGGTCGAGGCCAGGGCGGTGGAGCTCATCAGCAGGGACAGGCCCAGGGCGATGGCTGTGCGGGAGAGGTTGCGCGTCATGTCTCGGCCTTCCGGTGTGCTGCGTTCACAATAGCGCGCGGCGGCGAGGGTTTTCGCCGTTTCCCGCCGCGCCGGCGACAGGATCTCAGGGGCGGCGTGGCGATCACGACCTTACCCCGCGCTTGGTTTGCGCTAAGCAGGGCGGCGACATCAGCAAGGATTTCGGGATGACCGCGAACGACCCGCGCAAGGACATCGACCGCATCGACGTCAAGATCCTGGCCCTGCTGCACCGGCAGGGACGGGTGACCAAGGCGGCGATGGGCGAGGCGGTCGGCCTTTCGGCGTCGCGTTGCTGGGAGCGGATGAAGAAGCTGGAAAAGGCCAAGATCATTCGCGGCTATCACGCCGAGGTCGATTTGGGCCGGCTGGCCAAGCTCTCGACCTTCGTGGTGCAGATCAAGCTCACCGACTTCTCCTACGCCAAGGCCAAGACATTCGAGACGGGGATCGCGGCGCATCCGAATATCGTCTCCTGCCAGGCCGTGCTGGGCGATGTCGACTATCTGATCACGGTCGCGGCCTTCGGCATCGAGCACTATCAGACCATCATGGAGGGGCTGCTCGACACCTTGAGCGTCCCCTTCGACTACGTGACCTTCCCGGTGACCAAGAAGCTGAAGGGCGAGGCCGGGCTGGATCTGGCGAAGTTGCTGGCCACGGCCGAGGACCTCGACGACTAGCCCCACAGGGCCGGTGATGGCGGGCGCAGGATCGCGTCGCGATAGCCGAAGCCGTGCTCGATGTCCGTCACCAGCTGGATCGGACAGTCCAGATCGACGATCTCGCAGGCCTGGGCCACCAGCAGGCCCGGCGCGATGCCCAGCGAGGTGCCCTCCATACAGCCGATCATCAGGCGAAGACCCCGGGCGCGGGCTGCGTCGGTCAAGGCCAGGGCCTCGGTCAGGCCGCCGCACTTGTCCAGCTTGATGTTGCAGAGGGCGTAGCGCCCGACGATCCGGTCCAGATCGGCGCGGTCGTCGAAGGACTCGTCGGCGCAGAGCGGCACCTCGCCCCGGTAGCCGAACAGGGCGTCGTCCTGTCCGACGGGCAGGGGCTGTTCCACCAGCTCGACCCCCAGGGCCGAAAGGCGGGGAGCGTAGGCGTTCAGCTGATCCAGGGTCCAGCCCTGGTTGGCGTCGGCGATCAGGCGGGCGCGTGGGGCGGCGGCGCGGATCGCCTCCAGCCGCTCCAGGTCAAGGGTATCGCCCAGCTTCACCTTCAGGCAGGGGAAGTCAGGGGCCCAGCGCGCCGCCTTGGCGGCCATGGCGGCGGGCGTATCCATGCCCAGGGTGACGAAGGTCTCTATCGGACGCAGCGGAGCCAGACCGGCCCGTACCGCCACAGGGACGCCGGTCAGCTTGGCCTCGAGGTCCCACAGCGCGCAGTCGACAGCGTTGCGCGCCCCGCCGCGCGGGAGACGGGCGGCGATGCATGCGCGGTCCAGAAGCATGCCGGCTTCAAGCTCGACCGCCAGGGCCTGCACCTGCGCCAGCATGGTCTGTGGCGTGTCGCCCAGATAGTCGACCCCCGCCGCCTCGCCGCGTCCGATCGCGCCTCGCGCCGCGATCTCGACGTGAAGGACATTGGCCTCGGTATAGACGTGGCGGGCGATGACGAAGGGCTCGGTCAGGGCGTGCGCCTCGATCCGCGCGGTCAGGCGCATCAGGCGGCGTCCGAGCGCGCTTCCGCCGTCAGCAGCAGGCCATCGACGATGGCCGCGACCCCGGTCCGCACCGGATCGCAACACGGCAGGCCCAGGGCGGCCTCTGTCTCGCGCAGATAGTCTGCGGCGGCCTGGGGCGTCAGGCGCGAAGTGTTGATGCAGATCCCCGCCATGCGTACGGCCGGATTGGTCAGGGCCGCCAGGCGCAGGTTCAGGGCGATGGCCTCGGCCAGGGACGGTGTGGGGAAGGTCTCGAGCCCGTCAATGGCGGTGCGGGTAGCGTCGTGGCACAACACCAGGGCGTCGGGCTGGCTGCCGTGCAGCAGCCCCAGGGTCACGCCGGCATAGGCCGGATGGAACAACGAGCCCTGGCCCTCGATGACGTCCCAGTGGTCGGGCGCGGCGGCGGGGCTGAGTTGTTCGGCGGCGCCGGCGACGAAGTCAGAAATGATCGCGTCGATGGGCGCGCCGGACCCGGCGATGAAGATGCCGGTCTGGCCGGTGGCCCGGAAGTCGGCGTCGGCGCCGCGCGCCTTGAGCTCTTTCGTGATGGCCAGGGCCGCGTACATCTTGCCCACGGCGCAGTCTGTGCCGACGGTCAGCAGGCGCAGGCCGGTGCGCTTTTCACCGGTTCCCACCGCCAGGAACTCTGGCGACGGCTCCCTCGCCTCGATCAGCTTTCGACCCAGACGCTCGGCGGTCTCCCGCACCCTGGGCAGGCTGGCCATGCGGGTGTGCAGGCCCGAGACCAAGTCCAGCCCCGCCTCCAGCGCCTCGATCAGGACGGCTTCCCAGTGGGGCGGGATATAGCCGCCGGCATTGGCCACGCCCAGCAGCAGCGAGCGCGCGCCGGCCGCGTGGGCGGCCTTGGGCGTCATGTCAGGCAGGCCCAGATCGGCCTCGCAGCCGGGCAGGCGAAGCTGGCCGACGCAGGCGTCGGGACGCCAGTGGGCGACGCCCGAGGCGGTCTTGGCGCTGACCCGGTCCACGTCTCCGAGGAACATCAGGCAGGGATAGGGCAGTTCCACGACAATACCTCGTTATAGACGTCGTCAGTTGGGTCGAGACCGATGGCCGGTGAGCTCAGTCAGTCGCCGGTGATCGGGTGTAGGGGGGCGGCCAGGGGGCGGGGCAGGACCACCGAGGCCAGGGCGCGCCGCACGCCGGCCAGGGCGTGGATCCGGTCTACGGTCCGATCGAGATCTTCGGCGCGGCGGGCCTCGACCACGGCCACAAGGTCATAGTCGCCGGTGATCTGGTGCAGCGCGGTCAGCTCGCTCATTTCGGCCAGGCGCGCGCCAACGTCGGCGGCGTCGCGCGGCGCGACCTGGATCATCACATGGGCTCGCGGGGCGGCGTCTCCGCGGTCAGCGGCGACGCCCAGGAAGGCCGGACTTGCGATCTCGACGGCGATCAAGGCTGAACTCCCTCACTCTTCGCGGAGAGTTTAGTGTTGGAGCTGCCTCAAAAAACGCCGTGTTTGGGCGATGTGGCGAGAGAAACGCTCGTTAGCTCGCGCTCAGCGCAGGATCTTGGTCGCCAACAGGATCGAGGACGTTGTGCGCTCGACCCCTTCAAGGGCGCCGATGCGGTCGATCAGGGCGTTCAGCTCGGTGACCGTCTCGGCCTCGATCAGGGCGATCAGGTCGTACTCGCCGCTGATGGCGTGCAGGGCTGAAAGCTCGGTGATGGCCGCCAGCTCCTCTTCCGTGGTCTTGGCCAGCTTCAGCTGAACCTTGATCATCACCTGGGCGCGGATCAGCCGGCGGTCATAGTCGCTGCCCAGGCGCACGGTGTAGCCCTGGATGACGCCGTCCTGTTCCAGGCGGCTGAGACGGGCATAGATATTGGCCCGCGACAGGCCAAGGTCGGCGGCCAGCTTGGTGACCGGCTGGCGCGAGTCCTGGCGCAGCATCGCCAGCAACCGCCTGTCGACATCGGCAAGGTTCTGGTCGTCCGACTTCATCGGCCCCTCCTCGTGTCGGTCCCGACCATCAGCTCACTTCGGCGAAGGTTCGTTGGTGTAGATCGCCGTGCGCGGGGTCGGCAGGGCCGACGAGATGGCCCCGCGATACATGCCCAAGTCGTTCATGCCGAACGCCGGGCGACCCTGGCCGTCCATGGCGATCAGGCCGCCGTCGCCGCCGATTTTGGTGATCGAGGCCATGGTCTGGTCGGCCGCCGTCTGAACGTCTTCGCCCTTCCAGGCAATGCGGTCGCAGACCTGACGGGCGGCCGTCTCGCGGATGAAGTATTCGCCCGATCCCGTGGCTGAAACGGCGCAGACGCCATCCCGGGCATAGGTGCCGGCGCCGATGATCGGCGTATCGCCGACCCGCGCCCAGCGCTTGCCGGTCATGCCGCCCGTCGAGGTGGCGGCCGCGATGTGTCCGGACTGATCCAGCGCCACCGCGCCGACGGTGCCGAACAGGTGGGTGGGATCCAGAACGGCGAGGTGGTCCTTGCGCCAGGTCTCCAGCTGCTTCCAGCGCTCCTCGGTGCGGAAATAGCTGGGATCGACCTGCTCCAGACCCTGCTCCTTGGAGAACTGGTCGGCGCCTTCGCGGGTCAGCATGACGTGCGGGGATTTCTCCATCACCGCACGGGCCAGGCTGATCGGGTTCTTGGTGCGCGTGACGCCGGCCACCGCTCCGGCCTTCAGGGTGGCGCCGTCCATGATCGAGGCGTCCAGCTCGTTCCTGCCCTCGGCGGTGAAGACGGCGCCCTTGCCGGCGTTGAACAGAGGATTGTCCTCCAGGGTCCGAACAACGGTCTCGACCGCATCCAGGCTGGAGCCCCCGGACTTCAGAACCTTGGCGCCGGCCTCCAGCGCGGCGTCCAGACCGGCGCGATAGGCCTTTTCCTTCTCCGGCGACATGGCGCTGCGATCCAGGACGCCGGATCCTCCGTGAACAGCCAGAGACCACTTGCTCTCGGCCGCCATGACCGGCGTCGAGGCCGCGCACAGGGCCAGGATCGACAGGCTGAGCGAGCGGATCTTGGAAGGTGTCATTGCAATTCTCTTGGGCAGGCCGGAGACAGGCTCTGGCGGAAAAAAGCGGGGGATACTGGCGGTCAGCGGTCGCTGCGGATCAGCACGCCGTCCTTGACCTGGGCGGTCAGGGTAAAGGCTGGTTGCGTAACTTTGAAAGTCTTGAAGTCCAGCGTGCTGTCTGGCCCCACACCGATGATAGGGAAGGGCGCGTAGGTCAGGGGCTGGCCGGCGATGATGGTGGCGGGCTTGGCCATCGGGCGCACCAGCCAGGCGTGACCAGGACCGTAGAACCGGCCCACGCCGTCGCCGTCGATCAGCATCGCCGTGCCTTCGTCGATGCCGAGGCCCGTGATCGTCGGATCATTCTCTTCCTGGATCAGCCGGCCGACAAAGGCGACCAGTCGTCCCTGGCGATCGCGCTTGTCGAAGTGGCTGTCGGTGATGACCTTCGACAGCCAGGGCAGGTGCAGGAAGTCGCGCACCAGGGTGACACTGGGTCCCGTTGGGTTCTTCAGCGTCTCGGGCGAGGTGATGCTGATCGAATCCAGGCAGCCGTAGGCATAGCCGCCCAGAATGGCGAGACCGGCGCTGGTGCCGCCGATCGGCTTGCCAGCCTTGACATGGGCGTCCAGCGCCTTGTTCAGGGCCGTGCCCTTCCAGGCGCGGACATAGTTGCTCTGGTCGCCGCCGCCGAAGAAGATCCCGTCGGCGCGGGCGATGATGGCCAGCAGCTTGGGATCCTCGCCGGCGTCTTCGTTCTGGATCACCAGGGTCTCGACCGACGCGACACCGCCGACATCCTTGTAGATCTCGTCCTGCAGCTCGCGGCCGCCGCGGGCCCGCAGCACCACGATGTGGCCGCCGCCCGACTGCTTGACGAACTGGCGGAAGGCCTCCAGCGGCCAGTCGCCGCCGCCCATCAGGGCCAGAAGCGGCCCCGTCTTGCCCGGCGTCGGCGCGGCGATATCGCCGATCACATAGTATTCGTAGCCCGGGCCGACGGCGTCGGGACCCTTGGCGGGCGCATCGGCCGCGCGTGCGGCGAGGGGGAGGAGCAGGGCCGCCGCCATCGCGACCGCCGAAATTCTAGCCAGCATCATATCCATCCCTCGCCTGTCGCGATCCTGGCCGTGGGCGCTGCGCCAGGTCCAGAGGCCAAACCTGCGCTGGACCCCCGTCGAGCCTGTTTCCGGGCTCAACGCCCCAGATCCGTGCGCTGTGCATCAAAGCTGCACGTGGAACACATTGTGTCCACCAAATCCGACAATTTGATCTTTTCAGCTTTCAATTTGCGCGAAATGCAATCCAACATGATGAGGCCTCGGGGTGCAACCCGGCGTCGGGCCTGTCCACGGGAATGGATGCGCCGCTAAAAAAGAGGGGATAATGATGAAGATGCATCTGCTGAGGGCCAGCGCCCTAGCCGGCGCGGCGGGCCTGATGATCACCGGTCAGGCGCTTGCGCAAACCACCCCGCAGACCGACGAGAACGCGGTCGAGGCCCTGGTCGTCACCGGCTCGCGCATTCCCCGGATCGCCACCGAGGGCCCGGCCCCGGTCACCGTCATCACCAGCGAGAACATCAAGGCCGCCGGCTTCAACAGCGTGCCGGACGTGCTGCGCAGCCTCAGCCAGAACGGCGGCGAGACCCAGACCCAGCAGTCGTCCAGCGGCGCGGACTGGACGCCCGGCGCCCAGCAGGTCGACCTGCGCGGCCTGGGCCCCAACCACACCCTGGTGCTGGTCAACGGTCGCCGCATCGCCGACTTTCCCCTGCCGTTCAACGGCAAGAGCGCCTTCACCGACACCTCCTCGATCCCGCTGGGCATGATCGACCGCATCGAGGTGCTCAGCGGCAGCGCCTCGGCCGTCTATGGGTCGGACGCCATCTCGGGCGTGGTGAACTTCAATCTGAAGAAGAAGGCCGACGGCACGATCGTCGACGTCACCTTCGGCGGGCTTGAGCACGGCGGCGCCAGCAGCCAGCGGGTGAACGTCTCCAGCGGCTTTTCCAAGGGCGATTTCGACCTGGTGATCGGCGGCGAGTTCGTCAACCAGAAGCCCCTCTGGGCCTATGACCGCGACATCCAGGACAGCACCAAGGACGCCCCGACCGCCCGCGCCCGCATCGCGCGCCGCGACTTCCTGCGCATGGATCCGGACGCCGAGGAATATGTCGATCCGGGCAAGGCCACCTGCGCCACCCTGAGCAAGCTGAACGGCGGCTCGGTGGAATATGCCAGCCGTCCGGGCTGGGGCGCCTATGACGCCGATCTGGACGACTATGGCCCCGGCTACTACTGCGGCAGCTACAGCTCGATCGGCTACGGCACGATCATCAGCGAGCGCAAGAGCGCCAATGTCGTGGCCTCGCTGAACTACGCCAAGACCGATGACCTGGCCTTCTTCGCCGACATCTCGGCCGGCTACAGCCGCACCCGCCAGTTCCAGGACGTTCTGAACTGGGAATAAGAT
>Ga0209023_10003568_pt1 | contig 18460 bp, 13 predicted proteins | sample LakOneMetagenome_FD_187468 | JGI IMG/M metagenome (GOLD analysis project Ga0209023, IMG submission 187468) | Freshwater and sediment microbial communities from Lake Erie, Canada (SPAdes) (version 2) | ecosystem: Environmental > Aquatic > Freshwater > Lentic | place: Lake Erie, Canada...
CGCTGCTGCTGGGGTTTTTTTGGCTGTTGCCATCTTCGAGCCTCCTTAACGAACACATGGGAAATTGCGCAATTGATCGCACGGCTTATATTGGTGGGCTTTTACACTCTGCGCAAGTGTTTTTCGAGAAAATAAGCCCTTTTTCATAGGGGGAAGCCCTGCGCATGCCCGGGAAAACGACGTTTCCCCGGATTTTCCCCATTGCCGTGCGCCGCGCAGCGCCTAGCGCATGCCGCCCGGGAGCATGCCTTTCATCCCGCGCATCATCTTCATCATGCCGCCGCCCTTGAGCTTTTTCATCATGGTCTGCATCTGATCGTACTGCGCCAGCATGCGATTGACTTCCTGTACCTGCACGCCGGCACCGGCGGCAATGCGGCGCTTGCGGGTCGCCTTGATCAGTTCCGGCTTGGCGCGTTCCTGCGGCGTCATCGAGTCGATGATGCCGACCATGCGCCGCACCTGCTTGTCGGCCTGGTCCATGTTGGCGCCGCCCGCGGCTTGCTGGAACTGGGCGGGCAGCTTGTCGATCAGGCTGGCCATGCCGCCCATTTTCTTCATCTGGCCCAGCTGCGCCTTGAAGTCATTCATGTCGAAGCGGCCGCCCACCTTGATCTTGTTGGCCAGGTCCGCCGCAGCCTTGCTGTCGACGCCCTTGCGCGCTTCTTCGACCAGCGCCAGGATGTCGCCCATGCCGAGGATGCGGTTGGCCATGCGCTGGGCGTCGAAGGCTTCCAGGCCGTCCAGCTTTTCGGACACGCCGGCGAACTTGATCGGTTTGCCCGTGATGTGGCGCACCGACAGCGCCGCGCCGCCGCGCGAATCGCCATCGAGCTTGGTGAGGACGATGCCCGTCAGCGGCAGCGCGTCGCTGAAGGCCTTGGCGGTATTGATCGCATCCTGGCCCAGCATGGCGTCGACGACGAACAGCGTTTCGACCGGATTGACCGCCTTGTGAACGGCCGAGATCTCTTGCATCATCGCTTCGTCGATACCCAGACGGCCGGCGGTGTCGATGATCAGCACATCGTGGTAATGCTTCTTGGCCCAGTCGAGCGCGGCGAGCGCGATGTCGACCGGCTTGTCGGTGGAGGTGGACGGGAAGAAGTCGGCGCCGACCTGCCTGGTCACCGATTCGAGCTGGGCGATGGCGGCGGGACGGTAGACGTCGGCCGAGACGGTCAGCACCTTTTTCTTTTTCTCTTCCTTGAGGTACTTGGCGAGCTTGCCGACGGTCGTCGTCTTGCCGACACCCTGCAAGCCGGCCATCAGGATGATCGCCGGCGGCTGCTGCGCAAACGACAGCTGCGACGCTTCGGGGCCGAGGTCGGCGCCCATCAGGGTGGCCAGTTCGCGCTGGACCACGCCGACCAGGGCCTGGCCCGGGCTGAGCGAGGCGATGACTTCTTCGCCCAGGGCTTTTTCCTTGACGCGGCCGATGAATTCGCGCACGGCGGGCAGGGCCACGTCGGCTTCGAGCAGGGCCAGGCGCACTTCGCGCAGCATCTCGGCGGTATTGGTTTCGGTCAGACGCGCCTCACCGCGCATGGTCTTGACGACCTTGGCAAGGCGTTGGGTTAAGTTATCGAGCATGACGGACCTGACATATATATAGAGGCGGGCCGGCGCGCAGCCGGCGGTGCGCCATTTTACTCCATGTCGGGACATGAGAAAGCCGCCCGGTAGCACGGGGGCGGCAGCGCTGCCGCTGCCTCTATAATGCCATTTCACCGATCCAATGGGAGTGCAGGCAAGCCATGACGACGAACGCGGATCAGCAGCAACCCTCCGGCACCATCATGGATGTCGCGCACGTCGTGATCCTGATCCAGGAAAACCGTTCCTTCGACCATTACTTCGGCACGCTCAAGGGCGTGCGCGGTTTCGGCGACCGCTTTCCCATTCCCGTACCCGGCCAGCCCAGCGTCTGGTATCAGCAGGGGGCCGACGCCGTCATCACGCCGTTCCACCTCGATACCGTGCGCGCGCCCGGCGCCATGCGCGTGGCCAGCACGCCGCATACCTGGCCCGATGCCCAGATGGCCTGGAACCACGGCATCATGGACCAGTGGCCGCGCTACAAGGAGGCGCGCTCGATGGGCTACTTCACGGCAGCCGACATTCCATTCCAGTTCGCGCTGGCCAACGCGTTTACCGTGTGCGACGCCTACCATGCCTGCTTCCTCGGCGGCACCAATCCGAACCGCGTGTTCGCCTGGAGCGGCGGCAACGACCCGACGGGCGCCGGCCACGGCCCCGTGATCGGCAACAGTTACGACAACCTGACCTATGACGCGGCCGGCGGCTACGCCTGGCCCACCTATGCCGAGCGCCTGCAGCAGGCCGGCGTGCGCTGGCAGGTGTACCAGGACATGGCCGACAATTTTGCCGACAATCCGCTGGCGGGATTTCGCACGTTTCGCGCCGCCGCCGCGGACCCGGCCGCGCCGCTGACCGCCCGCGGCCTGGCCACGCGCACGCTGGCCCAGCTGCGCGAGGACGTCATGGCCGACGCGCTGGCGCAAGTGGTGTGGATCGTGGCCAGCGCCGACGGCTCCGAGCATCCGGTGCCGTCCAGTCCCGCCCAGGGCGCCGCCTACACGGCCGCCGTGCTCGAGGCCCTGTGCGCCAATCCCGCCGTGTGGGCCAGGACCGTGCTATTTCTGACATACGATGAAAACGACGGCTACTTCGACCACGCGCCGCCGCCGGCGCCGCCCTCGGTCACCGGCTGGCAGGATGGAGCGCCGCTGTTCGCGGGCGCGGCCAATGTCGCCACAAGCGCCGACTATCACACCGTGCCCACCGACGAAGCGACCGAGTCGCCGGCCCTGATGCACCGTCCCTACGGACTCGGCGCGCGCGTGCCGATGCTGGTGATTTCGCCCTGGAGCCGCGGCGGCTGGGTCAGCTCCGAAGTGTTCGACCATACCTCGGTGATCCGCTTCATGGAGCAGCGCTTCGGCGTGATGGAGCCGAACATCACGCCGTGGCGGCGCGCCGTGTGCGGCGACTTGCGCGGCGCCTTCGATTTCGCGTCGCCCGACGCGTCGCCCTTCCTGCACCTGCTGCCCGACACCGAGGCGGCGGCGCAGCGCGCACGGGCCCTCCCGGCATCGGCGCCCCGGCCCGACGCCGCCGCCAGCCTGCCGCGGCAGGCACGCGGCGTGCGTCGTTCGCGCGCGCTGCCGTACGTGCTGCACGTGACCGACCATGCCGATGCCGCCACGCAGGCCATCACGCTCACCATGGCCAGCGCCGGCACAGCCGGCGCCGTGTTCCACGTGTACGACCGGCTCGCGCTCGGGCAGGCGCCGCGCCGTTACACGGTCGCCGCCGGCACCCAGCTCGACGGCCACTGGGCGCTGGCCGGGCAGGGCGGGGCCTACGATCTGTGGGTGCTGGGGCCGGGCGGCTTTCACCGCCACTTCTGCGGCAATACGGGCGCCGTGCTGCCGTACGCGCTCGACGAGCCGGAAGTGCGGCTGCTGTACGACGCTGCCGACGGCAGTGTCGACGCCGAGCTGTTCAACCCGGGCACGCTGCCGCTCACCTTCACCATAACCGTCAACGCCTACCTTGACGACGCGCCGGTGACGGTGACGGTGGCGCCGTTCGCCACCAGCGTGCACATGTGGAACCTGCACCGCTGCGGCCACTGGTACGACATCAGCGTGACGGTGCGCGAGCTGCCCGGCTTCGTGCGCCGCTTCGCGGGACGGGTCGAAACGGGACGCGACGGCATCAGCGATCCGGCGCTCTGACCGGGCGGATCGACAAAGTTTGCGGAGGTCGTTTGACAGCCTCGGGGGAGAATAGTATCTTTCCGCACGGAAACAAACTTCTTGCCGTCATATCAAGCATGCGGTTTAGAATGGATCTTGCATTTACAGTCATCATCGACCTGCCCTTTTCTCGGAGAAGCATATGACGTCACGATGGATTACGTTTGCAACCGCCCTGTCCGCCATGCTGCTGGCCGGCGCCGTCCAGGCCCAGGAAGTGGTCCGCCTGGGCAACCTCAAATTTGCGCACTACGGCGCCGTCTCGTACATCAAGGAAATCGCGCCCAAGTGCGGCATCAAGGTGGAAGAAAAAGTCTTCGCCAAGGGGCTCGACGTGATGCAAGCGATTATCGCCGGCGAGCTCGACGTCGGTACCACCGCATCGGAGGCAGCCATTTCCGGGCGCGCCAGCGGGGCGCCGATCGTGGTGGTGGCCGGTTTCGCCAGGGGCGGGGCGCGCCTGGTGGGACGCACCGACCTGGCCATCAAGAGCGTCAAGGATCTCAAGGGCAAAAAGGTGGGCGTGACCCGCGGCGGCATTCAGGAAGTGCTGCTCATGGCCGAGCTGCTCAAGGCGGGCTTGAGCGCCGATGTGGCGCCGGGCAAGGATGTGCAACTGTTTTACCTCGCCTTTGCCGACCTTAACCAGGCGCTGCTGGGCAAGAACATCGATGCCATGATGCAGTCCGAGCCGCAATCCTCGCAGGCGATCAACAAGGGCTTCGGCACCGAGATCATCAAGCCCTACGACACGCCCATCGGCGAGCCGGTGCGCACCATGGTCATGACGGACAAGTTCTACAAGGAGAAGCGGCCGCTGGCCGAGAAGTTCATGCGCTGCTTCGTGGAGGCCACCAAGACCTTCATCGACAAGCCCGACGTGGCCGAGAAATACGTGCGCGAAGTGGTGTTCAAGGGCCAGATCACGAAAGACGATTTCCAGGATGCGATCAGCAATTCGCCCTATTCCTATGACATCACCCCCGAGCACATCCAGATCACCACCGACCTGATGGTCAAGACCGGAGTGGGGCGCATGGCCAGGCCGCCGGTGGCGGCCGAATGGGTCAAGACCGATCTGCTCGACGCGGCCAAGAAGTCGCTGGGCGTGAAGTGAACGCGCCGGTCCGGCCATGAACAGCCGCCGTCAACGGCAATGGCGCGACGTCGGCATCGGGCTGATCCTCCCGGTGCTGGTGATCGCCGTCTGGCACGCCGCCTGCGTGTGGGGCGAGATCAACCCGCAGAAATTGCCGCCGCCGCTGGCGGTGGCGCGCAAGTGGGTGGAATACCTGCTGCCCCTGCAGCCGCACACCGAGGGCAGCTGGCTGGCCTGGGCGCTGTCGGGCGAGATGGTGCTCGATGCCGCCTCCAGCCTGTACCGCGTGGTGCTGGGCTTTCTGATCGGCGCCGGCCTGGCGCTGCCGCTGGGCCTGGCGATGGGCGCCAGCCAGCGCGCCTATTTGCTGTTTAATCTGACCATCCAGCTGCTGCGCCCGATTCCGCCGATCGCCTACATTCCGCTGGCGATGCTGTGGTTCGGGCTGGGCAATCCGCCCGCGCTGTTCCTGATCGTGCTGGGCGCTTTTTTCCCCGTGCTGATCAATACCATCGCCGGCGTGCGCCAGGTCGACGGCATCTACCTGCGCGCGGCGCGCAACCTGGGCGCGGGCGGCTTTACCCTGTTCCGGCGCGTGATCCTGCCCGCCGCCGTGCCCTACATCCTGTCGGGCGTGCGGATCGGGATCGGCACCTCGTTCATTGTCGTGATTGTTGCCGAAATGATCGCCGTAAATAACGGGGTCGGTTTCCGCATCAATGAAGCGCGCGAGTATTTTTGGACCGACAAGGTCATGGCAGGCATGATTACCATTGGCATCCTGGGCCTGGCCATCGATGCCGGCGTCAGCCGGCTCAACAACTACCTGCTGCGCTGGCACCGCGGCCTGGAGCATTAAATGAGCGCAGCGCATATCGTCATCGACGGCGTCAACAAGGTGTTCCAGACCGAGGGGCGGGCCTTGCACGCGCTCAAGGATATCTCGCTGGAGATCCCGCGCGGCCAGTTCACCTGCCTGCTGGGCCCGTCCGGCTGCGGCAAGTCGACCCTGCTCAACGCGGTGGCCGGCTTCGCCCTGCCGACCTCGGGCAGCATCCTGGCCGACGGCAGGCCGGTCACCGGTCCCGGTCCCGAGCGCGGCATGGTGTTCCAGGAATACGCGCTCTTCCCCTGGATGACGGTCGAGCAAAACATCGCCTTCGGCCTCGATATCAAGGGGCTGGACAAGGCGCTCATCGCGCGCCGCGTGGGCGACTTGCTGGCCATGCTGTCGCTGACCGAATTCCGGCGCCGCTTTCCCAAGGATTTGTCGGGCGGCATGCGCCAGCGCGTGGCGATCGCCCGCGTGCTCGCGCTCGACTCGCCCATCCTGCTCATGGATGAACCGTTTGGCGCGCTCGACGCGCTTACCCGCCGCAACCTGCAGGACGAATTGCTGCGCATCTGGGCCGACGTCAGGAAAACCATCCTGTTCGTCACCCACAGCATCGAGGAAGCGATCTACCTGGCCGACCGCATCGTCGTCATGACGTACCGGCCCGGCACCATCAAGCGCGACCTGCTGGTCGATCTGCCGCGCCTGCGCGACCCGGCCGCGCCCGAATTCAATGCGCTCAAGCGCGAGCTGGGCGAGCTGGTGATGGAAGAGCAGGCGCGCCACCACCAGGCCGAGACGCGCGTTGCGGCGATCGACTGAGGGGCTGCGCCGTGGCGCGCGGATGGTGTAAACTCCACGCATGCAGACTAACCTCTACCTTGCCGCGGCGTTCCTGTATGGCGTGTGCGCCGCCCTCCCGACCCGCCAGGGCGGCCTGATTTCCGGTTTTACCGCCGGGGCCTGGCTGCTGCACGCGGCCGCGCTGTGGAGCGACGTGTTTGCCCATGGCACCGTGCGCTTCGGTTTCGCCCAGATGCTGTCGGCGGCGCTTTGGCTGTCGGTGCTGGCGTACTGGATCGAAAACCGCAATTTCGCCCTCGACGGCCTGCGTCGCCTGGTCATGCCGTGCGCGGCGGCCGTGGCCGTGCTGCCGCTGGCGTTTCCCGGCAGCGTGACCAGCTTGCACGGCATGGCGCCGGCACTTGGCTGGCACGTGGCCATTTCGATTCTGGCGTACAGTACGCTGACCATTGCCGCCTTCCACGCCGTGCTGATGGCGCTGCAGGAATCGAGCCTGCATACGCGCTCGGCGCGCAACCGCCTGTGGGGCGCGCTGGAACAGTTGCCGGCACTGCTGACCATGGAAAAATTGCTGTTTCGCCTGATCTGGATCGGCTTCATTTTGCTCACCCTGACGGTGCTGTCGGGTATCGTGTTCACCGAACAATTGTTCGGCATCGTGCTCAAGTGGGACCACAAAACCGTCTTCACGCTGCTGTCGTGGGTACTGTTCGCGGCCCTGCTGGCGGGGCGGCGCTGGCGCGGCTGGCGCGGCAAGACGGCGCTGCGCTTCACGCTGGCCGGCTTTGCCACCCTGGTGCTGGCCTATGTGGGCAGCCGCTTCGTGCTCGAAGCCGTGCTGCACCGGGGGCTGACATGATGCTGCGGCTGCTTTTCTGGCTGGCGCTGGGCATCCTGGTGGTGTTTGCCATTCGTACCAAGCTGCGCGCCATGACGGCGCCCGAGGGCGAGGCCCAGCCCGGTCCGCCCGGGCGCGAAGGCGAGACCATGGCCTGCTGCGCCCATTGCCATTTGTATTTCCCCGCGTCGGAGGCGGTGCACGCCGACGGGCTCGACTATTGCAGCCCGGCCCACGTCCGGCTGCCGCCCAGGTAAGCCCGTGAAACGCTGGAACGCGCTGTCGCGCGAATCGCGCGAAACGTTCTGGCGCTCCCTGCATGCGATGAACGGCACGCGCATCGTGATTGCGCTGGTGCTGCTCGTCTACCTGATTTTCGACCGCAAGGATTACGCCACCGGCTACATGGGCTATGCCCAGGTGTGCACCGGCTACCTGATGCTGGCCATCGCGTTTGCCGCCACCAGCTATTATTACCGGCGCCGCTTCCTGAACCAGGTGGCGCTGCAGGTGGTCATCGACATCACCGTCATTTCCATCCTGTACCTGACCGCCGGCGGCAGCCGCAGCGGCCTGGTGATCCTGTACCTGTTTCCGCTGGCCGGGGCGGCGGTGCTGGCGCCGCTGGTGCTGGCCCTGTTTTCGGCGTCGCTGGTGGCCTTGTTCCTGCTGGCCGAAACGGTGTACCAGGTGTTTCTGGGCGACCGCAGCGCTCCGCTGACCCAGGCCGGTCTGTACGGCATCGTGTATTTCGCCGTGGTGGTGGTGGTGAGCCGCCTGGCCACCAAGCTGATCGGCCAGGAAGAGCTGGCCTCGCGGCGCGGCATCGACCTCAAGATCCAGCAGGCGATCAACCACATCGTCATGGCCGACGTCGAGGATGGGATTCTCGTGGTGGGGCGCGACGGGCGCGTGTTCGCCGCCAATCCGGCCGCCCTGGTGATGCTGGGACTGGTGAGCGACGAACGCATTTTCCGCCTGGCCGAGCTCGATGCGCTCGAACCGGTGGCGCTGGCATTTTCTGCCTGGCTGCAGGCCAGTACCCAGGTCGGGGTGGCCAGCCTGGATGCCGCTTTCGTCACCATCAAGCCGTATCACGGCCAGTCGGTGGGCAGTGGCGGCAGCGCCTGGCGCGGCCGGCGCGACGTGGCGGCCCACCTGAAGCTGCGCTTTGCCCGCGTCGATACGCCCGACGAGGCGGCCGAACGCTGCCTGATCTTCATGCAGGATGTGTCGGCCATCGAAAACCAGGCCCAGCAGCTCAAGCTGGCCTCGATGGGCCGCCTGACCGCCAGCATTGCCCATGAAGTGCGCAATCCGCTCTCGGCCATCGGCCACGCCACCGCCCTGATGGCCGAGGAATCGCCGTCGCCCACCCACACGCGCCTGCTCAAGATCGTGGGCGACAATGTGGCGCGGGTGAACCGCATGGTCGAGGATATTTTGCAACTGTCGCGCAAGGTCCAGCCGAACGCCGAGCCGCTGAAATTGGGCGAATTTTTGCGAGAACTCAAGACCGAATTCGAGGAAACCCACGGACTTGGCAGTGATATAGTGTGGCTTGGCAATACCAGTACGGGGCCCGTGCGCTTCGACGGCCTGCATTTGCGCGAAGTGCTGGTCAACCTGCTTACCAATGCGGCGCGCTACGCCAGCAATACGCCGGCCAGCATCCGCCTGTACGTGGTGACCGACGCGGCCGGGCGGATCGAGCTGCATGTGCAGGATGACGGACCCGGGATCACGCCGGAAGTGCGTTCCCATCTGTTCGAACCGTTTTATACGACGTCGAGCAAGGGAACCGGCCTGGGCTTGTACCTGGCGCGCGAATTGTGCCTCAATAATGGCGCCTCGCTCGATTATGAATACCGGTTCGATGCCTCGCTGGCAGGCGCGTACCGGGCCAGCGGACGGTTCGTCATCACGTTCGCCCAGCCGCTGGCCATCGAATATACGCAACCGCAACAGAAAGGCGATCAATGAGTTCACCCCGGGTCCTGGTCGTCGACGACGAAGCCGATCTGCGCGAGCTGCTTGAAATCACCCTCGTGCGCATGGGGCTCGATGTCGACAGTGCCGAAACGCTGCGCGAGGCGCGCGTGTTCCTGTCGCAAAACGACTACGCCCTGGTGCTCACCGACATGCGCCTGCCCGACGGGCTGGGCCTGGAACTGGTGCGCGAGGTGACCGCCTCCAGCAAGAGCACCCCGATTGCGGTGGTCACTGCCTACGGCAGCGCCGACAATGCCGTCATCGCGCTCAAGGCTGGCGCGTTTGACTACGTCTCCAAGCCGGTGGTGCTCGACGAATTGCGCATCATGGTGCAGTCGGCCCTGCGCCTGTCGGCCCCCGCGCACGAGGCGGCCGGCTGGCAGGGCAGCGAACGGCGCCTGATTGGCGACTCGGCTGTCGTGCAAGCGCTGCGCGCCCAGATCGCGCGCCTGGCGCGCTCGATGGCGCCCATTGCCATCACGGGAGAATCGGGCAGCGGCAAGGAACTGGCCGCGCGCGAGATCCACGCCCAGAGTTCGCGCGCCAGCAAGCCGTTCATCGCCGTCAACTGCGGCGCCATTCCCGAAGCGCTGATGGAAGCGGAGTTTTTCGGTTACCGCAAGGGCGCGTTTACCGGGGCGACCGATGACCGCGATGGTTTTTTCCAGGCAGCCAATGGCGGCACCCTGATGCTCGATGAAGTGGCCGACCTGCCGCTGGCCATGCAAGTGAAGCTGTTGCGCGCGATCCAGGAGCGGCGGGTGCGCAAGATCGGCGCCACCGCCGAAGAACCGGTCGATGTGCGCCTGATCAGCGCCACCCACCAGAACCTGGCCCATTGCGTAGAAACGGGCAAATTCCGCCAGGATCTGTTCTATCGCCTGAACGTGATCGAACTGTCGGTCCCGCCCCTGCGCGAGCGGGTCGACGACCTGCCCGTGCTGGCCAGCGCCGTGCTGGCGCGCCTGGCCGGTCCCGGCCAGCGCGCCGCGCTCGGACCGGACGTGCTCGACACCCTGCGCGCGTATTCCTTCCCCGGCAATGTGCGGGAACTGGAAAACGTGCTCGAACGGGCCCTGGCGTTTGCCAACGATGGCGTGATCCAGGTGGGCGATCTGTCGCTCAAGGCGGCGCGCGTGGGCGAAGCGCCGGCTGCGCCGGCCCCGACCGCAGCGGCGCCCGCGCCGCTGGCCGCGCCCGCGGCCACGCCCGCACCCGCAGCGGGGGCGGGCGCGCCCCTGCCCAACAGCCTGCCCGACTACCTCAACCAGATCGAGCGCGACATCATCCTGCGCGCGCTGGCCCAGACCCAGTTCAACCGCACCCAGGCCGCCCAGCTGCTCGGGATCAGCTTCCGCCAGCTGCGCTACCAGATGCAAAAGCTCGACATCCACGCCCCCGAGGCGTGAGCGGGTCGCGCTGTCGCGTACTTTGCCACACCCGGGTGAGCGTGCGCTAACCCGGCGACGCCCCTGTTGAGGGCGCTTCCAAAAGTCAAGACCGCGCCGTGTAAAAAATGCCAAAAAAAACAGAGTGTTGATTCCATATAGCTATTGCGCCCGCATCGGGTAGCTACTACAATTAGTTCTCACTTTTGATCAATGCACTAGATGTAGTAGGTGCCTAGAGAACTTCAGCCAACATGCATAACGCCGCTGCCTTTGAAGAAATTGCACAGAAGATAGCGGCTTTTACCCCAAAATAACGAGTTTTCCTGCCGGGAATCCCAGGCGGGAGGTCTGTTTTTTTGCTTGTATATAGTGTGTAGACGGACGCCCCCTACCAGAGCGTCCACTTGATATAACAATCGGCGCAGCACGACTGCAAGCCGTTCCAGGAGGTCCCATGCAGACAACCCAAGATACTTCGATCAATCCCATGCACGTCACACCTGGAACCGCCGGTCCCGCAGTTGACAGTACCCCGGCCGCGATCGCGGCCAGCGGCGACTACCGCATCATCCGCCGCAACGGCGCCGTGGTCGCCTTCGAACCGTCCAAGATTGCCGTCGCCGTGACCAAGGCCTTTTTGGCCGTCAACGGTGGCCAGGGCGCCGCGTCCGCGCGCGTGCGCGAACTGGTCGAACAGCTCACCGCCAATGTGGTGGCCGCGCTGGTGCGCCGCCAGCCATCGGGCGGCACCTTTCACATCGAAGACGTGCAAGACCAGGTCGAATTGTCGCTGATGCGTTCGGGCGAGCATGACGTGGCCCGCGCCTACGTGCTGTACCGCGCCAAGCACATGGAAGAGCGCCGCCTGCAGAAGGAAGCGGCAGGCGTGTCGGCCACCGTGTCGGCCCCCCAGATCCACGTGATGGATGGCGGCGTGCGCCGTCCGCTCGACATGCAGCAAGTGCGCGATCTGATCAACGCCGCCTGCGTCGGCCTGGAAAAGCACGTCGATGCCGACGCCATCCTGGCTGAAACCATCAAGAACCTGTACGACGGCGTGCCGGTCGAAGAGCTGCACAAGTCGGCCATCCTGGCCGCCCGCGCCCTGATGGAAAAAGACCCGGCCTACTCGCAGGTCACCGCGCGCATCCTGCTGCACACCATCCGCAAGGAAGTGTTCGGCCAGGAAGTGCCGCAGGCCAAAGCGGCAGCCCACTATATAGAGTACTTCCCGCAATACATCGCCAAGGGCATCGCCAACGAATTGCTCGACCCGGCCCTGGCCACCTTCGACCTGGCCAAGCTGGCCAAGGCGCTGGTTGCCGACCGCGACTTGCAGTTCGGCTACATCGGCCTGCAAACCCTGTACGACCGCTACTTCCTGCACGTGCGCGACATCCGCATCGAAATGCCGCAGGCGTTCTACATGCGCGTCGCCATGGGCCTGTCGCTGCGCGAAGAAAACCGCGAAGCGCGCGCCATCGAGTTCTACAACCTGCTGTCGAGTTTTGACTTCATGAGTTCGACCCCGACCCTGTTCAATTCGGGCACCCTGCGCTCGCAGCTGTCGTCGTGCTACCTGACCACCGTCTCGGACGACCTGGAAGGCATTTACGATGCGATCAAGGAAAACGCCCTGCTGGCCAAGTTCGCCGGCGGCCTGGGCAACGACTGGACGCCGGTGCGCGCCCTGGGCGCCCACATCAAGGGCACCAACGGCAAGTCGCAAGGCGTGGTGCCGTTCCTGAAAGTGGTCAATGACACCGCCGTGGCGGTCAACCAGGGCGGCAAGCGCAAGGGCGCCGTGTGCGCCTACCTGGAAACCTGGCACATGGACATCGAGGAATTCCTCGACCTGCGCAAGAACACCGGCGACGACCGCCGCCGCACCCACGACATGAACACCGCCAACTGGATTCCGGACATGTTCATGAAGCGCGTGATGGAAAAGGGCGACTGGACCCTGTTCTCGCCATCGGACTGCCCGGACCTGCACGACAAGGTCGGACGCGCCTTCGAAACCGCCTACCTCGCTTACGAAGCGAAAGCGGCCGCCGGCGAGATCCGCGTCTTCAAGAAGGTCGCGGCGCTGGACCTGTGGCGCAAGATGCTGTCGATGCTGTTTGAAACGGGCCACCCATGGATCACCTTCAAGGATCCATGCAACATCCGCTCGCCGCAGCAGCATGCCGGCGTAGTCCACAGCTCGAACCTGTGCACGGAAATCACCCTGAACACGGGGCCGGACGAAATCGCCGTCTGCAACCTCGGTTCGGTGAACATGCCTGCCCACATGAAAGAAGGCAAGCTCGACCCGATCAAGCTGCAAAAGACCGTCCGCACGGCCATGCGCATGCTCGACAACGTGATCGACATTAACTACTACGCCGTCGACAAGGCCCGCAATTCGAACCTGCGCCACCGTCCGGTCGGCCTGGGCATCATGGGCTTCCAGGATTGCCTGCACATGATGCGCGTGCCGTATTCGTCGCAGCAGGCGGTGGAATTTGCCGACCGCTCGATGGAAGCGGTGTGCTACTACGCCTACCTGGCCTCGACCGAGCTGGCCGAAGAGCGCGGCCGCTACGAATCGTACGAAGGCTCGCTGTGGAGCCGCGGCATCCTGCCCCAGGATTCGATCAAGCTGCTGGCCGAAGAGCGCGGCGGCTACCTGGAACAGGATACCTCCGAAGCGATGGACTGGTCGGTGGTGCGCGATCGCATCAAGCAGTTCGGCATGCGCAACTCGAACTGCGTGGCGATTGCCCCGACCGCGACGATCTCGAACATCATCGGCGTGTCGGCCTGTATCGAACCGACCTTCCAGAACCTGTACGTGAAGTCCAACCTGTCGGGCGAATTTACCGAAATCAACGCCTACCTGGTGCGCGACCTCAAGGCGCGCGACCTGTGGGATGAAGTCATGATCGCCGACCTGAAGTACTTCGACGGTTCGCTGGCCAAGATCGACCGCATTCCGCAAGACTTGCGCGATATTTACGCCACCGCCTTCGAAGTGTCGCCAAGCTGGCTGGTGGAAGCGGCATCGCGCCGCCAGAAGTGGATCGACCAGGCCCAGTCGCTGAACATTTACATGGCGGGCGCCTCGGGCAAGAAGCTCGACGAAACCTACAAGCTGGCCTGGCTGCGCGGCTTGAAGACCACCTACTACCTGCGCACCATTGCCGCGACCCACATGGAGAAATCGACCTCCAAGACGGGCGCCCTGAATGCGGTGGCGGTCGACGGCGGCATGTCGGCCTCGGCCATGAGCGCGGCGGCGGCCGCCACGGCAGCGGCGGCGCCGGCGGTGGAAGAGGGCGCGGCCTGTTACCTGCGACCCGGTGACGATGGCTTCGAGGAATGCGAAGCTTGCCAGTAAAGCGTAGACTGGGAGGGGCTGCGGCCCCTTCACTGCTGCAATAAATCAACACAATCGAATACACAAGAGGAACACCACTATGTTGTCATGGGACGATGAAGCAAGTGCGCCAGCGGCGCGCCCACCAATGCCAGTGAACGCGGCCGAGAGCGCGCCGGAAGCGGCCGTGGCCAAGCGCGTGCACGCTGACGACAAGCGCATCATCAACGGCAAGACCGACGTCAACCAGCTGGTCCCGTTCAAGTACAAATGGGCCTGGGACAAGTACCTGGCCGGCTGCGCCAACCACTGGATGCCGCAGGAAGTGAACATGCAGCGCGACATCGAGCTGTGGAAGAACCCGAACGGCCTGACCGACGACGAGCGCCGCCTGGTCAAGCGCAACCTGGGCTTTTTCGTCACCGCCGACTCGCTGGCCGCCAACAACATCGTGCTGGGCACCTACCGCCACATCACGGCGCCGGAATGCCGCCAGTACCTGCTGCGCCAAGCCTTCGAGGAAGCCATCCACACTCACGCCTACCAGTACATCGTCGAGTCGCTCGGCCTGGATGAGGCGGAAATCTTCAATGCCTACAACGAAGTCAAGTCGATCCGCGACAAGGACGAGTTCCTGATTCCGTTCATCAACACCCTGACCGATCCGGCGTTCACCACCGGCACCATCGAAAACGACCAGAAGTTGCTCAAGTCGCTGATCGTGTTCGCTTGCCTGATGGAAGGTTTGTTCTTCTATGTGGGCTTCACCCAGATCCTGGCGCTGGGCCGCCAGAACAAGATGATGGGCGCCGCCGAACAGTACCAGTACATCCTGCGCGACGAATCGATGCACTGCAACTTCGGCATCGACCTGATCAACACGATCAAGATGGAAAACCCGCTGCTGTGGACCGCCGCCTTCAAGGAAGAGATCAAGCAACTGTTCCTCAAAGCCGTCGACCTCGAGTATGCCTACGCCGAAGACACCATGCCGCGCGGCGTGCTGGGACTGAACGCGACCATGTTCAAGGGCTACCTGCGCTTCATCGCCAACCGCCGGGCCCAGCAGATCGGCCTGGAAGCCCTGTTCGCCCAGGAAGAAAATCCCTTCCCGTGGATGAGCGAGATGATCGATCTGAAGAAAGAGCGCAACTTCTTCGAAACGCGCGTGACCGAGTACCAGACCGGCGGCGCGCTGAACTGGGAATAAACTTCCCGTCGGCCTGCCCGCAGCGCCCGCATTGCCAGCGTCGTCCGACGCCTGCGCATGCGGGCGCTGTTTTTTCTCCTGCCACAGCCCCCGTTTAAATTCTTGTTTTTTGTTAAACCATCAGTTACGCTGCTAGCGCCTGTTTGCTCAGGTAAATGACTGATAACGAAAAACATTCCATTACGGGGAAATATGACTACAGTAAATCGTTCCACGCGGGCTGTGCGTGCGCTCGTGCTGATGGCAGCCATCGCTGCCAGCGGCTTCATCACCGGCTGCGCCAGCATGTACGTGGACACCGCCACCAAGGAAGTGCCGGTATCGGCCATGAAGAAGCCAGTCCAGGTCAAGCCGACCCAGGTGGTCTTCGAGTTCCAGACCAAAGGCGCGCCGAACGCGACGGCGACCAAGTTCCTGAACGACGCCGTCGTGGCCCAGGTGAACGAGACCGGCCTGTTCGCGCCTGCCGCCGCCAGCGGCTCGGCCATGCTGACCATCTCGATCAACAACATCCCCCTGACCGACGACGTGGCCTCGAAAGGCTTCGTGACGGGACTGACCTTCGGCCTGGCCGGCAGCGCGGTGACGGACGGCTACGTCTGCACCGTCAGCTACCTCGCGCCTGGCGCCACCACCCCCGTCGTCAAGACTGCCCGCCACGCGATCCACACGACGCTGGGCAACGCCAGCCCGCCTGCCGGCGCCGGCAAGCCCGTCGATGGCACCACCGCCGTCAAGACCATGACGCGCGACATCGTCAGCAATGCCCTGCGCGATCTCTCCAACGACCCCACTTTCAACTAAGGCCACACCATGAACAAATTCTTCCGCCTGGCGACCATCGCCGCCGTTGCCGCCGTCGCCGTCCAGCTGACCGGTTGCGCCAGCATTTCCATGAGCGCCCCGCAGCCAAGCATTGCCAACACGGCCAAGCTGCGCGCCGCCAATCTGGCGCCGGCATCGGTCGGCACCTTCAAGCTCGCCGCCAACGTGGCGGCGCGCGATGATGCCGCTGTCAATATGCGCGGCAGTAACAGCGTTGCCGCACCGGGCGGTTCGTTCTCCCAGTACCTGGGCGAGACGCTCAAGGCCGAACTGGGCGCCGCCGGCCTGCTCGACGCGGCCTCGGCCACCGTCATCACCGGCACCCTGACGCAGACCGAGCTCGATGCCGCCATCGGCACCGGCAAGGGCAAGCTGGGCGCACGCTTTGTCGTCACGCGCGGCAGCGCAGTCCAATACGACCGCGAACTGATGGTCGACGCCGAATGGGAATCGTCGTTCATGGGCGCCGTCGCCATTCCATTGGCAGCGAACAACTACGAAGGCCTGTATCGCAAACTGGTGACCAAGCTGATTGATGACGCAGCGTTCCGCAGCGCGCTGACCAAGCAGTAAATTGTTGCGCACGCCGGCCAGGTCCGGCGCGCAAACCATGCCGCCCGCACGTTCGACGTGCCGGCGGCATGTTTGTTTTTCAGCGTCGCGTGCGCGCGTTGTGGAAAATTCCCAACGCTTTATGCGCATCGGTGCCGCGTTCTGCGAAATTTTTTTTCGGCCGACTGCAGCGCGCGCGCGCACGTGAAAAGAGGTGCGACCTCGCGCGCGTTGACACGCTTTTTTTCGCGCAGCACATCGCCCGATGTGCCCTCTCGGCGCCGCCAGCGTTGTGCGCTAGTCGCTGTTTTGTGGCGTGCGCGCAGTGCCGATGGAGGTGCCGCACACGACCGTTTTGGCGGCGATTGGCACACCGGTCGAAGACCCGCGTGCGCGCCTGAGCGTGTCTGCCAGCGCACCGATCACAGCGCCGCGCTGCACATTTTTGCGCGCCATGCCGTGCCGTTGGCGCGTTGATCGCGCGCTGTCAGCGCCGCTCCGGTGCGCACATCACGGCACCAAAACATCGGTGCATTCGCCGCATGCGAAAAAAAATATGCAGACGAATCAATGCATTGCACAGAAAGCGCACGCCAATCGTCAGGTTCGGGCGGCAGTCCGCGCGGCGTCAAGGCGGCCGCGTGGAAGACGCTGCGCGCGGCGTGCGCGCATGCCACGCGCAGCGCGCGCGCGTCTGCCGCACAGCGTGACGGAGCGCGCCAAACTGCGCACGCGCACGCATCGCCGCGGCGCGGCGCGGCGGGTTTTCTTTGCGCGTGCGGCGCGTCCGATGCGATGGCGCGCAGCGATGTGAAGGACAGCGGATCGGGCGCGCCGATGTGGCGCGCGCGCGGCGTGCAGCGACATCGAAATCGCGCCGATGCGCGCGTCAAAAATACGAAAATCAAAACCGCGAATGTGCGTTGGGCGCGTTCGGCGCAAAAAAAAGTAAACGAATCAGCGCGTGCCAGTTGCGCACTGACAAGGTTTTCGTGTACTTTACGTGATTGAATTTGTCGAAACGTGAACGCGCCATTTTTTACCGCGCACAAAGACAGATGAGACGATAAAAATAGGAAGCTGATTCAAACAGATATGCACTTAAACTCGACGAAAAAAAATAGCCGCACTGCCTGATCCTGTTCAGGCATGGCGGCTTTTTCTTTTCTGCGGCGTGCGGGTCGGTGATGTGGCCAGCTTACTAGAAACACCCGATGTGTCCTCCGAAGTCAGGGGGACGAAAGCTGAAGTGCTGCAAAAGTGAGGAGTTGCAGCAGTTCAGCTGGTGCCGAATTCATTAGCATAAACAGGGAACACGTTTGTGCCGATGAATAATTCGCCTGACCTCGTTACGGGTCGGACGGGTTTTAATCTTGTAGCGTGATTTTTTCCCATCGCAGATGAAGGAGAACCCAAATGGCAACAGCCGCTAAGAAACCTGCAGCAAAAAAGCCAGCCGCGAAAGCAGCTGCCGACAAACCAGCAAAGAAAGTCGCCGCTAAGCCAGCAGCGAAAGCTGCCGCCAAGCCAGCAGCAAAGCCAGCCGCCAAAAAAGCAGCAGCCAAGCCAGCAGCGAAAAAGGCAGCAGCCAAGCCAGCAGCTAAAAAAGCCGCAGCCAAGCCAGCCGCCAAAAAGGCAGCAGCCAAGCCTGTAGCGAAAAAAGCCGCAGCCAAGCCAGCAGCGAAAAAAGCCGCAGCCAAGCCAGCAGCGAAAAAAGCCGCAGCCAAGCCAGCAGCGAAAAAAGCCGCAGCCAAGCCAGCAGCGAAAA
>Ga0209023_10003569_pt1 | contig 18457 bp, 18 predicted proteins | sample LakOneMetagenome_FD_187468 | JGI IMG/M metagenome (GOLD analysis project Ga0209023, IMG submission 187468) | Freshwater and sediment microbial communities from Lake Erie, Canada (SPAdes) (version 2) | ecosystem: Environmental > Aquatic > Freshwater > Lentic | place: Lake Erie, Canada...
GGAAGCACGCCAAGCATTTCTGGCGCCGCTTCGTTGCCAAGAACGGCGCAGACCTTCTTTGCGAGATTCAATCCTTGATGGGCAGCTTCGGAAGCAAATTCACGATAAATTTTGGGTGACTACTTAGACGGCGACTGCGCCGCAATGCGAACGCTGCAGACAGGAGCGAGCGCAGCAACGCGCCGGTTCTGGCAGCCAAAAACACATTTATTCTGGGGCGAATACTTAAGTCAAATCATCCAGCACCGCCAGCCGCAGGTGCTCCACCTCGCCCCAGCTGAGCAGCTTCAGCACGCCCTCCTCCACCACGAAGCGGTTCACGCTCGCATTGAGCACCTTGAAGTCGCGCGGCGTCACCAGCGGCAGCCCTAACGCCTTCCGGTAGGCACATTCTAGCACGCCGCCATGCGCCACGATCGCGATCGTCCGGCCCGGATGCGCCGCCGCATGCGCCATCACCGCGCCGATGACGCGCTCATAGAACTCGCGGAAGGTCTCGCCCCGGTTTGCCCCGAGCGGCAGCACGCCGTCGACGTCGCGCGCCTGCCAGGCGGCGAACTGCTGCGGGAAGCGCGCCGCAATCTCGCTGTAGAGCAAGCCTTCGAAGCCGCCATAGCAGCGTTCGCGCAGGCCCGGGTCGATGCCGACCGCCATGCCGCGCGGGCCGGCGATTGCCTCGGCGGTCTGGCGGGCGCGCAGCAGGTCGCTGGAGACGATGTGGTCGAGGCCTTCCGGCGCCAGCGCGGCGGCCAGCAGCGCAGCCTGGCGCGCACCCTCGGCATTGAGGGCGATGTCGAGATGCCCCTGGAGCCGCCGTTCGGCATTCCAGGCGGTCTCGCCGTGGCGGATCAACAGGATGGTGGTGGTGGTGGTGGTGGTGGCGCTGGTGTTGTCGTTCGATGGCATGAGGTTCGTTCGCGCCCGAACCTCGGGGCGGCGTGTGTTTGACTGACTACTTGTCCAGGGTGGCCGCGACGGCCGGATTGAGCGAATACACGCCGAAGGTACGCGCCTCGTCCAGGATGTGGCCGCGGATGGCCAGGCGCAATTCGGCGCCGGTGAAGCGGCCTTCGAGCGGCAGGCGCGGAATGTCGAGCGCGTACAGCGTGAAGACGTAAGTATGCACCCGCTCGTCGTTCCACGGGGGACAGGGGCCGTCGTACCCGTAGTATTCGCCGGCCATGTCCGGGTCTGCCGCGAACCAGCCGGTATAGTCGTTGACGCCCTGGCGCAGCTGGTGCTCGGTACCGTTCTTGATGGTGAAGGGCACCAGCGGGCCCGGCTTGCCGTGCGGCGTGACCATGTCCGAGAACAGGCCCTCGCTCAGGGACTTGAGGCAGACCGGGATGTCGACCAGCAGCCAGTGGAAGAAATCCACCCGCGGCAAGGAATCGGGCACGGTGCGCCCTTCCTGGTTGACGTCGTCACCCTTCGACGGGACGTCCGGATCGTGGCAGATCAGCACCAGGGACTTGGCGCCGGACGGCACATCGTCCCAGGCCATGTGCGGGCTGCGGTTGCTGGACAGCTTGACGTGGCTCGCAGGATCGCTGACCGCAAATGCACATTGCGGCGGGATCACCCCGCCTTCCGTGAATGAATCGCTCCAGAGTCGCATACGTCCTCCCATCCCCTGCTCCTATTGACTGTCGTTCGATCGATGAAATTCAGCGAATTTCAGCGCACAAGGCCGACCGGATCAACTTGCAGCCAGAAAGTCACCGGGCCATCGTTGACCAGGGCAACTTTCATGTCCGCGCCGAATTTGCCGGTCTCGACAATGCCATGGCGTTCCCGAGCTTGTCGCACGACATGGTCGAACAGGCGGCGCCCGTCTTCCGGTGCGGCAGCCGGCGAAAACGAGGGCCGGGTGCCGGACCTGGTGTCGGCCGCGAGCGTAAACTGCGGCACCAGCAGCAGTCCGCCGCCCGTGTCGGTGATGCTGCGGTTCATCTTGCCGGCTTCGTCCGAGAACACCCGGTAGCCGAGCAGCTTGGCCAGCAGCGCATCGGCTTCGCGCTCGGTATCGCCCTTCTCGGCGCAGACCAGCACCATCAGGCCGGCTTGAATGGCGCCGACGACTTCGCCATCGACGCGCACGCTGGCCTCGCTGACCCGCTGCAGCAGGCCGATCATCCGAGCGTCACGCGAGCGAACTTGCGCTTGCCCACTTGCATCACGAAGCTGCCGGCGTCGACCTGCAGGCCCTTGTCGCTCACCACGGCGCCGTCGATGCGCACGCCGCCCTGGTCGACCATGCGCATCGCCTCCGAGGTGGACGCGCACAGGCCGGCAGCCTTGAGCAGCTGGGCCACGCCCATCGGCGCGCCGGACAGGGCGACTTCCGGCACGTCGTCCGGGATGCCGCCCTTGGAGCGGTTGACGAAGTCGGCCAGCGCTTCGTCGGCCGCCGCGGCCGAGTGGAAGCGCGTCACGATTTCCTTGCCCAGCGCCACTTTCGCATCGCGCGGGTTGGCGCCGGCTTCGACCTCTGCCTTCAGGCCGGCGATGTCGGCGATCGAGCGGAAGGACAGCAGGTCGTAGTACTTCCACATCATGGTGTCCGAAATGCTCATCAGCTTGCCGAACATGGTGTTCGGCGCTTCGGTGATACCAATATAGTTGTTCTTGGACTTCGACATCTTCTCGACGCCGTCCAGGCCCTCGAGCAGGGGCATGGTCAGGATGCACTGCTGTTCCTGGCCATAATCTTTCTGTAACTCACGGCCAACGAGGAGGTTGAACTTCTGGTCGGTGCCTCCAAGTTCCAGGTCCGCCTTCAAAGCGACCGAATCATAGCCCTGCATCAAAGGGTAAAGGAACTCATGCACGGCAATCGGGGTCCCACTCTTGTAGCGCTTGGTGAAGTCGTCGCGCTCCATCATGCGGGCCACGGTGTAACGCGAGGCAAGCTGGATCATGCCGCGCGCGCCCAGCGGGTCGCACCATTCGGAGTTGTAGCGGATTTCCGTGCGTGCGGCGTCCAGCACGAGGGACGCCTGGCGGAAATAGGTCATGGCGTTTTCCTCGACCTGCTCTTTCGTGAGCGGCGGGCGGGTGGCGTTGCGGCCCGAAGGGTCGCCAATCATCGAGGTGAAGTCGCCGATCAGGAAAATCACCTGGTGGCCGAGGTCTTGCAGCTGGCGCATCTTGTTCAGCACCACGGTGTGGCCGAGGTGCAGGTCGGGCGCGGTCGGGTCCAGGCCCAGCTTGATGCGCAGCGGGGTGCCGCTTTGTTCGGAGCGCGCCAGCTTCTGGGCGAATTCGCTTTCGATCAGGAGTTCATCGACACCACGCTTGGTAATGGCCAGCGCCTCCTGCACCTTGTCCGTCAACGGCAGAAGGGCGGAAGAGATTACCGGAGCGCCCTTACCGGACGAAACTTGAGAAGTCATAGAATTCTTGTAGGAAATTGGCTAAAACGGTTGTAGGACCACTTCTTTTGGTATAATTCACGATCCTTGTTCTGTTGCTTGTAGAAAACTTTGCACAACGATAAGAAGCAAGGGTCCTGAAAGTTCAGCCGCAAATTTTAACTGATTGCATGAACCCTATACAGAAAATCACCCGTCAAAGCCTGCTTCAGCTGGTGCCCCGAACCCGCAAGGCGCGTATCCTCAGCGCCGGCGCCGTGTTCATGAGCGTGTGCGCCTTCGGAGCCATCGGCGTCTCGCCGATCGCCCCGGATGCGTCCGATCTTCCGGTCAAGTCGATCGAGCAAGACCTGCAGATGCCGAACCTGGCAGACCAGATCGCCGCACTCCAGCAAGACGAGCAGCAATTCATCCGCGAAGAGCGCATCCGCCCCGGCGATTCGCTCGGTTCCCTCTTCACCCGCCTTGGCGTCGACGACGCCGATGCCCAGAAATTCGTCCGCTCCGATAAAACCGCCCGCCGCCTGCTGTCGCTCAAGAACGGCAAGCGCGTCCAGGCCGAAACCGACGAGAATGGCCTGCTGCTGTCGATGCGCGCCACGATCACGGACGGCAAGGGTGGCGAAGCACGCCAGATCTCGGTCGAGCGCCAGGGCGACAAGTTCGTGTCCCTCGATGCCCCGGCCAAGCTGGAACGCCGCGTCGAGATGCGTTCGCGCGAAATCAAGAACTCCCTGTACTCGGCCACCGACTCCAACGTCGACGGCGGCAGCATGCCGGATTCGATCGTCAGCCAGATGATCGAGATGTTCTCGACCAATATCGACTTCCGTTCGGACATCAAGCGCGGCGACCGCTTCAATGTCGTGTACGAAACCTTCTGGCTCGATGGCGAACTGGTCAAGACTGGCCGCGTGCTGGCCGGCGAGTTCGTCAACCGCGGCGTGGCTTACCAGTCGGTCTGGTTCGAAGACCCGGTCACCAAGCAGGGCGGCTACTACACCCTCGACGGCAAGGCCATGAAAAAAGCCTTCCTGAAGTCGCCGCTGGAATTCTCCCGTATCTCGTCCGGCTTCTCGATGCGCGTGCATCCGCTCTCGGGCAAGTGGAAGGCGCACAAGGGCGTCGACTACGCCGCTTCGATGGGCACCCCGATCCGCGCCGCCGCGGACGGCACCATCGATTTCGCCGGCAACAGCGGCGGCTACGGCAACCAGGTCGTCGTGAAGCACTGGTCGGCCTACAGCACCGCCTATGCCCACATGAGCCGTATCGCGCCGGGCATGCGCAAGGGCGCCAAGGTCAGCCAGGGCCAGGTGATCGGCTACGTCGGCTCGACCGGCTGGTCGACCGGTCCTCACCTGCACTACGAGTTCCGTGTTGCCGGCCAGGCCCAGGATCCGAACAAGTTCAAGTCGCTGGCTCAGCAACCGCTGACCCCGGCCGAACTCTCCCGCTTCCGCATGGCGGCGACCGAGATGAACCACCGCTTCTCGCTGCTCGCCCCGAGCGGTAACGCGATGGCTGCACGCTAAGCCATCCCGCTTCCCCGGACGCCCCGCCGCATCGTGCATGCCGCGGGGCGTTTGCCATTGGCTGTGTTCGCGTTAGCTATGCGTTCGCAGCTGCCTCTACTTACCTTGTCGTACCGCAGTAGATAGCCACTGCGCTGGTGTACGCAACGCTTGCGCGTCCAGCAAGCGCTGCCATCCCGAGTAGTTCACCAGGTAGCGGCTGGCCACGCCCTTGAAACGCACGAGCCAGTTCTTGAAGCGGCTGTGCCAGCCATTCACGTTCTGGATGTGGATCGCGCCGCGTGCGCGCCGGCCCGCCCGGACATTGACGGGCTCGTGCGTGATGCCGGCGTCGGCGGCAAACCGGACGTAGGCCGCTGCGCCATCGCTGATGAGCAGCACGTCGCCGGGCAGCACCGGCTGCAGGCAGGCGCGTAGCTGCGCCGCAGTCACGGGACCACGGCCGGTATGAAAGTCCAACGTTGCGCCGCTACGGTCGCGCGCCACCAGCAGGCAGTCATGCTCGCGGTTGATGCCGCGTCGCCGGGCGGCGCCACCGCGCTGTCGCGGCGGGCGCGTCAGGTTGCGCGATCCCTTCTGCGATTCCAGCCGGTAGGTTTCATCGGCCTCGACGATCGCTGACAAGGCGGCCGGCCGGTGGCGCGCGGCTGCCGGCGCAAAGCGGTGGCGCCAGCGAAAGCTGGTGGTGCGGTGCACGCCGGTGGCGAGCGCCGCGTCGCGCACGGTGCGCGATTCCAACATGCACTGGATAAAAGGAAGCCAGCACTCGCGCTTGCGCAGTCGGGCCAGCGGCGTGCCGGTCAGCGCATTGAAGGAACGGCGGCAGCCGAGGCAGCGGAAACGCTGCAGACCGCTGGCGAAGCCGGACCGGTGCAGGCGTGTACAAACACAATGCGGACATGGCCGGCCTGCAGCGGCAGCCTCGATGAGCGCCAGGCACTCGGCTGGGTCGCGGATGCTGTCGATCCACGCTCGCAGGCGGGCCAGATCGGTGCTGGACAATGGCGCCGCGGACAAGAACGCGAACAATTCGTCAAAGCTCAGGGCTTGCATCGTCACTCCAGATGAGTTAACTCGACGATACGTAAGACTTCGACAACGCGATGTGGTTCACTCAACGACCGCGAACACAGCCTTGCCATTTCGCCCCTGCAACAACGGCCCGCGTCCATGCAGCGAGAATAACTTCCATACAATAGCAAATAAATTACCATGACTCAGCAATATCAGTGCTAGAGTGTTTGCCACCACCACAGCGTAGGGAGGCAATCTTGTTCAGGCTCGTCGCGATGTTCCTGCTGGTCTTCTTGAGTCATCCGGCCAGTGCCCAGCAAGCATTCCCCTTCCACAACAAGCCGGGCGCCCATGCCGTCGGCTTCCGGACCGTCGAGCAAACCGACCCCAGCCGCAGCTATGGCGGCAAGCCGCGCCCGATCCAGACCGCCATCTGGTATCCCGCCGTCAAGGGGGGCCAAGCAATGCGCTACGACGACTACCTGCAGTTGCTGGGCTGGGACGACGATTTCGCCCGCTCGCCCGCCGAGCGCGACAAGGTGCTGGCGGCGTGGCTCAAGCGCGTCACCGAAGGCAAGCCCGCCGAGCAGCTTGCCGCCGAGCGCAGGGACCCGCGCTGGGCAGTGCGCGACGCGCAAGCGCTGCCGGGCAAGTTCCCCGTCGTGATCTACTCGCCCAGCCTGAGCAGCAATGTCTTCGAGAACGCGGAAATGATGGAATTTCTCGCCAGCCACGGCTACCTCGTGATCGCCAGCCCGGCGCTGGGGGTCGAGGGACGCTGGCAGAAGCCGGACCTCGCCCACGCCGAAGCCCAGGCGGCCGACATCCGCTTCCTGGTGGCTTATGCGCAGACCTTGCCGCAGGCCGATCCGTCCCGGCTGGCGGTGGCCGGCTTTTCCTGGGGCGGCATGGCGAACGTGCTGGCCGCCGCCCGAGACGCGCGGATCAAGGCCCTGGTCTCGCTGGACGGCTCGGTGCGCTACCAGCACGGGATGCTCTCCACAGTGCCCTACCTGAAACCGGAACAGCTGCGCACGCCCCTGCTCTTCCTGGCCCAGCGCCCGCAACCCTTCGAGCGCGGCCTGAAATACAAGCCGGACACGTCCGGCAGCATCCTGCTCAAGATGAAGGGGGCGGACGTCTACCTGCTGACGATGTATGCGATGGAGCACTTCCATTTCGGCAGCAGCTACCTGCGCCTCGATCCCCTGACCTTCGAGGAATTCAGCCGCGAGGAAGTGGCCCAGTCGTATGCCCTGAGCGCGCGCTATGTCCTGAATTTCCTGAACGGCGCATTGAGAGGGGAACGGGCCGGCTTCGACTACCTGATGAAGAAACCCGAGCAGATCGGCGCCGCGCCGCACAGCGTCCATAGCCAGTTGTTCCCGGCCAGCCGGTAGGCGGCGGGCGCCGGCCGCCACCGCCTTATGCCTCCAGCATTGCCAAGGTGTATGCAGACGTGTACCTTGAGTGATTGCATACTTGTAAGCACTTTGGAGGAAGAATGTCGCAAGAGAGTCCTGAACTGGAATATGTCGGCTTCTGGCCACGTCTCGGCGCCTCGCTGGTCGACGGCGTGCTGATGTTCATCATCACCATGGTGCTCATTGCCATTTTCTTTGGCGAGGCCATGGAAGAGGGCTACGTTCCGGGACTGACGTATCTGGTCTTGTCCTACGGGCTGCCGGCACTGACCATTATTTTGCTGTGGTTCAAGTTCGGCGCGACACCGGGCAAGATGGCCGTCAAGGCCATCGTCGTCGATGCGCGCACCGGCGCCACGCCCGGCCTCGGGCAATGCATCGTGCGCTACGTGGGCTACATCGCATCGACGCTGACGCTCGGCATCGGCTACCTGTGGATCGCCATCGATGCGCGCAAGCAGGGCTGGCATGACAAGATGGCGGGCACTGTCGTGGTCCGGCGCAAGGCCGACCCGGCGCCGGTACAATTCGACAAGCCGCACGGCGAAGCGCGCGGCTGATCCCTTCCCTATCGATATCGGAGTCGCCATGGCGCACGACGCTTCAGAGCTGGAATATGCGGGTTTCTGGGCACGCGTCGGCGCGTCGCTCATCGACACCATTCTTATCAGCATCGTTATCTTCCCACTGCTGACAGCCGTCTACGGCCTGGCTTACTGGGACTACGATGCCTTCCTTGCCGGGCCGGCAGATTTCCTGATCAGCTACGTGCTCCCGGCCATCGTCGTGATCGCGCTGTGGATCAAGCTCGGCACGACACCGGGCAAGATGGCCATCGGCGCCGTCATCGTGGATGCGCGCACGGGCGCGCCAGCCAGCGGCCGGCAGTGCGTCATCCGCTATATCGGCTACTTCGTGTCGATGCTGCCACTATTTCTGGGATATTTCTGGGTCGGCTTCGACGCCCGCAAGCAGGGCTGGCACGACAAGATGGCGGGCACCGTGGTGGTCCGGCGCAAAGGCGGCAGCGCCGCACCGGTACGATTCGAGCAGGCGGCGTCCGAACCGCGCCTGTGAGGTGACGGCGCCTGCACCCGGTGCAGGCGCATGGGTCGAACTTACGCCGTGGCCAGCCGCAGACGCGGTTGCTGTCCCACTGCCCGGTGCGGGCCGGCGTCGATCTTGAAGGTGCTGACCAGCTGGGCCAGCGTGGCGGCCTGGTCTTGCATGGAGGCTGCCGCAGCGGTGGCCTGTTCGACCAGCGCCGCGTTTTGCTGGGTCACGTCGTCCATCTGGGTAATGGCCGCATTGACCTGCTCGATGCCCAGGGCCTGCTCGGCGCTGGCGGAGCTGATCTCGGACATGACGTCGGTCACGCGCGTGATGCCCTCGACGATTTCCTGCATCGTTGCACCGGCCTCGTCCACCAGGCGGCCGCCGGCATCGACTTTTGCCACCGAATCGCTGATCAGGGCGCGGATTTCCTTGGCTGCACCGGCCGAACGTTGCGCCAGGTTCCGCACTTCCGATGCCACGACGGCAAAGCCACGGCCCTGCTCGCCGGCGCGCGCCGCCTCGACGGCCGCATTCAGCGCCAGGATATTGGTCTGGAAGGCGATGCCGTCGATCACGGCGATGATGTCGCCAATCTTCTTCGAGGATTGGTTGATCGATGCCATGGTCTCGACCACCTGCGACACGACGTTGCCGCCGCGCGCCGCGATTTCCGACGCCGATTGCGCCAGGGTATTGGCTTGGCGTGCATTGTCGGCGTTCTGACGGACCGAGCTGGTCAGCTCTTCCATCGACGATGCGGTTTCTTCCAGCGAACCGGCCTGCTGCTCGGTACGCGAGGACAGGTCGAGGTTGCCCGCGGCGATCTGCTGCGAGGTGGTGACGATGGTCTCGGTGCCGGTGCGCACCTGGCTCACGGTCGTGAGCAGGCTTTCGTTCATGCGCTTGAGCGCGGCGAGCAGCGCGCCCACTTCATCTTTCGAGGCGGCCTGGATGTCGGCGGTCAGGTCGCCCGAGGCCACTTGCTGGGCCAGGCCGACGGCGTGGCCCAGTGGACGGGTGATGCTGCGCGTAAGCAAGAAGGCGAATAGGCCGCCACAAGCGATCGCGGCAATACCGAGCGCCGACAGCAGAGTGCGGGCGCCCGCCTGCAGGGTGTCGATACGCTGGTTGGCGATGGCGAACTCCTCTTCCTGATAGGCCACCACGCCTTCCACCGCCTGCACGTACTTTTTCATCTCAGGCAAGAGCTTGTCAGACACAGTTGACTTCAACTCGGGCGCACCGGCCTCCAGGAGCTCCTTGCGCTTGAAGAGCGCGTCGCGCACGCCGACGTAGCGCTTGCGCTGATCGGCCACGGCCGCCAGCAGGGTCTTGCCCTTTTCGCTCTCCAGGTGCGCCTCGAGTTCCTTCTGGAGCTTGCTGACCTCTGCACTGGTCGCCTTCATTTCCTTGTCGTAGTAGGCGTCGTCATCCGGGTCGATGCTCTTCGCCTTGGCCAGCGTGCGCACGCCGTTGGTGGCGATCCCCTGCAGCCAGCTTCGGGCCAGCTTGGCGTCATGGCTCGATTCAACCATGATGGTCTTGGCATCGGCAATGCGGCCGAGCTGCCACAGTGCCGTCGCCAGCATGATCGCCATCAGGACGAGGATGGCAGCAAAGGCGCTGCCGAGACGGGTGCCGATTTTGAAATTGCTGAGGTTCATATTTTTCTCTATCAAAAAGACGGAAGCGAGCTTGATCTGCGACAAGGTGTATCAAGGCGCGACGATCTTAGAAACTTTACTCTAGAGAAGGATATTTGCCTCCGATAAATACACTTTCATACAGAGAGCTTAGCGAATCGCCAACTAAAAGACGTTTATAAACAACGACTTGTTAAGATTTCGTTAGCTTAGTTTGTGGAAAAATATTGCTTGTTAACTTAATTGAATGGACAAGGCTCAGGCCATGAAATCGAAGGCCGACATGGGCGGCCCTTGCAGCATGCCGAACAGGGAATTGCCGCCATTGCCGGCCGCCGAGTACTGCTGCATCAGCAGCATGGCCTGGCGGCTGGCCGTCTCCGTGATCTGGCTGCGCTGGCCGGCCAGCGTCTCCATGTCCTTCTCGAGCGCGTCGGCCTGCTTGTAGAGGGCGCTGGCGGAGGCGAACTGTCCCGCCACCGCGCCCGCCAGCTGCTCGGCCACGCCATCCGTGCCGTTGCTGAAGAAGGTGGCGACGGCGCCCGGATCCGCGGCGATGGCCGCTTTCAGCCTTGCCTCGTCGAGTTGCAGGGTGCCGCCCGTGAAGGCCAGGCCCATGCCCGCGAGCTTGGCAGCGTCGAGCTTCTCGAGCGCCTTGCCGATCTGTCCCTGTACTCCCTGCACGGCCGCGTTCGCGTCCCCATCCTTGCCGCCGAGCTCAGTCAGGCTGGCGTGCATGATATTGAAGGCCTCGACCACGCCCTTGACGTTGCGGGCGATGGCATCGTTCGAGCGCGTCACCGTCACCTCCTGCTTGCCGGTGGAAACCAGGGTCAGCGCGACGCCGGGGATGGCGGCGTCCACATTGTTGCTGCTGCTGGTGATGCGCTTGCCGTCGACCGTCAGCTGGGCGTCCTGGGCGGCCACCTGCTGGCGCAGGCCGCTGGCGCCGCCCGGCTCGTAGGTGAACAGACCCTGCAGCACGGGGTCGCCGGCCACCTGCACCCGCATGCCGTTCGCGGCGCCCGGCTTGCCCGACAGGCTGAGCGCAAAGCCCTTGCCGTCCTGGACCACCTTCGCGTCCAGCCCCGCCTCGCGCATGGCGGCGGCGATGCCCTCGAGCGTGTTGTCGCCGGCACCGATCTTCACCGTGGTCGTGACGAGGCTGCTTCCCTGGCCCGATTCGATACGGATCAGGCTGGCGCCGCCGGCGCCGAGCGCCGCGTCCTTGTTCGGCAGCGCCCGGGTCGCCAGTTGCTGGGCCTTGGCGAGCTGGGCGACATCGATGCTGTGCACGCCCGGCGCCGCGGTCCCCGACGCCAGCCGTGCGCTGACGCCCTTGCCGCTGCTCGTTGCCGCCATGTCGAGGGCGCCCGCGGCCACCTTGCCGGCGGAGGCGGCGAAACCGTCCAGCGCCTGCGCGATCTTGCCAAGGTTCGACAGGCGCGCCTCGTCGCGGCGCCACTGGGCGTCGATACTCTTGAGGGCCGGGTTCTGGTTCATCAGCGACTTGGCCGCCGTGGCGTACAGGTCGGACACCTGGGCGCCGGCCTGGGACGTGAACAGGGAAGAGGAAATGGTCGTCATGCTGGCAAGTATGCCCACGGCGCCCCTGGCTTGTTCGAGGAAGCACAGCGGTTTTGGCCGTTCAGTTTCCGCTTTTGCATGGCAGAGCAGGCAAGCTTTCGCTTTTCTGCCCGGCGGTTTAGACTGCGTTGCTGCATTCTATGGACCACGAGAACCCATGCGCGACACTTCTTCCCTCACTATCGGCCTGATGTCCGGCACCAGCCTCGACGGCGTCGACGGCGTCCTTGCCGATTTCACCGGCGGCGCCATCCGCACCGTGGCGGCGGCCTTCACGCCCTTCCCGCCCGCATTGCGCAGCGAGCTGATGGCCCTGCAGGCCGCCAGCGAGAACGAACTCGAGCGCGAAGCCCTGGCCGCCAACGGCCTGGCCCTGTGTTACGCGGACTGCGTGCGCCAGCTGCTGCCCCTTGCCGGCGGGCCGGTCGCGGCCGTGGCCGTGCATGGCCAGACCATCCGCCACCGCCCCGAGCTGGGCTTCACGCGCCAGACCAACAACCCTGCCCTGCTGGCCGAACTGACGGGCATCGACGTCATCGCCGACTTCCGCACGCGCGACATCGCCGCCGGCGGCCAGGGTGCGCCGCTGGTGCCTGCCTTCCACGAAGCCGCCTTCGGCAAGCCGGGCCTTGCCCGCGTGGTGGTGAACATCGGCGGCATCGGCAACATCAGCGTGCTGCATGGCGATGGGCGGGTGACGGGTTTCGATACCGGGCCGGGCAATGTGTTGATGGACTTGTGGATCGGCCGCCAGCTGGGCAAGGCCTATGACGAGGACGGCGTCTGGGCTGCCGGCGGCACGGTCGACGCGGCGCTGCTGGCCGCCCTGCTGGACGAGCCCTACTTCCGCCAGCCGGCGCCCAAGAGCACCGGGCGGGATCTATTCCACGAACAATGGCTGGATGCCAAGCTTGCACGCTTCGGCGCCGTGGCGCCCCAGGATGTGATGGCCACGCTCACCCGCCTGACGGCAGTCACGATCGCCGCTGCGATCCGCGGCGAGCACGCGGGGGTGGACGCGGTGTATGCCTGCGGTGGCGGCGCCTACAACGGGACCCTGCTGCGCGGGATCGGCGACGCCCTGGGTGGCGTACAGGTGGAATCGACGGCGGCGCTGGGGATTGCGCCGAACCGGGTCGAGGCGCTGGCCTTTGCGTGGCTGGGGTATCGGTTCATGCAGCGCGAGCCGGGGAATCTGCCGGCCGTGACCGGGGCGCGCGGGCCGCGCATCCTGGGCGCGCTGTATCCCGCATAAAACCGCGCCTGGAAAAGAAACGGCCCGGATGAACCGGGCCGTCGACTGCCCGGCCTGGCCGGGCTGCCTGGGGGTAGATCAGGCGGAGAACGAGGAACCGCAACCGCAGGTCGAGGTGGCGTTCGGGTTCTTGATGACGAACTGGGCGCCTTCGAGGTCGTCCTTGTAGTCGATCTCGGCGCCGACCAGGTACTGGTAGCTCATCGAGTCGATCAGCAGTTGCACGCCATTCTTTTCCATCGTGGTGTCGTCTTCGTTGACGATTTCGTCGAAGGTGAAGCCGTACTGGAAGCCGGAGCAACCGCCGCCCTGCACGAAGACGCGCAGTTTGAGGTCGGGATTGCCCTCTTCCTCGATCAGCTGTGCAACTTTCTGTGCGGCGCTGTCGGTGAAGTTGATCGGGACTGGGATCGTGTCGAGGTCTTGCACTTCGGCGACTGCGGTCATGGGAATACTCCTGATGAATTTCGAATTGCGCCCATTATAGACCGTTAGCACGAGTCATGCTGCCGACCCGATCTCGGCGTCGGCCAGATGAAACACTGGCTCGCTGGCAGCTTCGTGGGTGAGTTTCCCAGTTACCAATGCGCCGCCATGCATTTCAAGCAAACGGTAGTGGACATCACCATGTATGCGGCCTTTCGGCTGTAATTCAAGGAGTTCCGAGGAATACACGGAACCGGCGATGTAGCCATTCACCACCAGGCTGGCGCAGCGCACCTCGCCTTCGATGCGGGCGTGCTCGGACACGATCAGCATGCTGTCGGCCCCGTCCGCCGCCACCACATTGCCATGCACCTCGCCGTCGATCCGCAAGCCGCCGGTGAAGCAGAGGTCACCCTCGATCCGGGCCGAGATTCCGACCAGGCTGTCTATTTCGCTCTTGGCTTGTCGACCGAACATGATTTCCCCGTCAAATGAGACCCTACCCATCAGTCAATTTACCGTGCTCAACAATGGCGGCCTTGATCTAGATCGGGTTGGCAAGAAGCAAAACGGCCGCTTCGAGAGCGGCCGTCTTGTTCGGGTAAATGAAACTTAAGGCAGCAGTGCGATCTGCTTCAGCCCAAGGGCTTCGTCCAGGCCGAACATGATGTTCATGCACTGCACGGCCTGGCCGGAAGCGCCCTTGACCAGGTTGTCCTGCACCACCAGGATCACGACCGTATCGCCGCCTTCCGGACGGTGCAGCGCCAGGCGCAGCATGTTCGAGCCGCGGGTGGAGCGGGTTTCCGGGTGCGAGCCGAACGGCATCACATCCACGAACTGGCTGTCCTTGTAGGCGTCCTCGAACAGGGCCTGCAGCGCCGCGTCGTCGATCTCCTTCGTGAGGCGCGCGTACAGGGTCGCGTGCATGCCGCGGATCATCGGCACCAGGTGCGGGGTGAAGATCAGGCCGACTTTCTGCTCGGTGTAGCGCGCCAGCTGGGCCGAGGTTTCCGGGGTGTGGCGGTGGCCGTGCACGCCGTAGGCCTTGAAGTTGTCGCTCGATTCCGAAAACAGCGTGCCGATCTCGGCCTTGCGGCCGGCGCCCGAGACGCCCGACTTGCAGTCGGCGATCAGGCTGCCCGCGTCGACCAGGCCGGCCTTCAGCAGCGGCACGAAGCCCAGCTGCATGGTGGTCGGGTAGCAGCCGGGATTGGCGATCAGGCGCGCGCCCTTGATATCGTCGCGGTTCAGTTCCGGCAGGCCATACACCGCTTCCTCGATCAGCTCGGGGGCGGTGTGCGGGATCTTGTACCACTTCTCGAACGTGGCCTGGTCCTTCAGGCGGAAGTCGGCCGCCAGGTCGATCACCTTGACGCCGGCCGCCAGCAGGGCCGGGGCTTGCGCCATGGCGACGCCGTGCGGGGTGGCGAAGAAGACCACGTCGCACTGCGTGAGGTCGGCCTTGTCCGGGCTCGAGAAGGCCAGGTCGACGACGCCGCGCAGCGAGGGGAACATGTCGGCCACGGGCAGGCCGTCTTCCTTGCGCGAAGTGATCGCGGTCAGCTGCACGTCGGGGTGCACGGCCAACAGCCGCAGCAATTCCACGCCCGTGTATCCGGTTCCGCCAACGATGCCAACTTTGATCATGTTCTGTTCCTCTTGATGTAAAAATGACCTTTCCAGGACGAGGCTGCATTCTAACAGCGGTGAAAAATGCGTGCGCCCGCGGACCGGAATGACGCCGTGCAAAGGATATTTGCCTTTACGCTTCTGAAGGCAAATATTCCATGCATGGCGTCAGGGTGCATTCGCCTTCACATACTTGGCCGCATCGGCATGCTGCGGGTCGATGGCGAGCACGCGGCGGTAGTTCGCCAGGGCTTCTTCCTTCTGCCCCGTTTTCGCCTGCATCTCGGCCAGGCCCTCGAGCAGGAAGCTCTTGTCCGGATACAGCTGCGCCCCCAGGCCGAAGATCTCGCGGGCACGCACGAAGTCGCCCCGCTGCAGCAGTTCCAGCCCCCAGGAAAACAGCTCGTCATCGCTGAGCTTGAAGCCGGGGTGCCTGGCCGTGAAGCCCGCGTAGCTGTCGACCGCCTTGTCGAAGCCGTCCTGCGCCAGGCGCCGTACGAAGCTTTCCAGGGTCGGCGCGAGCTCACCGCTCTTGCGGCGCACCTCGAGGCTCAGCATGCGCGGCGGCGCGCCGTTCGCGGTAGGCGTGTTGTTCAGGAAAGCCAGGCCGGCCGCATCGCTCTTGAGGTAGGCGTCGAGGAAGTGACGGGTATAGCGCGCCGCCCAGCTGTGCGCCAGCGATACGTCGGCCCGCGTGTAGTCGCCGAACCAGTCGTCCGGCAACGTGCGCATGCCGAAGGAAGAGAAATTGGCATGGCGCATGGATTGGAAGGACGCGATGTAGACATCGGAATACGTCATCTCGTTCATGAACGAGTAGTTCAAGGGATTGGGCATGCGCAGGTTTTCTTCGACGGTCTTGGGACGCGCACCCAGGTAGAGCAACGGCACGGTGACCCGCGCCGGCGTCACGTACTGCGCCGCCTCCTTGCCGCCGTCGACCAGCTTGCTCCAGTAGCGCAGCGAGCCGTCCAGGCTCACCAGGGCCTTGATGCGGGCATCTTTCGCCGCGGCCAGCACATTCGTGAGGCCGCCCCAGCTGAAACCGACCACGCCCACCTTGAGCGTATCGGCCTGCGGTAGGGTCGACGCGAAGCCGATCAGGAAGGCGATGTCGGCGGCCTGGGCCTCCGCCCCTTCGAGATCGGCCGTCATCGCGCGGGTGCGGGCGCCGACCGAGGCGCTGGAGAGCACGATATAGCCCTGGCTGGCCAGGTACTCGCACAGGTCGGCGTTTTCCATGGCGCTGGCGGAATAGCTGGGCGCGTAGATCACCACGGGGAACTTGCCCTCGACGGGGCGGGCGTCGCGCACGGCCCGCATCGGCGCCGCCATCTCGCGCAGCAAGGCGTCGCGGCGTGTGCCGGCATTACTGTCGATACGCGCCTCGGTAACGCGCTTGAGTTCGCTCGCCGGGAGCGTGAAGCTGTCCTCGGTCGCGGCCGTTTCCAGGTACTGGCGGTAGTGCAGCGGCTTGCCGCCGCGCGCCGCCGGATACCAGAGCAGGGTCTGGACCGGCCGCGCACGCTCGCCTTCTACCTTGTCGCCAGTGGCGAGGTCGATGTCGGTTTTATACAGGCGGCTGCGGTCGTATTGCTGGATGACCATGATGCCGACGCCGTGCGGGCCGGGCGGATTGGAGAAAGTAAAGGTGTCCGAGGCATGGCTGGCTGCGCTCGTGAGGAAAAGGATGGCGAAGAACAGGCGTTTGATGGGCATGGCAGGAGTGATGTTGTCCAGGAAAAGACATCCTGCCCGCCGATTGTGGAGAAAATGTGGTGCGGACCGAGTGAAGGATATTTGCATGCAGGGCGCATACGGCAAATATCCTTTGCACCTATCAGTCCTTCTTGTCGGGCAAGGCGGCCAGCGCCTGCTCTGCCACCGCTTCCAGCATCTCCCGGCTGAAGCCGGCCTTGGCCTGCACCGCGATCCCGTGCATCACCGCCATGAGGAAGGCGGCCAGCGCGGCCGGCTTGCTCGAAGCCGGCAGGTCCCCTTCTGCCCGAGCGCGTTCGAAGCGCGCACGCAGCTGCGCCTCGCCCTCGGCACGAAAGGCGATCAGGGTCTGGCGCACCGGTTCCGCACTGTCCGATCCCGCCAGCACACCGTTCACGCCGAGGCAGCCGCGCTGGTCGTCGAACATGGTGTTCAGTTCCACCGCCCGACGCAGGGCGTGGCTTGCGACCTCGCGCGCGGTCGGCAGCGCCAGCGCTTCCGGGATGTAGGACAGGAAACGTTCGTTGTAGCGGACCAGGGCCTGGCGGAACAGCGCTTCCTTGTTGCCGAACGCGGCGTACAGGGCCGGCCTTTCCACGCCGACGGCCTCGGTCAGGTCGACATAGGACGTGCCTTCATAGCCCTTGCGCCAGAACACGCACAGCGCCGCGTCGAGCGCCTGGTCGACGTCGAATCCACGATGGCGTCCCATCGAATCCCTCTTTTCATAATGGTTGTTACGAAAAAGCCTTGACAGCCTCACAGGTCAAAATTATATACTGATCGTTATCGTAACGACCGTTACGAAATAATCGATTCCAGAAAGGGATGTCATGACGCAAGCATTACAAGGGAAAGTCGCACTCGTCACCGGAGGCTCGCGCGGCCTGGGCGCCGCCACGGCGTTGGCGCTGGCGGACCAGGGCGCGGACGTGGCGATCAACTATGTCGCGTCAAAGGAAAAGGCCGAGGCCGTGGTGGCCAAGTTGCGGGAAAAAGGCGTGCGCGCCCTCGCCGTCCAGAGCGACCAGGCCGACATGGCCGCCGCCAGGCCGCTGGTCGACCAGGTGCTCGAGCACTTCGGCCGCCTCGACATCCTGGTCAACAACGCCGCCATCGCAGTGCAGGGCCAGACCGTCGATGCGCCCGATCTCGACACCGCCAGGCTCGACCGCCAATGGCAGGTCAACGTGCTCGGCCCGGTGGCCCTGACGCGCGCCGCCGCCCCACGGCTGGCCAAGGGTGGGCGCATCATCTTCATCGGCTCCCGCCTCAGCACCGTGGTCCCCTGGCCCGGCGCCGCCGACTATGCAGGCAGCAAGGCCGCCCTGATCGGCTATGCGCGCGGCGTCGCGCGCGACCTGGGCGGGCGGGACATCACGTCCAACGTCATCCAGCCCGGCGTGATGCCGACCGATATGTCGGTCGAGGTACTGGGCGAACACGTTCCCGACGCCGTACTCGACCAGCACCCGATCCGCCGCATCGCCACCCTCGAGGAGGTGGCCGGCCTGGTCTGCTTCCTGGCCGGACCGCACGGCGGCTACATCAGCGGCGAGGTGATCAGCGTGTCCGGCGGCATCGGCATCTAGGCTAGGAGCCCGGGGTAATGGACTTGGTGACCTTGCCCTGTTCGTCGAGCATCTGGATCTCCGCCTTGCCGTCGGCGGACACCAGCAGCATCATGCGCACCCGGCCCTTGGCGTCCTTGAGCTGGAGGCTCGATGCCCGGCTGCCGGTATTGCCGAGCCAGATGCGATTCTGCATCAGGCGCCCGGCATCGGACAGCTTG